>WNFV01000172.1_pt1 | contig 78532 bp, 88 predicted proteins | sample 5400101 | NCBI WGS metagenome assembly WNFV01 (sample SAMN13153361, study PRJNA577476) | soil metagenome | isolation source: 115 cm soil or saprolite under grassland replicate 1 | place: USA:California | collected 2016-06-15
AGCGAGCGCGGCCGAGCCGCTGTGCGACCTGCTCGGCGACAAGGAACCCGAACAGACTGCCCGCCGTCACGGCGGAGAGCAGCAAGCCGTAGGTGGGCTCGGACAACCCGATGGCGGAGCCGGGCCCAACCGCGTACAGGTGGTTGATGATCTCAGCAAGATCGCTCAGCGTGCCGGCGGCCTCGGGCGGGTCAGGTGGTAGCCAACTGGATGGGCGACGAAGTTACGCAGGTCCGACAGCGCCTGCTCGATGCCACGGTTGCGCTGTCCCCCGCAGCAGCCCGACCCGCCGAGCCCAGTCGCGCAGATCGGCCAGCACGCCGTTGAACCGCATGGTGCGCCGGGCATCGAGGCGTAGCCGCCAGCCGCGGTGCGCCGAGACGAACTCCTGGACCTGCTCATGCCGGTCGGCGGCGATCTTGTGGTCAACGACCGGCTGATGGTGCTCGTCCAGCACCGAGCCGGCGTTCTGCTTGCCTATGACCCGGCCAACTGGCAGGCGCTTGCCGGCGATGGTCTGCGTGAGCGAGGGCCAGCCGGGCCAACCTAGGACGCGGAAGGCCGTCAGGATCTTGTCGGTGATCTGCTTGATGATGTTGCCAAGATCCGGCAGCTTCCAGAGCCACGAGCCGAAGATCGACTCGGTCAGCCGGCGCAGTCCCGCGCCGTAGGCCACGAAACCGGACGCCCAGTCGCCTGCCCGTTGGAACACCCCCAGCACCGGCTTCACAAACCCCGCGACGGTCTCACCGACTCGCCGGAAGGCGTCGAAGATCGGAGGACGGGCGAACCCAGCGACGGTCTCACCGACTCGCCGGAAGGCGTCGAAGATCGGAGGACGGGCGAACGCGGCGACTCGCTCGCGTGCTCGGTTGGCAGCCGCCGGCACCGATCACACCCGAGGCACCGCGCTCTCAAGGCGGTAGCGCCGGTTCGAATCCGGTCGAGGCTACATCCAGAGGTCCACGTCGATGGCGTGGGCCTCTTTTTGCCCGTGGCTGCTGATAGCTTGCGCCGGGTGCGTGCCCGACCACACTGACCCGTCGCACGTGAGCGAGGGAGAGGATGACTTCGCCCGACGAACAAGATGAGTTCGAGCGGATTCGGTTGGTGGCGCAGATCGAGCGCGCCCGGATGCTTGTAACGCAGTACGAGGAGCACCAGGAGTTCTACCGACGCCAGATCGAGGACAGCCGGTACGAACTCGGTAGGCTCGACGAGCGGCTAGGAGGGTGAGGTCATGAACGATGACCCGCACGTTCAGGCGCTTCGGGACGCGCTTCGCGCTGACCACGAGGCATGGATCGCCGAGGTGCAGCAATGGGCGGACGCCGCGGAGGCTGCCGGTGACACCGAGCGTATGCGCCGTCACCTCGCGCACGTCGCGAGGCTCAAGGCCATGCCGTATCCATGGGAGAAGGAGCCATACGCGGCCTAGCAGACTCGGCCTATCTGCGGGCTGGAAACTAGCACATATCACCGGTCCCCTCGTGGGGCCGCGCTTTCTGCTGCCTGCCGATCACGGCTTAGGAGTGTCTGCCCAGGTATTGCACGATTTGACGGTTCAACCTGTGTCGGATCAGGGCTACAAACAGAGGTCCACGTCGATGGCGTGGGCCTTGTTCGTCTGCGGCTCCGGTAGCTTTGCGTCGTTTCGAGTCGGGGTCTACGTGGATGCGTTCGACCTGGGCGGCGGCGGCGGTATGCGCTCGTTATGCGTGATTGCCACTAGCGCAGTCGCTGCAACCCAAACGACGCGGCAAGGTCGGACAGGTATCGCGGAGGCGCGGAGGGAGGGGCGTCATGGCCATTCCGAGCGTGCATTTGCCCGCGAGGATGCTGACCCTCGACGACGTTGCGGAGCTCGCCGATCGCGATCCTGACCACCGCTACGAGCTACAAGAGGGGAACTTGCAGGTGGCCACGCGGGTCGCGTCCTCGCCACTCCTGGCGTTCGGGTTGGTAGGTCGGGCCGCAGCCCGGACGTGGTAGTGCGCCGAGCACCGCGCTCGGGCCGGACGGTTTGGATCGATCCCAGCGAGATCCTGCTCATCGTAGAGATCGTCTCGCCGGGCTCGGTCGAGCTCGACCGGTACCTGAAGCCCGTCGAGTATGCCCAAGCGGGCGTGCGGCATTTCTGGCGCATCGAGCGCGACGGACCGGCGACAGTGCACATGTTCGGTCTCGGCGTGGGAGGTGACGGCGCGCCGATCTACGTTCCGAGGACTGTGGCCCTGCTGGACGATCTGCTCGCTGGGCCCGTTCCTAGCCTCGAGCTGTAGTCGCTTTGTGACGTACCGCATGACTTGACGGTTCAACTGGTGCCGAGTCAGGGCTACATGTAGAGGTCCACGTCGATGACGCGGACCTCGTTGCGTCTGGTGGAACGCATCGCCGCCTCGGTGCGCCGCTAGCGTTAGTACGGGCTCATCTGGTCGACCACCTTCGCCGCAGCCTCAACGATTTCGCGGACTTTGGGGAGGTCGCGGTCAATGTCATCGGCGCCAAAGCCGGGCTCGTCCGCGGACGGGTACTCCGCCTGGTTCCTCCGGCGGCGGAGCCGGTCGAATGGTCGGAAGATGCCGCCGAGCGGTGGGTCAAGCTGGGCGGAAATGGCTTCGCGCACGGCAATATGCCCGCCGCGGCTCGTGGCTCGCAGTCCTTGGTTCTCCAACACGGCCGCGAGAGCCTTGCGGGCAGCGTCGTACAGCAACTGATACGCGCCTGCTGGATCCGACTCAGCGATTGCCCGTGCGGAGCTCACATGTTGGTGCGCTTGGGCGAGCAAGAGGTCGGCCTGCTCGCGGCTGGCCGGCACCCGCTCCAGCTCGCCACGATTGATCATGCTGTCCAGCGTGTCGCGGCCCTGCTGCCATCTCATGACCGATCCCTATGAAGGTCGATGGAAAAGAGCGGACGCGAGCGTACTGACTTGAGGAAGGGATCGTCGGCCGACCCGCGCCACGTCTTGGCCGTCGTCCGATGGATGTTGACCTCCCGTCCGAGCTGTCGCTCAGCCATGCGAGCGGCTTCGAAGAGGTCGTCCTCGTCCGCGTCGCCCACGATAAGGACGTCGACATCGCGGGGGAGGGGGCCTGGTTCTCCGGCGTATCGTGCTGCCCAGGAGCCGTAGATGTATGCCTCGTCGATGCCGCTGACGGGCGCGAGCAGGTCGGCGAGGACGGCTGCCGGCCCGTATGTCAGCGTCAACAGCTCGGTAAGCGGGCGGGCCAGCGGGCTGTCGAGGTTCGCTTGCAGCAGCCGCATGTTTCCTCGTCGTACCTCGCGGATCAGGCCTGTTGCGGTGAGGCGATCTGCTTCTCTGCTGATGGTGGACTGTGAAGTGGCGAACCGTTTAGCGAGGTCGGTAACCGAACAGGCCTCGTCCGGATGCAGGTAGATCCACGCCAGCAGTTCACCGAGGAGCGGTGAGCGCAAGAGTGGCAGGAGTTGGGAACGTACTTGCATACTCTGCATGATACCTTGCAGGATGTGCAAGATCTGAGCGCCCCCCGTGGTCATCGTCGGCAGCAGATACGGTTCCATGATTTCCGACAGCGCGCCAAGGTTGTCTATGGCGTGCGGCTGCCGCCCACCACAACGTCCGGGCCGCTGGATTGACCACTTCATCAGGTACGCCGTCTTCTCCGAGGGGCCGCGCGGGGCCGTAGCAGGAGCCGCTGGATGCTGTCGGTGAACCAGTGCTGGAACTGGTCGGCGCTCCAGCCGCGATCGCGGGTCAGCCGGCGGAAGACGACCGGATCCATCAGGAGCCAGATCGTGTCAACGGCGTCGTCATGGTTGAGCTCGTCTCTCAGCGGTGTGCGTTCCGCGAGGCCCCGTGCGATCCATGTGGCGGTCGTCGCCCGCTGGGCATCGAGCTCGCGCGCAAGGGCTGCGATCTCGTGGTCCGTCCTCGCCGCCTCCTCCAGCACCAGGAGAAGGCCCGCGACGCGTTCGGCGACCATGCGGACCACGCGTCCGACAATGGCGAGGAACGTCTCGACGTCGGTGGTCGACTGGGCCGCCTTGGCCTGTTCCCGTTGCAGCACGGGGATCGGCCGATCGTCGCTGGCGATCGCCACGTCGATGACGGCCTTGAGCAGTCCCCGCTTTGTCCCGAAGGCGAGCTCGACGGTCTGCACCGCCACCCCGACCGCGGTCGCGACTCCCCGAATCGTCGTGGTCGCGTAGCCCGACCGTAGGAAGCTCTCGTGAGCCGCCGCGATGATCCGTCCGCGGGTGCGGCGCGCCTGCTCCTCGCGGCGCGGCGAGCAGTACCTGCGCGTGCTCTTGTTGGCGTCGGCCGCCTCTGGCATTGTGATGTTCGCTAGGGTAGCACCCTAGCGAATCCGCGCTGGCGTCCGAAGGAGCTACCGATGCCTCCCACGATGCGTAGCCCGGCCCGCCGGAGAGGGGAGGACGTCGTGTCGCCAGAAGCCAGCGGACCAGTTATTTCGCTCATGCTGGCGGTGCCGGACGCGCCCGCGGCCGCCGGCTGGTACACGCGTGCCCTTGGTGCCACGCAGCTGTGGAGCCTGGGGTCGGTTGTGGGCTTGGAGATTGCGGGCGCCCCGTTCTTCCTGGCCGAACCGGAGAACAACGGGTGGGCCAGCCCGGCAGAGATAGGCACGACAACCGTGCGGGTCGAGGTCTTCGTCGACGACCCAGACGTCTTCGTGGAGCGTGCCGTAGCGGCAGGTGCGAACGGCACGCTCGATCCCGTACGCGACCACGAAGCGCCGTGGGGAAAGCACCGACAGGGCGGCTTCTATGATCCGTTCGGGCATCTCTGGCTCGTTGGCGACAGGTCACCGCTCCGCCCACACGGCCAGCGTTGAGCGCGGCTACTTGATGACGATGCGGACCAGCCCGACGGTGTCGGTACCGTCGACGGCGAACCCTGCGCCGACCGCCTTCACCGGCATCAGGGTCCGCGGCGTCTTCCGGTCGGTCTCGTTAGCGGTCAAGCGGGTCGTGTCCACGAAGAACGCCTCGAAGAGCGTGTCCGGTACGCCGCTCATCGCCTCCCGGTAGAGCGCGCTGTCGGCGAGCGTGCCGCTCGGTGCGTACGTGCGGGTCTTCACCTCGACGCGGCTGCCCTGTGTGGTGGCGGTGAGGCCCAGCGGGCCAAGGGCGGTGGCGCCGTCGACCACCTTGCGCGCCGACGCGTCGCTGTCGGTCTCCGCTGTGAGCATGAGACCGGGCGGGTCGCCGCCGATCGTGGTAAGGGAGGCGCTGATCAGCTTGCTGCTCAACAGCGCCGCCATCCCGTCGGAGAACCTTCGGGACGCCTCCTCCATCTGTTTCGCCGCCTGCGGGTCCAGCATCTCATCACCGGAGTCGGGGCCGTCGAAAAAGCCCGGGCCGAACAGTCCGCCGATGCCGACCGCGTTGCGGCTCTGGTTCAGCCAGCCCGACCCGTCCTGGCTGATCGCCGCGGCCACCACCGAGTTGCCCGGCAAGGCGTCGAGGACCGGCCGCACGTTCCGGCCCGCATGTGGCGGCGTCGACGCGCCGGTGACCCGTACCCGTGCCTCGATCCCGTTGTCGACCGCCTGCGCGCCGAGGACGACATGCCCGGTGCGATCGTCGAGGCCGAGCGGGTCCACCGCGAGCGGCAGACCGGTGAGCGTGGCCGGCGTGCCGAAGCGACCCACGTCCATCAGCTTGGTGATCGCCGCCAGGTCGAGCCAACCGAGCGCGGTCTGGTTGGGCGGCAGCGTGCCCACCGCCGCCGTGAAGTCCTTCAGCTTCGCCAGGCTGTGTTCCTTGGCCTCTTGTGCGGCGGCCTCCGCGGCGGCCTGTGCGTGCCGTTCGCCGCGAGCGACGAGTGCGTACCCCTGCGCCAGCACGAACCCGAGCTCGCCGTCGTCGTGCCGGCTGCGCACCTTGGTGAGCGCGGCCGTGGCCTTCGCGTCGTCCTTGCTCGCCAACAGCAGCAGCGCGACCGGCTCCTTGTCGGCGCTGCGCCACACGGCCACGCCGACCCGGTTGCCGAACCAGGGCTTGATGTCGGTGGCGAAGTCGAGGTTGCTCAGGCCGAGGTCGCCCAGTACCGACTTCTCAACGAGGTCGAGCCTGGCTTGCGTGTCCTTGGCTTCGAGGGGGAGCTTGTTCAGCAGGCTTTCCAGCCGGCGGCCCTGGCTGATGCCGGGATCCAGGTCGAGGCGGAGGAACGCGGCCGCCGACGCCGGCGTGACGTCCTCGGGTTGCGCCCCGGAGCCGTACCACAGGCGCAGCCCGGCGTATGCCACGCCGGCCGCCGCCAAGGTCAGCACCATGACGATCGAGAGGATCAGCGGGGTGCGCGACCGCCGTCTCCCGGCCAGTTCCGGCACGCCGCTCTCCGGCATGCCGCCTTCTGGTGGGCCGGAGGACAGGATCTCCATCGGACCGGAGGTGAGGGCCGGCAACGTGATGTCGGGCGTGGGCTGCGGCCGTTGGTCATCGGGCTGCACGGCGTTTTCCTCCCCGTCAGGAACTCGCCCTGAGCGTACCGGCCGACGACCAACGCCGTTATCCCGTCAGGAACGCCCTTTAGGAGCCTAGGCCGCTCCAGATTTGCGCGACGGCGTACGCCACGCCGCCCGCGACGCCGGCGAGCGCGATGACCGCCGCCGCCCCACCGAGACAACCCCTTCGCCCGGCCGGCAACGCGGGCGCGGTGCCTGACGTGGACTCGGGGACCGACTCGATCGGTGCCGAGCTGGGGCCGGGCCGGTCGGGATCGCCGGTCGGGGTACCGGGTTCGGGCGCCGGTGAAAGGCCGGATTCGGGACTGGGCGAGACGCCCTCGTCTGGCGTCGGGTTTGGCTCAGTCACGTGATTTCCTTCCTTAGCTTAGGAATTGAGCTACAGGCCGGACAACCGCTGACCGGCCCGGACCACGGCCATCGCATGCCGGTCCCCCGGTCGGCGACCGAGCCGTTCGATCGGTCCGGAGACGCTGATCGCCGCGATGACCCGGCCGGTGCGGTCGCGGATGGGGGCGGAAACGCTGGCCACGCCGGGCTCGCGTTCGGCCACGCTCTGGGACCAGCCGCGGCGCCGGACCTCGGCGAGCGTACGCCCCGTGAACTTGCACCGCGGCAGCAGGGGCATCACGGCCTCCGGCGGTTCCCAGGCCAGCAGCACCTGGGCGGCCGAGCCGGCGGTCATCGGCAGAACCGCGCCAACCGGCACCGTGTCACGTAACCCGCTGGCCCGCTCGGCGGCCGCGACGCAGATGCGTTCGTCCGCGCGGCGCAGGTAGAGCTGGGCGCTTTCCCCGGTCGCGTCGCGCAACGCCGCGAGCATCGGCTCGGCTGCCGACAAGAGCACATCGGGCGCGGCGTTGGCGAGCTCACCGAGGCGGGGACCTGGGCGCCAGCGGCCGTGCGCGTCGCGGACGAGCATGCGGTGGATCTCCAAGGCCTGCGCCAGCCGGTGCGCGGTGGCCCTCGGCAGCTTGGTGCGCTCCACGAGCTCTGCCAGGCTGGCGCCATCGACGCAGGCGGCGAGAATAACTACCGCCTTGTCGAGCACGCCGACACCGCTCATACTGTGTCCCACGGACCGAAACTTACCGCCCAAATACTAGGATGTCCAGATGGTGGGAGACGCAAAGCCGCGAACCCTCGCCGAGAAGGTGTGGGACGCACACGTCGTACGGTTCGCCGACGGCGAGCCAGATCTGCTCTACATCGACCTGCACCTGCTACATGAGGTGACCAGCCCGCAAGCGTTCGACGGGCTGCGCCTGGCCGGGCGCCGGGTCCGGCGGCCCGACCTGACCCTGGCGACCGAGGATCACAACACGCCCACGGACAACTTGCTGACCATCGCCGACCCGGTGTCGCGTACCCAGATCGAGACGCTGCGGCGCAACTGCGCGGAGTTCGGCGTGCGGCTGCATCCGCTGGGCGACGCCCAGCAGGGCATCGTGCACGTGATCGGTCCGCAGCTCGGGCTCACCCAGCCCGGCATGACGGTTGTCTGCGGCGACTCGCACACCGCCACCCACGGCGCGTTCGGCGCGCTGGCGTTCGGCATCGGTACGAGCGAGGTCGAGCACGTACTGGCGACGCAGACGCTGCCCCAGGCGCGGCCGCGCATGATGGCCGTCACCGTCGACGGGGAGCTGGCGCCGGGCGTGACCGCCAAGGACCTGGTGCTCGCCCTGATCGCGAAGGTCGGCACCGGTAGCGGGCGCGGGCACGTCGTCGAGTACCGGGGCGCGGCCATCGAGCGGCTCTCGATGGAGGGCCGGATGACCGTGTCCAACATGTCGATCGAATGGGGCGCCAAGGCCGGCATGGTGGCGCCCGACGACACGACGTTCGCGTTCCTGGAAGGCCGGCAGTACGCACCGCGAGGCGCCGCCTGGGAAGCGGCGCTGGACTACTGGCGCGGGTTGCGCACCGACGCGGGCGCCGGCTTCGACGCCGAGGTACGGCTTGACGCGGGCGCCGTCACGCCGTTCGTCACCTGGGGAACCAACCCGGGGCAGGGCGTGCCGCTGGACGGGGCGGTGCCCGACCCGGCGTCGTTCGCCGACCCGGCCGAGGCTGCGGCGGGGCAGCGGGCACTGGAGTACATGGCGCTGCGGCCCGGTACGCCCATGCGCGAGGTGCGCGTCGACGTGGTATTCGTCGGCTCGTGTACCAACGGACGCCTGGAGGACCTGCGGGCCGCCGCAGCCGTGCTCCGCGGCCGCCGGGTGGCCGAGGCCGTACGGATGCTGGTGGTGCCCGGTTCCGCGGCGGTCCGCGAGGCCGCGGAGGCCGAAGGGCTGCACGAGGTCTTCACGGCGGCCGGTGCGGAGTGGCGCTTCGCCGGCTGCTCGATGTGCCTTGGCATGAACCCGGACACCCTCAAGCCGGGCCAGCGCTCGGCGTCGACCTCGAACCGCAACTTCGAAGGCCGGCAGGGGCGCGGTGGGCGTACCCACCTGGTGTCGCCGCCGGTCGCCGCCGCGACCGCGGTCACCGGTCATCTGGCCGCTCCGGCCGACCTGACCTGAGGACGGACAACGACATGGACAAGTTCACCGTGCACACCGGCACCGCCTTGCCGCTGCGACGGTCCAACGTGGACACCGATCAGATCATCCCCGCCGAGTACCTGAAGCGGGTGACCCGGACCGGCTTCGCCGACGGCCTGTTCAACGCCTGGCGGGCCGACCCCGGGTTCGTGCTCAACAACCCGGCCTACGCAGGAGCCTCGATCCTGGTCGCCGGCCCGGAGTTCGGCACCGGCTCGTCCCGCGAGCATGCCGTCTGGGCGTTGCGGGACTGGGGTTTCCGGGCCGTGCTGTCGCCCCGCTTCGGCGACATCTTCCGGGGCAATGCCCTCAAGGACGGCCTACTGCCCGTTGAGCTGGACTTGGCCGCCATCGAGCCGATCTGGGCTGCCGTAGAGGATGATCCCGCGCTCCCGGTGACCGTCGACCTCGTGGCCCGCGAAGTCCGCGCCGCAGACCGGGTCTGGAGCTTCTCACTGGACGATTTCAGCAGGTGGCGGCTGTTGGAAGGGCTCGACGACATCGGCCTGACCCTGCGCCACGAGGACCTGATCGACGCCTATGAGCGGTCCAGAGCGGGCTGGATGCCGGCCGTCCGTTAGGCCCCCCAGGGGGGTTCGCGAGGGCCTCCGGACGAATCCGTTGCGACACAACGATTTCTTTTCCCCAACATGTTTGTATCCTGTGCCCGTGGGGCTTACGTTGCGCGCAGCACGACTCGCGCAAGTCTTACGAAGTGAGTACGGGAGGGAAATCACGTGAACAAGGCCCAGCTCATCGACGCGCTCGCCGGCCGTCTGGGCGACAAGCGGGCGGCGACCGCCGCCCTGGACGCGGTGCTCGCGGAAATCCAGTCCGCGGTCACCAAGGGCGACAAGGTGGCCATCACCGGCTTCGGTGTCTTCGAAAAGCGGGTCCGCGGTGCCAGAACCGCCCGCAACCCCCGCACCGGTGAAGCCGTCAAGGTGAAGAAGACCTCGGTGCCGGCGTTCCGCGCGGGCGCGGGGTTCCGCGAGATGGTGGCCAGCGGCAAGGTGCCGAAGGTCGCCCCCGCGAAGAAGACGGCGACCGCGACCAAGGCGGCGCCGGCCAAGACCGCCGCCAAGACCGCCGCCAAGGCCGCACCGGCCAGGAAGACCGCCGTCAAGGCCACCCGTGCCGCAGCGGCCACCGGTGCGCGCAAGACCACGACGGCCGCGGCCAAGACCGCCCCGGCCAGCAAGGCTCCGGCGCGCAAGCGCTGACCCGCAACGACCACGAAGGGCGCCCGCACCCGGGCGCCCTTCGTCGTATGTGGACGATCACGTGGCGTGCGGATCCAGCCGGTCGGCGTTGATCAGCCCGGTTCGGTTGAACGGCAGGACCCAGCCGGTGCCCTTGGGCGTGGCGTACCGGCCGCTGTCGCTGGTGCCGGTCACCGCGGCCATCAGGGGCGGGATCAGCTCTCGCTGGCTGCACACCACGGCAACGGCGCCGTCGTCGGCGAGCGTCCGCAGCGACTTGGCCGCCTCGGCCGGGTCGGCACCCTCGTTGAAGCCCTCGTCGACCTCCAACGGAAGGCCGAGCGCGGTGGCGAGCGGCGCGACCGTCTGGACGCAGCGCACCGGGCTCGCGCTGATGACCCGGGTCGGCCGGAAGACGGTGAGCAGCGCGGTCAGCGCCCCGAGGTCGGCCCGGCCGTCCGCGTCGAGTGGCCGCTCCTCATCCGGACCGAGCCACTGGCCCCGTTCACCGGCGCTGGCATGGCGCACCAGGAGAACCAACCCGGTGACCGGTGGCAGGTCCGCGAACGCGCCGAGCACGCCCCGGTCGTGGCCGTAGGTCAGCGTCTTCGCCGCCTCGGCCACCGGGAACCAGCGCGCGTCGTCGACCTCCTCGCCCGGCGTGAACCCCTCCTGGCGGGCGAAGCGCATCGACCAGTAGTCGACAACCTTCTCCACGCCGGGCTCGCCGGTGAGGTAGCGGGTCGACGGCAGCCGTACCTGGGGTACGGCGTGCACGCTGGTCTCTTCGAACACCTCGCGTACCGCGCCGAGCAGGGGGTGCTCCCGCTTGGACAGCTTGCCCTTCGGCAGCGACCAGTCGTCGTACCGGGGCCGGTGGACGAGCACGACCTCCACGGCGTCGCCACGAGACCGCCACACCACACCGCCGGCCGCCCGGACGGCTCGCTGCCGCTCGCTCATGCCGGCGCCTCCGCCGCGCTCCGCGCGCCGATGGCTCTGCGCTCGCCGCCGTCATGAGGCACCAACGCGCTGAGCCCATGATTCGCTCGCTGACGCTCGCTCATGAGAGCCACTCGGTGAGGCGCTTGCGCTTCGCGGCGCGCCAGGCATCGGGGAACTTGGCGCGCATGTCGCGGATGGTTTCCCGTTCCCGCTCGTACAGCCGGCCCGCGGTCACGGCGAGCGCGTGGTCTTCGGGGTCGGAGTCCGCGATCTGCAGCCAGGTCTCGGCCGCGACGGCCGCGTCCTGGCGCTCGCCCAGCAGCTCCTGGACGTCGGCCAGCTTCGAGGCCAGCTCCTTGGCCCGTCCGTCGCCGGTGCGGCTCAGGAAGCTCGCCACCGCGTCGGCCGCATAGCGCGCCCGCTTGCCTCGGATGCGTACGGCATGCCAGTCGGCGTCGGTGCTGTCGGGCTCGAGGCTGCCGGCTCCGGGTTCTCCGCGGCGGCCTTTGACCAGGCGGCGCCACGGCTTCCGGACCAGCCCGGGAAGGACGTCCAGCGCCGGCTCGTCAGCCTTCGGCGCCAGCCGTGGCGCGCGGGCCGCGTCAAGCAACGCCTCGACAAGCTCCCGGTACCGGTCGGAGGCGAGCGCCGCGTCCAGCGCGCGCAGCGCGTTGTCCTGACGGGCTACGAGGTCAGCGTCGATCCGCTCCACCGCCTCATCGGCTACGGGGGCCAGCGGGTCGGCACCGGCCGTCCGGCGCAGCCGGCCGCGGAGCACCTCGGCATCCCGGGCCGCGCCGAGCGCCTCGCCCAACCACTTCAGCTCGTCGCGTAGCCCGTCCGCCCACTCCGGTTGCAACAGCTTGGCGAAGGTACGCAGGTCGCTGCGCAGCCGCCGGCAGCCGACCCGCATCTGGTGCACCGGGGTGTCCCCGTCCGGCAGCAGCTCACGAAGGCGTACCCACGGGTCGTGCTCGAAGATTCTCGTGATGTCACGCCGCAGCGCGGCCGTGACCACGTCGCCGGCTGTCGCGTCGCGCGGCAGGCGTTGTGGTGGCTGGAGGTCCGCGGGCTGGCGGGCCTGCGGTCCCATGGCCCGTACGTGCTTGGGGGTGAAGTCGCCGGCCTGCGCGCCCGCCTCGACCAGCGCGGCCTCCACCTGGTCGAGCAGCTCGGGCGGACCCGCCCGGCGCTCCACCTCGATCTCGCGGAACGTCATGGACACGCGCCGCCCATCGAGCACGCTGACGGTGTCGTCGGCGATCTCGGCGAGCACCCGGTCGCCGGCGTCGCGCAGCTCGTACGCGCGGCGTACGGTGCGCATCGCCGCGGCCGGCTGCAACGGCGCGCCCCGGTGGTACACGCAGAGCAGGTCCGCCAGCTCCGCCGGCACCGTGTCGGCCGGCCCGGCCCGGGAAACCTCCTTGCGCACCCCCGTCGTCCCCGTCGGCAGCTTGACCGTCCACGGCTTTGGCTGGCCCTCGGTGGACAGCTCGCCGCGGCGGAAGCGAAGCGACAGGCCGGCGCGGGCCAGGCGGCGGTCGGGTGTGTCGTAGTAGGTGGCGCGCAGTGTTGCTGCCGGGCGCGCGAGCACCCGGCCGCCGTCAGGCACGCACGGCGCGAGGTCCGGCACGGCGAACTGCGGCGGTACCTCGAACTTGCGCTCCTCCTCCAGCACGCTGATCAGCCTAACCGGCGGCATTCCTGGTGGCACAGCCGGTTTCAGTCGGGCCGGTTCACGATCCGGCGCAGCAGGGCCTCCTGCAGGTTGCCGCCCGACGCGGTGTGCCGCCGCCAGGTGCCGTCGCCGGTGAGCTCGAACGCATCGGTCTCCTCGCTCATCGACACCTGCAGCACCCGCCGAAGCTCGGCCTGGGAGGCCGGATCGGTGACCTGGACCAGCGCCTCGACGCGGCGGTCGAGGTTTCGGTGCATGAGGTCGGCCGAGCCGATCCAGAACTCGCCGACCGGGCCGTCCGGCTCGCCCGCCGCATCGACCTGGCCGTTGCCGAACCGCAGGACGCGCGAGTGCTCCAGGAACCGCCCCAGGATCGAGCGCACCCGGATGCGCTCGGAGAGCCCCGGTACGCCGGGCCGCAGCGCGCAGATCCCGCGCACGATCAGGTCCACCCGTACGCCGGCGCGGCTGGCATGGTAGAGCGAGTCGATGATCTCCTCGTCGACGAGGGCGTTCACCTTGATCTGTACCAGACCCGGCAGTCCACTTCGGACGTAGGCGATCTCGCGCTCGATCCGTTCGATGATGCCGCTGCGCACGCCGTGTGGCGCGACCAGCAACCGCCGGTACGCGGTCTGCCGGCTGTACCCGGTCAGCACGTTGAACAGGTCCGTCAGGTCGGCGCCCACCTGCGGATCGGCCGTCAGCAGGCCGAAGTCCTCGTAGCCCCGGGCGGTCTTCGGGTGGTAGTTGCCGGTGCCGATGTGGCAGTACCGCCGGATCGCCCCGCCCTCCTGGCGCACCACCATCGCCGTCTTGCAGTGGGTCTTCAGGCCGACCAGGCCGTAGACCACGTGGCAGCCCGCCCGCTCCAGCATGCGCGCCCAGCCGATGTTGGCCTTCTCGTCGAAGCGCGCCTTCACCTCGACCAGGACTACCACCTGCTTGCCCGCCTCGGCGGCGTCGATGAGCGCGTCGACGATCGGCGAGTCGCCGGAGGTCCGGTACAGCGTCTGCTTGATCGCCAGGACGTTGGGGTCCGCCGCCGCCTGCTCGATGAACCGCTGCACGCTCGTCGAGAACGAGTGGTACGGATGGTGTACCAGGATGTCGTTGTCCCGCAGCCGGGCGAACACACTGCGCGGCGTCTCCCCCTCAGCGAAGTGCGGATGGGTCGCCGGGACAAAAGGGCGTTCCTTGAGATCCGGGCGGTCGACCTCCTCGTAGATCTGCCACAGCGACGACAGGTCCAGCAGCCCCGGGACCCGCAGCACGTCATGGCTGTCCATGTCCAGCTCGCGGACGAGAAGGTCCAGCACGTAGTCCGAGATCGAGGCGGCCACCTCCAGGCGTACCGGCGGGCCGAACCGGCGCCGGGCCAGCTCGCGCTCCAAGGCCTGCAGCAGGTCCTCGTCGCGGTCTTCGTCGAGCTCCACCTCGGCGTTGCGGGTGACCCGGAAGAGATGGTGCTCCACAACCTGCATGCCGGAGAACAGCTGCCCGAGGTGGGCCGCGATCAGCTCCTCGACGGGCAGGAAGGCGGCCCGGCGCGGCCCGCCCTCGCGGTGCTCCCGGTCCACGGCGACGAACCGGGGCACGTTGTTGGGCACCTTCACGCGGGCGAACAGCTCGTGGCTGGTGTCCGGGTCGCGGACCACGACGGCCAGGTTCAAAGACAGCCCGGAAATGTACGGGAACGGGTGCGCCGGGTCGACCGCCAGCGGTGTGAGCACCGGGAACACCTGGTCGCGGAAGTAGCTGCGCAGCCGTTCCCGCTCGACGGTGTCCAGCTCGATCCAGCGCACGATGCGCACGTGTTCGGCGGCCAGCTGCGGCAGCACGTCGTCGGTGAAGCACCGCGCCTGGCGCTCGACCAGCGCCGCGGCGCTCTGCGCGATGCGCTCCAGCTGTTCGCTGGGCGGCATGTCGCCGGGCGTGCGGATCGGCAGCCCGGTCTGCATGCGTCGCTTCAGCCCGGCCACCCGCACCATGTAGAACTCGTCGAGGTTGCCGGCGAAGATGGCCAGGAACTTGGCCCGTTCCAGCAGCGGGGTCGCCGGGTTCTCGGCCATCGTCAACACGCGGCCGTTGAAGTCGAGCCAGGACAGCTCCCGGTTCAGGTAACGGTCATCCGGCAGGGGCTCGGCCGCCTCGGGCGCCCGTACCGCGGTTCCGGCCGGCTGCGCTTGACGCCTGACGCCGTTGGGCCGCACCGGCGCGGCAACGGCCTCGGCAACGGCCTCGGCCGGCTCGACCGGCTCGGAACCTGTACCGGGACGGGCTGGACCTATGCTCACCGGCCCATCATGACCCGTCGAAGATGAATGAGGGAAGAAATCCGCGCCACCGGCTCAGGGAAGCGTCGGCAACGTGAGGCGGACGAGCTCGCCGGACTCGTTGCGCTCCAAGCGGACCCGCTGGCCGAGACGCAGCAGCCGCAGCCCAGAGTTGGCGAACGCCTGTCCGGAGAACTCGACCTGCGACCCGTCGTCGAGCAGTACCGTGCCGGAGCCGGTTTCCGGGTCGAACGTGGCGACGGTCCCTTGCACGGGCCCTCCTCAGGTGTCTTCGGCCTAACCATATTGTGCGGCCGGCAACAGCTCGGAGGTGTACGGCCCGACGCCCAGCGCCACCGCCGCCAGCAGGTCGGCCGGGGTGTCCACGTCTCGGCGCAGGCCCGGCCAGTCACCGGACAGCGGTGTGGCCCCGGAGCGCGCGTGCGCCGCCGACGAGCCCGGCCCGAACCTGGGATCGAGGTCCCGCCCCCACGGGGCGGTGAGCAGGACCGTTCCCGTCCCGGACGCGTCGGCCACGTAGGCCCGGCCGCCGGCGCTCGACGCCGCGTCGAGCGCGGCCGCGAGCTCCGCGGGGCGGACCGCCGGCAGGTCGGCCGCGAGCGCCGCGACACCGCGGACCCGACCGCGGGCGGCCCGGCGAGCCCTGTCGGCGATGGCCGCGCGAACCCCGTGGGCGAAGGCCGCATTGAGGCCCGCGCGCGGCAGGTCCCGGACCCATGCCGCGCCGGAGGCGGCCAACGCCGCGCCGGCGAGCGGGTCGTCGGTGACCACGACCACGCGATCCACCCGGCCGCACGCCAGCGTGGCGGCGACCGTGTCCTTGGCCATCGCCAGTACGAGCCGCTCGTGCGGTACGCCGGCCACCGCCCCCCGTAGCCGGCTCTTCGCCGCGGGCAACGGTTTGATCGGCACGACCGCGAGCCACCCGGAACGCCCCACACCCGGATCTTCGCGCATCGGTGCGTTCGACAGCCAACGGAGGGCTCACCGAGACCCGGCGCACCGGCCCCTCCTGGCCTGCCGGGACCGCGGCCAGGCATGATTCTGCGCAGGGCGTGTGGCGCGCCTGGCGGGGGCCGCTGGCGCAACGAGGAGGGCCCATGGCGAGGCGAAGACTCGGATTCTGGCGGCGGTTCGCCGTTGTGGTGATCAAACCGACCATGACCGTCATGACGCGGCGCACCTGGTCCGGAATGGAGCACGTGCCGCAGACCGGTGGGCTGATCTTCGCGACGAACCACATCTCGCACGCGGACCCGCTCGCGTGCGCCCACTTCGTCTACGACTCCGGCCGCTGGCCGCAGTTTCTCGCCAAGGCGAGCCTGTTCGACGTACCGCTGTTCGGCCGGTTCCTGCGTTGGGTGCGGCAGATCCCGGTGTACCGGGGAACCGTCGATGCCGTGAAGTCGCTGGAGTCGGCCATCGCGGCGGTCAAGGACGGCGACGCCGTGATCATCTACCCGGAGGGCACCACGACCAGAGACCCGGACCTGTGGCCGATGCGTGGCAAGACCGGCGTCGCCCGGCTGGCCCTGGCTACCGGAGCCCCGGTGGTGCCGGTGGTGATGTGGGGACCGCAGCGCCTGTACGACTCGCGTACCAAGAAGATGCGCCTGGTGCCGCGCACGCCTGTCACGGTGGTCGCCGGAGCGCCGGTGGACCTGTCGGCCTGGGCGGGCGCCGAGCCGACGGCCCAGACCCTCGCCGAGGTGACCGATGCGATCATGCTTCGCGCGCGCGACATCCTGGCCGGTATCCGCGGCGAGACCCCGCCACCGCTGTGGACCCCCGGCCGCGGCTTACAATCCACAGTGGAGTAACAATGAGCGAGCGGAGCGAGCGAATCATGGGCTCAGCGCGAACTGTGCCTCATGACGGCGGCGAGCGCAGAGCCATCGCCGCGCGGAGTGCGGCGGAGGCGCCGGCATGAGCAAGGCGGCGGTTTTGGGGGCGGGCTCATGGGGTACGGCGTTCGCCAAGGTGCTCGCTGACGCCGGGCGCGAGGTCGTCCTCTGCGCCCGCCGGCCCGCCGTGGCCGTCGCGATCCGGGAGCGCCGGGTCAACCCCGACTACCTGCCGGGGCTGCGGTTGCCACCGGCGGTGACCGCTACTGTCGACCCCCGCGAGGCCCTTGACGAGGCCGACCTCGTGGTGCTCGCCGTACCGTCGCAGACGCTGCGCAACAACCTGGCCGACTGGTCCCGGGCGATCATCCCCGACGCCACGCTGGTGAGCCTCATGAAGGGGATCGAGCTGGGCTCGTCCAAGCGCATGAGCGAGGTCATCGTCGAAGGCGCGAACGTGGCGCCAGGGCGGGTGGCCGTGGTCACCGGACCCAACCTCGCCGCCGAGATCGCCGCCGAACAGCCCGCGGCAACCGTGGTGGCGTGTGTCGACACCGACCGAGCCGGGCTGGTCCAGCGGGCCATCAGTACCTGGTACTTCCGGCCGTACACCAACGATGACGTGATCGGCTGCGAGCTCGGGGGAGCGGTCAAGAACGTGATCGCGTTGGCGTACGGCATGGCGACCGCCATGGGGTTCGGGGACAACACCAAGGCGACGCTCATCACGCGCGGGCTGGCCGAGACCGCGCGGCTGGGCGTGGCTCTGGGCGCCGACCCGTTGACCTTCGCCGGTCTCGCCGGGCTCGGCGACCTGGTGGCCACCTGCTCGTCGCCGCTGTCGCGCAACCGCACCTTCGGCGAGCACCTGGGCCGGGGCGAGACGCTCGAACAGGCGCAGGCGGCCACCCGCCAGACCGCCGAGGGGGTCAAGAGCTGCTTGGCGATCCGGGACCTGGCGCGCAAGCACGGCATCGAGATGCCCATCACCGAACAGGTCGAGCTCGTCTGCCATGAGGGGGTCGACCCGCGCGTGGCGGTCGCCGCGCTGATGAGCCGCGAGATGAAGTCCGAATGATCGCGGGATGGGGCGACGGGACCCGGGTGGTCCACGCCGGGCTGCCGGAGCCCGCGCCCGGGCAGCCGTTCCTGGCCGGGCCGGTGCTCGCCGCGCCCTACCACCTGGACCCGGTGGACGGGCCGCAACCCGGCCTCGACGGGTACGGCCGCATCGACAACCCCACATGGCGGGCACTGGAGGACGCCATCGGGATGCTGGAGGGCGGCGAGTGCCTGGTGTTCGCCTCCGGCATGGCGGCGATCTCCGCCGTGCTGCTCACCGTCGCGCGCCCCGGCGCCGCTGTCGTGCTCCCCGCAGACGGGTACTACAAGACGCGCGCCTTCGCCACGTCCACACTGGACGGGCTCGGGGTGACCGTACGGCTGGCACCCACGCTTGAAACGGCACCGCCCTATGACGGCGCGGCGCTCGTTTTGCTGGAGTCGCCGGCCAACCCCGGTCTTGACGTCTGCGACATCGCCGCGCTGTCTGGCACGGCCCACCGTGCCGGTGCTCTGGTGGCGGTGGACAACACCACCGCCACCCCGCTGGGCCAGCGCCCCCTGGATCTGGGCGCCGACCTCTCGGTGGCCTCCGGTACGAAGGCGCTCACCGGCCATTCCGACCTCCTGCTCGGGTACGTGTGCACCCGCGACCCGGCGCTGGCGGCGAGGATCCGGTCCTGGCGCGACCACACCGGCGCGATCGCCGGGCCGTTCGAGGCATGGCTGGCACACCGGTCGCTGGGCACGCTGGAGATCCGGCTGGAACGCCAGAGCGGGAACGCCTCCGCGCTGGCCGGGCTGCTCTGCTCGCACCGGGCCGTCACGTCGGTACGCTGGCCCGGCCTGCCCACCGACCCGGCGCACCGGTTGGCGATGCGGCAGATGCGGCGCATCCCGGGAATCGTCACGTTCACCTTGGCCGATAAGGCCTCGGTCGACCGGTTCCTGCGCGCGGCCCGGCTGGTCGCCGCGGCGACCTCGTTCGGCGGCTTGCACACCAGCGCCGACCGGCGCGCCCAGTGGGGCGACGACACGCCGCCCGGCCTGGTACGCCTGTCGTGCGGCATCGAGGACACCGCCGACCTCGTGGCCGACGTCCGGCAGGCTCTCGACGCGGTAGGGTCTGCCCGGTGAGCACCGCACGCAGGGCCCGGGTGGCCGTCGTCTTCGGCGGCCGGAGCAGTGAGCACGCGATCTCGTGCGTGAGCGCCGGCAGCATCCTGAACGCGCTGGATCCGGACGAGTTCGAGGTGATCCCGGTCGGGATCACCCGCGAAGGGCGCTGGGTGCTCACGTCGGCCGACGCGGGCCGGCTCGCCATCGAAGGACGGCGGCTGCCGGAGATCACCGAGGAGTCCGGCGTGTCGGTCATCCTGGCCCCCGACCCGACCGCGCGCCGCGTCGAGGTGGTGGACCCGCCGGACGGCGTCCGGGCACTGTCCGATGTGGACGTGGTATTCCCGGTGTTACACGGCGCGTACGGCGAGGACGGCACGATCCAGGGTCTGCTCGAGATGGCGGGGCTGCCCTACGTCGGTGCCGGGGTCTTCGCCTCGGCGGCCGGTATGGACAAGGAGTTCACCAAGAAGCTCGCCGCGGCGGCCGGTATCCCGGTCTGCCCGTACGCCGTCCTGCGCGCCGGCCAGTCGCTGCGCGACGAGGACCGGGCCCGGCTGGGCCTGCCCGTCTTCGTCAAGCCCTCCCGCGCCGGGTCGAGCATCGGCATCACCAAGGTGCACGACTGGGCGCACCTGGACGCGGCGATCGCGGCTGCCCGCAAGATCGACCCGAAGGTGCTCGTCGAGGCGGCCGTCGTGGGCCGTGAGATCGAGTGCGGGGTGCTCGAAGGGGAGTACGGCGGCGCGCCGGAGGCGAGCGTACCGGCGGAGATCCGGGTGCTGCGCGACCACGAGTTCTACGACTTCGAGGCCAAGTACCTCGACGACGTGTGCGAGTTCGACATCCCGGCCGACCTGCCGGCCGAGGTGACCGAGCAGGTACGCGCCTACGCCTGCCGTACGTTCACCGCGCTGGACGGCGCCGGTCTCGCGCGGGTGGACTTCTTCCTGACCCCGGATCTACGGATCTACCTCAACGAGATCAACACGATGCCGGGGTTCACCCCGATCTCGATGTTTCCGAGGATGTGGGCGGCGTCCGGCCTGGAGTACCCGAAGCTGGTGTCCCGACTGGTCCGCACGGCCCTGCGCCGGGGGACCGGCCTGCACTAGCGCTAGCGCACCGGCGGGCGTCGCCTGGACTGACGAGGAGCGAAGCGACGAGGAGGGAAGGCGGCGCCTTGGGAGCCGGTGCGCCGCGCGAGCGCAGGCGAGCGCCAGCCAACTCAGCGGCAGCGCGTCGGCGCCGCCGGGACGGCCGCACGCACCGGCGCGGAGAGCTCGATGACCCACTTCCCCGGCGGCTCGTAGCTCGCCGGCACCGTCACCGCGACCGGTACCTGCCGGTCCATCGTGGTCCACACCGTCGCGTCGGCGCGGCGCAGCGGGTACCAGCACACCCCGGAGAGCTCGAACGGCTGCTCGGTGACGTTCGACGGTACCGGGGCGGCGCCGCACGCGAGGGTGACCGGAGGATCGCCGTACGCGGCGTTCTGCCCGGTGCCCTGGGTCACCGGCCGCCGGGGCAACCCGTCCAGGGTGGCCGGCAGCCTGGCGATGAGTGCGCGGCACGCCGCGGCCTGCTCGGCGGAGAGGGGCGGGGCGGCGACCGAGACGGGCGCGGTCGACTGCGGCCGGGGCGGGGCAGACGCCCCGCTCCCGCCCGGAGCCTGGCGGAAGCCGCCCAGGAGCCAGAACACGACGACCCCCGCGAGCACGGCGATCGGAAGCGCGACGAGCGTGGCGGTCCGGGCGGCGCGTTGCGTCGTACGGTTCAGAGGTGGACCACCGAGCAGGTCAGGGTCCGGGTGATACCGGGCACGAGCTGGACCTTGCTCACGATCATCTTGCCGAGCTCGTCGACGCTTCGGGCCTCGGTGAGCACCACAACGTCGTAGGGACCGGTCACCGCGTCGACGCGGACCACCCCGGCGATGTCGCGGATCGCCGCGGCCACGTCACGCGCCTTTCCGACCTCGGTCTGGATGAGGATGTACGCCTGGACCACGACACGACTCCTCTCCGCCGCCCGCGCGCGGCCTGCGGTGAAACTACCGCATAGAAAGGTGACAACGGGCAGGCCAGGGGGAATCCGATGGTCCCGGCGCGGAATGGAGGGTGCCATGACGGTGGCGACGACCGGCGAGTTCGGGCTCATCGCGCGAGTGACGTCGCGACTGGGCCGCGAATCCAGCGCGGACAGCCGGCCCGATTTTGGTGGGAACTGCCTGCTCGGCCCGGGTGACGACGCCGCTGTCGTAGCCACGCCGGACGGGCGCGCGGTGCTCTCCACGGACGTCCTCGTGGAGGGGCGCCACTTCCGGCGTGACTGGTCCGGCGCCCGCGACGTCGGGCATCGGGCCGCGGCGGCCAACATGGCCGACATCGCGGCGATGGGCGCGGTGCCCACGGCGCTGGTGGTCGCGCTCTGCGCGCCCGCCGATCTGGCGGCGAGCTGGGCGGAGGAGCTGGCCGACGGGCTGGCCGCGGAGGCTTCGCTCGTCGGCGCCGCCGTGGTCGGCGGCGACATGTCGGCGAGCGGCACGCTGACCATCGCGGTCACGGCGGTCGGTGACCTGGGCGGCCAGGCGCCGGTCGTACGCTCCGGCGCGCGGCCCGGCGACATCGTCGCGCTGGCCGGGCGGATCGGGTATGCGGCCGCCGGCTACACCGTGCTTTCGCGCGGGTTCCGGTCACCGAAGGTCCTCGTGGAGGCGCACCGGCGGCCAGAGGTCCCGTACGCCGCCGGCCCGGTCGCGGCGCGGCGCGGCGCCACCTCGATGATCGACGTGTCGGACGGCCTGGTCGCCGACCTGGGCCACGTGGCCACGGCGAGCGGCGTGGGCATCGACCTCCGGCGCGAGGCGTTTCCCGTCCCGGCCCAGATGCGCGATGCCGCGGCAGCGCTCGGCGTCGACCCGTACACCTGGATCCTGGCCGGCGGGGACGACCACCCGCTGGCGGCGACGTTCCCGCCCGGGACGGACCTGCCCGCGGACTGGCTGGTCATCGGCTCGGTGGTCGAGGGGCGCGGGGTGACGCTCGACGGGCAGCCGTACAGCGGTGGTCCGGCCGGATGGGACCACTTCAGGACCTGACAACAACGCCGGGCCGCTCGCGGCGGCCCGGCGATCGGTGTAACCCCTCAGCCGCGGCTGACCTTGCCGGCCTTGATGCAGGAGGTGCAGACCTTCATGCGGCGGGTGTTGCCGCCGCCGGCCGGGACGCGCACGGTCTGGATGTTGGGGTTCCACCGGCGTTTGGTCCGGCGGTGGGAGTGGGACACGTTGTGGCCGAAGCCCGGCCCCTTGCCGCAGACGTCGCACACGCTGGCCACGGGATACTCCTGGATTGGTCGTCACAGAGCTGCCCGCGCATGACGGCGGGCAACCGTGTCAGGGTACCCGATCCGCCCCGGCAGCGGCCAACGGCCCCGATCGCAGCGACGATCGCCGATTGTGGACGTACTAAGGGACCTGAATGATGTTCGTCATGGCTACCACCTCCACCACCGCAGCTCCACCCCGATTTCGTACCGTCACGGGCGCCGGAACCATCGTGGCCCTGATCCTGGTCCTGGCGTTCGGCAACTCCGCCTACCGCGACTGGGTGAACAAGAGCACCAGCGCCAACGACGCGGGCGGCTTCTTTCTGCGCCAGCTCACCTGGCCCGCGTGGTCGTTCAGCTCCAACGAGCCGCTGCGCAACCTGCTCGCCGCCGATCTCAAGGCGCTGCTGCTGATCGTGTTCACCGCCCTGTTCCTGTCGCTGCTGGCCGTGTCCCCCGGCTGGGGCCTGCGCGGCACGCTCGGGGCGATCGTTACCGGTTGGGCCGCGTTCATCTTCGCCGCGGCGCTCGCCGGGCTGCTCGCCGCCTTCCTCACCGTTCACGCATCGGTGCTGGGCGCGTTCAGCTGGGCCGGCGGCGGCGCGGTGTACGGCCTGTTCGTCGGGTGGATCGTCGGGCTTGCGACCCTGGCCTTCCGCCGTTGAACATCATGAGGAATGTCAGCCGTCCGCATTAGGCTTCCGACGTGCTGGACAGCTTGGACGCCGCCGCCGTGCGCCGCTGGTGCGTCATGGGGCTCGACGGGCTGCGCCGGCACCAGCGCGAGATCGACGACCTGAACGTGTACCCGGTGCCCGACGGTGACACCGGCACCAACCTGGTGCTCACCGTCGCGGCGGCCGACGAGGCGCTGGCCCTGGAAGCCGACGCCCTCGCCTCGCTGGGGCACGCGCTGCGCTGCGCCGCCCGGGGCGCGCTGCTCGGCGCCCGGGGCAACTCCGGGGTGATCCTCTCGCAGATCCTGCGCGGGCTCGCCGACGCGCTGGCAGCCGCCCCGCTCGCCGGGGGGCGCGCGCTCGCCACGGCGTTGGCCACGGCGTCCTCGGCGGCCTACCAGGCGGTCGCCCAACCGGTCGAGGGGACGATCCTGACCGTGGTCCGCGCGGCGGCTCAGGCCGCGGCCGCCGCCGACTCCGATGACCTGGCGACCGTGGCGCGGGCGGCCGCCGACGCGGCGCGCGCGGCTCTCGCCCGTACTCCCGAGCAGCTGCCCGTGCTGGCGCGGGCCGGCGTGGTCGATGCCGGCGGGCGCGGCCTGTGCGTGATGCTCGACGCGCTGGTCGAGGTGATCACGGGGGAGCGGCCGTCCGACGAGCCCGTGGTCCCGGCCTCCGTCCGCCCGCCGCTGACCATGGCCCGCGAGTCCGGGTCCGATGATTACGCCTATGAGGTCCAGTTCTTGCTCGACGCGACCGAGACGGCGGTGGCGCCGTTGAAGCAGTCGCTGGCGAAGCTGGGCGACTCGCTCGTGGTCGTCGGCGGTGACGGCACGTGGAACGTGCACGTCCACGTCAACGACGTGGGCGCGGCTGTCGAGGCGGGCGTCGAGGCCGGGCGCCCGCACCGGATCACGGTGACCCGGTTCGCCGACCAGCAGGCTCCCGCGCCCGCGCCGGTGCCGGCGGTCGACCACACCTGGGCCTCGTCCGAGGAGCCGGGCGGCGCACGGGGCGTCGTGGTGGTCGCCGGGGGCGAGGGTCTCACGGAGCTGTTCGAGGCCGAGGGCGCCACGGTCATCTCCTCGGCCGCCGCCGCTCCGTCGACCGCCGAGATCCTGGCGGGGATCAAGGCCAGCGGCGCCCGCTTCGTGGTGATCCTGCCCAACGACCCCAACGTCGCCGCGGCAGCCGCCGCCGCGGCGGCCGAGGCGCGCGAGGCCGGCATCCAGGCCGGCGTGGTGCCCAGTCGCTCACCGGTACAGGCGCTCGCGGCGCTGGCCGTCCGAGACGAGGCCCGCCGGTTCGACGACGACGTCATCGCCATGGCCGAGGCGGTGGGCGCGTGCCGGTACGCCGAGGTCACCACCGCTAGCCGCGAGGCGATCACGGTCGCCGGCCGGTGCCAGCCCGGCGACATTCTAGGGCTGGTCGACGGCGAGGTGAACCTGATCGGCAAGGACCTGACGCAGACCTGCCGGCTCCTGCTCGACCGCCTGCTGGCCGGCGGGGGCGAGCTGGTCACGCTGGTGACCGGCGCGCAGGCCCCGCCGGAGCTCGTCGACGCGCTCGTGTCGCACCTCGGCGAGCGGTGGCAGTTCGTGGAGGTGCAGACCTACCACGGCGGCCAGCCGCACTACCCGCTGTTGATCGGCGTCGAATGACCACCCTGGACAGTCCACTGCGGACGGCCGTCGGGGAGAAGACCGCCAAGGCGCTGGCCAGCCACCTCGACCTGCACACGGTCGGCGACCTGCTCTACCACTTCCCCCGGCGGTACGACGAGCGTGGCGAGCACACCGACATCCGCAGCCTGGCCGTCGGGGAACAGGTCACGGTGCTTGCCCAGGTGCGGCACACCCACGTCCGCCCGATGCGCGCCCGGCGCGGCTCGCTGCTGGAGGTGACGGTCGGCGACGGCGCCGGCGGGGTGCTCACTTGCACGTTCTTCAACCAGGCCTGGCGGGAGCGGGAACTGCGGCCGGGCCGGTGGGGCCTGTTCGCCGGCAAGGTGACCGAGTTCCGCGGCAAGCGCCAGCTCAACGGGCCGGACTACGTGCTGCTCGGCGACGGCAGCGCCGACGCGGAGGAGATCGAGGAGTTCGCCGGGGCGCTGATCCCGGTCTACCCGGCCGCTGCCGCCGTGCCGACCTGGGTGATCGCGCGGTCTGTGCGGGTGGTCCTCGACTCGTTCACCGCGCCGGACGACCCGCTGCCGGCCTCGACCCGCGCCCAGCGCAACCTGGTCGGCCTCGCTACGGCGCTGCGCGACATCCACCGGCCGACGTCGCGTGAGACGCTCGGCGCCGCCCGCCGCCGGCTGAAGTGGGACGAGGCGTTCGCCGTGCAGCTGACCCTGGTCCAGCGCAAATGGCGGGCGGCGGCCTGGCCGGCCGTCCCGCGGCCGCGCCGCCCGGGTGGGCTGCTGGACGCCTTCGAGGCGCGGTTGCCGTACGAGCTGACCGGCGGGCAGCGGTCGGTGGGCGCCCAGATCGCCGCCGACCTGTCCACGCCCCATCCGATGCACCGGCTGCTGCAGGGTGAGGTCGGCTCGGGCAAGACGCTGTGCGCGCTGCGGGCCATGCTGCAGGTGGTCGATGCGGGCGGCCAGACGGCGCTGCTCGCCCCCACCGAGGTGCTCGCCGCCCAGCACGACCGCAACATCCGGGAGCTGCTGGGTCCGCTCGGGCGCGCGGGCGAGCTGGACGGCGCGGCCGAGGGCACCCGGGTCGCGCTGCTGACCGGGTCGCTGTCCGCCGGGGCGCGGCGGCGGGCGCTGGCCGAGGTGGCCGACCGGTCCGCCGGCATCGTCGTGGGCACGCATGCGCTGCTGTACGAGGGGGTCGAGTTCGGTGACCTCGGCCTGGTCGTGGTCGACGAGCAGCACCGCTTCGGCGTGGAGCAGCGGGACGCGCTGCGTGCCAAGGCCGGGCAGCCACCGCACGTGCTGGTCATGACCGCGACGCCCATTCCGCGTACGGTCGCCATGACGGTCTACGGCGACCTGGAGGTCTCCACGCTGACCGAGCTGCCGCGCGGGCGCTCGCCGATCGCGTCCCATGTCGTACCGGCGGCTGAGAAGCCGGCGTACCTCGACCGGGCCTGGCGACGGCTGCGGGAGGAGGTCTCGGCGGGCCATCAGGCCTACGTCGTCTGTCCCCGCATCGGCGAGGCGGCGGCCTCCGGCGAAGACGTCACCGGTGACGCCGAAGGTCCCCGGCCGCCGGTGGCCGTGCTCGATGTGGCGCCGCTGCTCGCCGAGGGACCGCTGCACGGGCTGCGGCTGGGCGTGCTCCACGGGCGGCTGCCGGCCGACGAGAAGGACGTCGTCATGCGGGAGTTCGCCGCCGGCAAGCTCGACGTGCTGGTGGCCACCACGGTGGTCGAGGTCGGCGTCGACGTGCCGAACGCCACCATGATGGTCGTGCTCGACGCCGAGCGCTTCGGCGTGTCCCAGCTGCACCAGCTACGCGGGCGGGTCGGTCGGGGCAACGCGCCGGGCCTGTGCCTGCTGGTGAGCGAGGCGCCGGAGAGCGGCGCCGCAAGGGAACGCCTGGACGCGGTGGCGGCCACTGTGGACGGCTTCCGGCTGGCCGAGCTCGATCTGGAGCAGCGGCGCGAAGGCGACGTGCTCGGCGCGACCCAGTCGGGACGCCGCTCGCACCTGCGCCTGCTCTCGCTGCTGCGCGACGCCGAGCTCATCGGCGAAGCCAGGCAGGAAGCGATCGCGCTTGTGGAGGAGGATCCGACGCTCGCCTCGCACCCGGCACTGGCCGCCGCGGTGGCGCAGCTGGTGGACGAGGAGCGCGCGGAATATCTGGAGAAGGGTTAGGAGAGGTCATGGTGGCACGGTTCATTCGGATCGGTGGGCTGGCGACGGTGCTCGTGGTGACCCTGGCCGCGGGCGGGACGGCCGCGCAGGCGGCCGACGACCCGTTCGGGCACAGCGCGAGCGGCACGGTGTTCTTCCCGAACCCGGTCCAGCAGCTCGGTGACGAGACGCTGACCGACCAGAAGGATGCCGACTACCCGGCGCTGGCGCCGGCGTACCGGACGGTCCGGCTCAACAACCTCGACGGCTCCGGCATGCTCGTCGGGCGCTACGTGACGGTAAAGAGCAAGACCGGTACGCCGGCCCGCACGGTTGGCGGCAACTTCCCGGTCTGGCACCGCGACGCCGACCAGTTCGAGCAGGTCATGGGCTACTACTGGGTCGACACCGCGCAGGCGTACCTGCAGTCGCTCGGCTTCGGCGGCGCGCTGCGGGCGGTCAACCAGCGGCAGATCGAGCTGCGCATCGACCAGTTCGGCGGGGACAACTCGTTCTTCCGCGAAGACAAGGCGAACATCACGCTGGGCAAGGGCGGCGTGGACGACGCCGAAGACGCCGAGGTGATCGTGCACGAGTACGGGCACTCGGTCCAGGACGGCCAGGTGCCCGGCTTCGGCACCAACCTCGAGTCCGGCTCGATCGGGGAAGGCTTCTCCGACTACCTGGCGGTCGTGGTGACCAGCTGGGCGAGCGGTGTGCCGACCCTCGTGCCGGAGGCGTGCGTCGCCGACTGGGACTCGGTCTCCTACACCCGCACGGTGCCGCACTGCCTGCGCCGCATCGATGGCAACAAGGTCTACCCGCGGGACGTTGTCGGCGAGGTCCACCGCGACGGCGAGATCTGGTCCCGGGCGCTCTGGGACATTCGCCTGGGGCTGGGCGACCGGACCGCCACCACGCTGATCGTCGAGGCGCAGTTCGCGTTCACGGTCGACACGTCGTTCCGCGCGGCTGCCCTGGCGACGGTGGACGCGGCGCAGCGGCTCTACGGAGCACGGGCGGCCGGCGTGGTGCGTTCGGCGTTCGCCGACCGCGGGATCCTGTAGCAGCTGATCGTGGTGGCGGTTGGCCGCTCGCGGCCAACCGCCACCACGATGGTCATGGGGAGACACCGGTGAGCCGGATCGTGGCGGGCCGGTACCGGGGGCGACGGCTGGTCACCCCGGCCGGCAGCGACACCAGGCCCACCTCGGACCGGGTGCGCGAGGCGCTGTTCAACACGCTCGAGTCGATGACCGAGCTGACCGGTGCCCGCTTCGCCGACCTGTACGCCGGCTCCGGCGCCGTCGGGCTGGAAGCCGCCTCGCGCGGGGCTTCGTGCGTACTCCTGGTGGAAGCCGATCCGCGCGCGGGCCGAGCGGCGCGGCGAAACATCGAGGCGCTGGCGGCCGCGCCGGCCGTCCGGCTGGCTCCCGCCCGGGTGGAGCGGCTCGTCGGCGCGCCGCCCGATGCGCCGTACGACGTGGTCTTCGCCGACCCGCCGTACGCGCTGCCCGATGACGACCTCGCCGCGATGCTGGTCGCCCTGGTGCGTCACGGCTGGCTGAGGCCCGACGCGGTCGTGGCGGTCGAGCGGTTCGGCCGCGGCGAGCCGCCACGGTGGCCCGATGAGCTGGTCGAGGCGCGCGTTCGCCGGTACGGCGAGACGGCGTTGTGGTACGCCCGCTTCCCTGGTGTTGTACGGATGTGATCGCGTCGTTGCGGTTGGCTGCGTACGGTGGGGCGGACGAAGAGGGAGCGGATCAATGACCGAGCGGGCCAGTCGGTCGGTGTCGCGCGACCGGCGGATCGCCGACCGGCAGATCGCCGAACCGGGCGCGGCCGAGACCCACGAGGCGATACGCCTGGCCTTTGAGCTCGGTTGCGCCGTCCGGAGCCTGCGCGAGCAGCGCGGGTGGAGCCAGACCCACCTCGCCCAGGCGGCCGGGATGACCCAGTCCGCGGTTGCCAGGTTCGAGGCGGGCGGGAGCGTGCCGACCCTGCCGGTGCTGGAGCGGCTCGCCCACGCGCTCGATGTCGACCTCTCCGTCCGTTTCACGCCCCGCACCTCGATGGCCTAGCGCGTCGGTCCCCGCCTGTGGCCTCATGCTCTGTGACGCCGCCCGCCGCACAGCGTCACGAGGCGTTTTGGTACGGTCGGCGATCATGCGACGCGCGGTGTGCCCCGGCTCGTTCGACCCGGTGACCAATGGTCACCTGGACATCATCTCCCGAGCCGGTCGCCTCTATGACGAGGTCATCGTCGCCGTCCTGGTCAACCAGTCCAAGGCCGGACTGTTCACGGTGGACGAACGGATCGCGATGCTGCGCGAGGTCACGACGTCCTACCCGAACGTCCGGGTGGAGTCCTTCCATGGCCTGCTCGTGGACTTCTGCAAGGCCAACGACTGCTCGGTGATCGTCAAGGGGCTGCGGGCGGTCAGCGACTTCGACTACGAGCTGCAGATGGCGCAGATGAACCTGGGGTTGGCCAGCGTCGAGACGCTGTTCATGACGACCAACCCGCTGTACTCGTTCCTGTCGTCGAGCTTGATCAAGGACGTCGCGAAGTGGGGCGGCGACGTCAGCGCGCACGTACCCGAGGTGGTGGCGGCCCGGCTGCGGCAACGACTGGCCGATGGCAGCACCTGACTCGTCCAGGTTTGACCGCTCGCCCCCGCGGTAATCAGGCCCGTTCGGACGTGGCGTTCGAGCGGGCATCATGAGTGGGCGCACAATGGTCCAGCGGCATGGTCCAGGGGGCCGGATCAGCCGGCTGCCGCGGACACATCGCCGCGAAGTCCGGGTTCGGGCCAACCCGTACTGACCGAGCTTGACAGGAGTGACCGCAGGTGGATCCGCTCGATCGCATCGACGAGATCATCTCGCTCGTCGATGCGGCACGTTCGGTGCCGATGTCACGCAGCAACTGCATGATCGACCGGGCCGAAATGATCAACGCATTGGAGCATCTCAGGAGCGAGCTGCCGACCGAGATGCGGCGAGCGGCCGCCTTGTTAGAGGAACGCGACAAGATCATCGACGCGGGCAAGCGGGAGGCGGACCGCATCGTGGCCGAGGGCGAGGCTGAGCACGCCCGGTTGGTCTCGGTCAACGAGATCGTCGTCTCGGCGGAGCACGAGGCGAACCGGCTCGTCGGTGAGGCGCGCGCCGAAGCCCAGCGGCTGCGGGAGGAGGTCGACGACTACGTCGACACCGCGCTGGCCAACTTCGAGCAGTTCCTCACCAGGTCGCTCGCGTCCATCGAGCGAGGGCGGGACAAGATGCACGCGCTGCGCGAGATCGGTTCCTTCGCCCACGGCGAAGACGAGCGGCCCTTGCCGTTCTGAGCCGCGACAGCCCGCCGACGTCTGAGCCCGCGACGGCCGCGACCGGCCGTGACCGGCCGGGCCGGTTGGGCGGGCCCGAGCCGGCGCACAGCCGGGGCCGGTTCGACGTTGACCATGCCGCTCGGGTAGCCTTTCCCGACGGCCTCACCTGGCCGGAGCCTGACGATGCAGCACCGTTCGCCGCGCCACCTCGATCCCCGGGCGCCCCTGGTCCTCAACACGAAGGACCTGCCGCGCAGTCCGGGGGCGATGCGTACGCTTCGGCGGGCGGTGCCGGCGCCCGACGGCCTCGGCCTTGACCTGATCGCCGTGTCAAGCGGCACCGACCTCGTCCTCGACCTCCGGCTGGAGTCGGTCTCGGAAGGCGTGCTCGTCTCCGGGACCGTTACCGGCCGGGTCGAAGGGGAGTGCGGTCGCTGCCTGCGCCCGATCAGTGCCCCGCTCACGGTCTCGATCCAGGAGCTGTACGCCTACGAGCACAGCACCACCGACGAGACCACCGACGAGGACGAGGTGGGCCGGCTGCAGGGCGACCTGATCGACCTGGAGCCGGCGCTGCGGGACGCGGTGGTGCTCGCACTGCCGAACCATCCGCTGTGCCGAGACGACTGTCCAGGGCTGTGCCCCGACTGCGGGGTGCCCTGGGACGACCTGCCCGACGACCACAGCCACGAGCCGGCCGACCCGCGCTGGGCGGCGCTGTCCCGACTCGAGAAGGAGTAGCAACGATGGCCGTACCCAAGCGGAGGATGTCGCGGAGCAACACGCGTTCGCGCCGCGCGCAATGGAAGGCAAAGCCGGTCATGACCGTGGCGTGCCCGCAGTGCCGTTCACCGAAGCTGCCCCATGCGGTGTGCACGGTGTGTGGCACGTACGACGGCCGCCAGGTCATCGAGGTCTGACCCGCGAGCTGCGGGTGACGCGATCCAGTCGGTCGAGCACCGCGCGGATCGCCGTCGACCTCCTCGGCGGGGACCGAGCCCCCGCCGTCGTGGTTGACGGCGCTCTACAGGCCAGCCGTACCGATCCAGACCTCCACCTCATCCTCGTCGGACCACCGGCAGTGGCCGACGAGGTACGTTCCATGCTGCCCGCGGGCGACCAGGACCGGGTCTCCGTCTGCGCAGTGGAGCACGCGGTCGGCATGGCCGACTCGCCGTTGCGCGCGCTGCGCTCCGACACCACCGTGCGCTCGGCGGTGGGCGCGGTCGTCGAGGGTACGGCCGATGCCATGGTCTCCGCCGGCGCGAGCGGCGCGGCCGTCACCGCCGCCGTGCACGGGCTGGCGCGCCTGCCGGGGGTACGCCGGCCGGCCCTGGCCGCCACCCTACCCAGCCTCGCCGGACCGCTCGTCCTGCTCGACCTGGGCGCCAACACCGACGCGAGCGCGGCGGTGCTCGTGCAGCACGCGGTGCTCGGTGCGGCGTACGCCCGGATCGTCCACGGCATCGCCGCGCCCCGGGTCGGCCTGCTGTCCAACGGCACCGAGCCGGGTAAGGGCGACCGGTCCCGCCGGGCAGCGGCCGCAGCGCTAGGCGCCCACGGGCTGCCCGAGGGGGCGGTCTTCGCCGGCACCGTCGAGGGGTACGACGTTCCGCTGGGCGGGCCGGCCGACGTGGTGGTGACCGACGGGTTCACCGGCAACATCCTGCTCAAGGGCATCGAAGGCGCGTACGCGCTGGCCGCCGGCCGGGAGGCGGCCGCCGCACCCGGGGTACCGCGCGCCGCCGTCCTGCTCGGCATCGGCGGCCTTGTGGTGGTCTGCCACGGCAACGCCGACGGCCCCGACATCGCATCGGGCATCGCGCTCGCCGCCCAGCTGCACCGCGTCGACGCCGCCGCGCGGCTGGCCGCGGCCGCACCCCGGCCTGTCGAGGTGTCCGGATGACCCAACGACCGGCCCTGACGCACCTGGAGGCCGCCTTCGGCGTGGCCCTCGACCCGCAGCTGCTGGAACGTGCGCTGACCCACCGCTCGTACGCCTACGAGAACGGCGGGCTGCCCACCAATGAGCGGCTGGAGTTCCTCGGCGACTCCGTGCTCGGCGTGGTGATCACTACCGCGCTCTTCCACAACCATCCGGATCTCCCCGAGGGGCAGCTTGCCAAGTTACGGGCCAGCGTGGTCAACATGCGGGCGCTGGCCGAGGTGGCGCGCACGCTCGGTCCGTTCGGGCTCGGGCCGTACCTGTTGCTGGGCAAGGGCGAGGAGGCCACGGGTGGCCGGGGCAAGGCGAGCATACTGGCCGACACGCTGGAGGCGCTGCTCGGCGCGATCTACCTGCAGCACGGCCTGGATACCGCCACCGCCGTGATCCACCGGCTCTTCGACCCGCTGCTGGCCGAGGCGGCCGGCCGGGGCGCCGCCCTGGACTGGAAGACCAGCCTCCAGGAGCTGACCGCCGGCCGGGGGCTGGGCGTGCCGGAGTACCGCATCGACGAGGCCGGGCCGGACCACTCGAAGACCTTCACCGCGTGGGCGGTGGTCGCCGGCCGGCGGTATGGCGGAGCCGAGGGGCGCAGCAAGAAGGAGGCCGAGCAGCGGGCCGCGGAGGCCGCCTGGCGCGAGCTGTCTGCCCGCCTGGAGGCCGAGGCGAAAGCCGCCCTCGAGCCGCCACCCGAGGCGGCACCCCCCTCGACCGAGGCGGAGTGACCCGTGGCCGTGGACGCGCCCGCGGAAGCCGCTGACCGGGCCGGGTCCGGCGATGACCGGACCGCACCCGGCTGGCGCTGGCTGCTGGCTGTCCCGCTGGCCATCTACGCCGCCAGCAGGCTGGCACAGCTGGCGGTGCTCAGCTGGATGGCGCCGCCCAGCAACCCCGCCCTGCGCGGCCGGCTGCTGGCCTGGGACGCCGGCTGGTTCATGACCGTCGCGCGGGACGGGTACGAGCACGGCTACACGTACAACAAAGCGGGCGAGCTGGTCGGCAACGGGTTGGCGTTCTTTCCGGGGTACCCGTTGCTGATCCGGGCCGTCCACTTCGTCACCGGGCTGGACTTCGACCTCGCCGCGCTCACGGTGGCGTGGCTGGCCGGCGGGGCGGCCGCCGTGCTGGTCTGCGCGCTGGGCAGCCGCCTCTACGACACCCGTACCGGCGTCGCGCTCACCGCCCTGTTCTGCACCCAGCCGATGTCGGTGGTGCTGTCCATGGCGTACTCCGAAGGCTTGTTCGTGGCACTCGTGGCCGGCGCGTTGCTGGCCGCCCACCGGCGGGCCTGGCTCGTGGCCGGCCTGGTCGGCGCCGCCGCCGGCCTGACCCGCCCCACCGGCGCGGCGCTGGCGCTGGCCTTGGCCGTGGCCGTGGCGCTGCGGCTACGGCAGGGCGCGCCGCCGCCGGAGCGCTGGCGGGCGGTCGCCGCGGCGCTGCTCGCCCTCGCCGCCGTGCCGGCGTACCTCGCCTGGGTCGGGTACCGGGTCGGCAGCGCGCGGGCCTGGTTCGACATCCAGACGGCCGGCTGGGGGAGCACGTTCGACTGGGGCGTGGCGACCTGGCGCTACGTCTCGGGCGCGCTGCGCAGCGGCGACGGCTGGATCCAGCTCAGCGTGGCGTGGTTGCTGATCGCCGCGGTGGTCGCCGCCGCCGTGGCGGTCACCCAACGGGTCTGGCCACCCCTGCTGGTGTACGGGCTGGTCGCGTTCGCCCTCGTCATCGGCCAGGGCGGCTACTACCATTCCAAGCCGCGCCTGCTGGTGCCCGTACTCGTGGTGCTCGTGCCGCTCGCGGTGGGCCTGGGTCGCCTGCGAACGCGCACGGCGGCGCTGATCCTGGCCGGATGGGCGGCGTTCGGGCTCTGGTACGGCGCCTATCTGATCACGGTCTGGCGTTTCGCGGTCTAGGGATCCAGGGGGAAGCCGTGCCGGAGCTGCCGGAGGTCGAGACGGTCCGGCGCGGGCTGGAGCACTGGGTCAGCGGCCGCACGATAGTCGAGGTCGACGTGCGCCACCCCCGTGCGGTACGCCGCCACGTGCCGGGGCCGGCCGACTTCGTCGCGGTGCTCGCCGGGCGCACGATCACGGGGGTGCGGCGGCGGGGCAAGTACCTGTGGCTGCCGCTGGACGACGACTCGGCGGTCCTCGGCCACCTCGGGATGTCTGGGCAGCTGTTGCTGCAGCCGGCGGACGCTCCGGACGAGACGCACCTGCGAGTACGGTTCAGCTTCAGCGACGGCGGGCCGCAGCTGCGCTTCGTCGACCAGCGTATGTTCGGCGGCCTGTCGGTCTCGCCCGGCGGCGCGGTGCTGCCCGACGAGATCGCGCACATCGCGCTCGACCCGCTCGATCCGTCCTTTGTGGACGAGGAGTTCGTCGCGGCGCTCCGGCGCCGGCGCACGGCGGTGAAGCGGGCCCTGCTCGACCAGACCCTGATCTCCGGGGTGGGCAACATCTACGCCGACGAGGCGCTGTGGCGGGCGCGGCTGTACGGCGCCCGGCCGACCGGGGCGGTGACCCGGCCGCAGGCCCGCGCGCTGCTCGCGCAGGTACGCGAGGTGCTGACCGAGGCGATCGGAGCCGGGGGCACCAGCTTCGACGCGCTCTACGTCAACGTCAACGGCGAAAGCGGGTACTTCGACCGCAGCCTCGCCGTCTACGGGCGCGCTGGCGAGCCGTGCCCCAGATGCGGTACGCCGATCCGCCGCGAGGCGTTCATGAACCGGTCGTCGTACTGGTGCCCGCGTTGCCAACCGCGCCCGCGGCGCCGGCGAGCCGGCTAGCGCTACCGGCCGCTACCGGCCGCCGGCCGGCAGCCCTCAGCGGCCGAAGTCCTGGGTCCAGTACGGCGTGCCGTCCCGCGAGAATGCCAGCCCCACGCCGATGGCCTTGGCGTCGCAGTTGAGGATGTTCTCCCGGTGATCGCGGCTGCGCATCCAGCCGTCCATCACCTCCTGCGGCGTCTGGTACCCGGTCGCCACGTTCTCCGCGAGCGGGTTGCGGTACCCGGCCTCGCGCATCCGGTCCTGCGGCGAGCTGTGGTCTGACCCGGTGTGGCTCATCCTGTTGTGCTCGGCCATGTCCCCGCTGTGCGCCCGGGCGGCGTCGTGCAGCCGGTCGTCGTTGCGTACCTGCCGGCAGCCGGCCTTCTCCCGCTGGTCGTTGACCAGGTCGACCACGGTGTCCTCGTAGCGGCCGATGTTGACTCTCGGGGTGCGGCTCGGCGCGGCCGAGGCGCTCGGCTCAACGGTTGGGGCCGGGTCGGTCGGGAGCGCCTGGCTCGGCCCGGCCGGCGGCGCACCGGCGGTCGAACCTGGTTTGCTCGACGGACCGCTGGACAGCAGCACGGGTACCAGGACCGCGGCGATGCCGAACGTGACGAGCACGGCGGCGACGACCGCCGCGATGCGGATCAGCCCGACCCGGCTGCCGCCGCGGTGACGACCGCCGGGCTCCGGCGGTTCGTCCGCCCACGGCTGCGTGACGTCCAGCGTTCGCCTCCGGGGGGTTGAAGGGTGGGCGCCCGGCCAGACGGTACGCGGACGGCGCAGCACGGGCAACCCGGCCCTTCCACGGCCCGGCCCTTCCACGGCCCTACGCTCCCACGGCCCTGAATGGGGACCCTGAATACCTGCCCGGCGTTGGTAATCATGCAGTTACCATTGGCTCACGTCGGGCACATCAGCCCAGGTCAGGGGAAGCTTGACTTTGGCCGTCCCGACGACGGACTATAGACAGGTCGCCAGTCGCGCCCGTTCATGCCCTCGTGCTGGGGTCGCGAACCATGCTGGGCGCGCGTGGGCCGGGAGTTCCGGCTGCGCATTACGAGGAGACGATATGGCCAAGGCCCTCTTCGGCCACGTAGGGAGTGCGCCCGACCGGCGCATGCTCGACGAGGTCACTCAACTGCGTGCCAAGGTACGGGCGCTCGAGTTCGAGCTAGCCCGGCTGCGCGCGGAAAACGATCGGCTCGCCGCGGCCGCGGCCGAAGCCGAAGGACTTCTGCGCATTCCCGAGCCGGCACTCGCATAACTCGAACGTTGCTCCTGCCGGCGCTCTCGGCGCCGGCGGGGGCCGACCAATACCGTCGACCAATACCAGAGTACGCAAGACCCCCAGCGCGCCGACACCGATCAGGGGTCGGCGCGCAGTCCTGTTTACAGCTCAGATCCTCAGATGTGATGAGCGCGCTCGTGGTCTACATGGCCGGCAGGCTCAAGCTGCAGCGTGCTGTGATCGACGTCGAAGTGGCCGGCGAGGCAGTCGAGGAGCTGGTCGAGCAGCCGGCCGTAGCCGCCGTCGGCCAGGATCGCGTCCTCGACCACGACATGAGCCGACACCACCGGCACTCCAGACGTAATCATCCAAGCATGTAGATCATGCACATCTCGTACGCCCGGAGCGTCGAGCAGGTGCCGGCGTACCTCCTCCAGGTCCACCCCGCGCGGCGTCGCCTCCAGCAGCACGTCGACGGCGTCCCGCAGCAGGTGCAGGGTACGCGGCACGATCAGCGCCGCGATGGCCAGCGAGGCGATCGCGTCCGCCCGGGTGAACCCGGTCAGCGCCAGCACGCCGGCCGCGACCAGCACCGCGAGCGCGCCAAGCGCGTCCGATGCCACCTCCAGGAAGGCGCCCCGGATCGTCAGGCTCTCCTTCTGGCCAACCGAGAGCACCAGCAGCGAGATCCCGTTCCCGACCGCGGCAACGAGTCCAAAAACGACCATGATCGTGGTGCCCACGGGTTCCGGCTGGATCAACCGCAACACCGCCTGGTACCCGACGTACCCCGCCAGGCCGAGCAGGAGCAGGCCGTTGACCAGGGCAGCGATGATCTCGGCTCGCTGGTACCCGAAGGTGCGCTGCGGTGTGGTGGGCCGGCCGCCCATCCAGACCGCGAACAGCGCCAGACCGATTCCGACCGCATCGCCGGCGAGGTGGCCGGCGTCGGCGAGCAGCGCCAGGCTGCCCGACAGTACGGCGCCCACAACCTCGGCGACCAGGACCGCGACCGTGATCGCCAGCACCGCGGCGAGCCGGCGCCGGTGCCGCCCAGCCGCGGTTACCCCGTGTTTGTGCTTGTGCACCCGCAGAACGGTACAGCGCGACTCGCCGGGGTGTGCATTGCTCCGCGGGTGGGTACCAACGCCGAGGTACTCTCCGCCCAGGACCGCCGTACACCCCGACCCTTGGAGATCCGTGCATCTCAAGAGCTTGACGGTCAAGGGCTTCAAGTCCTTCGCGTCCGCGACGACGTTGAAGCTCGAGCCTGGCATCACCTCCGTGGTGGGCCCCAACGGCTCGGGCAAGTCCAACGTGGTCGATGCGATCGCGTGGGTCCTCGGCGAACAAGGCGCCAAGGCGCTGCGCGGCGGCAAGATGGAGGACGTCATCTTCGCCGGAACCGCGGGCCGTGCGCCGTTGGGCCGCGCCGAGGTGATGCTCACGATCGACAACACCGATGGCGCGCTGCCGATCGACTACACCGAGGTCTCGATCACCCGCCGGATGTTCCGGTCAGGCGAGAGCGAGTACGAGATCAACGGCAGCTCGTGCCGCCTGCTCGACATCCAGGAGCTGCTGTCGGACTCCGGCATTGGCCGGGAGATGCACGTGATCGTCGGGCAGGGCCAGCTCGACACCGTCCTGCATGCCAAGCCCGAGGACCGGCGCGCCTTCATCGAGGAGGCGGCAGGCGTCCTCAAGCACCGCAAGCGCAAGGAAAAGGCGCTGCGCAAGCTGGAGGCGATGCAGACCAACCTCAACCGGCTCACCGACCTGACCGCGGAGCTGCGCCGCCAGCTCAAGCCGCTCGGCAAGCAGGCCGAGGTGGCCCGACGGGCGGCCGGCATCCAGGCCGACCTGCGCGACGCCCGGCTGCGGCTGCTCGCCGACGACCTGACGACCCTGCGCGAGGCGCTGGACAAGGAGATCGCCGACGAGACGGCGCTGCGCGAGCGGCGCGTGCGGGTCGAGGCGGAGGCGGCCGAGGTCGGCGAGCGTCTGGCCGAGCTGGAGGCGGCGCTCGCCGAGGACGCGCCGGTGCTGACGGCCGCACAGGAGACCTGGTACGCCCTGTCCGCGCTGCAGGAGCGGTTCCGCTCGACCCACCAGCTCGCCACCGAGCGGCTGCGCCATCTCACCACCGACTCCGAAGAGGAGCGGCCGGGGCGTGACCCCGACCACCTCGCCGCCGAGGCGGAGAAGATCCGCGAGCAGGAAGCCGGCCTGCGGGCCGAGCTGCAGACCGCGCAGGCCAAGCTGGCCGAGGCGGTCGAGCGGCGCCAGGGGCTGGAACGCCGGCTGGCCGAGGCCGAAGAGGCGCTCGTGGCTGCGGTCAAGGCCGTCGCCGACCGCCGCGAAGGCCTGGCCAAGCTGGCCGGCCAGGTGGAGTCGGCGCGCAGCCGCACCATGGCTGCCAGCGGCGAGATCGAGCGGTTGGGCATCGCGCTGACCGAGGCACGGGCCCGTGCCGACAAGGCCCAGGCCGACTACGACGCGGTCGCCGTCGGCGCGTCCGCGGCCGACAAGGACACCGCCGACCTGGACGTACGCCACCGGGAGGCGCTCGCGGTCCAGGAGGCTGCCAACGCGCGGGTCCGCGAGCTTGGCGAGGCCGAGCGCGCCGCCGAGAAGGAAGCCACCCAATGGCGGGCCCGCGAGGAGGCGCTCGCGATGGGCCTGCGCCGCAAGGATGGCGCGGGTGCGCTGCTGGCCAAGGGCGATCGGGTACCCGGGCTGCTCGGCTCGGTCGCGGCGCTGCTGTCGGTGGGGCCCGGGCACGAGGCGGCGCTCGCCGCGGCCCTGGGCGCGCTGGCCGACGCCGTAGCCATGGCGGATGTCGAAAGCGCGCTGTCAGCAGTCGAGCTGCTCAAGCGGGAGGACGCCGGCCGGGCCGCGCTGCTCATCGCCTCGGCCGACACGAGCCAGGACGGCGGGTTCGACCGTCCCGTCCTTCCTGACGGCGCCCGGTGGGCGCTCGACCTGGTCCAGGCGCCGGAAAACCTGCGGCCGGCCCTGCGCCGCGCCCTGCGCGACGTGGTCTTCGCCGCCGACCTGGCCACCGCCCGAGCCATTGTCCGCTACGCTCCAGCGCTGCGCGCGGTCACGCCCGACGGCGACGTGATCGGCGCCTTCGCGGCGGCCGGCGGCTCGGGCAAGGAGCCCAGCTTCATCGAGGTCCAGGCGGCAGTCGAGGAGGCCCGCGCCAAGCGCGTCGACGCCGAGGCGCGGCTCGGCGCCCTGCGCGGCCAGCTCGACGGTGCGCGGGCCGACGCCAACGCCACCAAGGAGAAGGTCAACTCGGCCGCGGCCGCTCGCAAGAACGCCGAGGGGCAGCGCAACGCCGCCGCCCGGCGCCTGGCCGAGCTGGGCGCCGCCGCGCGTTCGGCCAAGGCCGAGGCCGAGCGCCTGGCCGCCGCCAAGGAGAAGGCCGAAGACGCCCGGGAAGCTGGCCTGGAAGCGCTGGCCGAGCTTGAGGAGCGGCTGCAGCTCGCCGAGGCCACCCCGCTGGAGGCTGATCCGTCCACTGTGGAGCGCGACGAGGTGGCAGCCTTGGTGCCACCGGCGCGCCAGCAGGAGATGGACGTGCGGCTCGCGGTGCGCACGGCCGAGGAGCGGGTGGGTGCGCTGGCCGGCCGGGCCGACGCGCTGGCCCGCCAGGCGGCCGCCGAACGCGAGGCACGCGAACGCGCCGCCGTCCGGCGAGCCGCCCGGGAACGCGGGGCCGCGATCGCGAGCGCCGTCGCGGCAGGTGCCGAGTACGCGCTATCGGCCATCGCGGTCTCCCTCGCGACGGCCGCCGCACGCCGCGACGTCGTCGCACAGGGCCGGTCCGCACGCGAGGCGGAGCTGACGGAGGTACGCACGGCAGCCCGGCGCCTGCAGGCCGAGCTCGACCGGTTGACCAGCGAGGTACACCGCGACGAGGTGGCCCGCGCCGAACAGCGGCTGCGCATCGAGCAGCTCGAAGCCAAGGCCGGTGAGGAGTACGGGCTCGACGTCGAGACCCTCATCGCCGAGTACGGCCCGGCGGTGCCCGTACCCCCAAGCGCGGCCGATCTGGCGGCGGCCGAAGCGGCCGGCAAGCCCGCGCCCGAACCAGCGCCGTACGACCGCGCCATACAGGAGAAGCGCGCGGCGAAGGGCGACCGGGAGCTGGCCCTGCTCGGCAAGGTCAACCCCTTGGCGCTGGAGGAGTTCGCGGCGCTGGAGGAGCGGTACAAGTTCCTCTCCGACCAGCTGGAAGACCTCAAGAACACCCGCCGCGACCTGCTCACCGTGGTCAAGGACGTCGACGACCGGATCCTGTCGGTCTTCGCCGACGCCTTCGCCGACACCGCCCGGGAGTTCGAGGAGGTCTTCCGGGTGTTGTTCCCGGGCGGCGAGGGGCGCCTCGTGCTGACCGACCCCGACGACATGCTCGCCACCGGCGTCGAGGTGGAGGCCCGCCCGCCGGGCAAGAAGATCAAGCGACTGTCCCTGCTCTCCGGCGGCGAGCGCTCGCTGACCGCCGTCGCGTTGCTGGTGGCCATCTTCCGCGCCCGGCCGAGCCCGTTCTACATCCTGGACGAGGTCGAGGCGGCGCTCGACGACGTCAACCTCGGCCGGCTGCTGAGGCTGCTGGAGCAGCTGCGCGAGAAGAGCCAGCTGATCGTCATCACCCACCAGAAGCGGACCATGGAGATCGCCGACGCGCTGTACGGCGTGACCATGCGCGCCGGCGTGACGGAGGTGATCAGCCAGCGGCTGCGCCAAGACGAGGCGGCCTGATGAAGTACGCGCGTCTGGGCACCGCCGGGGTCAAGGTCTCGCGGGTCTGCCTCGGCATGATGAGCTACGGCGACCGGTCGTGGCGCGACTGGGTGCTCGACGAGGACGCCGGCGAGCCCATTGTCCGCAAGGCCGCCGAGCAGGGCGTGATGTTCTTCGACACCGCTGACGTGTACTCCCGCGGTGTGAGCGAGGAGATTACCGGGCGCCTGCTGGCCCGCCTGTTCCCGAAGCGCGAGGACTACGTGCTGGCCACCAAGGTGTTCTCGCCGATGGGGCCGGGCCCAAACGAGGGCGGGCTGTCCCGCAAGCACATCCTGAGCTCTATCGACGGCTCCCTGCGCCGGCTCGGTACCGACTACGTGGACCTGTACCAGATCCACCGGTTCGACCCGAGCACCCCGGTCGAGGAGACCATGGAGGCGTTGCACGACGTGGTGCGCGCCGGCAAGGCCCGCTACATCGGCGCCTCCAGCATGTACGCGTGGCAGTTCGCCAAGGCGCAGTACACCGCGCGGCTGCATGGCTGGACCCGTTTCGTGTCGATGCAGAACCACTACAACCTGGCCTACCGGGAGGAGGAGCGGGAGATGATCCCGCTCTGCCTGGACCTCGGGGTCGGGTTGATCCCGTGGAGCCCGCTGGCGCGGGGCCTGCTGACCCGCCGGCCGTCGGTCGAGACCGCACGGTCGCGTACCGACGAGATCGCCCGCGGGCTCTACGACGAGTCCGATCACGCGGTTGTGGAAGCCGTGCAGGAGGTGGCGGCCGACCGCGGGCTGCCTCCGGCGCGAATCGCGCTGGCCTGGCTGCTGCACAAGCCGGGTGTGGTCGCACCCATCGTCGGGGCGACCCGGGTCGGGCACATCGAAGACGCCATCGGGGCGCTGGAGGTGTCCCTGTCCGACGACGAGATCCGTCGTCTGGAGGAGCCGTACCGGCCGCATCCGATCCGGGGCCACTCCTGAGGGCAGGCGGCCGCGATACCTCCGCTGCTACCGGGTAGCCGCGACGGCTCGGGCCCGTCTGTCAGATCGGGATGATCGGGGGGTCGTCACCCAGCGCCCATAACGGGCTGGATCGGCGGTAAGCACGTCACAGTCGTTGTCACTGGCGGCCAATAGGCAGGCCGAAGGCGGCGCTGCCGTCGCTGACTTCGGCGATCGTTTCACCGACATCGATGGACTCGCGGCCGTAGGCCAGGATGGCGCTGGTGTTGAGGATCAGCCGAACCGGTCGGTCGCTCACGCGGCGCGTGCCGGGAGACCAAGGCGCTTCCGCAGGGCGGCCCAGTATTCCGGGGTATGGTTCGCCTCGGAGTCCGCGAGCTTGTGCTGGGCGCTGACACGTGCCTCGGCGACCTGCTCAGGGGTCGCGGTCGAGTACGTCAGGTGCTCACGCTCATCGGTGTCACGGCTGGGGGTCGCCATGTGTTCATGGTAACGCCCGGCGGTACGCGATCTGCGGTCAATGAAATCGGCGTGTGGTTGTGCGGTACGCCTGCTAGCGTCAGTTGCATGATCTCCTGAGGACATCCGGTACGCCGCGATGCGTAGTTGACTCGTCCCACGGAGGAAGCAATGGTCAAGGCCCCTGGTAAGAGTTCCGCCGCGAAGAAGGCCGCCACCAAGCCGGAGGCTGCCCGCCCGGCCGCGGCAACAGCGGCGTCGGCAAAGGCAACGGCGCCGGCAAAGTCAGCGAAGGCCGCCCCGGCAAAGGCGGCGAAGGCAGCGAAGGTGGCGAAGGTGGCGAAGGTGGCGAAGGCCGAGCCGGAGCCCGCCACGACGGCTCCGGCCAAGGCGCCGAAGACAACCAAGGCGGCGACCACAGCGAAGGCTGCCCCCACCAAGGCGAAGACCGAGGCGAAGGCGAAGACGAAGGCCGCCCCGGTCGAGGCAAAGGCGGCTCCGGTCGAGGCTACGGCCGGCCCTGCCAAGGCGAAGACCGAGGCGAAGACCGCGAAGGCCAAGGCCAAGGCGAAGGCCGCTCCCGTCGAGCCGGCTCCAGCCGAGCCGGCTCCCGTCCAGCCGGCTCCAGCCGAGCCGGCTCCCGTCCAGCCGGCTCCAGCCGAGCCAGCTCCCGTCGAGCCCGCTGCAGTCGAGCCGGGCCCCGTCGAGCCTGGCGCTGCGGACGCGGCCGAGCCCGAGGAGGCGCCGCCGGCGAACCGGGCCGAGCGGCGCGCCCGCAAGAAGGGCGGCGGCAAGGTTCCGCCGCCGACGACGGCGACGTACCCGGGCCACCACAACCCGACGCAGATGCCTCGTATGTGGGCGGCTCGCCGCAGCGGCTGAGCCCGCCGTGCAGCGGTCCTGGTTCGCTGTGGACGGAACGCTGGAGCCGATCGACTTCGACGGCCTGTCCTACATCCGGTTCCCCGAGCAGGTCGCCGAGGAGGCGATCACGCGATATTCGCGCCCCGGTGACTGGGTGCTGGACCCGTTCTGCGGCTTCGGTACCACCCTGGTCGTGGCCCAGCGGCTCGGCAGGCAAGCGGTCGGATTCGAGATGGACGCTTCGCGGGCGGCGTTCGCCGCGTCTCGGGTGGTGCCGCCGGCGGCCGTCGTGCACGCGTGCAGCGAGGACGTGACCGAGGGACCATGGCCGCCGTTCGCGCTGCTGCTAACGAGCCCGCCGTACGGCAGCTTTCGCGGCAACGAGGACGACGACGACGTGGCGACCTATGTGGACGATGCGCAGCGGTTGTTCTCCGGCCTCACCCGCTTCCTGATGCCGGAGGCCACCGTCGTGGTCGAGGTGTCACAGGTACGGCAGGGCAGCCGCACCCGCCCGCTGGTCTGGCAGCTCGGCGATGCCCTGAGCGAGCTGTTCGCTTTCCGCGAGGACGTGGTACGGGTCAACACCGGCGGCGACGACGCCGGTCCCGGGTACGACCACTCGCACCTGCTCGTCTTCCAGCACGCGGGCACGGGCTGACGGGGCCTGCGCGCCAGGGGTCGAGGCGAGCCAAGGCTCCATGAACACGACGGCGAGCGCGGCGAGGCTGAGCAGGCCACCGACGAGCGCCGTGCTGCGTACCCCGAAGGCCGGCAGCGCGATGCTGCCGAGGAACGCCCCGGCGGTGATGCCGGCGTTGACCGCGGTCGAGGCGCCGGCCGCCGCGATTTCGGTGCGGCGATCGCCGATCATGCTTCCTCCTTAACAGGTCTCACGGGTAGCAGATCATGGCGTGGATCGCGCCGCCCGCCGCCGCTCGGTGAGGCGGCGCGCCTTCACCCGCGTTCCGCAGTCGGCCATCCGGCACCACCGGCGCAGGCCGTTGCGGCTGTGGTCGAGGAAGACCCAGCCGCAGCCGCCGTCCTCGGGCGGGCAGCGGCGCAGGCGGGTCGGGTCGGCCGTACGCAACACGTCGAGCGCCGCGTCCACCGCCCGGTCGAGCACCAGCGACGCCGGCATCGTCCCGACCACGAGCCGCACCGGGGCCGTACCCGCCGGGTCGAACACGAGCGCCGATCGCGCGGCGGTCACCGCCCACCGGCCATGGAGCCGCTCCAGTGCGGCAGCGCTCGCCGGGTCCTCGCGCGGCACGACGCCGATCGCCGCGAGGAGCGCCAGATGCAGCGCCTCGCGGACCTCGCGTACCGCGCTGAGCACCGCCTGCGCCGTGCGCCGGTCGTGGCGCCACGCCGCAGCCACGGCTTTCGCCTCGGCGTCGTCGAGCAGTCCGGCGCGGCGGCTCCAGGCCAGCAGCGCGGCGGCATCGACCAGGTAGTCGTGCGGCACCTCTCCGGCGCTTGCCGGTCCCCGCGCCAGGGTGTTGACCAGGTCAAGGGCCGGGTGGCCGCCGACCAGCGGCAGTTCGCCGATGTCGAGCTCCATGAACCAATGCTACCTGCTAAGCGGCTGATACCGGTAGCATATCTCGCGGAGTAGCGTGACGCTCCGGAGGCGGGGGAACGAGGAAGGAGCGGCGCGATGGGCAAGGCGTTGGCCCTGGGCGGCGGTGGGGTCACCGGGATCGTCTGGGAGTTCGGGATGCTCGCCGGCCTCGCCGAGGCGGGCGCCGACCTGTCCACCGCGGACCTCATCGTCGGTACCTCCGCGGGCTCTGTGGTCGGCGCGCAGGTCGCCAGTGGCATACCGCTCGAGGAGCTCTACGCGGGCCAGCTCGCCCAGCGTGCCAACGAGATCGCGGCTCGGATCCGCACCCGCACCCTGCTGGCGTACCTGTGGGCGTTCGCCCGTTCGCCGGACACGGCGAGCGCCGGCGCGCGCATCGGGCGGCTGGCGCTCGCCGCGCGTACCGTGCCGGAGGCCGAGCGGCGGGCCGTCCTCGAGGCCCGCCTGCCGGTGCACGACTGGCCCGAGCGCCGGCTGCTGATCACGGCCGTCGATGCCCGGTCCGGCGAGCTTGTCGCGTTCGACCGGGACAGTGGCGTGTCGCTGGTGGACGCCGTGGGTGCCAGCTGCGCCGTACCTGGAGTCTGGCCGCCGGTCACCATCAACGGCCGGCGCTGGATCGACGGCGGCGTACGCTCGGCGACCAACGCCGACCTGGCCGCCGGCTGCGAAGCGGTCGTCGTGCTGACACCTTTCACGGCCGGCTTCCGGGCCATGCCCAGCGTCGCCCGCCAGGTGGCGCGGCTGGTGGCCGACGGCGCGCGGGTGACCGTGGTGTCGCCGGACAAGGCGGCCCGCCGAGCCATCGGGCGCAACGTGCTCGACCCGGCCCGGCGAGCCGTGTCGGCGCGGGCCGGCCGAGCCCAGGCGGCCTCGGTGGCCGGCACCGTCGCCGACGTCTGGGGCTAGGCGGGGGCGCGGGTCAGACGGTCCGGTACCGGCGCACGGCCAGCGGTACGAACACCGCCATCAGCAGCAGCGACCAGCCGATCGACACCGGGATCGGATGCGCCAACGGCCACGCCACATGTGCGGCCAGCGGGCTGGGGTTGCCGAACAGGTACCGGCTCGCCGCCACGGTGGCGCTCATCGGGTTCCAGTCTGCGACCGGGCGCAGCCAGCCCGGCGGGCCCTGAGTGGGTACGAACGTGTTGGCCAGGAACGTCATCGGGAACAGCCAGCTGAACGTGGCGGTGTCGGCCATCGACGGGCTGCTCACGCAGAGGCCGATGAACGTGCCGATCCAGATCATCGCGAGCGCGAACAGCGCGAGCAGCCCGAACGCGACGACCGTGTCGATCACGCCGCGGTGCGGCCGCCAGCCGGCCAGCAACACTCCACAGAGGACCATCGAGCGGAGCCATGGCGTGAGCTGTGGGCTTTCCGTGGCCCCTTTACCGGCCATGCGCCACGCTGGCCCGCAACAGCGGTGACTTCGCCGCCGCCCGGGGCCGGCGCCGCCCGGAGCCCGAACCATGCCGGCTGTCAGGGACCTGCGCCTGCTTGCGGTTCCGGGTGGCGCGTCCGGCTGCCTCCCGTCCCAGGAGAGAGGGCCTGCGCGCGTTGCGAACGACCCTCGTGGCAGGGCTGCCCGTTTGCGGTGACGATTTCGGCCAGCGCGCGCCGGAGGTGCTCGCGGCTTTGCGGCGAAAGTGCTGAGACGAGACGGTCAAGTTCCGCGGCCACCTCGGCTTTGAAAGCGGTCGCAGCCTGGCAGCCGGCTTCGGTCGGTGCCACGTGCAGCGCCCGCCGGTCGCCTGGTACGGAGGTTCGCTCGGCAAGGCCCCTGCGCTCGACGCGGTCCACCAGGCCGGTGAGCGCGGCCTTCTCAACGCCGAAATGACTCGCCAGGTCAGCCATTCTCTGCGGGCCGTCGGCGACGGCGCAGAGGAGCTTGGCCTGGACGGGGGTCAGCTGGTGTCGTTCGGAGACGCGCGCATAGATGCCCTGCACGAGGAACGACAGGCGGACAAGCCCGGTGGCGACGTTGATCTGCGCCGCGTCCGCACGGTTGGGTTGCTCACCGTCCTGCTCGCAGCCCAGCCCTGCTGGTACCACCACCGGCTGGGTGCCTTGCGCGATTTCCTCCATGGCAATACAGTACATAACGAAGATAGTTTATAACACGTACAGTAAACACCATGAACGAGTATCGCTGTACCGGGCGGCGCTGCGCACCAGGAGGGCCGGGCATGTCTTTCACCGACGAGGAGATCACTTACCTGCGCTCCCAACGGCTGGCGCGCATCGCCACCATCTCGCCCGACGGGCAGCCGGACGTCGTGGCGGTGGGGTTCGAGTTCGACGGAACCCACTTCTATGTGGGCGGCATGGACCCGGTGAAGACCCGGAAATTCCGGAACGTGCAGGCCGGCAACACCAAGGTGGCCCTCGTCGTCGACGACCTGGTGTCCACCAACCCGTGGACGCCGCGCTACATGCGGGTCTACGGAACGGCGGAAATCGTCGAGCGCCAGGGACAGTTCGGGCCGGCACCGTACATGCGGATAACACCGACGATCTCGTGGAGCTGGAACCTGCAGGGGCGTCCCTTCGCCCATGGCGACCGTGAGTCCGGGCCGCGGCGCACCGTCCACCACGCCGCCGACCCGGCGGGAAGCCCGTCCGCACCCCCGCGCGACCGGGTGGAGTGAGCCAACTCGTGGCCGCCGTCAGCCGGTGGGGCCGCCGGTGGTTCAACAAGTTGACCACCAACCGGATCCGCCGCATGGGCACGGTGATGGGCATGAACGCCCTGGTCCTGACCACGATCGGCCGCAAGAGCGGAGTCGAGCGCCAGACCCCGGTCGGCCGGTTCCCCGGCCAGGACGGCAGCTGGCTGATCGTGGCCTCGGCGGCCGGGGCGGCGGGGCATCCGGCGTGGTACTACAACCTCGCCGCACATCCCGACCAGGTCTGGATCGAGATGGCCGGCCGCAAGGTCGCCGTGACCGCCGAGCAGCTGCACGGGGCGGAGCGCGACGAAGCCTGACGGGCGCCGCTGGTGGTTCGCGGCCGCCCGCGTCCAGCACCAACCACCGCACCACGCCAGCGGCAGGGAGCAAGCCGACCCCGGTCAGCGCCCAGCCCAGCGCGTTAATCCGGTCAGCAGGTCAGACGGAAAGGCCACCACGCCAAGGGCGACCCGAAGGGCGGTCTGACAGGATTTCGGTATGAGGTCGTACGCCGTCATCGCCTTGGTGACCCTCGTCGTGCTGCTGCTCGCCGGGCTCGCACTGGTCGCGCCCAGGTTGCGCCGCCGCCCGCCCGAGGCGGCCCCGCCCGCAGCCCCGCCCAAGGTTGCGGCGCCCGAGGTGGCCGCCCCGCCCCAGGCGGCTGCTCCGCCCCAGGTCGTGGCTCCGCCCGAGGTGGTGGCGCCGCCTGAGGTGGTGGCTCCCCCCGAGCTGGAGGTGCCCGAGCCGACCGCCGGACGCCTGGTCCGGCTGCGCGCCCGGCTGGCCCGCTCGCAGAACGTCTTCGGGAAGAGCCTGCTCGCGCTGCTGGCCCGCGACCGCCTCGACGACGAGACCTGGGACGAGGTCGAGGAGACGCTCATCACGGCCGACGTGGGCATCGAGGCCACCCGCGAGATCGTCGAGCGGCTGCGGGAGCGGGCCAGGATCCTGGGCACCGCGACAGTAGCCGACCTGCGCCGGCTGCTCACCGAGGAGCTGGTCGCCGCGCTCGACCCGAAGATGGACCGGTCGCTGTCCACCGCACACGACGGCCGGCCGGCGGTGATGCTCGTCGTCGGGGTCAACGGCTCGGGCAAGACCACGACCTGCGGCAAGATGGCGCGGGTCCTGGTGGCTGACGGCCGTACCGTCGTGCTGGGTGCCGCCGACACCTTCCGCGCCGCGGCGGTTGACCAGCTCGCGACCTGGGCCGGTCGGGTCGGCGCGGAGGTGGTCCGCGGCCGCGAGGGGGCCGACCCGGCGGCGGTGGCGTTCGACGCCGTCCGGCGAGGCATCGAGGCCCACGCCGACGCCGTCCTGGTCGACACGGCCGGCCGCCTGCAGAACAAGGTGGGCCTCATGGACGAGCTCGGCAAGGTCAAGCGGGTGGTGGAGAAGCACGCTCCGGTGGACGAGACGCTGCTCGTCCTCGATGCGACCACCGGCCAGAACGGTCTTGAGCAGGCCCGGGTCTTCACCGAGGTGGTCAACGTGACCGGGGTGGTCCTGACCAAGCTCGACGGCACCGCCAAGGGCGGCATCGTGATCGCCGTGCAACGCAAGCTCGGCATCCCGGTCAAGCTCGTGGGGCTTGGCGAGGGCCCCGACGACCTGGCTCCCTTCGACCCCGTGCAGTTCGTGGACGCGCTGGTCGGCGTCGACACGTAGTTGGCGTGGACAACCGCTGGACGCCGTCCGCAGAATGACACGACACAGCTAGCCAGGTGAGCGCCGACGGAGAGGGCGGGCGTGACGCAGCAGGAGATCCCGCTCCACGGCGGGAACACCTCCTTGGTGGTGCGGAAGGGCGACACCGTCCGCCGCAACGCCGGACCCTGGACGCCCGCGGTCCACGCCCTGCTGCGCCATCTGGAGTATGTCGGCTTCACCGGCGCGCCCCGCGCTCTGGGCATCGACGAGCGGGGTCGCGAGGTGCTGTCGTTCCTCGACGGCGAATGTGGTGAGTACCCCTTAGCCCCGCACTGGGTCACCGACGAGGCGCTGACCACCGTGGCGCAGATGCTGCGGATGTTCCACGACGCCCAGTACGGCTTCCGGCCGCCACCGGGCGCGGTCTGGCGCTCGTTCGGGCCGCCACCGCCGGACACCGAGGTGATCTGCCACCACGACGCGGCGCCCCACAACGTCATCTGGCGCCCCGACGGCACCCTCGCGCTGATCGACTTCGACCTCGCCTCGCCGGGCGCCCGGATCTACGACGTGGCGTACGCGGCCTGGACGTGGGTACCGCTGTTCTCCGACCGGGACTCCTACACGCTGGGCTGGAAGCGGGCGAACCGGCCGCGCCGGCTACGGATGTTCGCCGACGCCTACGGCCTCACCCCGCGCGACCGGCACCGGCTGGTACGCACGATCCGCAAGCGCATCGTCGACCACATCGAGGGCATCCGCCGGATGGCGGCCGCCGGTGACCCGGCGTTCGTACGGATCGTGCACAAGGGCCACCTCCGCCGTCCGGTTCGAGATCTCCGGCTGATCGACTACGAGCGTCATATCCTGGAGTACGCGCTGCGTTGACAGGTGCATCCGTGTCACATGTTCGAAACATGATGGAACACGGTGGAAACCCTGCATACACCATCTGCGAAACACCCACGCGCCAGGCTCTCGCGCAACCGGCGAGGGCAGTGCTGCCGCCGGCCGGAAGGGACACCAACCGAGAGGAGGCGGCGTGCCGGAGATCAATACCGGCAACACCGCGTGGCTATTGGCATCGTCCGCGCTTGTGCTGCTGATGACCCCCGGTCTGGCGCTGTTCTACGGCGGCTTGAACCGGTCCAAGAGCGTGCTCAACATGATGATGATGAGCTTCTCGTGTATCGGGCTCGTCTCGGTGCTTTGGCTCATCTACGGGTTCAGTATCGCCTTCGGTACCAACGACAACGCTTCGGTCAACAAGTTCTTGGGCAGCTTCACGCAGTACCTGGGCACCAAGACATACGTATCCGAAGTCTGGAGCATTGCCGGCACCTCCACCGGCATCCCCACGTACGGGATCCTGGCCTTCCAGATGATGTTCGCCATCATCACGACGGCGCTGATCAGCGGCTCGATCTCGGACCGGGCCAAGTTCGGCGGCTGGGTGGTGTTCGCGATCGGCTGGTTCACGCTCGTGTACGTCCCGGTGGCGCACTGGATCTGGGGCGGCGGCTTCCTGGCGCAGTGGCACGCGCTGGACTTCGCCGGCGGGACCGCGGTCCACATCAACGCCGGGTCCGCGGCCCTGGCGCTGGCCCTGGTCCTGGGTAAGCGGGTCGGCTGGCCGAGGGACAAGTTCAAGCCGCACAACGTGCCGATGGTGGCGCTGGGCGCCGGCCTGCTGTGGTTCGGCTGGTTCGGCTTCAACGCCGGCTCGGAGATCACCGCTGACGGCATCACCGCGGTCGCCTTCGTCAACACGCAGGTGGCCACCGCGGCCGCGCTGCTCGGCTGGATCATCGTCGAGTGGATCCGCGACGGCAAGCCGACCATGGTCGGCGCGTCCTCCGGCGCCGTCGCCGGTCTGGTCGCGATCACGCCGTGCTGCGGCTTCATCGACCCGTACGCGGCGATCCTGGTCGGTCTCGTCGCCGGAGCGGCGTGTGCCCTGGCCGTGGCCTTGAAGTACCGGTTCGGCTACGACGACTCGCTCGACGTGGTCGCCGTGCACTTCGTCGGTGGGTGGATCGGCACGCTGTGGATCGGCCTGTTCGCCAGCACGGCCGCGAACGCTGGCCTGGTCGACCCGCTGGGCGCCAGCAAGGGCTTGTTCCTGGGCGGCGGCTTCACCCAGCTCGGCCGGCAGGCGATGTACAGCAGTATCGTCACCGTGTACTCCTTCACGATCGCCTTGGTGCTGGGCTTCCTCATCAACAAGACGATCGGGTTCCGGGCCACGCCGGAGGCCGAGGTCGAGGGCATCGACCTGGCCGAGCACGCCGAGTCCGGGTACGACATCACCCCGGCGAGCGGGTCGACCACGGGCGCGTTCGCCATGGCGGGCGTCGGCGCACCGAGCGCCAACACTGCCGCGGCGGGGAAACCCGCCAAAGAGGCTCCCGTTAGCGTCGAGGGATGACGGAGGGACTGGGCATGAAACTGGTGACGGCGGTCATCAAGCCGTACCAACTCGACGCGGTGAAAGAGGCGCTGCACGCCTTGGGCGTGGCCGGCCTGACCGTGAGCGAGGTACAGGGGTACGGGCGCCAGAAGGGCCACACCGAGGTGTATCGGGGCGCCGAGTACACCGTGGAGTTCGTGCCGAAGATCCGTATCGAGATCGTCACGGACGAGATCGACGTCGAGAAGGTGGTTGACTCGATCGTGACCGCCGCCCGAACCGGAAAGATCGGTGACGGCAAGGTCTGGGTCACGCCGGTCGACGAGGTCATCCGGGTCCGCACCGGGGAGAGGGGCCTCGACGCGCTCTGATCTGCTCCGCAACGACGTCGGTGCCGCCGCGCGCGAACAGCGCGCGGCGGCGTTCGACGCGTGGCTCGCCTCGCTGATGCCGGCGGTGCCGGGCCTCGCTCTGGTCGCCGTCGGCGGGCTCGGACGGCGCGAGTGTGCCCCGCGCAGCGACCTCGACCTGCTGTTCCTCTACACCGGACAGTCTAATGTGGACATCATCGCGACCGAGCTGTGGTACCGGATCTGGGACGCGAGGTTCGCGCTGGACCATTCGGTACGCACGGTCGACGAGGCGCTGGCCGTCGCTGCCGCCGACGTGAAGGTGGCGTTGGGGCTGCTCGACGCCCGGCTGGTGGCCGGCGATGCGAGCCTGCTGGCCCGGCTGCAGTCCGGCGTGCTGCGCCGGTGGCGCGGCGAGGCGCAGCGGTCGTTACCGGTACTGGCCGAGCTGACCCGGCAGCGCTGGGCGGCACACGGCGAGCTGGCGTTCCTCCTCGAAGGCGACGTGAAGGAGTCCCGGGGCGGGCTGCGCGACCACGTGGTGCTGCGCGGCATCGGTTTCGCCGGCGTGGCCGACGCCACCCGTCCGGCCGTACGCGCTGCCCATCGCTTCCTGCTCGACGTGCGCGACGGCATGCATGCCGTGCGGGGCCGGCGGGTCGACCGGTTGCTCGCCCAGGACCGGTCCGAGGTGGCGAAGCTATTGGAACTGTCCGACTCCGCAGGCTGGGCCGGCTCCGGCGCCGGCGGCGACGAGCTGGCCCGGCGGCTGGCCGAGGCGGCGCGCACCGTCGCACACGCCTGCGACGACGCCTGGCGGGCCGTGGACCGGTGGCTGGCCGGCCGGCGCGCCAACGGCCGGACGACGGTACGCCAGCCGCTGGCCCGCGACGTGGTCGAGCAGGACGGCGAGGCGGTGCTCGCCCGCGCCGCCGTCACGCCCCGGCCGGATCCCAGCCTGGCGCTACGGGTGGCGGCGGCGTCGGCGCGGTCCGGCGTACCGATCGCGCGGCCCACCCTGGAGTGGCTCGCGGCCTTCGGCCCCCCGCTGCCGCAGCCCTGGCCGGCGGCGGCCCGGGACGCGCTGCTGAGCCTGCTCGGCAGCGGCGCGCCGCTGGTGTCCACCTGGGAGGCGTGCGACCGGTACGGCCTGGTGACGAAGTGGCTGCCGGAATGGGCGCGGATCCGCAGCCTGCCCCAGCACAACCCGGTCCACCTGTACACCGTGGACCGCCATCTCATCGAGACGGCCCGCCAGGCGGCGGCCCATGCCCGCGAGGTCGACCGGCCCGACCTGCTGGTGCTCAGCGGGTTCCTGCACGACATCGGCAAGGGCCTGCCGGGCGACCACAGCCTGGTCGGCGCACCGATCGCCGAGACGATCGCGACCCGGATCGGCCTAGCCCCCGCCGACGTGGCGATCGTCACGAAAGCCGTCCGGCTGCACCTGCTGCTCCCGGAGACGGCCACCCGGCGTGACCTGGCCGACCCGATGACCATCTCGGCGGTCGCCGAGGCGGTCGGCGACGTACCGATGCTCATGCTGCTACACGCGCTGGCCCGGGCCGACGCCGCGGCCACCGGACCGGCCGCCTGGTCGGCCTGGAAAGCCGGGCTGATCGCCGAGCTGGTGCGGCGGGTCGAGGCGGCGCTCGACACCGGCGTGGTACCGCCGCTGCCTACCGCCGAGGTGACCCGCGTGCCGGGCGGGCTGCCGGCGGTACACGTCGATGAGGAGCGCGTGGTCGTGACCGCGACCGACCGGCGGGGCCTGCTCGCCGCGGTGGCCGGTTGCCTGTCCCTGCACCGGCTCGACGTGGTGGCCGCCGACGGGTCCACAGTGGACGATGTGGCGCAGCTGACCTGCGCGGTACAACCGCGCTACGGCAGCCCGCCGGACAAGGAGGCGCTGACGGTCGACCTGCGCCGCGCGGTGACCGGCGAGCTGCCGGTGGCGGCGCGGTTGGCGGCCCGGGAGCGTTCCACGCGCCGGCCGGCCGAGCCGGCTGCCACGGCGGCGCCCAGGGTGGTCTGGCAGCCGGCGACCGACGCGGCGGTGATGGAGCTGCGCGCCGCCGACTCGCCGGGCCTGCTGTACCGCGTGGCGCACGCCCTGGAGGAGTGTGGCGCCGACGTGCGGGCGGCCCGGATCTCCACGCTCGGCGGCGACGTGGTGGACGCCTTCTACCTGCGCGGGGACTGGCCCGAGCCGGCCCGCGCGGTGGTCGAGTCGGCCGTACTCGCGGCCGCTAGCTCTTCGGCGGCAGCAGCTTGAGCAGCTGGGGGACCGTCACCTTGAAGTACAGCGCCGCCCCGGGCTTGTAGTAGTGCACCCCGTCCCAGCGGTAGTTGCGGCTGACGGAGATCTTCGGGTCGGTGCAGAACTGGGCGGGTGGCTCGATCGTGTGCACGTGGGCCGGGTCGGCGGCCGCCGCCGCGCGCAGCAGCTGGTTGACGTGGCGGGTACGGGTGTCGTCGCCGCGCTCGGGCCAGAATCCCGCGCTGCCGCGCACCGGGCGATAGCAGGGCAGCAGCGACAGCGCCACGGTCGCGCCGGAGGCTCGAAGCGCGTCGATGCCCTGCTGGAGCTGCTTGGCGACGTAGGCGTCCCACTCGCGCGAGGCGAACTCCAGGTTGCCGGTCGTGGTGTCCAGGTCGAAGACCTCCCAGGCGCCGAGCATCACCAGCGCGATCTGCGGGTCCAGCCGTCTCGCCGACGCTGCCCACCGGCTGGCCCAGCCGGTACACGCCACCGACAGGTCCCGCCGCTCGCCGCTGCTGCTGGTCACCCGGCCCACGACCACCCCGCAGCCTTCGATCGTGGCGTCGCTCGTGGCGAAGTACCGGCCGAGGTCGGCGGGCTTGTTGCGCAGCAGCGTCATGCCCTGCGAGTCACCGAAGATGGCCAGCCGTGGACCGGTGGGGCCGGCCGACGGCGCGGCCGACGGAGCCCCCGGCCCGGCCGACGGGTCGAGCGGTCCGAGCGTCGCATCGGGCCCGGCGTCGACCGGTACGTTGTCGACCGGTCGCCCGGCCGCCGCCTGCAGCTGGAAGCCGATCGTCGTCCCGGCTACCGCCACCACGGTGGCGACGACAGCCGTGCGCAGCCCAGCCGCGAACCGGGCCGCCAGCCGGGGCTTCACGTGCTGGAACCGGCGCCCGGTGAAGAAGCCGGGGCGCCGCAGCGGGCGCTCCACCAGCCAGTACGACAGCTCGGCCAGCATCAGCGTGACCGCGACCCGAAGCGCGGCGTTCAACCAGCCGGTGATCGGGATGTCGACACCGGGGCGGGTGAGCACGCATACCGGCCAGTGCCACAGGTAGATGGCGTACGACCGCTCGCCGACCCAGCGCAGCGGCTGCAGGCCGAGGACCCAGCCCAGCCAGGTCGCCGGATGGCCGGCCACCCCGACCAGGCAGGCGGCCAGCAGCGCGATCACGGTCATGCCGCCCCGGTACAGCCTGGGATCGGTGTCGGCGAACAGCACTGCGATGGTGGCAAGGCCGGCGAGCCCGATGACGCCGACCGAGTCGAGCACGGCGCAGCGGACGGCCCCGATCCGCGGCCGGTGCTTCCAGGGGCGGGCCCAGACCGCGAGCGCGGCGCCGAGCAGCGGCGCCAGCGCCCGGGTGTCGGTGCCGTAGTAGACGCGGGACGGGTCGGCCCACGGGTTGTAGAGCAGCGCCGCCAGGGCGGTCGAGGCCGCGACGCCGCTGACGAGGACCGCGAGCATCGTCCAGCGCCGGGCACGGGCGCGCGCGAACAGGATCAGGACCAGCGGCCAGACCAGGTAGAACTGCTCCTCGACCGCGAGCGACCAGAGGTGGGTCAGCAGCCGTGGCCGGTCGCCACCGCCGAAGTAGGAGCTGTTCTCGGCGATGAGCCACCAGTTCGTGACGTACCCGAGCGAGGCCAGCAGGTCGCCGCGCAGCTTGGCGGCCTGCTGCGGCAGCCAGAAGATCCCGACCAGGCCGACGGCGAACAGCAGGGCGAACAGGGCCGGCAGCAGGCGCCGGGCCCGGCGGGCGTAGAACTGTTTGATCGAGATGCGGCCGGTGCGGTGGACCTCGACGATCAACAGGCTGGTGATGAGATAGCCGGAGAGCACGAAGAAGACGTCGACGCCGAGGAACCCGCCGCGCAGCAGGTGCCCTCTGTCACCGGTAGTACCCAGGTGGTAGGCGACCACGGCCAGCACGGCGAGCGCTCGTACGCCGTCCAGGCCGGGGGCGTACCGGAAGCCTGCCGGCGAGCTGGCTGCCGGCAGGCGAAGCGGCGACCGGTCCGGGGTGCCGTGGGGAGGCGGGCGGGCGGGACCGGTCGTGGGCCGTGACAAGGACGGCACGAGGTAAGAGGCTATTCGTCCGTGGGGGGCGCGGTCCAGATACCCTTCAAAGGTGTTTGACACGCTGAGCGACCGCCTTTCGGGTATTTTCGCCAAGCTGCGGAGCAAGGGCCGGCTCACCGATGCTGATATAGAGACGACGGCCCGCGAGATTCGGTTGGCACTGCTGGAGGCCGATGTCGCGCTGGCCGTGGTCAAGGCGTTCATCGCCCGGCTCAAGGAACGGGCCCGCGGCACCGAGGTCTCGCAGGCGCTCAACCCCGCTCAGCAGGTCATCAAGATCGTGCACGAGGAGCTGGTGACCGTCCTCGGCGGCGAGGCGCGCCGGCTGCAGCTCGCCAAGCAGCCGCCGACCGTGATCATGCTCGCCGGCCTGCAGGGCTCCGGTAAGACCACGCTCGCCGCCAAGCTGGCCCGCTGGCTGCGCGAGCAGGGCCACCAGCCGTTGCTGGTGGCCGCCGACCTGCAGCGCCCCAACGCCGTCGGGCAGCTGCAGGTGCTCGGTGGTCGCGCTCATGTGGAGGTGTACGCCCCAGAGCCCGGCTACGTCGCCGGCGCCGGAGCCGGGCATCGGTCCAGTGGTGACCCGGTTGCCGTCGCCCGGCAGTCGATCGAGCACGCCCGGCGGACCATGCGTGACATCGTGATCGTCGACACCGCCGGCCGGCTCGGCATCGACGCGGAGATGATGGCCCAGGCGGCGGCCATCCGCGACGCCATCGACCCCGACGAGGTGCTGTTCGTGGTCGACGCCATGGTCGGGCAGGACGCGGTCACCACGGCCGAGGCCTTCCGTGACGGCGTCGGCATCACCGGCGTCGTGCTGTCCAAGCTGGACGGCGACGCCCGGGGCGGCGCGGCGCTGTCGGTGCGGTACGTGACCGGTCAGCCGATCATGTTCGCCTCGACCGGGGAGAAGCTGGAGGACTTCGACGTCTTCCACCCCGACCGGATGGCCTCCCGCATCCTCGGCATGGGCGACGTGCTCACCCTGATCGAGCAGGCCGAGAAGGCGTTCGAGGACGACCAGAAAGAGCGGATGGCCGCCAAGATGCTCGGCGGCGGAGGTTTCACCCTGGAGGACTTCCTCGACCAGCTCGCGGCGGTACGCCGGATGGGCCCGATCGCCAACGTCCTGGCCATGATGCCGGGCATGGGCCAGATGAAGGACCAGCTCGCCGAGCTGGACGACCGGCACGTCGACCGGATCACGGCCATCATCCGGTCGATGACCCCGGCCGAGCGGGAGAATCCGAAGATCATCAACGGCTCTCGCCGGGTACGCATCGCCAACGGCTCCGGGGTCACCGTCACCGACGTGAACCAGCTGCTGACCCGGTTCGCCGAGGCCCAGAAGATGATGAAGCAGATGGGCGGCATGATGGGCCTGCCCGGCATGCGGCGCAAGGCGACGAAGTCCCCGAAGAACAAGCGCAAGGGTACGAAGGGCGGCGGCCGGCCCCGCGTCTCCGGTGGCCTGCCGGCGGGGATGCCGAACCTGCCGCCCGGTGCGCTACCGCCGGGGTTCGACCCGAGCGCGCTGAACCCCGGAGCCGGCGGCTTCAAGGCGCCCAAGCTCGACTTCTCAAAGCTCACCAAGCGCGAGGACAGCTGACACGGCAGCTGGTGTTTGAGCATCTGTTTACATCTGTCATACACTTGTCAGGTGCCAGATGAGGTCTACACGTTTACCGAGCGGACGTACCACAACCTGGCCAAGGCGCAGGTCAGCCCGCTCGCCGTGACAGACGTGCTGTACGGCCGGCATCTGGTCCGCCGCCACATCGGATCGTTTCTGCAGATCGCCGGCCAGGATCGGACCGGTACATGGCTGGCTGTCGCCCTCATCGAAGACGACGACGACCAGTACACCGTCACATCGGCGCGCTATCTCGACGACGAGGAGATCGCCAGCATCACCCGCATGAGGGAGCAGCAATGAGCAAGTTCGACGACGCGACCGCAGCCCTGGACGACCGCGACTGGTCGAGCGCACAGGTGGACGACAAGCGGCGTACCGCCACCGTGGTGCAGTCCGTCCGAATGCCCCGCGAGCTCACGGAACGACTGTTCGCGGAGGCACAACGTCGCGGCGTCACCCCCAGCGAGGTGATCCGTGACCTCGTCGAAGCCGGGCTGTCCGCCATCGACGAGTCCGCAACCGTTCGGCTGGCCGATGTACGCCGGGCGATCGAGGCGCTCGCCCACCGAGCGGCCTGACCGCGGCCTCACGGCGGCCTGACACCGGCCGGCCCAGGTAGCTTGTCGCTGTGGCGTTACATGTCCGGGGCGTGGTGCTGCCCGAAGACGAGGTACGGGACTTGTGGCTGGTCGGTGACCGGGTCACCGTGAACCCGGTGCCCGGGGCGACGACCGTCGCCGCACGTGGGTTCATCCTTCCCGGCCTCGTTGACGCGCACTGCCACATCGGTATCCGGCCCGGCGGGGCGCCGATCGAGTCGATCGACGAGGCAAAGGCGCTCGCCGCCGTGGACCGGGGCGCCGGGGTGCTCGCGATCCGGGACGCCGGCTCGCCGTACCCGTACCCGGAGCTCGACGATGACCCCGACGTGCCGCGACTGGCGCGCGCGGGGCGCCATCTGGCGCCGCCCAAGCGCTACCTGCGTGACATCGGCGTCGAGGTTGACGCGGCCGAGCTGCCCGCCGAGGCGGCGCGCCAGGCCGGCCGGGGCAACGGCTGGGTCAAGCTCGTCGGCGACTGGATCGACCGGGAGGTCGGCGATCTCGCCCCGGCGTGGGACCTGCCGGTGATGGCCAAGGCGGTCGCCGCGGCGCACGCGGCCGGCGCGCGGGTGGCGGTGCACACCTTCGCCGAGGAGTCGGTCGCGGCGCTCGTGCTGGCCGGCGTCGCCTCGGTGGAGCACGGCACCGGGCTGTCCGACGACGACATCGCGGAGATGGTGCGGCGGGGCACGGCGCTGGTACCGACAATGATCAATATCGCGACGTTCGGCGGGATCGCCGAGCGCGCCCGGGACAGGTTCCCGGCGTACGCCGCGCACATGCTCGCGCTGCGGGACCGGCACCCGCAGGTCGTGGCGGCCGCCTACGAGGCCGGGGTACCCATCTACGTCGGCTCCGACGCAGGCGGGGGCATCGAGCACGGCAACGCCGCCCGGGAGATGCTGATGCTGCACGAGCGGGCCGGCATGTCCACAATGGACGTGCTGCGGGCCGGTTCCTGGGGCGCCCGGGAGTGGCTGGGCTTCCCGGGCCTGGTCGAGGGCGGGCTGGCTGACCTTGTCGTGTACGACGCTGATCCCCGGGTGGATCTGTCGACGGTGCTGGCGCCACGCCTGGTAATCCTGCGCGGGCGGCCGGTTTAGGCCCGTTTAGGATGTGCGCTCATGGCGCGCGTGCTGACTCCCCGGGCGGAGGACTTTCCCCGCTGGTACCAGGATCTGATCACCAAGGCTGAGCTGGCCGACAACGGGCCGGTGCGCGGCACGATGGTGATCCGACCGGCCGGGTACGCCATCTGGGAGCGCATGGTCGCCGAGATGGACGCCCGGATCAAGGCGGCCGGCGCGGAAAACGCGTACTTCCCGCTCTTCATCCCGGAGAGCTACCTGCGTCGCGAGGCCGAGCACGTCGAGGGCTTCTCCCCGGAGCTGGCCGTGGTGACCCACGGCGGCGGCAAGCAGCTCGCCGAGCCGGTGGTGGTCCGGCCGACGTCGGAGACCGTGATCGGCGAGTTCATGGCCAAATGGGTGGGGTCGTACCGTGACCTGCCGCTGCTGCTCAACCAGTGGGCCAACGTCGTGCGGTGGGAGCTGCGGCCCCGGATCTTCCTGCGCACCAGCGAGTTCCTGTGGCAGGAGGGGCACACCGCGCACGCTAGCGAGGATGATGCGCGGGCCTACGCGCGCAAGATCCTGCATGAGGTGTACGAGGACTTCATGGTCGGGGTCCTCGCGATCCCGGTGCTCGTCGGGCGCAAGACGATCCGGGAGCGGTTCGCCGGCGCGACCAACACGTACACCCTCGAAGGGATGATGGGCGACGGCAAGGCGCTGCAGCTGGGCACCAGCCACGAGCTGGGGCAGAACTTCGCCCGCGCCTTCGACATCAGCTACTCCGACGCCGACGGCGCGGTCAGGCTCGCCTGGACCACGTCGTGGGGCGCCTCGACCCGGATGGTCGGCGGGCTGATCATGTGCCACGGCGACGACGACGGCCTGCGGGTGCCGCCGCGGTTGGCGCCGATCCAGGCGTACGTGATGGTGGTGAAAGAAGGCGCGGCGGGGGAGGTCGTCAGCGCTGCCGTGAAGCTGCGCGACGCGCTGCGCGACGCTGGCGTACGGGTCGGGTTCGACGACCGGGTCGACACGCCGTTCGGCCGGCGCGCGGTCGACGCCGAGCTGAAGGGGTACCCGGTGCGGATCGAGGTCGGCCCGCGTGACCTGGCCGCCGGCAACGTGGTGCTGGTGCGGCGGGTCGACGGGTCGAAGACCCCGGTACCGGTGGCCGACGCGGTCGGCGCCGTAGCGGCTGCGCTGGAAGCCGACCAGCAGGCGCTGTACGACGAGGCGCTGGCGCGCCGGGAGGCGGCCACTGTCGAGGTGTCCACTGTGGATGACGCGATCGCGGCGTCGGCCGACGGCTGGGCCCGGCTGCCGTGGTCGGCGGTCGGCGCCGAGGGTGAGACGAAGGCTAACGCCGTGGGTGTGACCGTGCGCTGCCTGACCCGCGCCGACGGTTCGGTGCCGGACTCCGAGGACGAGCCGGATCTGGTGGCGTACCTGGCGCGCGCCTACTGATGCGGTTTTCGCGCGGACGGCTGCTGCTGCACCGCGGGTTCCACCGCGACAAGCTGAGCTGGATCACGGTCAACCGGCTGGTCGCCCACGACTCCCGGGGTGTCCTGATGTGGCGGGCGCCGGGCGGGGTGCACCTGCGGCTGGTCGCCGAGGACGGCCGGTCGGTGCGGGACATGCCGTTCACCGAATGGGCCGGCCTGCCGACCCGGCTGGAGCACGGCGAGTGGCGCTGGCTGTCGGTCCTGACGCTGGTGCCGCCGGGAGCGGCGTACTCGGTCTGGTGGATCTTCCGTGACGGCCGGTTTACGAACTGGTACGTCAACCTCGAAGAGCCGTCGGTCGCGTGGGACGACGGCGAGGTCTGCGGCCTGGACTTCAGCGACCATGACCTGGACATCGTGGTCGAGCCGGACCGGTCCTGGTCCTGGAAGAACGAGGACGAGCTCACCGAGCGGTCGGCCCTCCCCGAGCACTACTGGGTGGCGGACTCTGCGGCGGTGCGCGCCGAGGGCGCCCGCATGATCCCGCTCATCGAGGCGGGTACGTTCCCGTTCGACGGCACCTGGTGCGACTTCCGCCCGGATCCGCGGTGGACCATGCCGGCGCGGCTGCCGTCCGGGTGGGACCGCCCCCGCGCCCGCCGTGGCTAGCTCCCCGGCCCGGTTCGTGGTCCGGCCGGCTGGTCTGGCACAATTGGCGGCTGGTATCCGGCGCGCGCCCGGCGCCCTCTCACCCGGGCACGCCGCCAGTCCATTGAGCGACCCGCCGCATGCCCCACCATGCCGGCCGGGCCGGCTCAGCCTCGAAGACTCAGGAGCGAGCACACAGTGGCCGTACGCATCCGGCTTTTGCGGATGGGCAAGATCCGCAACCCGCAGTACCGCATCGTGGTGGCCGACTCGCGCACCAAGCGCGACGGCCGGGCGATCGAGTACGTCGGCCTGTACCACCCGAAGGAGGAGCCCTCGCGGATCGAGGTCAACTCCGAGCGCGTCCAGCACTGGCTCTCGGTCGGCGCCCAGCCGAGCGAGGCGGTCCAGGCGATCCTGTCCAAGACCGGTGACTGGCAGAAGTTCAAGGGCCTGCCGGCTCCGGAGCCGTTGAAGGTCGCGCCCGCGCGGGCCGACCGGCGCGCCGCCTACGAGGCCGAGGCGAAGTCGGCCGCCGGCGTCGAGGAGGCGCCGAAGGCGGCCAAGAAGGCCGAGCCGCGCAAGGCGGAGCCGAGGAAGGCCGCCAGGGCGGAGGCGCCGGGGGCGGCCGGCGCTGCTGAGGCAGCCGCTGTGGCGCCCGCCGCTGTGGCGCCCGCCGCCGAGGCGTCCGCCGCCGAGGCGGAGGAGCAGGCCGGTGCCGGCGCCGGCGCGGCGAGCTGACATGCTGCGCCCCGCGCTGGAGCACCTGGTGAAGGGCATCGTCGATCATCCCGACGACGTCCGGGTCCGTCTGGTTGACTCCCGCCGGGGCCAGCGACTGGAGGTACGGGTCCATCCCGACGACCTGGGCACCGTGATCGGCCGGGGCGGGCGCACCGCCAAGGCGCTCCGCCAGGTGATCACCTCGATCGGCGGGCGCGGGGTCCGCGTCGAGATCGTCGACTCGTACTAGGTCATGCTGCTTGTCGTCGGGCAGATCGTGCGGCCGCATGGCATCCGCGGTGAGGTCGTGGTGGACGTACGCACCGACGAGCCCGCGCAGCGCTTCGCTGCCGGGTCGGTCCTGGTGACCGACCCGGCAGTGCCGCCACGGTCCGGCCGCTTGACCTCGGGCTCCTACGACCGCTCTGGCCCGCGGGCTTCGCCATGCGGCCCAGACCAGTCGCCGCTGCGCCCTCGGGCTGCCGATGCGGGCGCGCCCACGGTCCGGGCGGCAGGCAAGCTCACGGTCGAGGCGGCCCGGCCGCACCAGGGCCGGCTGATCGTGGCCTTCGACGGCGTCGTCGACCGGACGATCGCCGACGACCTGCGTGGCGTCCTGCTCATGGTCGACAGCGCTGACGTACCCCCAACCGACGACCCCGACGAGTTCCACGACCACGACCTGGTCGGTCTGGTCGCGGTCTCGCCTGGCGGGGAGCGCCTGGGCGAGATCGAGCGGATCGAGCACGCGCCAGCCTCCGACCTGCTGGTCCTGCGGCGGCCCGAGGGCGGCACCGCGCTCGTACCGTTCGTCAAGGCGATCGTGCCCGAGGTCGACCTCGCTGGCGGCCGTGTCGTGGTGACTCCGCCGGAGGGCCTGCTGGATCTATGAGGATCGATATCATCACGATCTTCCCGGAGTACCTCGCGCCGCTGCGGCTCTCGCTGGTCGGCCGGGCCCGGGCGGCCGGCCTGCTTGAACTGGCAGTCCACGACCTGCGCGAGTGGACCCACGACCTGCACCGGACCGTGGACGACACGCCGTACGGCGGGGGGCCTGGGATGGTGATGCGCCCGGAGCCCTGGGGCGAGGCGCTGGACAGCATGGCGCCCGGCCGGCTCCTGGTACCCACCCCGGCCGGCGAGCTGTTCACGCAGGCGATTGCCCACGCGTTGGCCGCCGAAGACCATCTGATCTTCGCGTGCGGCCGGTACGAGGGGATCGACCAGCGGGTGCTCGACCACGCGGCGCGGCGGATGCCGGTGACCGAGGTCTCGCTCGGCGACTATGTGCTCTTCGGCGGCGAGGTGGCGGTGCTGGTCATCGTGGAGGCGGTCGCGCGCCTGCTGCCGGGGGTGCTCGGCAATGCCGGCTCCCTCGCCGAGGAGTCGCATGTGGAGGGTCTGCTGGAGGCACCGGTCTACACCAAGCCGGCGAGCTGGCGCGGTCACGACGTACCGGAGATCCTGCGCTCGGGTGACCACGGGCGGATCGCGCGGTGGCGCCGTGACCAGGCGCTGTTGCGCACGGCACGGCGCCGGCCCGACCTGCTGGCAGGGCTCGCCCCAGATGCCCTCGACCGCCGCGACCGGGCCGTGCTGGCGGAGGCCGGATTTTTGGCCGACGACCCCCGTGTGGCAAAGTAGTGAGGTTGCCGCGAGCCGGGGGCTCGCTGGCGTCGACCAAATCTGACCGGCGCGCTGGGCGCGGCGCGCCACGAACCTCAAGGAAGCAGCGATGAACACCCTGGACGCCCTGGACGCCCAGTCGCGGCGGACCGACATCCCCGACTTCCGCGCCGGGGACACGCTGAAGGTACATGCCCGGGTGGTCGAGGGGAGCCGGTCCCGGATCCAGGTCTTCCAGGGTGTCGTGATCCGGCGCCAGGGCGGCGGGCTGCGCGAGACGTTCACCGTCCGCAAGATCAGTTTCGGGGTGGGCGTCGAGCGGACCTACCCGGTCAACAGCCCCGTGCTGGACCGGATCGAGGTGCTGACCCGCGGTGACGTACGCCGGGCGAAGCTCTACTACCTGCGCGATCTTCGCGGCAAGAAGGCCAAGATCAAGGAGAAGCGCGAGAAGCAGGTCGGTTGATCCGCCTTGGCCTGTAGGTTGCGGCCGCTTGACCTCGGGCTCCTACGACCGCTCTGGCCCGCGGGCTTCGCCATGCGGCCCAGACCAGTCGCCGCTGCGCCCTCGGGCGGCCGCGTTGGCTCCCGAAAGTTGTTCACGCCGCTTACGCTTTTTGGTAATGGACGGCGAACCGTACGGCCGGGGTGACCGCGGCACCGACCCATACGCCAGTTACCGCCCTCCGCGCGGAGTCCGCGCAGAGGGCGGTCGCTATCGCGGTCGGCATGCGGCGTCGAGCGGGGGGCGCACCTGGCGGGCCCGGGCCCGCCAAGCTCGCAAGAACATGCCGCTGTGGCAGGAGCTGCCGCTGCTGTTGATCGTGGCGTTCTGCCTGGCGGTGCTCATCCGTACGTTCCTGGTGCAGGCGTTCTTCATCCCGTCCGGCTCGATGGAGTACACGCTGCTGGTAGGCGACCGGGTGCTGGTCAACAAGGTCATCTACGAGCTCCGTACGCCCGAGCGGGGCGAGATCGTCGTCTTCCGGGGCACCGACAACTGGGCGCCGGAGAACCGGATCGACACCAACGCCGGGTTCTTCGCCAAGCTCGGCCACACGCTCGGCGACCTGGTCGGCATCAGCCAGCCCGGCGAGAAGGACTTCATCAAGCGGGTCATCGGGCTACCGGGCGACACCGTCGCCTGCTGCGATCCCAAGGGCCGGGTGTACGTCAACGGGTACGCCCTCGACGAGCCCTATGTCACCGACGACTCGTCATTGGACGCCCCTCCCGCCGTGCGCGAGTGCCGGTCGCGTCGCTTCGGGCCGATCACCGTCGAGCCGGGACAGATGTTCGTGATGGGTGACCATCGGCTCGTCTCGCAGGACTCCCGCTGCCAGGGGCAGGTGCCGATCGACCACGTCATCGGCCGGGCCTTCGTGATCGTCTGGCCCAGCGGCAGGTGGGACTGGCTGACGGTGCCGGCGACCTTCAGCAACGTACCGCCATCCTCGGCAGCGCCGTGGCCGGTGCGCGAGGACCGGCGACCGGCGAACCTCCCCGGCGCTGGAGACGTGCTAGCGTTGCCAATCCTCGCGTCTGCGGTCGTTTCAGCGCGTTCTCGGCGCATCCGACGGGTACCCAGACGTAGGCTCTTATGGTGATTGACGAGCAGCCGGCCACCGCCCCCACCGGGCAGCGCGGCAACGCGTTCTGGCGTGAGCTACCGATCCTCCTGGCCATCGCGGTCGTCGTCGCCGTCGTGGTGCGGGCGTTCGTGCTGCAGACGTTCTACATCCCGTCCGAGTCGATGCAGAACACGCTGCAGATCAACGACCGGGTGCTGGTCAACAAGCTGGTGTACGACTTCCGGTCGCCCCACCGCGGCGAGGTCGTGGTCTTCCGCGCGCCGCAGGCCTGGCGCAACAACCCCGCCGAGGAAGACTTCATCAAGCGGGTGATCGGCGTTGGCGGTGACCACGTGGTCTGCTGTGACACACAACACCGGATCGTGGTCAACGGTCACGCGCTCGACGAGCCGTACATCTTCCGCGACGACGACGGGGTCTTCGATCCGGCGAGCGACGAGGAGTTCGACATCACCGTGCCGGACGGACGGTTGTGGGTGATGGGGGACCACCGGTTGGCCTCCGGTGACTCGCGCGAGCAGTACAAACAGACGAAACAGGTGGAAGCGTCGACGATCGCCGAGAACGCGGTCGTCGGCCGGGCCTTCGTGGTGTTCTGGCCGCTGAGCCGGGCCAAGTGGCTGACCGTACCGCCGGCCTTCGACCACGTTCCCGACCCACCACGCCGCTGAGCGGGCGGCCGACGTAGGGACACCTATCCTTATAGGTGCGGCTGTCCGTCGGGCCCGCCGGAGTCCGTAACACGGGCCGTTTAGGCTGTCACTGCCATGAGCCGACCGGAAACGATCATGCGCCGCGCAGCGCGGGTGTTGCTCGTTGACGCCGCCGACCGGGTGCTGCTGCTGCGGGGCTTCGACCCCGAAACCCCGGACCTGCGCTACTGGTTCACGCTCGGCGGCGGCCTCGAGCCCGGTGAGAGACCCGCCGACGGAGCCGCGCGGGAGCTGTACGAAGAGGTCGGCCTGGCCCTGTCGGCCGCCGATGTCGGCGAGCCCGTGTGGCACGACACCACCGAGTTCCCGTTCGAGGGGCGCTGGTACCGCCAGGAGCAGGACTTCTACCTGGTACGGGTGGACGCCTGGGAAGCCGATCTGTCCGGGCTCGACGAGATCGAGCAGCGCTCGACCGACGGCCACCACTGGTGGAGCGTGCCGGAGCTGGCCGCCACGAACGAGCGGGTCTACCCCAAGGAGCTGCCCGACCTCCTGACCCGCCTGCTCGATCGGGATGGCGCATGCTGAGCCCGCCTCGCACCGTGGTGCACCGCGCCGCCGGCCTGTACGCCCTGGAGCGGGCGCTGCAGCGGCGCGGCTTCGAGGTGGTGGCGGGCGCCGATGAGGCGGGCCGTGGCGCCTGCGCCGGTCCACTCGTGGTGGCCGCCGCCATCCTGCCGCCGGGGCGGCGCGGGGAGATCGACGGGCTCACCGACTCCAAGCTGCTCGCCCCTGCCGTCCGGGAACGGATCTACACCGAGGTTGTGGCGCGGGCCACGGCGTACTCCGTGGTCGTGATCCCGCCCGGTGAGATCGACACGCGCGGGCTGCACGTGTGCAATGTGGCCGGGATGCGCCGGGCGCTGGCCTCGCTCGAGGTCCGCCCGGAGTACATCCTGACCGACGGCTTCCGGGTCGACGGCCTCGGCGTGCCGGGGCTCGCGGTCTGGAAGGGCGACCAGGTCGCCGCGTGTATGGCTGCCGCGAGCGTCATCGCCAAGGTCACCCGGGACCGGATCATGACCGAGCTGCACGACCGCTGGCCGGAGTACGGGTTCGCCGAGCACAAGGGGTACGTGACCCCCGAGCACTCGGTCGCGCTGCGCCAGCACGGTCCGTGCGGCATCCACCGGTTCTCGTACGTCAACGTCGCCGCGGTAGCCGACCTGTCGCTCGGTCAGGGTACCGTCGGCGTGGCGCCCCGCGTGACAGCCGGCGTGGCAAGTGGGACTGGCCACCCGGGTGATGCGTGGGTGGGCGACAATGGCGGCATGGAAGGCGGACTGGAATGAGCGCCGAAGATCTCGAGAAGTACGAAACCGAGATGGAGCTTCAGCTCTACCGGGAGTACCGCGACATCGTCCGCCAGTTCTCCTATGTCGTGGAGACCGAGCGCCGCTTCTACCTGGCCAACCAGGTCGACCTGCATGTCCGCAACTCGGACGGCGAGGTCTACTTCGAGGTCGAGATGCATGACGCCTGGGTGTGGGACATGTACCGCCCGGCGCGCTTCGTCAAGAACGTGCGGGTGATGACGTTCAAGGACGTAAACGTCGAGGAGCTGGAGAAGCCGGAGATCTCGTTGCCCGACAACGGTTTCGGCGGCTGAGGCTGGCCGGCCCTTGGGCTCGGCTCGCCGGCTCTTGGGCTCGCCGGCCCTCGCCGCATAGAACGGCGGCCTCATGAGCAACTCGTGGGACCGACCAGCCCCGGCGTCCTGCGCCTACCATCTGGCCGCCTGGTCCGGGGTCGTGGGCTGCGGCAGCCACTTCCGCCTGGACCGGCTCCCACCTTCGCCGTCTACCTGCTCGCCACAAGGCCACCCGCCGTCACCTGGGAGAGCCGATGGGTGCGCTGGCGCGACTTCTGGCTGCCCAGCGAACGGGCGCAGGCCCGGCAAGTCCTGTACGAGGCTTGGGAACGCGCCGGGACGGAACGCGTCGAGATCGCCTGCGGTGGTGGCCGCGGAAGGACGGGTACGGCGCTGGCCTGCCTCGCCGTGATCGACGGAGTTCCACCGGACCGGGCGGTGGCTTTTGTCCGGCGGCACTACGACCCGCGCGCCGTTGAGACGCCATGGCAGCGGCGCTACGTCGCCCGCTTCGCGACGCCGTCGCGGGACGGGCCGCAGCCGTAGCCCCGGCAGCCACGGCGTCACCCAAGTGCGGGCTTTCCACACCCACCCTCGCTGTCCACAGCGAGCAGACCGACCGTTGCCGACCGTTGCCGCCCGCCACAACGCTTGCTGGCATGTGCTCGCGGCTCGTCCGTCTCCTGGCCTTCTGTCTCGTGGCCGTCCGTCTTCTGGCCTTCTGTCTCGTGGCCGTCCGTCTTCTGGCCGTCCGTTTTCTGGCCGTCCGTTTTCTGGCCGTCCGTTTTCTGGGCGCCGTGACGGTCGTCCTCCTCGCCGGCCCGGCGGCGCCCGCGGTCGCTGCTCCGTCCGCCGGCGCCGCCGTCCCCATGGCCGCCGCCGCCCCGCACGCGGGTGGTCCGCGCGCCATCCCGCCCGGCCGCCGGCACCAGCCGCCGCCGGCAACGTCCTACCGCTGGCCGCTCGACGGCCGGCCGGCGGTCGTGCGTCCCTTTGCCCCACCTGCTCAGCGCTGGTTGCCCGGGCACCGCGGGGTCGACCTCGCCGCCGCTGGGGGTGCGGTCGTGCGTGCCACCGGGCCGGGTGTGGTCCGGTTTTCCGGCCGGGTCGCGGGGCGCGGCGTGGTCAGCGTCGACCACGCCGGGGGCTTGCGCACCACGTACGAGCCGGTCTTGCCAACCGTGCGCGCGGGCCAGCGGGTCGGCGCCGGCGACCAGCTCGGCGCTCTCGACACCGGCCACCCGGGCTGCCCGGTTACCGTGTGCCTGCACTGGGGGCTGCGCATCGGCGAGACCTACCTTGACCCGCTCAGCCTGCTCGGCCGGGGCCGGGTCCGGCTACTGCCGCTGGAGGGCTCAGCCGTGCAGGTCGACCGATCAGCCACGCAGCAGGGCGGGCAGCCGCTGCGCCAGCCGCTCGTACTCCTCGGGGCCGTTGTAGACCTGGGCCGAGACGCGCAGCAAACCACCCGGCTGCCAGGCGTTGATCGCGACCTCGGTGGCCAGGTCGTCGGAGATGCGCTGGCGCAGCGCGGCAGCCGACGCCTCGTCCGCGGCGAGGCCGGCGGCCAGCGGTACGACCCGCATCGGCAGCGGGTAGCCGCCACCGGGGGCGGGCAGGTCACCCGGCTTGAGGCCCAGTGCCTCGCCGACCACCTGCTGCCCGTAGGCCGCCAGAGCCGCGTTGTGCTCGCGGACCGCGCTGACCCCGAGCGTACGCAGAGCGAACAGTCCCGCCGGCGCCGCCAGCCACGGCGTGTAGTCCGCCGTGGCGTGCCACTCGACGTTGGCCGGGAAGCCGGCCGACTGCTGCCATGACACGACCAGCGGACGGATCCGGTCCCGCCAGTGGGGCGCCACTACGAGCAGCGCCGTGCCCCGGGGTGCGTACGCCCACTTGTGGAAGTTGCCGACCCAGAAGTCCGCCCCGATCTCGTCCACCTCCACGGGCAACAGGCCCGGCACATGGGCCGCGTCGACCAGCACCGGGATGGAAGAGCCGCGCAGCGCCGCGACCACCTGCGCCACCGGGAAGAGCCGCGCTGTCGGAGAGGTGATCTGGTCTACGACCACGAGCCGGGTCCGCCCGGTCACCGCGCTGCGGATCCCGTCGACGACCTCGTCCTCGGTCGGCGCCGCGGGCAACGTCACGACGCGGTTGGTCGCCCCGGTCAGGGCACAGGTCTGCTGGATGGCAAGGCGCACACCGCCGTACCCGTGGTTGGTGGTCACGATCTCGTCGCTCGTCTTCAGGTCGAGCGAGCTGAGCACGATGGCGGCGCCGGTCGAGGCGTTTTCGACCAGCGCGCTGCCATCGGGATCGGCGCCGAGGAAGCGGGCCAGGTGACGGCGGGTGTGCGCCAGGCGCTCCAACAGGCCGCTGTCGAAAAACCGCAGCGGGTTGGCCTCGACCTCGTCGCGGAGCCGTTGCTGGGCCCGTTGTACGGAGATCGGCACCGCGCCGAACGACCCGTGGTTGAGATGGGCGACGCCGGGATCGAGAGAGAACAGCAGCCGCGCGCCAGGAAACGGCCGGGGCGGGACCATGCGCGTCACCCGCCGATCTTAGGCGGTCGACGGAGTGCGTGTCGCTCTCGTCACGCCCGGGGATGTGCCTGGCGGTATGCGGCTCGCAGCCGGTCCACTGACACATGGGTGTAGATCTGTGTGCTGGCCAGCGAGGCGTGACCGAGCAGCTCCTGGACCGTACGCAGGTCGGCACCGCCCTCCAGGAGATGGGTCGCCGCCGAATGGCGCAACCCGTGCGGGGCGACGTGCGGCAGGCCGAGCTCTCGGGCGTACCGGGTCACGATGCGCCGGGCCGCCGCTGGCTGTAGCCGCCCGCCTTTGGCGCCGAGCAGCAGCGCGGCACCACTGCGGGGCCTGGTCAGCAGCGGCCGTCCATGGCTGCGCCAGTCGTCGAGCGCCTGCTGCGCCGGCACCCCGTACGGCACGCTGCGCTCCTTGGCGCCTTTGCCGAGGACGCGTACCAGGCGGCGGCCGTCGTCCACATCGGACAGATCGAGGCCGCACAGCTCGCTCACCCGGATACCGGTGGCGTAGAGCAGCTCGAGCACGACCCGGTCGCGCAGGGCTACGGGGTCCTGCGTACCGGGTGCGGTTACCAGCGCGAGGCTCTGGTCGGTCCGCAACACCGTCGGCAGGTCACGCCGGGCGCGAGGGCTGGCCAGCCGCTGTCCTATGTCGACGGTCAGCAGGCCCTCCCGGTGCGCCCAGGTGCAGAACGTCCGGGCGGTGGCTCCCCGGCGGGCCAGCGTGGTGCGCGCGGCACCCATGGTGCGCAGCCGCGCGAGCCAGCTGCGCAACGTGAACAGCTCCAGCTCGGCGGGCGCCGTCGCGCCCATCCGTACCGCATGATCGAGCAGGCTGACCACGTCGGTGACGTACGCCCGAACCGTGTGCGCCGAGCGGTTGCGCTCGGCGGCGAGATGGCGGGCGAACCGGTCGACGGCATCACGCATCTGTGCGGGCAGCCGCTCGTGCATCGCCTCGGTACCCGGTCGCCGTGCCATCGCCTCGACGGTGACCGCACCGTTCGATCCGGTCAAGTCGCCGCACCGCCCGGTCCGTAGCCGCCGCCCTAGATCCGTGGTCGCTGCGGCGCCAGATCCGTCCCGCGCCGGGCACGGCCACTTGACGCGGCGGCTGACACACATCGACACTCATCTCTAGCGGAGCCTCGGCCCAGCTTGTGACAACGTTGTCCCAAACGCGCGCACGCCGGACCCGCTCCCGTGCCGAGGAGGTACCGATGACGTCTCCAGCAATACCCGCGCCGCTGTCCCGGCGCAGGTTGCTTCACGCCGCCACGCTGGCTGGCCTCGCCACCGCCGGCGGCGGACTTGGCCTGACGCTGGGCGGCTCGCCGGCGTTCGCCGCGACGCTCGGCCCGGCGAACCCGGCGCTGGCCAACGACGTACGGCAGGAGTTCCTCACCGCCTGGACGGCCTACCGGCGGCTGGCATTCGGCCGGGACGAGCTACGCCCGCTCAGCGGTACCGGCTCGGAGTTCTTCATCAGCGGTACGCCGCTGGGCCTGACCATTATCGAGTCGCTGGACACGCTGTTCCTGATGGAGCTGGACGGCGAGCTCAACGCCGCCCTCAGCTGGATCAACGGAAACCTCGACGTCAACCGCAACGCCAGCGTCCACGTCTTCGAGACGATCATCCGCCTGGTTGGCGGCCTGCTGTCAGGGTTCCACGCCACCGGCAGCTCGATGCTGCTCGCGAAAGCCCGCGACCTCGCCGATCGGCTCCTGCCGGCGTTTAACTCACCGACGGGCATCCCGTTCCGCTTCGTCAACCTGCAGACCGGGGCCGTGAGCGGGAACCAGACGCCGCTGGCCGAGGTCGGCAGCAACATCACCGAGTTCGGCTTCCTCTCGCGGGCCACCGGCGACCCGAAGTACGTCAACGCGTCGAAGCGGGCGCTGCGGGCGGTGTTCAACCGCCGGTCCAGCCTCAACCTGGTCGGTACCACCATCAACGTCCAGACCGGCGCGTGGGCCGACACCACCGCTCGGGTCGACCCGCCCGTGGACTCGTTCTTCGAAGACCTGCAGGCCGGCGCCGACCCGCTGGTCAACGACCCCGAGATCGCCGGGTGGTACCGCACGCTGACCAACGCGATCCTGCAGCGCCTGGCCGAGACCGTCGACGGCCGGCTGTGGTTCCGGCAGGTCAACATGAACACCGGCGCCACGGTCGGGCGTACCCAGTCCGAGCTGACCGCGTTCTACGCCGGCCTGCTCGGCCAGGGCGGCGACCTTGCCCGGGGCGAGTCCTATCACAGCTCGTGGACCGCGGTGCTCGACCGGTTCCGGCTGCCACCCGAAGCGGTCAACTACGTCAACCTGACCGCGCTGAGCAGCGCGTACCAGCTACGGCCGGAGTACATCGACTCCGCGCTGTTCCTGTGGTTGTTGACCGGCAACGAGCTGTACCGCACCCGGGCTCAGGTCATGTGGAACCGGCAGAAGGCGCACTGCAAGGTCGCCAACGGGTACGCCGTCGTCAACAACATGAACACCACACCCACCACGAAGGGCGACCTCACTCCGGGTTACTGGTTCTCGGAGAACATGAAGTACTTCTACCTGATGTGGTCGGGCGCCCCGAGGCTCAACTACCAAAGCAACTACCTCACGACCGAAGGCAACGTGCTGCGCGGGCTCAACCGCGTGGGCGCGCCGACCCCCAGCGGTACCTTCAGGCTGGTCAACCGCGCCGCCGGGCTGGCCATGCGGGTCGATGCCGCCTCGCTGGCCGATAACGCGCGGGTCGTGCTGGCCTCCAACACGAACACGGCCAGCCGTAGCTGGATCGTCACCACGACGGCCGGCGCGAGCCGGCTGACCAACCGGCAGAGCGGCAAGGTGCTGGAGGTACCCGGCTCCTCGACGGCTAACGGCACCCAGCTCGTACAGTTCGCGCACAACGGAACCAACACGCAACAGTGGACGGTGCAGCCGGCCGGCGTTGGCTTTGTGACGCTGGTCAACCGCAACAGCGGAAAGGTCGCCGACATCGCCGGTACGGCCAGCGGCTCCGCAGTCGTCCAGCAGCCCGCCAACGGCAGCACGCGCCAGCAGTGGCAGCTCGTCGCGGTGTGAACCCTCGGCCGGGCCGGCTACGACTGGGCGCTCTCGATGAGCTCCCGCAAGACGGCCGCGTCCTCGACGAGCCGCGCCGGATCGTCGCCCGCGACGAACTCCAGCAGCGCGAACCGCTCGCCCGGCGCGGCTGCGACCGCACTCAGGTACGCCTGCCACTGCGACCGCTGCGCGGCCAGTGGAAGGCGTTCCCGTTGCGGTGTCCAGCTGAACACGTGGACGTTGCGCAGGCGCGGTAGCACGTCGGTCAGGTCGGCCAGGTTCTCCGCCGGGTCACGGGTCGGCTCCGGCTGCCACAGCGTGCCCACATTGGACAGATCCGTCAGCGCGAGCAGCCGCGCTGCCGAGGCGCGCGTGTCAGTGAGCGTGTTCCGGTGGTACTCGAAAGCGATCTCGATGCCCTCGGCCGCCGCCGCCACGGCGAGCTCCCTGGCGTCGTCGACGACGCGTCGCCACTGCCCTTCGTCGGCCTGGGCGCTGCCCAGCCGGCCGGCCCAGACGCGGATCAGCGGCGCGCCGAGGGCCCGTGCGGTACGCACCAGCGCCGGCGGCACAGCGGGGTCGGCGGGTCGTTCGCCCAGCCGGTAGTACGAGCCGTAGCAGGCGACCCGCAGGCCCGCCTCGGCCGTGCGCAGCGCGGCGGTCCGCGCGGCGTCCATGTCCCCGAGCGGTACGTGTACATCACCGCCCCACTCGATCCCGGTCAACCCGGCACGGGCGGCGACGTCGATGACGGCCGCCACGTCGAGCTGCCGGAACGTCACCGACACGAGCCCGGGTCTGATCACCTTGGTCACCTTAACGAGGACCCGCATGGCGCTCGCCGTGCACCTTCTCCGATCGCGGGACGCCACCCGGCCATGACGCTCGCACTGCCGTGCTACGTCGGTGCGGTGGGTTGGGGGGAAAGCCGATAAGCGCCGTCGCTGGCCACCACGAAGCCGCCCGCCACGAGGAACGGCAGCGTACGGCGAGCCTCGCGGGCGCTGACCCCGGCCGCCGCCGCGATCTGCTCCGCCGACCTCGGTTTGCGGGGGAGCACCGCATCAAGGACCCGTGACGACAGCGGGTCCAGGGCGTCGTGGGGCCGGTCCGCCCCTCGTGGGGTCGGCGCCAGGTCATCCCCGATGCGCCCGACCTCCTCGATGATCTCCGAGGCGGTGGTGACCAGCCGGGTGTCGAGCTGGCGCAGCTCGGCGTGGCAGCCGACCGACATCGCGGAGGTGACCGGCCCGGGCACGGCCATCGCCGCCCGGCCGAGCAGCCTGGCACGACCGAGCGTCTGGCGCGCGCCGCTTCGTGAGCCGGCCTCCACGACGACGGTCCCTCGGGTAGCCGCGGCGATGACCCGGTTGCGGATCAGAAACCATCTTCACGGATGTAGGGTCGGAGCCATGGACGCCACCCTCATCACCCGAGCCCACTGGGGCGACCTGGAAGGCATGCACTTCGCCGGCCTCGTCCGGCTGTCCTTCGAGCCGGATCTCGGTAAGGACGAAACGCCCAAACGGGCCAAGCGCTACATGACCGGGCGTGACATCAAGGGACGAGACGAACAGGAGAAGGACTGTCAGGGGTACGTCGAGCACCGCAGGGGCACGTACGTCTACACCTATGAGGAGCCCGACACCAGCGCCTTCAAACGGCGCCCTGTGCGCCTCCCTGACGGCCGAACGGTGTACCGCGTGATACGTCCGGTGTTCGAGGGTGCTCTGGAGGATCTGAAGCGCGGTCAGACCCCTGACGGCCAGCAGCTTGACGGCCTGGTGGTCTACGACATTGACCGGCTGACGCGAGACAACCGCCACCTTGAGGACTGCATCGAGGTTGTGGAGCACTTCGACCGGCCCATCATCGACATCACCGGCACGCTTGATCTGCTGACGGACAACGGCCGCACGGTGGCGCGCATCGTGGTCGCCACCTACAACAAGCAGTCGGCGGACTCGGGACGGCGGATCAGGCGCAAGCACCAAGCCTTGCAGCAGGCTGGCATCCCGGTTGGCGGACAACGGCCATTCGGCTGGCAAGACGACAAGCGCACGTTGCACCCAAAGGAGGCCGAAATCCTGCGGGCAGCCGTCAAACGAGTGCTTGCTGGCGGCTCGCTGAGCGGCACGGTGGTGGAGTGGAACGAGAAGGGCATCACGTCGCCGCGTGGGAAGTCGTGGACTCGGAGCAAACTGATCTCGGTCTTCCGCAACCCTCGAATCTGTGGGCTGCGGGCTCGGAGGATCGAATACTACGATCCAGACCGCGACCGTCAGTATTTCGACATGGAGATCGTGCGTAACGCTGACGGTGAGCCGGTTATTGGGCAGTGGGAGCCGATCATCTCGGTTGAGGAATGGGAAGCGCTGACCGAGATTGTGGGCCGCAATCACAATCACGCCTACGACTCCAACGCAAGGACGTACTTGTTGACTGGTATCCTGCGATGCGGTAAGCCCGACTGTGGCAAGCCAATGCGCGCGACCAAGATTCAGCAATCGCCGAAGGAGCGTCGTCCGGGTATCTACAACTATGGCTGTTCGAGCAAGGCGGACGGCGGGTGCGGCGGCGTCAGCATTAACGGCCCGCACACCGACAAGTACATCGTCGAGGCAGTCATCGCCAAGTACGAGCGCGAGGCCGCAGAGCGGAACGCCAAGGTTGTGCCCAAGCCATGGCCACGTGAAGCCGAGCTGCGAGAGGTTCGGCAAAGCATCCAAGACTTGACAGCCGCCTGGCGTGCGCGTCCGCAGCAGATATCCAGCGCCCGGTACTTCGCCCTGATGCCCGAGCTGGAAGCAGAGGAAAGGGCATTGAGCGCCGAACGCGACCAGTGGCGTGCCCGCGAGTATGCCGCCACGGCCAAGCCTCTTGACTTGCGGGAGAAGTGGGACGACCTGACCTTGCCGGAGCAGCGGGCGTACATTAAGGAAGCACTGGTGTGCGTCGTAGTCCATCCGTCCACGGGTATGAAGCGTTGGAAGCCTGAGCGGCTGGACCCAGTGTGGCGCGAAGAGAACTAGGCCACGCGCGGTCGATTCAGGCAGCCTTGGCACCGGGCTGGCTTTCATCGTCGGCCTGGTCGTCGCTCGGGGAGGACTTCGTGTTGGACGTGGCGATGTTGATGCGAAGTATGGCGCAGATACGTTGCCACTTGGCATCTGACCAAGACGGTGCGGACGCTGCCTGGCGTCGGCCCCACTCCTCGGCTGACTCAATGGGCTCACTCGGCAACGCATGGCGCCTCCTCGTGTGGAATGTTCAGAGAAATTTGACGGCTAATTTTGACGGCAACGGCACCGCACAACCACTGCCGCATGCGATCTCGGGCAGCTGATCTAACAGAGGTAACTCGATCCGCAACGCTGGCGGAAATCGAACTCTGGAACAGGAGATCGTAGGTTCGAATCCTACCTCGCCAGCCAGATATAGCTGACGTAAGTTGATCTACAAATAGAAGCGTTGACGGCAATTCTTGACGGCAACGCTCTCTGTTTGTTGTTCTGAGGAATAGAGCTTCGACTTGGGTCAGAGCATTACGACGAGTCTCCAACGTGTCATGCTGATAGATCGCTTGGGTTGTGGCAATGTCGGAGTGACCCATGATTAGCTGCGTGTCACGGGCGGGTACTCGGAGATCTTTAAGCAGCGTCGCGGTCGTGTGGCGCACATCGTGCACCCGGATGGTCCGAATGCCATGCCGCGTACAGATTCGATCGAACGAGCGCGCAAAGTTGCGTGGCTCAATTGGGCTACCATTGCGTGTGGTAAAAACCAATAGGTCCTCGGCAGCGCTCTCCCAGGTGTCACTCGCCGCGTCGCGAGCGGCGTCTTGAGTTGCGTGCCGAGTCGCCAGTACATCGCGTACGATGTTCAGGAGCGGAAGATCACGTTCCCCGGCCTTGGTCTTGACCCGCGACCGATGGATTTCGTCACCTACTCGCTGAAGCTGTTGGCGGATGCGGATTTCCGACCTTTGGAAGTCGACATCCTTCCATCTAAGGCCGAGGACTTCTCCTCGTCTGAGTCCGTACAGCAAGAGCAATACAAAGGCTGGGTACAAAGGATCCGGACGAGCTGCATTGAGAAACTGTCTCGCCTCTTCGACGCTCCACGGGCGAACCTCTGGTCTGTGATAGGTGGGCAGCGCGACCAATCGCGCCACGTTGCGACTGACAAGCTCCTCACGCTCAGCCCGTGTGAGCGAAGCACTTAGGACTGCTCGCATCATGTGCACCTTGCGAACTGAGTGACCGTCTGCGAGCTTCTGATTCAGAAACGTCTGGAGTACCGGCAAGGATAGCCGCTTGAGCGGAAAGCGACCGAGGCCCGGTTTCAGGTATAGCCGAACGATCAGCTCGTAGTGCTCGTAAGTTTTTGGACGCCATTTTGGGCGGACCACGTTCTCAAGCCAATAGTCAAGATATTCGCCAAGCTTGTGAGTTCGGTCAGGAATCGGGATGCCCTGCTGGGCCTTGGCCTTCACCTCGGTAAGCTTCGTGTGCACCTCCTCGCGACTGGTGCCGTAGACCCGAATACGCTTACGATTGCCGCTAGTTGTCAACAGGTATACGGCACCCTCGTACCTACCGTCCTTGCGACGGTAAATACTCCCCTCACCATTGGCTCGCCGCCTAGCCATTTCAGACAGTCTCCTCGTCGCTGAGCTGGTCAATGAGCGTCCATATGGCAGACTCCGGTATAAGCCGCCTGCTTCCCAGCTTGAAAGTCTTGATCTTCCGTTCGTGGATCAGGCGGTAGAGGGTCCACCGACTAACCCGCAATCGCTGACACGCCTCCGAGACGGTGAGTACCGTTCCGGGGCATCGCACTTCCTGACGGTCCTGGTCTGGCCGAAGTTGGTCATCCAGGCTTTCCGGCAGGACCGATCGCCGGAATAGCCGCAGATTCCGAGATATCGG
>WNFV01000178.1_pt1 | contig 78348 bp, 88 predicted proteins | sample 5400101 | NCBI WGS metagenome assembly WNFV01 (sample SAMN13153361, study PRJNA577476) | soil metagenome | isolation source: 115 cm soil or saprolite under grassland replicate 1 | place: USA:California | collected 2016-06-15
TCTCGTTCCGGCTCACGATCCCCGATCGGCCCGGCGTGCTGGGACAGATCGCGACGCGGCTGGGGCAGCTCGGCGCCAACATTCTCGAGGTCGACCATCGCCGGCTGTTCCTCGACGTGCCGGCGAAGGGCGCCAAGCTGGACGTCACGGTGGAAACGCGCGACCGGGCGCATGGAAGGCGGATTTTCGAGGCATTGGAGGCGGAGGGCTACCAACCGGTATGGATCGATACCGCGACCACGATGGAGTAGGCGCTGTACCCCGGATGTGCTGCACCGCATCGACGACAAGCAACAAGAAATACTTTCGGTTTCGGTCTTCTCTCTCCATGATCCAAGGCACCGGCGAATCACCCTGCCTGGGGGGTTGAGGTTGCGCGAGAAAGAGCTTCGCATTGCGCTCGTTTGCTTCGGCGGCGTTTCGCTCGCCGTCTACATGCACGGAATCAGCAAGGAAATCCTGAAGCTGGTGCGTGCCTCGAGCGCATTGCACGCGATCGCGGACCGCTCGCGGCGCACGACCGCCTCGTTCTTCGACCAGGTTGATCGCCACGATCCGGAATACGACACCGAGCAGGTCTATTTCGATCTGCTGCGCGAGGTCGGCCGCAGCGTCGAATTGCGCGTCGTCGTCGACATCATCGCGGGCGCGTCGGCGGGCGGCATCAACGGCACCATGCTGGCGCGCGCGCTCAGCCACGACCTGCCGATGGGCGCGCTGCGCGATCTGTGGATCGACCGGCAGGTTCCGCTCGATCAAGGACATGGAGGTGCGTCAGAAGCTTTCGCTGTTCGTGCGCTCGCGCTGGTTCAAACCGCCGCTCGACGGGCGGGTCATGGCCGGTCTGATGTATGACGCGATCACCTCGATGGGAGCACCGCAGCGCCCCAACGCGTCACTGCTCCCCTCCGGCCAATCGCTCGACCTGTTCGTCACCATGACCGACTATTACGGCTATCAACAGCTCATACAAATCCACGATCCCCCGCTCATTCACGAGCGGGACCACCACCACATTCTGCACTTCAGTTACCGCCGGCACTCCAGCGGCGAAGTCGAGAGCGACTTCGACCTGGACAATGCGGGGGGGCTCGCCTTCGCGGCGCGCGCGACGTCTTCGTTTCCTGGCGCCTTCCCTCCGGCCCGGATCGTGGAAATGGACGAGGTGGTGGCGCAACGGCAAGGCAGCTGGCCGCGACGCGCCGAGTTCATCGCCAATTGCTTCCCGAACCATTTGCGCGCCGGTATCGATCCGACGACGGCGTCTTTTCTCGACGGCGCGGTGCTCAACAACAGGCCATTTCAAGAAGCGATCTCCGCGATCCACGGCCGGCCGGCCTATCGCGAGGTTGATCGCCGCCTAGTCTACATCGATCCGCACCCGGCGCCGCCAGTGTCACGACGGCAGTACAGAGTCCCGGGTTTCTTTGCGACCATTCGCGGCGCGCTGTCGGATATTCCGAGCTCTCAGCCGGTGACCGATGAGCTTGGCCGGGTGGTCGACTTCAACGACCAGGTGCGGCGGCTACGGGCGATCGTCGACAGCGCACGGCCGCAGATCAGCCAATTGGTGGCCAAAGTCGTTACCAGCAAATTCGAACGGGCGACTTCGACGGACGACCTGCGTGCCTGGCGCGAGCAGGTGAACTCGCACGTCGCGCTCGACGCCGGTTTTGCCTACCAGTCCTATGTGCGGCTCAAGCTTGCGTCGGTGCGAGGCTTCGGTGCCCAGTTGATCGTCAAGCTGCGGGGCGTGGCGCCGCAATCCCCGTTGTCGCGCGTGGTGGCCGAAATCATCGATGCCTGGGCCGTGCGCAAGGGCATTGTCTACGAGCGCGCCGACAGCGAAGCGCTCGAGTTCGATACGCAGACCGCGGAACACCTCCCGGCTTGGGTAAAATACCTGCTGGCTTTCGACGTCAAATACCGCGAGCGGCGCCTGCACTTTTTGATCGAGGGGCAGAACAGGCTTTATCAGCTGATCGGTCAGGATCGCTTCGTCGGCCTCGATCCGCTCGTGGTCGACCGGCTCAAGCGGGCATTCTACGGTCGCCTCGATTCGCTTCGGCGCCGGGAGAATGCCAGCTTCTACAGTCGCGAGGTCCGCGACTTGGTGGCCGACATTTTCCCGGCTGCGCCCTCCGCCGGTGAGGTCAAGCATCTCGATACCTATGCCAATTCGTTCGTGGAAAAGAACGCTCATAAGATCGATGGTCTGATCGAGCGATTGGCTTTCGAGATCGGTCTCAACGCGAGCACGCGCGAGCTCGACGATCTGTTGGCCTCGCTCGAGCCGGCCGAATGGCACCCGGACGCGCGCCGCGAAGTGCTGGTCAATTATCTGGGCTTTCCGTTCTGGGACGTCTTGACCTTTCCGATAACGAGCGCGCGCGACATCAGCGAGCTGCATGAGATTCTGATCGACCGGATCAGCCCGCAGGACGCCCGCGCGCTCAAGGGGTTCGAGGGAATCGAGAGCTTGAAAGGCATCGGCTTCGGCCATTTCGCCGCGTTTCTCTCACGGGCCTATCGCGAGAATGACTACCTGCTCGGCCGCCTCCACGCTCTCGACCGGCTGATCGATATCGTCTGCGATTCGGCGGGGATCGATTCCACGCACGGTTCAATCGATGTATCAGAGCTCAAGCAGCGGGGGTTCACCCAAATCCTCGACGCCGAGGAAAAGATCCTGACCCACAGCAGCGAGCTGATCGCGGCGTTGCGGCGCTGCGTTGGGGACATGGCAGCGAAATAGGCGGGCGCGATTGCGGCAATCGCTACTGCGAGGCGGCGCCCGATATCTTCACCACATCCGCCCAAAACGGAATATCGGCCGCGATGGTCGCCATGAACTGCTCCGGGCGGTCGCAGAGCGGATCGACGCCGTAGGCGATCAGGCGCGCAATGAAGCGTGTAGCCGTCGGCCGGCGCCCGGGCGGTTGCTTCCGCAGCGAGCGTGCCATTCGCGCCCGCCCGGTTTTCGATCACGAACTGCTGGCCCAGGCGGTCGCTGAGGCGCTGGCCGACCAGACGCGCGATGCCGTCGGAATTGCCGCCCGGCGCGAAGCCGATCAGCATGCGCACCGGCTTCTGCGGCCAAGGCTGCGCCTGAGCCGGCGCCTGCGCGGGGCTGGGCCGGACCGAGCCCATGGTCGCGAAAGCGACGATGGAAGCGAGGAATTTCCGGCGTGTGTTCATCGGCGGGCCGTTGTCGTTGCGGAGTTTACGCCGATCCTCGCTGCGGCCAGCGCAGGCATTCCGCCAGGCCGCGCCCCATGATCCATTCCAGATCGTCGGGCGACAAGAAATCGAGCTCCTCGGTGAATTGAGTGACGGCCCGGCGGTAGGAGCAGCTCGCCGGCACGCGGGTGATGTCGCTGCCCCAAAACGCGCGGTGCGGGCCGAACGCCGCGATGACGCGGCGCAGCGGCGCGTGCAGGTTCTTGAACGGGTACGGCTCGGTCGAGTAGCAGGGCAGCGCCGAGACCTTGACGAACACGTTGGGATGGTGCGCAAGCGCGTTGATGCGCTCGACCGCGGGCGTGGCCTTACCGTCCATAGTCGCGCGGGCAAACCCCATGTGATCGACGATGAGCGTGAGCTTGGGATGGCGGGCCGCGATCACGCCGATCTCGGCAAGGCGCTCGGGCGCGTGCACCATGACCGGGATGCCGTGGCGTTCCGCCTCCGGCCAGAACCAGTCGGCGGTGCCGTCGGTCAGCCACGGCCGGTCGGCATCACGGTGGAACGTCAGCCGCACGCCCAGCATGCCCGGCTGGTCCCGCCATCCGTTGAGGAAGTCCTTGCCGGCGCCGCTCTTGAGCGGCACGCGGCCCATGATCGCGAAGCGGTCGGGATGCTTGCGCACCGCCTCGATCGCGTAATCGTTACGGTCGGCGTCGAATGACGGCGGCACCAGGATCGCGCGGTCGACGCCGGCGCGGTCCATGTCGGCGACGAGCTGCTCGTAGCCGTATGGCTTGCGGTCGCCGACGCCCTGGCCCAGCCGCCGGTCCGGCCGGTCGGGTGGCCACACATGCACCTGCGAGTCGATGATCATCATCACCCTGCGTCCGATTATGCCGCGGTCATCGCTCGGTTGCGCAGCGCGTCGTTGTCAGCGGATCGCAGGTGAAGCGAACGGCAATGATTACTTCGCGCCCTTCAACTTCTCGGCCACCCGGGGCGCGAAATACGTGAGCACGCCGCAAGCGCCGGCGCGCTTGAAGGCGATCAGGCTCTCCATCACCGCCTTGTCGCCGTCGAGCCAGCCGTTCTGCACCGCCGCCATGATCATCGAATATTCGCCCGACACCTGATAGGCGAAGGTCGGCATCGCGAAGGCGTCCTTCACTCGGCGCAGGATGTCGAGATAGGGCATGCCGGGCTTGACCATGACCATGTCGGCACCTTCTGAAATGTCGAGCTCGACCTCGCGCAGCGCTTCGTCGGTGTTCGCCGGGTCCATCTGATAGGTCCGCTTGTCGCCGGTGAGGGTGGTCGCCGAGCCGACTGCTTCGCGGAACGGGCCATAGAACGCCGAGGCGAATTTCGCCGCATAGGCCATGATCGACACGTCGGTGAACGAAGCCTGGTCGAGCCCCGCGCGGATCGCGCCGACGCGGCCGTCCATCATGTCGGATGGGGCGATGATGTCGCAGCCGGCCTCGGCCTCGACCAGGGCCTGCCGCACCAGTACCTCCACGGTCTCGTCGTTGAGGATGACGCCGTCGCGGAGGAGGCCGTCATGGCCGTGGCTGGTATAGGGATCGAGCGCGACGTCGCAGAGCACGCCGAGCTGCGGCGCCTCCTGCTTGATCGCGCGTATTGCACGGCACACCAGGTTGTCCGGATTGAGCGCCTCGCTGCCGTCCGCATCGCGCAGCGTCGGATCGGTATAGGGGAACAGCGCGAGGCAGGGGATGGCGAGCTCGGCCGCGCGCGCCGCATCGCGCACCGCCTCGTCGACCGAGAGGCGCTCGACGCCCGGCATGGAGGCGACCGGCACGCGCGTTTTCTTGCCATCGATCAGGAACAGCGGCCAGATCAGGTCGTCGGTGGTGAGCACGTGCTCGCGCACCAGGCGGCGCGCCCACTCGGCCTTGCGGTTGCGGCGTGGGCGGGTGGTAAGATCGAGGCGGGTCGCGGCCCTCGCCTTGGCTTCGACCGGAGCAAGGCGAGCCTCGATCGGGCGGCCGTATTTGATGGCCATGGGCGGACTCCTGTCTTGCGGTCGGTATTTTGTAGCGCTTCCGGGAACGGGCTGCCAGCGGCGCTTTACGGCGTCCCGATATCGGCCGCCGCGTGACCATGGGGAAGAACGGCAATATCGGGTTGCTGGCCGAGGTGTCCCCGTGTCACCATGCAGGCCGCGATCACCCTAGTGAGACCTGCCCATGTCAGCGACCGATCCGTCCCCGCAACCCGCAATGTCCGACAAGCAGCTCGCACTGATTGTTTATATCCTCTATCTCGCCGCCTATATCACCGGCATCACCGGGCTGATCGGTGTCATCATCGCGCATATCAGAGTCGGCGATGCCGACCCGCTGTCACGCACGCACTACCAGTTCCAAATCCGGACGTTCTGGATCGGACTATTGTATCTGGTGGTCGGGACGGTGCTGCTGTTCGTCGTCGTCGGCATTGCCATATTGTTCTGGTGGTTCATCTGGTCGCTGGTGCGCAACGTCAAAGGCCTGCTTGCCTTGAACGAAAACAAGCCGATTCAGAATCCGGCGTCGTGGATGTTCGGCTGATCCGAACAGCGTTACTCGCCGATCGATGTTGCGACGATTGTTGGATTGATTTGTCGATGCCGATCCGTTGTATTGGATCGGCAACTTCCGATTTTTTGGCCAATGATTGACGGCCGAAGATGCGCCGGTCACCGCCATGGACTTCGACCTTACCGAGGAACAACGCGCCATCCAGGACACCGCCCGCGCCTTCGCGCGGGACGAGATGATGCCGTTTGCGCGCGAATGGGACGAGGCCGAGACCTTCCCGGTCGACACGCTCCGGCGCGCCGCCGCGCTCGGTTTCGGCGGCATCTATGTGGGTGCCGACGTCGGCGGCTCGGCGTTGTCCCGGCTCGATACCACGCTCATCTTCGAGGAATTGGCGCAGGGCTGCGCCTCGACCGCCGCCTACATCTCGATCCACAACATGGTGGCGGGGATCATCGACACCTATGGCTCGACCGAGCTGCGGCTGCGCTTGCTGCCCGATCTTTGCAGCATGGCGCAGCTCGGCAGCTATTGCCTGACCGAGCCGGATTCGGGCTCCGACGCCGCAAGCCTGAAAACCCGCGCGGTGCGCCAGCGCGACCACTACGTGCTCGACGGCAGCAAGGCGTTCATCTCGGGCGGCGGCGTATCCGACGTCTATCTGGTGATGGCGCGCACGGGGGAGGGGGGCCCGAGCGGCATCTCGTGCTTCCTGGTCGAGAACGGCACGCCCGGGCTCTCCTTCGGCGCCCAGGAAAAGAAGCTCGGCTGGCATTCGCAGCCGACCGCGATGGTGATGCTCGAGGAGTGCCGGGTGCCGGTGACGAACCGCATCGGCACCGAGGGCCAGGGCTTCAAGATCGCCATGAGCGCGCTCGACGGCGGGCGGCTCAACATCGCCGCCTGCTCGCTCGGCGGCGCGCAATTCTGCCTCGACCGCACCATTGCCCATATGAAGGAGCGCAAGCAATTCGGCACCCGGCTCGCCGATTTCCAGGCGCTGGGCTTCCGTGTCGCCGACTATGCGACCGAGCTTGAGGCGGCGCGCCTGCTGCTGCACCGGGCCGCGGTGGCGCTCGACCGCCGCGAGCCCGCCGCCACGCGCCTCGCCGCCATGGCCAAGCGGCTCGCCACCGATACCGGGTTCGACGTGGTCAACGGCTGCCTGCAGCTCCACGGCGGCTACGGCTATCTGCGCGATCATCCCATTGAACGGGTATTGCGGGACCTTCGCGTGCACCAGATTCTCGAAGGCACCAACGAGGTGATGCGGGTGATCGTGAGCCGCGATATGCTGGGGAATTGAGACACTCGAATGTCGACCGGGCTCGTCATCAGCCAACTGCTCGCGCTCGTCACCGCCGCCATCTTCAGCGGAGCGGCGATCTACATCAACGTGGCGGAACAGCCGGCACGGCTTTGTCTCGACGACAAGGCGCTGCTCGCGGAATGGAAGCCGAGCTACACGCGCGGCTTCTCCATGCAGGCGAGTCTTGCGCTCGCTTCGGCGCTGTTCGGGCTGCTAGCGTTCTGGATGACGCGCGACTGGCGCTGGCTGCTCGGCGCCCTGCTGATCTTCGCCAACTGGCCCTATACGCTCGTGGTCGTTCTTCCGGTCAACAGGCGGCTGGAGGCAACGCCGATCGAGGCCGCGAACGCAGCTACGCGCGACATGATCAAGACCTGGGGCAGACTCCACGCCGGGCGCAGCGCGCTCGGGCTGGCGGCGACGGCGGTCTATCTCTGGGCGATGATTTGATCAGCGCCAGATGGCGTCGCGCGGACCGATCATTCCGCCGCGCGCTCCATGGCGACCTCCGCTTCGAGGCTCGCAACGTCGCGGAAGATCGAGGCGACCGCGAGCACGCGGCCTTTGTGCTTGAAACGCAGCAGGCAATCCTTGGCCGCAATGTCGCCGTCGATGGCAATCTCGTCCCATCGTTCAGCATGGCCCACATAGTTGATCGGAATGTCGTAATGCTGGCTCCAGAAGAACGGCACGGCGGTGAATTTTTCGCCTTCTCCGAGCATGTTGAGTGCGGCCGTCTGCCCCTGGCGCTCGGCGACGACCCAATGCTCGACGCGAATTTTTTCGCCTGTGTGCGGGTCGGGCCAGCGCGCAACGTCGCCTGCCGCGAAGAGTCCCGGGACGCTGGTCTCCAGGTACTCATTGACCGCAACGCCGCGATCGAGCACGAGGCCGGCCTTCTCCGCAAGCTCCACGCGGGGTCGCACGCCGACACCGACGACGACCAAGTCGGCATCGAGTGCTTCGCCGCCCTTGAGCTGCACTCGTTTGCCGTCGATTGCGGTCGCGGTGTTTTCGAGGTGGAAAACGACTCCATGCTCCTGATGCAGCGAATGCACAAAGTCGCCCATGCCGGGACCAAGGATTCGTTCCATCGGCCGCTTCTCCGGCGCGATCACGTGAACTTCGAGCTCGCGGGCGCGCAAGGATGCCGCCACTTCGAGGCCGATGAAGCTGGCGCCGATGACGACCGCGCGCCGCGTCCCTTTGGCCGCGTCGATGATCGCCCGGCAGTCGGCAAGCGAGCGCAGCGTGTGCACATGCGGCTGATCGGCGCCAGGAATCGGTAGCCGGACCGGCTCGGCGCCGGTCGCAAGCAGCAGCCGGTCGTAGGCGACCTTGCCGCCGCCGGCGAGCAGGACCTCGCGCCCATTTACGTCAATGCCGACGACCTCCTGCCGAAGGCGCACATCGATACGCTGCTCGGCGTAGAAGTCCTCGGACCGCAGCGGCAGCCAGTCCTCGGGCGCGTTGCCGGCGAGGTAGTCCTTGGAAAGGTTTGGCCGGTCGTAGGGCGGCGCGTCGTCGCTGCTGAGCATGACGATGCCGCCCTGATAATCGCGCCGCCGCAGCATCTCGGCCGCGGCGAAGCCGGCCGCGCCGCTGCCGACGATCACGATTTTGTCCGGAGCGCTGCGTGCGGGCTTGGCGCGCCGGGGCTTCGGCTGCTCGCGCTTCCCGCGCACGAAGATTTTGCCATCGCGCTGCTCCACGGCCCAGCACGGGACCGGGCTCAATGCCGGCGCCCGTACGGCCTCGCCGGTGCGCAGCTCGAAGCAGGCATGGTGCCACGGGCAGCGCACCGTCTCGTCGACCACGAGCCCATCGACAAGAGGCCCGTGGTAATGCGTGCAATGCGCTCCAATCGCGAAGACCTCCGCCCCGCGGCGAACGAGCAGGATTTCCTCGTCGCCGACATGGCCGACGAGCTTCCCGCCGTCTGGAAGCTCTGCGTCGGAGATGCCCTGCGCAAGGTCGGGACCGCTTGGTTTGGATTGGTCTTGCGCCATGGCGTGCTCCTAAGTCGATCAGTCTCACGGGGCTGGTGATTAGACACCCCGGCGGCGGTATTGTTCCCGCGCCTGTTGCCGCAAGCACCCGCGCTTTGCTAATCGACCATAAATTTCTCAAAAAGGGGGCGCCATGGACTTCGACCTTGCCGAAAAGCGGCATGCATGCTGAGCGATCCTGATATCCTGTTCGAGCGGCCCGGCGCCGCCGGTCTGGTCACCCTCAACCGTCCGCAGGCGCTCAACGCCGTGTCGCTCCCAATGGTGCGCGCGCTCAGCAAACAGCTCGCCGAATGGGAAACCGACCCCGCGGTCACGCGCGTGATCGTCACCGCGAGCGGCGGCCGCGCATTCTCGGCCGGCGGCGATCTGCGCGCCCTCTACGATCTCGGGCGCGCCGGACGCTATGACGAGGCGCTGACCTTCTGGCGCGAGGAATACGCGCTCAACGCCGCCATCAAGCGCTATCGCAAGCCCTATGTGGCGCTCATCGACGGCATCGTCATGGGCGGCGGCGTCGGGGTGTCGGTGCACGGCTCCCATCGGGTGGCCGGCGACCGCTTCGTCTTCGCCATGCCCGAGGTCGGCATCGGCTTCTTTCCCGACATCGGGGCGACCTGGTTCCTGCCGCGCCTGCCGGGCGAGTTCGGTGCCTATTGCGCGCTCACCGGCGAGCGGATCAATGCCGCGGATGGGGTTGCCGCCGGGGTCGCAACCCACCGGGTCGAGTCGGCACGCCTGCCCGAATTGATCGACGCGCTGTGTGGCACGGTCTCGGTCGATGCGGTCCTCGGCGCCTTCGCACGGCCGGTAGGGGAGGGCCCGGTTACGGCGCGGCGGAGCGCGATCGACGACCTGTTCAAGGGCGGCCGGGTCGAGGACATCCTGGCGGCGCTCGACCATGCGGCTGCCGCCAATGGAACTCATGCCGCCTTCGCCGCTGCCACCGCGGCCTTGATCCGCACAAAATCTCCGACGAGTCTGAAGATCGCGCTCATGCAGATGCGGCGCGGGCCGGCGCTCGACTTCGACGAGTGCATGCGCACGGAATTCCGCATAGTCTCGCGCGTGGTGCGCGGACACGACTTCTACGAAGGGACCAGGGCCGTGATCGTCGACAAGGATCAGGCGCCGCGCTGGCAGCCGCCCGTGCTCGAGGCGGTCAGCGACGCGGACGTCGACGCTCACTTTGCGCCGATTGCGGATGAGCTCGAGCTGCCATGATCGATCCCGACCAGGCGCAGACGCTCGAGCCGGTGCAGGCGGAACCAGCTGAGCCCCCCGCGCAGCGGTGGGCCTATTGGCTCGTCATCTTTCTGCGGATCATGGCGGCGGTATCGCTGGTCAAGGGCCTCTATCACTGGGCCGTGGTCTGCGGGATCGACGCGCCGTCGCGCGCCGGCTTCGAGGCCTATACGACGCCGTATCAGGTCGCGACCGTGTTCTTCGCGGTGATCGATCTGGTGGCGGCGGTCGGGCTATGGCTGGCGGCGCCCTGGGGCGCGGTGGTGTGGCTCACCTCGGTCATCTCCATGGCGGCGGTGGAAGCCCTGTTTCCGCAGATCTACGGCGGAAGCATGTGGGTCGCGATGCTCGAGATCATGCTGCTCGGCGCTTATTTGTCGCTTGCGCTGATGGCGGCACGCGAGCAGCCGGCGTAGATTTGCGGCAATAATATCGGGGGTGGGAGGACTCCATGGCAAAGATCGGCTTCATCGGGCTCGGCAATATGGGGCAGCCGATGGCGCACAACCTGATCAAGGCCGGGCACGCGGTCTCGGGTTTCGATGTGAACAGGGATGCCGTCGACAAGCTCGCTGCGGCCGGCGGCGCGCCGATGCATCAGATCGGCGACGCCTGCCAGGACGCCGAGGTCGTGATCACCATGCTGCCGGCGGGCAAGCATGTGCGCGACGTCTATTTCGGCGAAGGCGGCGTGCTGGAGGCGGCGCTGGCCGGAACGCTGCTCATCGATTCCTCGACCATCGACGTCGAAACCGCGCGCGACGTGGCGCATGTCGCGGACGGGAAGGGGTTTGAGATGATCGACGCGCCGGTGTCGGGCGGGGTGGCCGGCGCGCAGGCGGCGACGCTCACCTTCATGGTTGGGGGTCCGGAGGCCGCATTCGAGCGCGCCCGGCCCGTGCTCGAAGCGATGGGCAAGACCATCGTCCACGCCGGCGGACCCGGCAACGGCCAAGCCGCGAAGATCTGCAACAACATGATCCTCGGCGCCTCGATGATCGTGGTGTCGGAAGCGTTTCTCTTGGCCGAGAAGCTCGGCCTCGACGCGCAAAAGCTGTTCGACATTTCCTCGAAGTCATCGGGTCAGTGCTGGTCGATGACGAGCTATTGCCCGGTGCCGGGGCCGGTGCCGAGCTCGCCCGCGAACCGCGACTACCAGGCCGGCTTCACCGCCGCCATGATGCTCAAGGACCTCAAGCTCGCCCAGGCGGCGGCGCGCGCGACCCGCGCCACCACGCCGCTCGGCGCCGGGGCAGCGGCGGTCTACGAGCAGTTCGTCGAGAGCAGCGACGGCAGCGAGGATTTTTCCGGGATCATCCGCTTTTTACGCGGAGCATGAGCCCGGCTCGAAAGGGTGAGGCGAGACAGCCACACTGTGGCATGCGCGCATCGTGAATCGAGCGTTACGACAAACGCGCCAATTGTCCGTTCAATCGACCATTCACCGTTGCAAATAAACCCTATCTTTATCGTGTTGTTTAAACCGATTTTAGACCCTGCGGCGTAGTGTGGGCGTCGAGCGGGGGAACAGGGCCTCGCCGTCACAAAACAAGACAAGTGTACAGGAAGGCGTCATGATGAAAGCCGTTGCCAAGGCGGTGGAGCCGGCCGATCGCGAAGCGCGTTTCGACCACATCCGCCCGCTCTATCTCGAAGCCTTGACGTTGGTCGAGCGGCTGCATCGCCGGTTGCTCGACGTCATCAAGGACGAATTCGACCGCCGCAGCCGCGCCGACATCAACTCGGTGCAGGCATTGCTGCTGTACAATATCGGCGACAAGGAGCTGACCGCGGGCGAGCTGCGCACGCGCGGCTATTATCTCGGCTCCAACGTCTCCTACAATCTCAAGAAGCTCGTCGAGATGGGCTTCCTCGATCACCAGCGGTCGCGCGTCGACCGCCGCTCGGTGCGCATCAAACTCACCGAGAAGGGACGCGAGGTGCGCGACATCGTCGACGCCCTCTACCAGAAGCACGTGCGCACGGTCGAGCAGGTCGGCGGCATCAATTCCGACGAGTTCGCGACCCTGAACAAGTCGCTGCATCGCCTCGAGCGGTTCTGGACCGACCAGATCCTCTATCGCTTGTAAGCGCAGCTTTACTGGCGGTCCTCGCCCCGGCGTTCCGCGCTGGGGCGTTTTTTTTCAAAGTTGCTCGGCGGCGCGGTAGGTCCCGCGCCGCCTTTGCGTCGTGGGGGCGATTTGCCGGCGCTTTTTTTTCCCCAATCCGCACCAGGTCTACATGCACGACACGCCGCAAAAGAACCTGTTCGGCGAGGATTTCCGTTTTCATTCCTCCGGCTGCGTGCGGGTGCAGAACGTGCGCGAGCTGGTGCATTGGCTGCTGGCCGAGACCATCGGCTGGCCGCGCGTGGAAATCGACCGAGTGATCAGGTCGGCCGAGCGCAAGGACGCCAAGCTCGTCAAACCGGTGCCGCTCTCCTGGGTCTATGTCACCGCTTGGGCGACCGCCGACGGTGTGGTGCAGTTCCGCGACGACATCTACGGGCGGGACGACCTCGGCCCGGTGGCCAACACGTCGCCAGGGTAGGGCGGCGGGGACGTCGCAAGCGCGCAATCGCTCATTTATAGTGCTGAACCGGCACGCGAGGTGCGGCCGAGGAGACCCATATGAATGCGATCAAGGCGCTGTGGCACTCGGCCAAGCGCTACGTCGATTCCGGCGACCTCGGGCTGATCGCCGGCGCCGGCGGCAAACGCCTGGCCGATGCGCCGCAAGTCGCCACCATCGCCGAGAGCTATCCGGGTTTCGATGTGATCGCGTTCAATGCCCTGGTTGCGCCCGCGGGCGTGCCGGCGCCGATCTTGAACAAGCTGTCGGCCGATATTCGCAGCGTGATCAATTCAGCGGAGTTTTCCGAGAAGGTCCGCAATCTCGGCATCTTCCCGTCGGGCAATACCCCACAAGAGCTCGAAGCCTGGATGCGTGAGCAGATCGCGCGCTGGCGAGAGATTGCAACAGCAGCGAACATCAAGGCGGACTAGAGATGGACAGCGTGCTTCAAGCCATCGACTGCGACGTGCATCCGACGGTGCCGAACGTGAAGGCGCTGCTGCCCTATCTCGACGACTTCTGGCGCGATTCGGTGCAGGAACGCGGCATCGAGTCGCTGGAGACCGTCACCTATCCGCCGCATGCGCCGCTGACGTCGCGTCCCGAGTGGCGCGGCAAGAACGGCCGCGCCGCGACCGAGGTGTCGCAACTCTCGCAACAAGTTTGCGACCGCTGGCAGGCGGGGATCGCGATCTGCAATTGTCTCTACGGCGTGGGCCTCCTGTTCAGCGAGGACATGGCCAACGCCTTCACGCGCGCGCTCAACGACTGGGTCGCCAAGGAATGGCTCGACCGCGACCCGCGGCTGCGCGCCTCGATCGTGATCCCGACCCAGAACACCGAATACGCGGTGGACGAGATCGAGCGCTGCGCCAGGGACCGGCGCTTTGTGCAAATCCTGGTGCTCGCCATGCAGGAAGTGCCGCTCGGACGCCGACAGTTCTGGCCGATCTATGCGGCCGCCGAGCGCCACGGCCTGCCGCTCGGCATCCACGCCGGCTCGACCTACCGCCATTCGATCACGTCGCTCGGCTGGCCGAGCTACTACATCGAGGACTATGCGGCTCATACCCAGGCATTCCAGTCGCAGGTGGCGAGCCTCGTTTGCGAGGGCGTCTTCGCGAAGTATCCCGGCCTGAAGGTGGTGCTGCTCGAATCGGGGGTGACTTGGCTCCCCGGCTTCCTGTGGCGTTTCGCCAAATTCTGGCGCGGCGTGCGCGCCGAGGTGCCCTGGGTCGACCGCTCGCCGGCCGAGATCGTGCGCGACCATTTCCGGCTCACCATCCAGCCGTTCGACGCGCCCGCCGACCCCGATCAGGTGGAACGGGCCATCGACCATTTACGTTCCGATGCTATACTGCTCTATGCTTCGGACTTCCCGCACTGGCAGTTCGACGGTGACCAAACCATGCCGGCCGGCATCCCGAAGGCGTTGCGTCACAAGATCATGGTGGAGAACCCGCTCGCGACTTATTCCCGGCTGAAGAGTCTTTGAGTTGACGCGTTTTCTGCGGCGAACCGGAAGCCCACCCCGGATCAAGTCCGGGGCAGGCTTCGCCGGAAAACGCTATGAAGGAGGACGCGCGATGAATATGGAAGTCAGGCAACCTGATCGCAGCGCCAAGGCGCGCGTCGGGATCATCGATTGCGATATCCATCCGAAGAATTCGGTCGAGGATTTGCGGCCCTATCTGAGCAATCGGTGGTGGGACTACCTGCAGACTTACGGCCAGCGGCAGCGCCACGGCTACGTCAAGGGCTATCCCTATCCCAAGAGCCAGCCGCTGGCGTCGCGGCGCGATTCCTGGCCGCCGGGGGGCGGGCTGCCCGCCAGCGATTTGAATTTCATGCGAGAACAACATCTCGACCTCTACGGCATCGAATACGGGGTCATGAATCCGCTTTCGCCCTCGGGGCAGGGCGACCAGAACGACGAGCTCAGCGCCGCCATGGCATTCGCGACCAACGAGTATCAGCTCGAAGGTTGGAACCGGCGCGACCCGCGGCTCAAGGCGTCGGTCGTGGTTCCCTATGAAAACGCCGAGCTTGCGCGCAAGGAAATCCGCCGCCGCGCCGGCGACAAGCGCTTTGCGCACGTGCTGTTCCTCAGCCGCACCAGTGAGCTCCTCGGCAAGCCGCGCTATTGGCCGATTTTCGAGGCCGCGGTCGAGGCGGGGCTCCCGGTCGGCGTGCATGTGTTCGGATCGAGCGGGAGGCCGATGTCCAACACCGGCTGGCCGTCGTTCTATATCGAGGAGATCACCGAGCACTCGGCCTCATTGGCGGCCTCGGTCGCCAGCCTGATCATCGAGGGCGTGTTCGAGCGTTGGCCGGAATTGAAGATCGTGCTGATCGAAGCGGGCTGCGGCTGGATTCCTTCGCTCGGCTGGCGGCTCGACCAGAACTGGAAGCGGATGAAGGACGAGGTGCCGCATCTTAAGCGCGCGCCATCGGAATATCTGCGCGAGCATTTCTGGGTCTCGACCCAGCCGATGGAGGAGACCGAGGAACCGCAGCACCTCATCGACATCATGCAGTGGATCGGCTGGGACAAGATCCTGTTCGCCAGCGACTATCCGCACTGGGATTTCGACGATCCGTTCACGGCCTTGCCGCCCTCTCTCAGTGACGAGCGCCGCAACATGATCTATTCCGGCAACGCCAAGGCGCTCTATCGGTTCGACTGATGGCCAAGCACGTGGTCGCCGCGGTCGGCGACATTCCGCCCGGCACGCGCAAGCTCACGCAGGTGAACGGCCGGGCGATCGTGGTCTACAATCTCGGCGGCGAGTTCTTTGCGCTCAACAATCGTTGTCCGCACCGCGGCGGCAGCCTCCACCTCGGCATCCAGACCGGGCTCGTCGAATCGAGCGAGCCCGGGCAATATTGCTATTCGCGCCAGGGCGAGATGGTGAAGTGCCCCTGGCACGGCTGGGAATTCGACATCCGCACCGGCCAGTCCTGGTGCGATCCCACCCGCATCCGCGTGCGCCACTATCCGGTGTCGGTGCAGCCGGGGACGCGGCTGGTCGCCGGCCCCTATGTCGCCGAAACGGTGCCGGTGACCGTCGAGGGCGACTACGTGGTGATCGAGGCGTGACGTGACGCAGGCAGCCGAAGACAGCGGCAGGGAGGTCTATTTCGAATTCACGGCGATCGGGCGATCGGTCAAGGTTTCGGCCATCGATGCAGCGACCGGCCTCGAAGTGAGCGTGGTCGGACCCGCATCGGCCTCGCGGGCGGATCTCGAACGTCTGGCGCTGCAAAAGCTCAAGGCGCGGCTCGCCGGTGACGGGAATCGGTAATCAGTGGTCAGTCATCAAAACGGAAATTTCCGATGGCCGGCCACTGATACTGATTACTGATTTCTGGCCCCTGGAACCCCTAGATGTGGGCAACAAGCCCGCTCTCCCGCCCATAGCTTGGCGCTCCCGGCCGGGTATGCTATCGCCGCGAGCGAACCCTCCGGGCGTGGGGGGCCACTCCGAAAAAGCCGCGGAACATCTAATGACCGATCCGTCGCCAGCCCGTGCCCCTGCGGCGAGCCTGTTCTCGGCATCGCTTGCAGAGACCGACCCCGAAATCGCCGATGCCGTCCGGCGCGAACTCGGCCGCCAGCGCGACGAGATCGAGCTGATCGCGTCGGAAAACATCGTCAGCAAGGCGGTCTTGGAGGCGCAGGGGTCGGTTCTCACCAACAAGTATGCCGAGGGGCTGCCGGGGCGGCGGTATTACGGCGGCTGCCAGTATGTCGACATCGCCGAAACGTTGGCGATCGAACGGGTTACCAAGCTTTTCGGATGTAAATTCGCAAACGTGCAGCCGCATTCCGGCGCCTCCGCCAATGCCGCGGCGTTCATGGCCTTGATGGTGCCGGGCGACACTTTCATGGGGCTCAATCTCGCCGCCGGCGGACACCTGACCCACGGCTCCCCCGTCAACATGTCGGGCCGCTGGTTCAAGCCGGTGCCCTATGGGGTGCGCCGCGACGACCACCGCATCGACTTCGAAGAGGTGCAAAGGCTCGCCCGCGAGCATCGGCCGAAGGTGATCATCGCCGGCGGCTCGGCCTATCCGCGCATCATCGATTTCCGCCGCTTCCGCGAGATCGCCGACGAGGTCGGAGCCTATCTGCTGGTCGACATGGCGCACTTCGCCGGCCTCGTCGCCGGCGGCGTGCACCCGAGCCCGTTCCCGCACGCCCACGTGGTCACCTCGACGGCGCACAAGACGCTACGCGGGCCGCGCTCGGGCTTCATCCTGACCAACGACGACGAGTTGGCGAAGAAGATCAATTCGGCGGTTTTCCCCGGCCTGCAGGGCGGCCCGCTGATGCACGTGATCGCCGCCAAGGCGGTGGCGTTCGGCGAGGCGCTGCGGCCATCGTTCAAGCTCTACGCCAAGAACGTCGCCGAGAACGCCAAGGCGCTGGCCGAGACGCTCAAGTCGAAGGGGCTGGACATCGTTTCCGGCGGCACCGATACCCATCTGATGCTGGTCGACCTTCGGCCCAAGCGCCTCACCGGCAAGGTCGCGGAGGCGGCGCTCGAGCGCGCCCACATCACCTGCAACAAGAACGGCATCCCGTTCGACCCCGAGAAGCCGGCGGTCACCTCCGGCGTCCGGCTCGGCACGCCGGCCTGCACCACCCGCGGCTTCGGCATCGCCGAATTCCAGGAGGTGGGCGAGTTGATCGTCGAGGTGCTCGACGTGCTCTCGCAGAAGGGCGTCGATGCGGATTCGCTGGTCGAAGGCACGGTGCGGGAAAAAGTGAAGAAGCTCGTCGGCCGGTTTCCGATCTATCAGGGGTGAGCGGGCAGGGACATCAACGGCGTCATGCTCCGGCGTGGCCGGGGCATCCACGTCTTGAACTGTCCAGCGAATTGAAGACGTGGATGGCCGGGACAAGCCCGGCCATGACGGGAGGAGAGGGCCGCCCATGCGCTGTCCGAATTGCGCGAGCCTCGACACCCAGGTGAAGGATTCGCGGCCGACGGAGGATTCATCCGTCATCCGTCGCCGCCGCGTATGCCTGTCCTGCAATTTCCGCTTTACGACGTTCGAGCGCGTGCAGCTGCGCGAGCTGGTCGTGATCAAGCGCAACGGGCGGCGCGTGCCGTTCGACCGCGACAAGCTCCTTCGCTCGGTGCAGATCGCGCTGCGCAAGCGCCCGGTCGAGCCCGAGCGGATCGACCAGGCGGTGTCGAAAATCGTGCGCGAGCTCGAAAGCCAGGGCGAGAGCGAAATCTCGTCCGAGACCGTCGGCGAGATGGTGATGGAGGCGCTGCGCTCGCTCGACGACGTCGCCTATGTGCGCTTCGCTTCGGTCTATCGCAATTTCCGCGAAGCCAAGGATTTCGAGGCCGTGCTCGATGAGCTCTCGGGCGAAGAGGACGGCCGACCGCCGGCGGCGGCGAGGAAGTGACGGCCAATGGGCAGGTGCGTCCGCTGATCCCGCGTGCTAGTCTCCGCACCATGAACAAGAGGCTCGAATCCATCATCGATCGTGTTGCGACCTGGCCCGAGGAGGCGCAGGACGAAGCCGTGCGCGCGCTCACCGCCATCGAGCGCAAGCACGTCGGCGTTAGCCGGCCGCTCACGCCCGAGGAGGAGGCAAAGCTCGCGGCGCTGCGTGAGACCATCAATCGCTCGATCGAGCAGGGCGGTAGCTACACGGACGAGGAAGTGGAAGCCAGCATTATGGCGCGTCTCGACGCCTGGGAGCGGCGGCGGAAGGGCGCGTAGTGGCAAGGCTCCGCTTCAGCGCAGCCGCCAAGAACGATCTCGATTCGATTAATGCCACGATCTCGCCGCGGCGCCGATCCGGATGGGGCGACCGCGGGATGGACTGCAGCCCGGTCTGCGCAGCCATCCCCACAAAGCGTACGCCATTTTCTTCCGCTATGTCGGCGACGTGCTCGAAGTCGTCAACATTCTCGAAGGGCACCTGGACATCGAGGCGTTCTTCGACGACGAGCGATGAGGGAATAGCCCGGCCATGGCGCGGATGGGTTCGGTAATCGACGCCCATGGCGACCGCCGATTGCGCAAAAATGAGCGAGCATAGGGTCATCCGTCCGGAACGAAAAACTGCCATGCGATTCAGACCTGTAGCTTCGGGCGGAACGACCGGTCTCTTCCTCATGCTGCTGCTCGCCACTGCCGGCGCCGCCGAAATCAAGGCCGACCATGCTGAGCGAGCTGATCCCTGCGTTCGAGCGCGCCACCGGGCACAAGGTCGTGGTCGCCTACGAATCCTCGTGGCTGCTCGTCGGGCGTATCCAGAAGGGCGAGACGCCGGACGTGGCCTTCCTCACCGCGCGCCAGGCCGACGGTCTGATCGAAGAGGGCAAGCTCGCGCGCCGGGTCGATCTCGTCCGCTCCAGCATCGGCATCGCGGTGCGCGCGGGCGCGTCCAAGCCCGAGATCGGCTCGGTCGAGGCGTTCAAGCGCACGCTCCTGGCGGCGAAGTCGTTTGCCCGCAACGAGGGCGCCGACAGCGGCATCTTCATGGTGAGCCTGCTCGAGCGCTTAGGGATCGCCGAAGAGATGAAGGCGAAGTCCACGCTGGTGCGGCGGGGCTTTGTCGCCGAGCTGGTCGCCAGGGGCGAGGTCGAGATGGCCGCCCAGCAAATGCCCGAGCTGATGGCGGTCGCCGGCGTCGCGGCCACGCCGCTGCCGCCGGAGATCCAGCACGTGATCGTGTTCTGCGCGGGGGTCCCTGCGGCGCCGAAGGCGCCCGCCGCCGTCGACGAGCTGATCAAATTTCTATCGTCGCCGGCGGCGGCAGTGCTGATCAAGGCAAAGGGACTCGAGCCGATGTGACGCGTGTGGTGCGTACAAGCGTGACGGCCGCGCGGTTGCTTCAGCGGTAAGATCGGTGCTGTATTGTCATGTCCTGCGCGCAGAGGAGCTTGCGACATGAGAACGTTGCTTCTTGCTGCGGCATGTGCCGCAGCCTTGCAGAGCATCACCAGTGCGTCGGCGCAGAGCTATCCGACGCGTCCCGTCACGCTGGTCGTGCCGCTCGCACCGGGCGGGTCGACGGATGTGATCGGGCGCATCATGGCCGAGGCCATGCGGCCGGCGCTCGGCCAACCGGTCATTGTCGAGAATACCGCCGGCGCGGGCGGCACCATCGGTGTCGGTCGCGTCGCCCGCGCGTCACCCGATGGCTACACGATCTTGATCGGTCAATGGGGCACGAACGTTGCGAGCGGCGCCATCTATCCGCTCCAATTCGACCTGCTGAAGGATTTCGAGCCGATCGCACTGATCGCGACCCAGCCGTTCCTGATCGTCGCGCGGAAGACCATGCCGGCGAACAATCTGAAGGATCTGATCGCCTGGTTGAAGGCCAACCCGGACAAGGCCACGCAGGGCAACTCCGGCATAGGCACCCCGAGCCATGTCGGCGGCATCTTGTTCCAGAATTCCATCGGCGCCCGCATTCAACTCGTGCCCTACCGCAGCGCTGGGCTGACGATGCAGGGTTTGCTGGCCGGGAATATCGATATCGCGCTCGACACGCCGGCCTTGTCCATGCCGCAGGTGCATGCCGGCAACATCAAGGCCTATGCCGTCACCGCCAAGAGCCGGATTGCGATCGCGCCCGACATTCCGACGACGGACGAAGCGGGGCTGCCTGGTTTCTACTTTTCGTTTTGGCATGCGCTGTGGGCGCCCAAGGGCACGCCCAAGGACGTCATGGCCAAGCTCAACGGCGCCGTCGTAAGTTCGCTCGCCGACCCGACCATACGTCAGAAACTCCTCGATCTCGCCCAGGAGATCTTCCCGCGCGAGCAGCTCACGCCGGAGGTGCTCGGCGCCTATCAGAAGGCCGAGATCGAGAAGTGGTGGCCGATCATCAAGGCGGCGGATATCAAGGCGCAGTGAAGCGTCGCTCTCCTCCGGCAGTCTCGCTCAAGGATATTTCGGCATCGGGAAGCCGGTGAACTTCCGCTCGATCAGAGCTTTCAGCGCTCGGGCGTCGGGCTTGGCATCCGGCGGAGAATCGGGGTTGGCATACAAGGTCCCGCGCCTGGTCACCGCCTCGCTCGGCAATTTCAACAGATTGGCGCCGACGCCTGGCGCGGCATACTCGGTTGTGATCATTCCATCGCGTGTCAACGGCCCGACCGGCACGAGATAGAAGCCGTCCTCGCGATAGGGGCCGTACATCTTGTAGCCGAGCAGCTTGCTGTCGAGAGCTCGCTGCGCCAGCTGGACAGCTTCTGCAGCGTGAGCTCCGGTCCGTTGGATCGAATGTAGACGCGTTTGAGCGGCAGCTCTTCCGGCTTCCGGCTCACCACCGTCAGCAGCATCACCGAGTACTTTCGCAGTGCGGCAAATTCGGCCGCATTGTCGGGCAAGCCGATACGCATGAACTCGCCTCGCGCCGCCGGCGCGCCACGCTCTTCTCGTCGCTTCGCGGCAGCTTCGATGTCGGCGATGACGCGCTCGGGCGTCGTGGCGACGTTGATAGCTTTCTCCTTCGGATCATTTTTCGGTGCCGGTGTCTGCGCGTGAGCGGGCTGCATTGTTGGGGCAACTGCAAGAAGGCCAATCACAACCGGAATGACGACGCGATTCATCATGTCCCCCTAGTGGTCGATGGGTGCCGACGAGGTGAGTGCTTGGACGCTACCGGCGCTCCGCTGCTCCGGGCGAGCGGTCGCCCTTTACCGCTGCCGACAGCAAGTCGAAAAGCGCGAGCTTCGCGCCGGTTGCGGCCTCGACCCGAATGAGACCGCGATGCAGCGCATCGTCCCAGTGAGCTTTACGCGTGTCTGGCAGCGCCTTGCTCGAGCGGGATTATTCTTGTCGACTCTTACACTGTTTGGCAGGGCGGTGAAATGCCCGTGCCGATCGTGCGTCGAGGGCAGTGCGGCCAGCCCAACTGCCGTGCTATCTCCTCCATGGAACTAATCGGACTCCTTTGCCATTGATTGAGTGTATCAGGGAGTGTCGCCGTGGGCTTCGCAGGTGCACAAAATTCCGATGAAATCATTGAGAAATTGAAGGCTACCGTCCGGCGTTTGCAGGCGGCGCTCGCCCCATCGATTTTCCGCAAGGCTCCGCCGGATGCCATTGTCGTCCGCGAACTCACCTCGATGCTTATGAGCGACGGAGTAAAGAACCTGCTCGCCCAGGCGCCCGACAATCCATTTGCTCAGGTCATCCGCAGAGCGCAAGCCGTCATCGAGGAGGGCGCCCCCGACCGGGATACGATCAATCGGCTCTGGCAGTTCATGGACGACGACGATTTGAACGCCGAGCTCGCGACTGACGACGAGAACGAGTCGCCGACCAAACTGGTAAGTCTGATGCTTGCAGGGCCCTATTACGAAGGCCCGAAAACGCATCAGTAATGACGCGACGCCGTGCTCTGACGTCACTGGCCCCGTTTGCCAGCGTTCCCCCATAGTTTAGTGTTCTTCGGCTCGTCGAGCCGGGCGGCTTTCTCGCGTCTGACGCGACGGAATCGGTCGGCCACGTGCCGGAAGGGGAATGTCAGATGGATCAGCTCAGTGTTCATGCCGGCGCGACCGAGACCCCGTTGCCCGCTGATTTCCGCTGGCCGGGTGGCAAGCGTCTGGCGGTGTTCTTTCGTTGCGCGTTCGAAGGTTGGTCCGACGGCCATTGGCCGGGAATCGGTCCGATGGGCAACCCGCTCAAGGCCGGCGTCCCGGACCTCAACGCCATCGGCTTTGCCGAGTACGGCCACCGGCGCGGCATCTTCCGCGTGCTCGACACGCTTGCGCGCGCGGGCGTCAAAGCCACGATGATCGTCTCCGGCATCATGGCCGAGCGCCATCCTGAAATCGTGCGCAGGATCTCGGAGGAGGGGCACGACATCGTGGCGCACTCCTACGCGATGGACGTGATCCCGATCTATCTCAACGAGGACGAGGAGCGCGCCAATATCCGGCGCACCGTCGACCTGATCGTGCGCGCGACCGGGCAACGGCCGACCGGCTGGATCAGCCCGCGCGGCACGCCGAGCCCGCGCACCGGCCGCCTCTTGGCCGAGGAGGGATTCGAATGGCACGGGGATTCTTTGAACGACGATCTCCCTTACTTCGTTCATTTCAAAGCCGGCACGCTCGTCTCGTTCTCGAGCAACATGGAATGCAACGACCTGCCGCTCTACATGCGCCACGGCAATCCGCCCCGCGTGATGCTCGAAATCTTCCAGGACTGGCTCGAATACGCGCGCAAATACGAAGAGGGCGCCGCCAGGATCGACCCGACCATTCATTCCCACGTCTTCGGCCGGCCGGTGGGCATGTCGGTGTTCCAGCGCATGATCGACATCGCCAAGCAGGCCGACGACATCTGGATCGGCACGCGCTCCGAGGCGGTGAAATACATCTTCGCTCAGAGCAAAGGTGGGGTCCGGTCGGCGGCGCGGGGATGAGCTTTCGCGGGATCGGCGTGTGACGAAGAGAATGCAGAAGGCGCCGTCATGGGTCTGTTGCGCGGGCTTTTAGGCGTTGCTCTCCTCGCCGTCTCGGCGCAGGCGGCCGGCGCGCAGCAATTTCCGTCGAAGCCCATCACCATGGTGGTGCCCTATGCGCCGGGCGGCAACGTCGATGTGAGCGCGCGCGTTCTGCAAGCGGCGATCGGCGACGCGCTGGGCCAGCCGGTCGTGATCGAGAACCGGCCCGGCGGCGCCGGCCTGATCGCCGGCGAATACGTGGCGCGGTCGGAGCCGGACGGCCACACCCTGCTTGTGGGATCGAACGGGCCGGTCATTCTCGGGCCGCTGACGATGTCGAAGCCGGCCTACCGGTGGGAACAGGCGTTCGCCCCGGTCAGCTCGCTCGCCTTCGCCACCAATATGCTTTTGGTGCGTCCGTCGTTGCCGGTCGGATCGGTCAAGGAGCTGGTCGACTACGCGCAAAAGAATCCGGACAAGCTCACGCTCGCAACCAGCAGCGTCGCCAGCATCAACCATTTCCTCGGCGAGCTGTTCAAGCTCAAAGCCGGTATCCGATGGACCGAGGTGCATTATCGAGGCAATGCACCCGCAATCAATGATCTGATCGCGGGCCATGTCGACGTAGGCTTCCAGCAGTTGGTCGATTCGCTCCAGCATCTGGAAGCCGGCAAGCTGCGCGCGCTTGCCGTGCCCGGCAAGAAGCGCGTGGCCGCGCTCCCGGAGGTGCCGACGATGGCGGAAGCCGGATTTTCGGACGTGGAAGGCATTACTTTCAACGGCATCTTCGCACCCAAGCGAACCCCGAAAGACATCGTCGACCGCTTGAGCGCGGTCATCCAAGTCGCGCTCGCCAAAAAAGCCGCCGTCGACCAGCTCGCTGCGCTCGGTTCCGAGGCGCGCGGCCGCACGCCCGAGGAGTTCACGCGCTTCCTGCAAGAGGAGACCGCGAAGTGGGGTGACCTCGTAAAAAAGGCCAACATCAAGTCGTCAGAATAGCCGTGATCTCCGTCTTGTCGGTCAGGCGAGCGCTGCGAGCCGTCGATGGGTTCAATCTACGGCACCGGAAATCCGGCAAACTTTCTTTGAATGAACGCCTTGAGAGCTTTTGCATCGGGCTTGGCGTTCGGCGCCGGGTCGGGGTTGGGATACTTCTTGGCGCTTTCGATCGCCACCGCGGTCGGGAGCTGCACGACGCTCATGCCGACTCTATTGGCGGCAAAATCGATCAGCACGACACCCTCGCGCATCAGCATGCCGGCCGGCAACAGGTAGAAGCCATCCTCGCGATAGCGGCCGTACAACTTATTGGCAAGACGTCCGCTATCGATTTCGCTGCGCCAGCTCGAGAGCTGCTGCACCGGAACCTCGCGTCCTCCGGCTTGAATATAAGCGCGTTTGAGCGGCAGCTCCTCCGGCTTCTGGGATAGCACCGTCAGCAGCATCACGGAGTGCTTCGCGAGCGCCGCAAATTCAGTAGTGTTGTCGGCCCAGGAGATGCTGAAGCGGCGGTAGCGCGCCTGAACAGCGTCGCCGCGGTCTTGCGCAGCCTTTGCGGCTTTGTCGATTTCGCCATTGACATGGTCGGGCGTGACCGTGAGGTGAACGACAACGCTTTTCGGGGCTTTGGGCTGCGGCGCGGGGATCTGCGCCCGAGTGGGCAGCGTTGCTGCGGCGGCTGCGATGAGGCCGATGGAGGCCAGGAACGCCAAGTGCTTCATTGTGTCCTCTTGGTGCACGCCCCGTCGCGACCGCTTTGTCCGGCCTTCGGCACCGGTGGCGCCTTCGAATCAGCATATCATTTGCGGGCCGGGAACCAATGCCTCGCCGCTACGTTGTCTATTGCTGGACGTTATTGAATGAGTTGTCAGCGGGACAGAACCAATGAGCAAGCTTCTGGTGTCCATCGCCGCGGCAGCAATATTGTCGGTTGTCCCCGCGGCGCACGCGCAAACACCCCCGCAACAAGAACTCGCGCCCGCAGCCCGCGTCAATCTCACGCTGGAGCAAAGACACGTCATCAAGGAGCTGATCAAGGATCTGAAGATCGAGCCGACCAAGACATCGGTCCAGCCTTCGGTCGGCGACGCGCTGCCGCCGGACGTCACTCTGCAGCCCATGCCGAACGAGATCGGCCGCAAGGTGCCGCAGATCAAGGCCCATCGATTTCTGATCACTGCCGATCAAATCGTGATCGTCGACCCGAAGGACAACAAGGTCGCCGAGCTGATCGAGCTCAAAGCGAACTGAATTCGTTTCAGCGGCAAGCTCCCTGCGTGAACCGGCAATCACGGGAAGGAGCCCCCGCGATACGCTTTCACTGCGAGGACTCCTTCCCTCCTTGAGCGCTCTTCAAATGGAACGCTTGGGTGCTCGCACGTTGGGGGAGGGGGGTGCTTGCACCTGTCTAAAGAACTCTCGGCAGCAAACGGCGGTTCCATCCGCCGGGGCGGCGCGAATCGGCCGCCAAACGTCGTAATGGCAATAATTCCTGGCTTCTCATGGAAAGCGCGCTGTTTGCGGGTGTTTTCTTGCCGAGAAATGTGCCTGCGACAGCGTGCTCGAGATCAGTCCGGCACCTCAACCCGTTCGAGCAGCCCATCCACCGTGGCGTGGAATTTTTCCCACGGCGCCTCGCGGTCGCTCTGGTTGCGCACGATGATCGAATTGCCGGCGTAGAATTTCTCGTAAAGCATGTGGCGCCCGGCGAACTCGGAGCCGATCAGATCCCAGACCAGCTTGTAGAGCTTGAGGCGCGCGACGGCGCTGAGCGCGGGCGTCGACCACCAGCGCTGGAAGCGGTCCTTGAGCTCCGGGTCGGTGAGCACGTCGATGCTGGCGGGCATCTGCATTGGGGCCGCGCCCGCGAGATTGCGCAGAATATCCACGATCTCGGTATGGTGCTCCTGGCACCAATTGAGCGCGGCATAGACCATCCGCCGGTTGGGCGTGACGTAGCCGTCAGGCCATGGCTCGCAGGCCTCGATCTGCCCGTTCACCAGGGCGCCGATGGTGGCTTCGAGCGCCGCCAGTCGGCCCAGTGTTTCGCGCACCGCCGGAATCTTGTCGACGCCGTTGGCCTGGCACATGCGGCTCGCGAGCCCGACGATCAGTCCCATCTTGGCCCAGAAGCGGACATTCGACTGCTGGTTCTGATAGCAGTTGGCCGGCGTCTCGATATAGATGCGCCGCGACATCGCTCCGTTGTTGTGCAGAAACACGCGCTCCCACGGCACCTTGACGCGGTCGCAGACCAGCACCGTGTCGGTCTCGTCGAAGCGGTAGCTCAGCGGATAGTCGGCCTCGTGGCGGGCGTGGCGCTCGTAGGGCTCGCGCGCCCAGAGCGAGGCGCCTTGTGTGTTGATCGGGATTGCGGCGGTGATGCTCTCGCTCTGGCGCTTGTCGTCGATGGCGGTGAGATTGCCGACCCACACCTCGTCGGCGAAAACGGCGCCGGTCGCCATCATCTTCATGCCCGAGAGGATGACGCCGCCGTCGTCCTCGCCGACCACCTGCAGGGTCGGGTCGTCGCGCGCTTCGCCGGTGAAGATTTCACGGCTGCGGATGCCGGACGGCGGCGTGACCGCGAACGAGAGATAGAGATCGTTCCGGCGCGCGAGCTCGTAATAGCGGATGAGGTTTTCGCCGAAGCCCGGCGTGAGGCCGTCGAGCAGCGCAGGGTTCATCGCGAGCCCGGTGACCAGGCCGGCGACGTGGTCGGGCGAGCGCCCGATCAAACCATAGGTCGCATCCGCGATCGCCTTCATCGCCCGCATCCGGCGCGCAAGGTCCTCGCGGGTGCGGCAGCGCAGCCAAGGCAGGCCGTAGCGCTCGCCGTTCTCCTCGAACGTGAACAGGTCGCGCTGCTGCGGGTCGGCCTTGAGGTCGTACAGCCCTGCGATCGTCTGCGCGCCGTTCCTGAACGCCGGGTGGCGGGTGACGTCGTCGACCCGCTCGGCGCCAATATAGACGGCGCGGCCGTCGCGCATCCGCTCGAGCTTTTCTTTGCCATTGATCAGCATGCCGGACTCCCGCCTTCGCCGCGTTGGATATCATGGATTGGCACGGCAGGCGGTGTAACATCACCGGTGCCGCTGCCCACAGGGATGAGTTGGAGCCGACGACTTGAGCAATGCGGAGCCGATCAGGAGCCCTGCGGACGCCCGCTTTATGGCGCTGGCCTTTGCTCTCGGCCGCCGCGGGCTCGGGCGCACCTGGCCCAATCCGGCGGTCGGCGCGGTCATCGTTCGCGACGACGGGGCAGGGCCGGTGGTTGTCGGCCGCGGCTGGACGAAGCCCGGCGGCCGGCCGCATGCGGAGACGCAGGCGCTCGCCCGCGCCGGCACCGCCGCGCGCGGGGCGACGCTCTACGTGACGCTCGAACCCTGCTCGCACCACGGCAAGACCCCGCCCTGCGCCGATGCCGTCATCGCCGCCGGGGTCGCGCGCGTCGTCTCGGCGATGGTCGACCCCAATCCGGAGGTTGCCGGCGCCGGCCATTGGCGGATGGCGGAGCAGGGGATCGTGGTCGAGGTCGGCATCGGCGCCGACGAAGCACAACGGGCGCATGCCGGCCATATCCGGCGCGTGCGCGACGGCCGTCCGCACGTGATTCTGAAGCTCGCGGTCTCGGCCGACGGCAAGGCCGGCCTCGCCGGGCGCCGGCCGGCGCCGATCACCGGCGAGGCCGCGCGCGCGCGCGTCCACCTCATGCGCGCGACCAGCGACGCCGTGCTCACCGGCATCGGCACCGTGCTCGCCGACGACCCGCTGCTCACGTGCCGGCTGCCGGGCATGACCGACCGTTCGCCGGTGCGCGTGGTGCTCGACGGCAAGCTGCGACTGCCGTTGGCGAGCAAGCTGGTGGCAACCGCGCGGGAGACGCCGCTTTGGGTCGTGACCGGGGAGGGTGCGCCGCTCGAGCCCGAATTGGCGCTGAAGACGCAACATCTCGACGTGCTGCGCGTGCCGAGCCGGAACGGCAAGCTCGACCTTGCCGCCACGCTCGAGCTCCTCGCCGGGCGCGGGATCACGCGGCTGATGGTCGAGGCCGGGCCCATTCTCGCCACGGAGTTCATCTGGGCCGATCTGGTTGATGAGGCGGTGCTGTTCCGGTCGCCGACACCGATCGGACCGGAGGGCATCGACGCCGTCGAAAAACTGTCGTTTTCCGCCTTGGCTCAATTGGCGGGGTTGAAGGCCGTCGGCAGCGAGCAGATCGGGATCGATATGGTCGAAAACTTCGAGCGGGTGTGAGATGTTCACCGGCATCGTCACCGACATCGGCGAGGTGGTTGCGGTCGAGCCGCGCGCGCAGGGACTTTCGCGGCTGAGGATCGCCTGCGGCTACGATCCGGATACCATCGCGATCGGCGCGTCGATCGCCTGCAGCGGCGTATGCCTTACCGTCGTTGCGCGCGGCCGGGACGGCAACCGCGCCTGGTTCGCGGTCGATGCCGCCGCCGAGACGCTGCGCCTCACCACGGTCGGGCACTGGCGGAGCGGTAGCCGCATCAATCTCGAACGCGCGCTCAAAATCGGCGACGAGCTCGGCGGTCACATCGTCGCCGGTCACGCCGACGGCCTCGCCGCGCTGACCGCGCGCGAGGATCTGCCCGACATGGCGCGGCTCATGTTCCGCGTTCCGTCCGACCTGGCCCGCTTCGTCGCGCCCAAGGGCTCGGTCGCGCTCGACGGCGTCTCGCTTACCGTCAACGAGGTTGCGGGCGAGACCTTCTCGGTGCTGATCATTCCGCACACGCTCAAGGTGACGACGCTCGGCTTGCTCGCTGTCGACGACGAGGTCAATCTCGAGGTCGATCTCATGGCCCGCTATGCCGCGCGGTTAATGGAGCGGCGGTAGGGCGCAGTAGCTAAAGCGATTGCGCCCTATGCTCTCTCCTCAACCGCCGCCCGCTGCTCCTTCTTTGCCGCCGCATAAACCTCGCGCGCCGCGTCAGCATTGATCGCTGCGATGCCAAGCCCGACGATAAGGTCCGGCCAGCCGGACAACGTCGCGGCGGTCACGAAGCCGGCCGCGATGATGGCGATATTGGCGAACGCATCATTACGCGCGGACAGGAAGGCCGCGCGGGTCAGGCTGCCGGAGTGGTGACGATAGCGCGTGAGTATCAGGGCGCAGCTGAGGTTCACCGCCAGCGCGCCGGTCCCCGCAAGCGTGAGCGGAATCGGAGCCGGCGGCAGCGGCAGCCAGAATTTGTCCCAGGCGGTCCATAGCGTCGCGATGCTGGGGACGAGCAGGATGCCCGCCAAGACCATGCCGAGAAGGGCGCGGCGCGACGCGGTCCAGCCAAGCGCCAGGAATATGAGTAGGTTGATCGAAGCGTCTTCCAGAAAATCGATGCTGTCGGCGAATAGCGACACCGAGCCGATCGCCGTCGCCACGGCGAATTCGACGCCGAAATAGGCGAGATTGAACAGCGCCACCAGCAGAACGGCCCGGCGCAGTGGCATCGAATGCTCGATCCCGGATGACATGTCCCGGATTGTGCCATACCGCGCGCTAGCACCAACGGCCTTGCGGCCAATGGCCGCTCACTTGCTTCCGACCCGATCCGCTTGGTACGACCACTGCCGGTTGGAGAATGCTCATGGCCGAGCCACGCAGGTCTGCCGGCAAGCGGACCGGCGATCTCAAGGGCGCACGCATCTTGTTGGTGGAGGCGCGCTTCTACGAGGACATCGCCGACGCCTTGCTCGAGGGAGCGACCCGTGCCCTCGCAGAGGCGGGCGCCGTCGTCGAGCGGGTCAGCGTGCCGGGCTCGCTCGAAGTCGCCCCGGCGATCGCGATTGCGCTCGATGCCGCCGAACACGCCGGCAAGCCCTACGAAGGCGTGGTCGCGCTCGGTTGCGTCATCCGCGGCGAGACCCTCCATTTCGAGATCGTGTCGCAGGAATCGGCGCGGGCGCTACTCGACCTTTCGGTCGCCCGCCGCGTGCCGATCGGCAACGGCATTCTCACCGTCGATACCGACGCCCAGGCTTGGGTCCGCGCGCGTCCGCAAGAGGCCGACAAGGGCGGCGATGCCGCGCGCGCGGCGCTCGCGCTGGTACGCCTCAAGCGCCGCCTGACGGCGGGTTGACGCCATGGCCCGCGGCGCAGCACCGAGCGAGGACCGCAAAGCCAATCGCCGCGGCGCGGCGCGGCTAGCCGCGGTCCAGGCGCTCTATCAGATGGACATCGCCGGCACCGGCCTGAACGACATCCTGGCCGAGTTCGAGAGCCACTGGATCGGCCGCGAGGTCGAGGGCGCGCAATATCTGCCGGCGGAGGCGGCGTTCTTCCGCGACGTGGTCTCGGGCGTGGTGCGAGATCAGCGCAAGCTCGACCCGCTGATCGACATGGTTCTGGCGCAAGGCTGGCCGCTCAAGCGCATCGAGGCGATCATGCGCGCGGTGCTGCGCGCCGGCGCCTACGAGCTCGACCACCGCAGCGACGTTCCGGCCCGCGTCGTCGTCGCCGAATATGTCGACGTCGCCAATGCCTTCGTCGACCGGGACGAGACCGGCATGGTCAATGCCGTGCTCGACCAGCTCGCCCGGCAGCTGCGCGCCGGTGAATTCGAGCGTGCGACGAGGTGACTTGCTCCCTTGCAAACCACGCGAGCGCCGGCAGCCCTCACTGGTTGGTACCGTCACCACCACAGTGACGTGAGGGTTCCTCTTCGAGCGAGCATTCGGGCCGATGGATCGTTTCTGCGGATGCTCTTGCAGTCATTCCGCGGCCCGAATGCAGCGAGGAAACCCAGCATCCATGACCGCGATGTCGGGCCCGCATTCGGGCCAGTAGATCGTTTCCTTCGGCGGAAACGGCGCGGCCCACGTGTCCGGTGGGGCCGCACGGGTCGCGGTCGCTGGCGCTGCCATCGCAAATGCCATGCCGAGGGCGAATGTACGCAACGTTCTCGTGAGTGCCATGTCTGCCTCCTGGTATTGAGGTCTCTTCCTGGGGGAATTGTAGAAGGGATGATGAGGCGGTCCGTGAACCACCTCACTCGGATGTGAAAAATGTCGATAGTGCGCGGCTATCGGTCAGTGGGTCGCGAATGGCAGCGCGGCGGGACTGCGGAAATTGGAAGACGAGTTCCACGTCAGCTTGTCGACCGTGAGGTGATACTCGGGCACGCGCTCGAGGAAGCGCTTCATCGCAACTTCGGTGACCAGCCGCGCCATCTGGCTGCCCAGGCAAAAATGCTTGCCGGCGCCGAAGCCAAGATGCCCCTGCGGCCGCCGCTCGATGTCGTAGACGTCGGGATTCTCGAATTTCCGCCGGTCGCGGTTGCCCGAGCCGAAGGCGAGCGCGACCTTGTCGCCCACGGCAAGCTGCTCGCCGTGCAGCTCGATCTCGCGCATGACAGTGCGCTTGAAACGCTGCGCCGAGGTGTTGAAGCGCAGCGACTCCTCGATCGCCGGCGCGATCAGCGCCGGATCCGCGACGATGCGGCGGCGCGCCTGCGGATAATCGTGCAGATTGAGCGCGAACATGCTCATGAAGCTCGAAAGCGATTCCACGCCGGCCATGACGAAGGTCGCGGTGGTGAGCACGATCTCGCGCTCGGAGAGCCGGTCGCCGTCGATCTCGGCCTCGGCGAGATGCGTGATGAGATCGTCCTTCGGGTGCGCTCGCCGTACCGCTACTTCTGCGGCGAGGAAGTCGCTCAGCTCCTTGAAGGCGGCGATGTGCTCCGGGTTGCGCCCCTTCACGGACTTGTCGGTCGAGACCGCCAGGATCACCTTGCGCCTGATCTCGCCGTGATCGCGCGCCGGCAGGCCCATGGTTCGGAACAGGAGGCCGACGGTGATCTGGCTCGAAAAATCGTTGATGAATTCGAAGCTGCCACTCTCGCAAATGCGATCGAGCGACCGATCGGCGATCTCGAGCGTCGGCGCGACCAGGTGCTCCAGGTTCTTGCGCAGAAAGGCCGCTTGGCTCAGCGCCCGCAGGCGATCATGTCGGGGCGGATCGGTCGTGCCGAGGGTGGCGCCTGCGCGGCCCGGCAGCTCGTCGATCATGTTGCCCTGGGAGGACGAAAAGATTTCCCAATCGCGCGTCGCCTGCACGATGTCGTCGTAACGGGAGAGAATCCAGAGCTTGCCGCTCTCGCTCCAGTAGCAGGGATATTTCTCGCGCAGGACTTCGTAGTAGGGAAACGGATCGGCATCGATTTCCGGAGAATAGAGATCGAATGCTTCCATCACCTGCCGCCCGGTATTTCTTGCTTATTTTGGATGCCCCGAGGCTATCATGGCAAGCCGGAGCAGTCACTTGGACCACGCCACCGCGATGGGAAAGAACAAGAGAGCGGCATCCGGCGAGGAGCGCTTGATCGAGCGCTATTTTCGGCCGCTGGCCAAGCATCCCGGCGCGCTCGCCCTCGTCGACGATGCGGCGGCGGTGACGCCCCCCGCGGGCTGCGATCTGGTGCTCACCGCCGACGGCATCGTCGCCGGGGTGCATTTCTTCCCCGGCGATCCGCCTGACACGATCGCCAGGAAAGCATTGCGCGTGAATCTCTCCGATCTTGCGGCCAAGGGCGCGCGGCCGCTCGGATTCCTGCTCACGCTGGCGTTGCCGAAGGAGATCGGCGAAAAATGGCTCGTGGCGTTCGCGCGCGGGCTCGGCGAGGACGCGGACGCTTTCGGCTGTCCACTGCTCGGCGGCGACACCGTGCGCACCCCTGGGCCCGTCACCATCTCGATCGCGGCTTTCGGCGCGGTGCGGCGCGGCAAGATGGTCCGGCGCCAGGGTGCCAAGCCGAACCACCGTGTGGTCGTGACCGGCACCATCGGCGACGCCGCGCTCGCGCTCGTCCTGCGCCGCGATCCCGCGACCGGCAAGCGCTGGAAGCTCGGTCGCCGCGCGCAGGACCACCTCAACACCCGCTATCTCGTCCCGCAGCCGCGCACCGCCATCGCCAACGTCATCGGCGCGCATGCGTCCGCGGCGATGGACGTCTCCGACGGCCTTGCCGGCGATCTCGCCAAGCTCTGCCGCGCGTCGGGCGTCGCAGCCGAGATCGCAGCCGAGCGCGTGCCGCTCTCGGATGCGGCGCGCGCGGCGCTCGCGCAGGACCCGGCGCTGATCGAGACCATCCTCACTGGCGGCGACGACTACGAGATTCTGGCCACGGTGCCGGCCGGCAAGGTCGAAGCGCTGCGCCGGGCGGCCGCGGCGGTGGGCGTGTCGGTGACCGAGATCGGCAAGGTCGCGGTCGGGCAGGAGGCTCGCTTTCTTGGACGGGACGGCGAGCCGCTCGCCTTTGCGCATCCCTCGTTCAGTCACTTTTGAGCGGCTGGCCGCGCGTCCGCCGGCGCTATAAAGTCGAAAGAAAAGGGAAGGGCGTTTCATGCACGACACCACCGCCTTGGCGCCGCCGGTTTCGGCCGCACGCGATTACACGCCGGCGGACAATCCGGGCTTCGTCAAGCTGCATCGCCGCTTTCCGACCGTGGCCTATCTGCGCAGGCACGCGCGCCGGCATGTGCCGCGTTTCGCCTTCGAATACATGGACGGCGGCGCCGGCTCGGACGGCGGCATCGAGCGCAATTGGAGCGCGCTCGACGCGGTCGAGCTGGTGCCGCGCTACGGCGTGACCACCGCGCTGCCTCCCGTCGACATCGAGCTGTTCGGGCGACGCTATGCGGCGCCGATCGGCGTTGCGCCGATGGGCGGACCGTCGCTGGTGTGGCCGGGCGCCGATCAATATCTCGCCGCCGCGGCGCAGCGCGCGCGTGTGCCCTACACGCTCGGCCTAGTCGGCGGCATGACCGTCGAGCGTGCGGCCGAGATCGCGCCCGACGTGCTCTGGTTCCAGCTCTACCGCTGCTCGCGCAACGAGCATGCCATCGGCTTCGATCTGATTCGGCGCGCCGAGGCGGCGGGCGTCCACGTCCTGGCGCTCACCCTCGACGTTCCGGTGCGCACCACCCGCTCGCGCGAGGTGGCGGTGGGGATCACCTCGCCGTTCCGTCCCGATCTGCGCATGATGGCGGGCATTCTGACCTCGCCGGGCTATCTGCTGTCGCTGTGCCGGCACGGCCAGCCGCGCTTCGGCAATCTCAAGCCCTACACCCCTAATACCGCGGACGTGAACGAGGTTGCCGCTTTCGTGCGACGCGAGATGGGCGGCGCCTTCACCTGGGACGAGGTCGCGCGCTATCGCGAGCGCTGGAAGCGCCCGCTAGTGGTGAAGGGGATTCTGCATCCAGCCGATGCCGAGAAGGCGCTCTCGCTCGGGGTCGACGGCATCGTCGTCTCGAACCACGGCGGCCGCCAGGTCGAGGCGTTGCCGGCGGCAATCGACGCGCTGCCCGCCGTCGCCGCCGCGGTCGGCGGCCGCGCGACGGTGCTGATGGATTCCGGCATCCGCTCCGGCCAGGACGTGGTGCGAGCGGTCGCGCTCGGCGCCGATGCGGCGTTCGCCGGCAAGGCCTTCCTGTGGGGGCTGGGCGCGCTCGGCGCGCAGGGTCCCAGCCACGTGATCGATCTCATGATCGACGAGATGAAGTCAGCCTTCGGCCAGATCGGCGCCCGCCGCCCGGCGGACGCGCGTTCGGTCGTGGTCCGCCACCCGGGTGCCTTGCACTTCTGACCTGCGGCCGCTGCACTGGCCTATTCTCCGGGGCGCCGATAGAAGAAAACCCTTTCTAGCGGAATCCCCTTTCGGAGAACGCGATGTCGGCGCTTGCCGAACCGACCGTGGACGTACCCGCAGGCGATCGCCTGGCCCGGCGCAATGCGCTGGTGCTGGCGGTGACGCAAGCGCTGGCCGGCGGCAACAACATGGTGCTGGTCGCGACCGCCGGCATCACCGGATTGGGGCTCGCCATCATCATCGTCGCCGCGGTGATCGGCATCGCCGGCATTTCGCTCTGGCATTTCTGGATCGGGCTTGCCCTCCTCGGCGTCGGCTGGAATTTCGCCTTTATCGGCGCGACCACCATGGTGACGCAATGTCACCGGCCGAACGAGCGCAACAAGGTGCAGGCTTTCAACGATTTCCTGGTCTTCGGCTCGATGGCGATCGGCTCGTTCTCTTCCGGGGCGCTGCTCGCGAGCTTTGGCTGGGCCACGGTCAACGAGGTGGTGTTCCCGGTGGTGCTGGCGGCGGTTGCGCTGCTGATGTGGGGCACGCTGCGGGGGCGGGCGCGGGCGGTCTGATACCCTATTTGCGCGGTCGATTGCGCGCCCGCTGCAGGGCCGCTTGCCAATCGTCGTTCTCGCCCAGGAACGGCTCGAGGTCGCCGACATCGGCACTCGATTGGGCTGGAAAACACAGAAGATTGACCGACGGCATAAGCTTGAGCGACGGCGAATAGTCGGCCCAGACGTTGACGGTATTCGAATAGAAGTTGTGTGGGTCGAAATAGGGGAAGATCGACCAATAGGCCTTGTAGTCGAGCTCTTTGAGCAAGCTGCCCAAGCTTCGTGAACCTCCCGGGCGATCGTTCTCCACATAGAGGGTCGGCTGGCAGTCCTTGATCGTGCGCCGCGCGCCCGCGAGCACCTTGGGCTCCATCTCCTCGGCGTCGATCTTGACCAACCGGCAGGCTTCAAGCTTCAGCGAATCCAGCGTGATCAACGGCACGGTTTCACCCGGCCCGCTGGCCGAAGCGATCGACACGTTGCCGAAATTGAAGAAAGTCTCCGGCGGCGGCAATGACGGCAAAGAAATCTCCCCCACCGTATCGCCGACCGCCTGCTGACGGCAGAAGACGTTGTCGAGCGCATTGAGCGCGACATTGCCGCCGAGCATCAGGAACGAGCGCCGCTGCGGCTCGAAGGCGTGCACGGTGCCGGTGGGACCGACCATGTTGGCGAAGGCGATCGTGTGGGTGCCGATATTGGCGCCGACGTCGACCACCGTATCGCCTAGCTTGACGAACGGCCGCAGTGTCTGGATTTCGAAGTCGCACCACTCGCCGTAAAGGTCGAGCCCGCGGCCGATATAGGCGTCGTTGCGGTTGTACATGAACAGGCCGTGCCGGCAGCGTTTGATCGCGATGTGGCGGTTTTCGACCAGATAGGGCGACAGCATGTCTGGACTCCGAACGCGGGGGCTGCGGTGAAAGCCAGGCCGCACGTTAGTCGTTCCGCCGCCATGCTGCCATAGCGACCGCGTGCTTGGCCGGTCGTTATCCGTACCGCAGCTTCAGCGTCACGATCGCCAGCATGAGCGCAAGGGTGATGCCGCTCGACCAGATCAACGGCCAGTCGACGAGTGCGAAACCATAGAGCAACCAAAGAAATACGCCCGCGGTGAAAGCGAGTCGTCTTTCGATTCGCAACCGCTGCAAGCTATCGGGGCTTGGATGTTGGTTTGATGACGGGTGGAACGCTCCGCTTAGGGGGCATGCGGCTCGGAGTCCCCTGTCCGCTTGGGCGGTGGAGTTCGCGCCGCTGCCAAATGCCGGTTTTTCGAGGACATATCCGTCGTTGCGCCGCCGGGCTGTTTTTGGCAATGTCCGCGCCACATTCGGCCGGGCGTAGCGGTTTCCGGCTCGGCGCAGCGGCGGCGGGGGCGTTTGGCCCGGCGCGCATCATCAACCGGGGTTTCATCACATGACGGCTTTATGGCTGATCGTCCTGTGCGGCGTGCTCGCCATCGTCTACGCCGTCTGGGCGATCCAATCGGTGCTGGCGGCCGACGCCGGCAACGCGCGCATGCAGGAGATCGCGGCGGCGGTGCGCGAGGGCGCGCAGGCCTATCTCAATCGCCAATACACCACCATCGGCATCGTCGGCGTCGTCATCTTTTTCATCCTCGGCTGGCTGCTGGGCTGGCTGGTCGCGCTCGGCTTTCTCATCGGCGCGGTGCTCTCGGGCGCCGCCGGCTATATCGGCATGAACGTGTCGGTGCGCGCCAACGTGCGCACCGCCCAGGCGGCGATCGGGTCGCTCGCCGGCGGGCTCGAGCTCGCGTTCAAGGCCGGCGCGATCACCGGCCTGCTGGTCGCCGGGCTCGCGCTGCTCGGCGTCACCATCTATTTCAGCTTGCTCACCGGGCCGCTGAAATACGCCGCCAACGACCGCACCGTGATCGACGCCATGGTGGCGCTCGGCTTCGGCGCCTCGCTGATCTCGATCTTCGCCCGTCTCGGCGGCGGCATCTTCACCAAGGGTGCCGACGTCGGCGGCGACCTCGTCGGCAAGGTCGAGGCCGGCATCCCGGAGGACGATCCGCGCAATCCCGCCACCATCGCCGACAATGTCGGCGACAATGTCGGCGACTGCGCCGGCATGGCGGCCGACCTGTTCGAGACCTATGCGGTGACCACCGTCGCCACCATGGTGCTGGCGGCGATCTTCTTCGCCGGCACGCCGCTGCTTCTCCCCATGATGACGCTGCCGCTCGCTATCGGCGGCGCCTGCATCATCACCTCGATCGTCGGCACCTTCTTCGTCAGGCTCGGCGCCAGCCAGTCGATCATGGGCGCGCTCTACAAGGGGCTGATCGTAACCGGCGTGCTCTCGCTCGCCGGTATCGCGTTGGTGACGCATCTGTTGATCGGTTTCGGCCCGATCGCCGGCCAGAGCTATACCGGCACGTCGCTGTTCATCTGCGGCGTGGTCGGCTTGGTGGTGACCGGCCTAATCGTGTGGATCACCGAATACTATACCGGCACCCATTTCCGTCCGGTGCAGTCGATCGCCACGGCCTCGAAGACCGGCCACGGCACCAACATCATCCAAGGCCTGGCGGTGTCGCTGGAAGCGACCGCGCTGCCGACGATCGTGATCATCGCCGGCATCCTCGTCACCTTCAAGCTCGCCGGCCTGTTCGGGATCGCAATCGCGGTCACCAGCATGCTGGCGCTGGCGGGCTTCGTGGTGGCGCTCGATGCTTTCGGTCCGGTGACCGACAATGCCGGCGGCATCGCGGAGATGGCGGGGTTGCCGAAGGAAGTGCGCAAGTCGACCGACGCGCTCGACGCGGTCGGCAACACCACCAAGGCGGTGACCAAAGGCTACGCCATCGGCTCGGCCGGCTTGGGCGCGCTGGTGCTGTTCGCCGCCTATAATCAGGACTTGCAGTTCTTCATCGCCAACGCGAGCAAGCATACCTTTTTCCGGGGCATCCAACTCGATTTCTCGCTGAACAATCCCTACGTCGTGGTCGGCCTCCTGTTCGGCGGGCTGTTGCCCTATCTGTTCGGCGCGCTCGGCATGACCGCGGTCGGCCGCGCCGCCTCCGCGATCGTCGAGGAGGTGCGCCGCCAGTTCCGCGAGAAGCCGGGCATCATGCAGGGCACCGACAAGCCGGACTACGGCAAGGCCGTCGACCTGCTGACCAAGGCGGCGATCAAGGAGATGATCGTTCCGTCGCTCCTGCCTGTGCTCTCGCCGATCGTCGTTTTCTTCGTCATCTATGTCATCGCCGGCGGGCTTGGCGGTGATGATGCGGCGAAGGCGGCGGCGAAATCGGCGGCATTCTCGGCGGTCGGCGCCATGCTGCTCGGCGTCATCGTCACCGGCCTGTTCGTCGCCATCTCGATGACCTCGGGCGGCGGCGCCTGGGACAATGCCAAGAAGTTCATTGAGGACGGCAATTACGGCGGCAAGGGCTCGGAGGCCCACAAGGCGGCGGTGACCGGCGACACGGTCGGCGATCCTTACAAGGACACCGCCGGGCCGGCCGTGAACCCGATGATCAAGATCACCAATATCGTGGCGCTGCTGCTGCTGGCGGTGCTGGCGCATTGAGGTTGCTTGCGAGACACATTCTCGGGAGACTACGGGAATGACCGCTTTCGAGCTTTACGCCCTGTTCGGCTCACCGCTGCTACTGTTGCTGTGGGCCCTCGTCATCGTTTGGCTGACCGGGCTCCAAGACAAGCAGGAAGACCAGAGGCGCACTCCAGCCGAGTAAGGCGGTGGCGATCACTCTTTGATCCTGGCTGCCCTCACGACTGCGTCCCACCGCACGTATTCGTCCTTGATGAAGGCCTTGGCTTTCGCGGGCCCGAATCCGGATAGCGGCTCGAACCCCGCGGCGCTCAGCGTCGCGCCGAAATCCTTGTCGCTCAGCGCAGCCTGAGTTGCCTCGCTCAACCGATCGATCATCGCCGTCGGCGTGCCGGCCGGCCCGAAAATGCCGAAAAAATTCTGCATGATCATTCCGGGAACGCCGGCTTCGACGGCGGTCGGAATGTCGGGCAGTGCCGGGTGGCGCACCGGTGCGTTGACCGCAAGGATGCGAATCTTCCCGGTCCGATGCAGCTCGATCACCTGGCCGGTGATGTTCGGCAAGAACATCGCGACGTTGCCGCTGATGACGTCGGCTTGCGCCGGACCCATGCCCTTGTAGGGAACCGGAAAGATATCGAGCCCGCCGGCGAGTTGCTTGAACATCTCGCTGGCGACATGGCTGACCGAGCCAACTCCGGCATGGGCGTAGCTGAGCTTGCCGGGATTTGCCTTGGCGTGGGCAATCAGCTCCTGCAGCGTGCGCGCGGGCGCGGCCGGATAGACCGCAACCGAGCTCGCCGTGACGGCAAAAATCGACGCCACCTCGAAGTCCCTGATCGCATCGTAGATCGGCTGCTTGGCGATCAGCGGGTGGAGAATGTGCGTGCTGTTGCTGCCGAGCAGAAGCGTGTAGCCGTCCGGCTGTGCGCGCGCGACCTCGCCGACGCCCAGCGTGCCGCCGGCGCCGCCGCGGTTGTCGATCACAATCGTGCCGAGCGCGCTCTTGAGCTTGTTGGCCTACAGCCGGCCGATGACGTCGTGGACCCCGCCTGCGGCGGACGCCACGACCAGCCTGATCGGCCGCGCCGGGTAACGATCCTGCGCCCCAGCAGCGGACGCTGCCAGTACGGTACTCGCCGCCGTCGCCAGGGCGATCGCCAGGACATAGCGTCGCGTCATCGCATGCCTCGCTCGAGAAAGGCGATTGCAGCACGCTTATTAGGGGGCCCGCAACAGCGCCAACGCTCCTGGCGTCCGTGAGTAGTGTGCGGCGCAGCAAGACTGGAGCTATGGGACGAACAGAATTTCTTTACAATCTTTTTCGATAGTTGATTCGGGTCAGTTCCTCACGAGGAGCCCGCCATGCACACCTACGATTTCGTCTCGCCCGGTGTCCTCGGTCTGGTGGCCGCAACGATCACCATCCTGGGCGCATCGATCATTCTTGCACAGGTTCTGTCTCGGGCGTTGTAAGGTGCCATCCGGTGATTGGATAGGGCCGCGCCGTCCTGCCGCGGCACTTTATCTCTTGCCGATCGTTGGGCACGCGGCAGCACGCCCGTTGTGCTATCCTCCGCTTCATAACTTCGAACAAATCGAAGGGGAGGGACATGATCGGCTCAGGTCCGCTTTTCCGACTCGTCGCCGCGCTGTTCGTGAGCGTGCTCGCGTGCGTCGCGCTTCCGGCAAGCGCCCAGCAATATCCCGCGCAGCCGATCAAGATCATCGTGCCGACCGCGCCCGGCGGCATCGCCGACCAGATGGCTCGGATCGTGGCGCAAAAGCTCGGCGAGAGCGGCAAGACGGTGGTGGTCGAGAACCGCACTGGCGCGGCCGGCACGATTGCCGCCGACGCCGTGGCGAAAGCGCCGCCCGACGGCTACACGCTCTACATGGGGTTTCACGGTACCCAGGCGATCCTGCCGCACCTGATGAAGCTCCCCTATGACGCTGCCAAGGACTTCGCCCCGGTCATCCTGATCACCGCATCGTCGAACGTGCTCATCGTGCATCCTGCGGTGCCGGCGAAATCGGTGCGCGAGCTCGTCGCCTATGCCAAGGCCAACCCCGGCAAGGTGAGCTATGCCTCGCAGGGCAACGGCAGCAGCGGGCATCTCGCCGGCGAGCAGTTCAAGCAGATCGCCGGCGTCGACCTCGTGCACGTGCCCTACCGCGGTGCCGCACCCGCGCTGCAAGACCTCCTGGCCGGTCAGGTATCGATGCTGTTCGACATCGTGCCGCTCACCAAGGAGCAGCTCGCCGCCGGCCGCGTGCGCGCGCTCGGCGTCACCGCGGCGCAACGCCTGGCGGCGATTCCCGACGTGCCCACGATGGCGGAGGCGGGGATGCCGGTCGAGGGCGGCCCCTGGTTCGGGCTGTTGGCGCCGGCCGCCACCCCGCGGCCGGTCGTCGACTGGCTCAACGCTGAGATCAACAAGGCGTTTTCCGCGCCCGACGTGCGCGACCGCCTGATTGCGCAGGGCTTGACGCTGCCGCTCGGCTCGCCGGACGATTTTTCCAGGCATATCGCGGCCGAAACGAAGCGGTGGGGCGACGTGATCCGCACCGCGGGCATCAAGATGGAGTGATGCTCGCGCAGCGAACGGGAGCGCGGGCCGCGAAGCGAATTCTTAATTTTTAGAAGAGCCTGAAGACCGCGTTGAGGTAGCCGACGTCCTTGCCGCCGGTCGGCGTGGTGCGGCTGACATAGTCGAACAGCTTGCCGTCCCGCAAGCCGTAATTGGCCAGCCGTTCCACCCGGCGGTTCTTGTCGAAGTAGACGGCAATGACCCGCTGATCGACCACGCTCTGCGGCATGAAGGCGACCGGGCGCTCGGAGCGCTGGGAAATGTAATAGAAGGCTTCGCCGCTCACGGTTGCGACGGTCGAAGGTGTGCCGAGCACGATCAGCACCTGCTCCTGGCTCGACCCGAGCGGGATCTGCTCGAGCGCCCCTTCCGGCACGATGTAGCCACGCTGATAGGTCTCCGTCAGGCAGCCGCCGAGCAGCACGCCCATCGCCAGCACGGCCGCCGCGATCTTGGCGACGGCGAGGCCGGCCAGACGCGTCGGTCGAGGGCTACGCACGCGGTTCGAGGTCCCTATATGCGGTTGCATTCGATGGCACGTTTGACGTACTGGGCAGCGCCGCCCGATTGCAAAACGGTCCCGGATGGCCGCAACCGGCCGCGGGCCGCTGAGCTATCCCGATGATATTTCACCTGTTTCGCCGCACCCCGCGGAACGACAGCATCGCCTCTCTCTATGGCACGATCGTGGCACAGGCGCGAGCGCCGGCTTTTTACCAAATCTATGGCGTCCCGGATACGGTTAACGGGCGTTTGGAGATGATCATGCTCCACGCCGTGCTGCTGCTGGGCCGCCTGGAGAGGGAAGCCGGGCCGGTCCGCCGCCTGGGCCAGGACCTGTTCGATGCGTTCTGCCGCGACATGGACGCGAGCTTGAGGGAGATGGGGGTGGGGGATCTGGCAGTGCCCCGCCGGATGCGCGGGATCGGTGAGACATTCTACGGCCGCCAAGCCGCATACCGGGCAGCGCTCGCCGCGCCCGACCAGCGGTTGCTGGCTGCGGCGCTCGCCCGCAATGTATTTGCCGGCACGTCCGGGCCGGATGGCGCGGACCGGCTCACGGCCTATATGCGCGCGTCGGTCCGCGAGTTGGCGGCGCAGGACGGCGAAGCGTTCCGCCAGGCGCAGGTTCGCTTTCCCGACCCCGAGCAGGTCGTGGCGTGGGCGTGACCTGCAAGGACTATACGAATGACCAGGCGCAAGGCCATGTCGGAACGTCCCTGGAGCGTGCCGGTCGCGCTCCGTGAGGTGCCTGAGACCGGGCGGCACGTGGAACTTGCCGCTGACGAGCGGGCGCGCGCCGCCATCGCGAAGCTCGTCGGATTGCGTACCTTGCCGCGTCTTCACGCGGTATTCGACGTCACGCTGGGAGGCCGCGACGGGCTGCGCGTGGTCGGCCGCGTCTCGGCGACCATCGGCCAGACCTGTGTGGTCACGCTCGAGCCGATCGAGAACGAGATCGAGGAAGAGATCGACCTCGTATTCGCGCCGGCTGCGGCGCCGTCGCCGGAGCATTTTCCGGCGAAGTGGGAACCGGATCGCCGAAGAAACAAAACAAAGAGAGCTGGAGCGCTTTCCGATTCCAGCGGAACGGAAAGCGCTCCAATCGACCAGCGCGGCGAAAAGGTCGAAATCGGGCCGGTCGACGCGCCTGAGCCGCTGGTCGGCGGGGTGGTGGACCTCGGCGCCCTGGCAACCGAGTACCTCATGCTCGGCATCGATCCCTATCCGCGCAAACCGGGTGCGGTTTTCGAGGGCGCGGCGGTCGGCGACAGCCCGACCAATCCGTTCGCCGCCCTTGCGGCGCTCAAGAAAAAGCAAGGCGGCACCGAGGGATAGTTGCCCCCTGTTGTGTCCGCTACGGACACGGTATGGTCGATTCATGCCCCATAAAGTCCGCATCGCGCTCGACGCCATGGGGGGAGACCATGGGGCAGCGGTGGTCGTACCGGGCGCCGAGCTGTCGCTCACCCGGCATCCCGGCATCGAATTCCTCCTGTTCGGCGACCGCGCCGTGGTCGGGCCGCTGCTCGATGCCCACCCGCGGCTCAAGGCTGCCTCGCAGCTCGTGCACACCGACGTCGCCGTCAATATGCACGACAAACCGAGCCAAGCGCTGCGCAAGGGACGCCGGAAATCTTCCATGTGGCTCGCCATCGACGCGGTCAGAAAGAATGAGGCGGATGCCGCCGTCTCCGCCGGCAATACCGGCGCGCTGATGGCCATGGCCAAGCTCAACCTGCGGACCATGGCGAGGATCGAGCGCCCGGCGATCGCCGGGCTGTGGCCGACGCTCAAGAGCTATTCGATCGTGCTCGACCTCGGCGCGTCGATCGGCGCGGATGCGGCGCATCTTGTCGACCTTGCGGCCATGGGCAGCGCCATGGCGCGGATACTGCTCGGCCTCGAGCGGCCGACCCTCGGGCTGCTCAATATCGGAGTCGAGGAGGCCAAGGGGCTCGAAGAGGTGCGCGAGGCCGGCCGCATCCTGCGCGAGGGCCACTGGCCGCAAATCGAATATGCCGGCTTCGTCGAGGGCGACGACATCGGCAAGGGGACGGTGGATGTGGTTGTGACGGAAGGTTTTACCGGCAATATCGCGCTCAAGGCCGCCGAGGGCACCGCGCGCCAGCTCGCCGAAATCCTCAAGCGCGAGATGAGCCGCACGCTGGCGACCAAGCTCGGCTACTTGTTGGCGCGCAACGCCTTCCGCGCGCTCAACGACAAGATGGATCCGCGCAAGTCGAACGGCGGCGTCTTCCTCGGCCTCAACGGCATCGTCATCAAGAGCCACGGCGGCACCGACGCCGAAGGTTTCGCCTACGCGGTCGATCTCGGCTACGACATGGTGCGTCACGACTTGCTCGCCAAGATCGGCCAAACGCTGGCGGGGCATGAACGCGAGGCCGCCCCGCCTCGCCTCGTTTCGGGAGCGGCCTCGTGACCATGCTGCGGTCCGTTGTGCTCGGCTGCGGCAGCTATCTGCCGAGCCGGGTCCTCACCAACGCCGAGTTGTCGCGCATGGTGGACACCTCCGACGAATGGATTACGCAGCGCACCGGCATCCGCGAGCGCCATATCGCGGCGGAAGGCGAGACCACCTCGGACATGGGATTGAAGGCCGCGCAGGCCGCGCTTGCCGCTGCCGGGGTGGACGCCCAATCGATCGATCTGATCGTGCTGGCGACCTCGACGCCCGACAACACCTTTCCGGCGAGCGCGGTGTCCGTGCAGGCCGGGCTCGGCATCACCCACGGCGCCGCCTTCGATCTGCAGGCGGTCTGCTCCGGCTTCGTGTATGGGCTGGCGACCGCCGATGGCCTGTTGAAAACCGGCGCGCACAAGCGCGCGCTGGTGATCGGCTCGGAGACCTTCTCGCGCATCCTCGATTGGAACGACCGCGGCACCTGCGTGCTGTTCGGCGACGGCGCCGGCGCGGTCGTGGTCGAACTGCAGCAGCAGCCCGGCACGCGCGAGGACCGTGGCATCCTCAGCGCGCATCTGCGCTCGGACGGGCGCTACAAGTCCAAGCTCTATGTCGACGGCGGACCGTCCTCGACCAAGACCGTCGGGCACCTGCGCATGGAAGGCCGCGCGGTGTTCAAGCACGCGGTGGCGATGGTGACCGACGTGATCGAGGACGCCTTCAAGGCGACCGGCTACACCGCCGGCGACATCGACTGGTTCGTGCCGCACCAGGCCAACCGGCGCATCATCGACGACACCGCCAAGAAGCTCGGCCTGGCGCCGGACAAGGTGGTCATCACCGTGGACAAGCACGGCAACACTTCGGCGGCTTCGATCCCGCTCGCGCTGTCGGTTGCCGTCGCCGACGGCCGCATCAAGCGCGGCGATCTGGTGATGCTGGAGGCGATGGGCGGGGGATTTACCTGGGGGTCGGTGCTGGTGCGGTGGTAAGCGTTGCGTCCTGGCTGGGCGGCGAGCCCGCAAAGACCAAAGCTTGGTCCAGCCCCCAACGGCCCCGTTGACCCTGCCCCGCCAACCTAATATCGTTTGAGAAAACAGAGGGATATCTTGATCGCCTAACGCGGGGCTGGCGATGACGGCAAAAACGGTGACACGCGCAGACCTGTGCGAGGCGGTCTACCAGAAGGTAGGGTTGTCACGCACGGAATCGGCAACGCTCGTCGAGTTGGTGCTCAAAGAGATCACCGATTGCCTCGAGCGTGGCGAGACGGTGAAGCTCTCGTCCTTCGGCTCATTCGTCGTGCGCAAGAAGGGCCAAAGGGTTGGGCGCAATCCCAAGACCGGCAAGGAAGTGCCGATCTCGCCGCGGCGGGTGATGGTGTTCAAGCCGTCGGCGATCCTCAAGCAACGCATCAACGCCGACGCCGGCGCGAAAAAATAGCGCGATAGCCAAGCCGAGGGAGCAGAGCGACGGTGGACAAGGCACCGGACGCATTCCGAACCATCAGCGAAGTGGCGGAGGAGCTCGACGTTCCGCAGCACGTGCTGCGGTTCTGGGAAAGCCGGTTCCGCGAGATCAGGCCGATGAAGCGCGGCGGCGGCCGGCGCTACTATCGCCCCGACGATGTCGACCTGCTGCGCGGCATCCGCCATCTCCTCTATGGCGAGGGTTACACCATCCGCGGCGTCCAGCGCCTGTTGCGCGAGCAGGGCCTGCGGTTCGTGCAGAACGTCTGGCAGCCGGGTGCGCCGCAGCCGGGGCACCGGCCGTCCGAGGATGCCGAGGGCGCGGAAGAGGCGGAGCGCGGCCGCGAGGACGACGAACGGTCGCAACCATCGTCCGACCAGTACGCGGCCGCGCCGCACGCGGCGCCGGCCGGCGGCCGCCTGCCGCGCGAGGATGTGGCGAAGCTCAAGGCCGCGCTGGCGGAGCTCAGCGAATGCCGCCGGCTGCTCGATGCGGCGCTGGGTGAGAAGATTTGATTGCCGTTTTGAAGGCTACCCGCCAGCTGATACCAGCGAAAGCTCCAGGTTGTTGCTCGACAACAAGCTCAGCTATCGACGATTTGTCCACCTGGGTGCCTTTACGAGAATTCTTCTGCGGCCGTTCGCGATCGCGTCGGCAATGAGGGACTCGAGAAAGAGTTTCCCGTCGTCGGCGCCACCCGGCGTTCCCGCAAGTCGAAGATAAGGCCAGACCGAGTGATAGTTCCGGCACGAGCCGCATAGACGATTGGCAAGCTCAAAGGCTTCCGCCGCAAGCTGCCGAATGTCCTCGGCGAAGCGAAAGTCACCGCGCATGCGTCCTTTCTTTCAAGCACGGAACGTCTGCGATCGGGTGAACAAACGAGAAAATTTGGTCGGAGCGCCGAGATTTGAACTCGGGACCCCCAGTCCCCCAGACTGGTGCGCTAACCGGGCTGCGCTACGCTCCGCCAAAGCAGGTCAGCGCGAACCTCTACGCTGGCGAGGCCGTACGCGCAAGGCCGAGCCGACGGCCGGAGATGGGCACATGACGAAGGTCGGCGCTCGAAAATGAGCGCCTATCATGCCGACGATCGATGGCTTCCGGCGTACGGGCTTCGGCTGTACGACCAGGAGGCCGCCATCAGCCCCCACAGCACGCCGAGGATCAGGTAATAATGGCGCCAGTGATCGATGTCGATGATGGCGCTTTCGCCGACCGTTCCGAGATAGGCGACATAGACCGCCTGGTAGGTGGGGCGCCACGGCGTCGCGGCGGTGATGAAACGCGCGCCGAACATGACCGTGACCAGAACCAGCGTCAGGTAGGCGATGCCGCCCAGCCATCCGCCCGACATGAAGGTATTGAGATAGGTGTTGTGCGGGTCCTCGAAAAAGAACCGGTTGAATTGCAGCGGCCCGATGCCGAACGGTTGGTCGAGCGCCATCTGGACCCCCAGAAAATAGCGGCCGAAGCGACCCAGGTGTCCGATGTCGTAGCTCTGCTCAAGGCTCGCCCGCACCTCGAACAACTGGGCGACCTTGCCGATCGACAGCAGCGCGACGAGGAGAGCGGCGAGGACGAATGCGCCGAGGAGCGCCATGGTGATGATGCGTACGCGCTGCGTCGGCGAGCGGCTGGTGATGAAGGTGAGCCCCATCAACAGCATCGCGCATAGCGCGAATTGGGCCCAGGCCCCACGCGAGAACGACAGCAGCAGACCCGCCATGAGCACGAGCAGAACCAGGCCGCCGCGCAAGATGTCGGAGGGACGGCCGACGAGGACGCGTTGGAATGCCAGCAAGCCCGGCAATATCACGAACGCCCCGAGCACGTTGGGATCGTTGAAGGTGCCGCGGGCGCGATCGTACAGCAAGAACATGTCGGATAGCTGCCCGAATGCGTGAAAATAGCCGCCGATGCCGACCAGCGAGGCAATCACGGCTGCGGCGACGTAGCCGCGCATGAGCGAGTCGAGCCGTCTCTCGGTGTTGGTGCCGAGCATGCCGGCATAGAAGATCGCGGTCACCGCAAGGTAGGCCGACACGCAAACCCAGATCACCGGCTTGGGCTGGTTGATCACCTGTACCAGCGCCGTGGCGTAGCCGATGTCGAGGAGCACCAGCAGCAGCAGGAGGGGCGCCAGCGTGCGCGGCAGCGACAGGCCGGTCAGCGCGAACACGACGATGGTGATGAGCCCGACGACCTCATAGGGGCTCGGCTCGATGAAGACGAAAGCACCGGAAAACGCCGCCAGCCAGAGCAGCGCGCCGCGCAGCGTTTCGGTCGAGAGGCGCGGCCCGGTGACCGCGCTCGCCGGTGCTGCGGCAACGAACGACATCAGTAGGCGTTCTCGGTCTTGGCGAGTGCGAGCGGCGTGACTGCCATGATGTAGAGGTCGAACAGCACGGACCAGTTCTCGATGTAATAGAGGTCGTGCTCGACGCGGCGCTGGATCTTCTCGTGAGTTTCGGTCTCCCCGCGCCAGCCGTTGACCTGGGCCCAACCGGTAATGCCGGGCTTCACGCGATGGCGGGCGAAATAGCCGTCCACGGCCTCGTCGTAGAGGCGATTTTCCGCCTTGGCGTGGATCGCGTGCGGGCGCGGTCCGACCAGCGACAGGTTGCCCTTGAACACGACGTTGAACAGCTGCGGCAGCTCGTCGAGCGAGGTCTTGCGGATGAAGCGGCCGACGCGGGTGACGCGCGGATCACCCTTGGAAACCAGCTTGCTGGCGGTGGCGTCGCACTGGTCGACATACATCGAGCGGAACTTGTAGACCTCGATCAGCTCGTTGTTGAAGCCATAGCGTTTCTGCTTGAACAGCACCGGCCCGCGGCTGTCGAGCTTGATGGCGAGCGCGATGATCAGCATGACCGGCGCCGCCGCCAAGAGCATGAGGCCGCCGACGATCCTGTCGAACAGCCATTTCATCACTACGTCCCAGTCGGTGATCGGCTTGTCGAAGACGTCGAGCACCGGGACGTTGCCGATGTAGGAATAGGCGCGCGGCCGGAAGCGCAGCTTGTTCGAATGCGCAGCGAGCCGGATGTCGACCGGCAGCACCCACAGCTTCTTCAGCATCTGCAGGATGCGACCCTCGGCCGAGATCGGCAGCGAGAAGATCACGAGATCGATGCGCGTCTTGCGCGCGAACTCGACCAGGTCGTCGACGGTGCCAAGCTTGTGGCGGCCGCCGACCGTCGCCGATGCGCGCTCATCGCCGCGATCATCGAACATGCCGACGACGCGAACGTCGGAATCGCGCTGGGCCGCGAGCGATTTGATCAGCGCATCGCCGCGCTCGTCGGCACCGACCACGACGGTTCGGCGGTCGAGACGGCCCTCCCGCGTCCAGTGGCGCACGAGCAGGAACAGCGCGCGCCGAAAGCCGATGAGCACCAGCAGGCCGGCGGCGTAGAAGCTTCCGAGCCACACGCGCGAGAACTGATCGCCGATCTTGGCGAAGAACGTCGCACCGATCACGATCAGGAAGACCACCGACCAGGCGGAGGCGAGGCGGAAATATTGCTTCTCGTATCCGCGGAACGCCTGCACCTGGTAGATGTCCGCGGCCTGGAATGCCAGCATCGCCAGCGCAGCGATGCCGAGAATGGCCGCGACGTAATGCCATTCGAACCCGTCGATGGGAACCACGTAACCGATGTAAACCGTGAGCCCGACCAGCGCGGTGAGTGCGAATTCGATCATCCGCACGGTGCCGGCGAGCACGATCGGCGAGTAGGCGGTCGCGATCGGCTGGGCGGCGACCCTGAGCGCAGCCGGCGACAGCGCCTTCGGCCGGCTTGCGGCGCCGGCCGCGTGGTCCACTGTCGCGGTGACTGCGGAGGCCGCACTCATCACCTTGCGCGGGTCGAATTCGAGCATGATCTCGCCTGAGCTGACGCAATGCGAGCCGATCCGCCACCTCGGCTCCCTCAATCCCTCGGTTGGGGTAGCGAAAAAGCTTCAAGAAATGCTTAGGGCGATGACAAAAATCCGACGATTTCTTAACCATCGCACTAGGCGAGTGCCTCCGCGTAGCCTGAAAGGACCGCCTGTGTCATCGCGTCGGCCGAAAAGGCCGCGCGGACGCGTGACTGCAGGCGCAGCGCCGCATCGTGTCTGGCCGGTGGATTCTGCAAGGCGGAGCGTATCGCGCTGGCCAGAGCCTCGGGATCGCCGGGTGCGATGAGGTCGGCAGCGTCAGGCCCAAAGATTTCGGGGATTCCGCCGACCCGGGTGGCAATGAGCGGAACTCCGGCCGCCGCCGCTTCGAGCACGATATAGGGCAGCGATTCCGCACGCGAAGGAACCACCAGCAGCTGTCCGAGCGCAAAGGCCGCGCGGGCGGGTTTCGCGCCCACGAACCGCGCCGCTCCGGCGAGCCCGGCGGCTTGCGCCTCGAACGCCGCGCGGTCGGGGCCTTCGCCGACGATCGTGGCAGTCACTGGCCGGCCGTCGCGGGCGAGTAAGGCCATGGCCTTGAGCAGCACGTCGATGCCTTTGAGCGCGCGTAGCTCGCCGATGAAGACGAGATCGGTCGCCTGCGCATCGGCTGCAATTGGGGCGAATTCCGCCTCGACGACCCCATTGTGCACCACGCGCGCGCGGGTGCCGGGATCACCGACCTTGGCGCGGAAAACATCGTGGCCATACGCGCTTTCGAACAGGAACAGATCGGTGCGCCGCATCAGCATTCGCTCGAGCGCGAGATAGATAAAGCCCGTGGGTGAGCTCCAACGGTAGTGCAGGCTGCCGCCATGCGGCGTGTAAACCCGAAGCGCCTGTCGCGCCGCCGCGAGCCGCGCATAGGCGCCACCCTTGGCGCCGTGGCCGTGGACGACGTCGGCCGCGACGTCGGCGATGCGACGGGCAACATGGGCGACCGCGGCGACATCGCGCGGTCCGATCTGCCGGCTCATGGCAACGCGGCTGAGACCAAGCGCCAACTCCGGCGCCAAAGCCTCCAGCGCCGCCTCCGCCTGCGCGCCGCCGGTGGTAGCGTCGGCGATGAGCCCGACGCGGTGTCCGCGCGCGGCCACTCCGCGTGCCAGATCGACGACGTGCCGAAACAGGCCGCCCACCGGTGCGCGCAGGACATAGAGCACGTTCAGCCTGCGGTGCGTCGGGTCCGTCATTTTGCATTCACGTCTTGTTAACGATGCGGCCGCCCGGACTTGGACAAGCCCGCATTCGTTACTCATGCGCGCCTGACGAGCGGGGCGACCGCAGAGGCGGGAGTCCGCATGCCGGCGCGTCCGGTACGGCCGGAAAGCGAACCGTGATTAGCGCTTCGCGTGGTTAACAAAACCTCACCGCGGCGATTTGTCGTGTGCTCGCGAGCGGCGGCTTAACCCGCCATCAACCATAATCGTTTGTACTTGGGTTACGAGTCGCGCGTGGTGCGCGTTGGTGCGAGATGGTCATGCAAGCGGGCGTGCAGTCGGACGGTCGGCCTGACGTAGCGCAGGCCGCCGCCGAGATCGATCTCGGGGCTCTCGGCCGCGCGCTCTGGCGCAAGAAATTCTTGATCGTCGGGTTGACGTTGATCGCCGCGGCGCTCGCCTTCGCCGCGGTCAACTTCATCACCCCGCGATACCGATCGGAAGCGCGGGTCCTGATCGAAACGCGCGAGAACATCTTCCTGCGGCCGGACGCGGAGAAGTCGATCGAGCGCAACACCACCGTCGACCAGGAGGCGGTGACGAGCCAGGTCCAGCTCATCCTCTCCCGTGACCTCGCCCGCGAGATCATCAAGAAGCTCAAGCTCGCCGAGCGGCCGGAATTCGATCCGGTCCTGCGCGGGACCGGCATCGTGCAGACCATCCTCGGTCTCGTCGGCTTCGCCAAGGATCCGATGCAGATGACGCCCGAGGAGCGGGTGCTCAAGAGCTACTACGACCGGCTCGCCGCCTTCCAGGTGGAGAAGTCGCGCGTGATCGCGATCGAGTTCGAGTCGGAAGATCCCGAGCTTGCCGCGCAGGTCGCCAATGCGATCGCCGAGGGCTATCTGGTGGTGCAGCAGGCCGCCAAGCAGGAACAGACGCGCAGCGCCGGCACCTGGCTCTCCGGCGAAATCGACCGGCTGCGCGGCAAGGTCGCCGAGGCGGAAGGAAAGGTCGAGCAGTACCGCGCCAAGACCAATCTGTTCATCGGCAACAATAACACCACGCTGTCGAACCAGCAGCTCGGCGATTTCAACGCCCAGCTCGCCTCCGCGCGCGCGCAGAAAGCCGATGCCGAGGGGAAGGCCAATCTCATCCGCGAGGCGCTGCGCACCGGCGCGGCGGTCGAATTCTCCGACATCATCAATTCGGAGCTGATGCGGCGGCTCACCGAGCAGCGCGTCACGCTGCGCGCGCAGCTGGCCGAGCAATCCTCGACGCTGCTCGATCAGCACCCCCGAATCAAGGAACTGCGCGCACAGATTGCCGATCTCGAGCGGCAGATGCGCGGTGAAGCCGACCGGCTGGCGCGCTCGCTCGAGAATGACGCCAAGCTCGCAAGCAGCAAGGTCGACGCGCTCAGCAGCGGGCTCGAGCAGCTCAAGCGGCAGGCAGCCTCGACCAACGAGCAGGACGTGCAATTGCGCGCGCTCGAGCGCGATGCGAAGTCGCAGCGCGACCTGCTCGAATCCTACCTCGCCAAGTATCGCGAGGCGACCGCGCGCGACAGCATCGGCGCCACCTCGCCCGATGCCCGCATCATCTCGACTGCGGTGGTCTCCAACACGCCGGCATGGCCGAAGAAGCTGCCGACCGTCCTGGTCGCGGCGCTAGTCATGTTCGCGCTGTCGGCGGGCTTCGTGCTGACCAGCGAATTGCTCGGCGCGCTGCCGGCGCAGGCGGCCGTGCCGTCACCCGCATCGCCGGTCGTGACGCCGGCGAGCCCCAAGGTCGAAGCGAGCCGGCCCGCCATCCAGTCTGCCGCGATCGAGGCGAGCCGCTCCGCCGTCCAGCCCACGGCGAGCGTGCTCGAGGCCGCGCGCGCGGCCGTGGGTGTGCCGCTCGGAGCGATCGAGGCGCTGGCGCGCGACCTCGGCGCCGCAGGCGAGGGGGCCCGGCGGATCACGGTGATCGGGGCGCTGCGCAACGTGGGCACCACCATGGCCGCCATTACGCTCGCGCGCAGCCTCGGCAAACAGGCGCGGGTAGCCCTGGTCGATCTCGCGCTGGGTTCGCCCAATCTTTCGGTGATCGCCGGCGATCCGGCTGCCCCGGGCATCGCCGAGCTGGTACGCGGGTCGGTCTCATTCGGCCAGATCATCACCCGCGATCGCTTCTCCCGCGTCCACCTGATCATGGCCGGTCGCGAAGCGGTCGACCCGTCCGTGATCATGAGCTCGCAGCGGCTTTCGATCACGCTCGAGGCGCTGGCGCGCAGCTACGACCACGTCGTGGTCGATGCCGGGACGGTCGGGGAGGCTGCCCTCGACCGGTTCGCCAACCTTGCGCCACGGGCGGTGCTGGTGGCAGGTGAGATCGACAATCCGGCCACGTTGTCGGCGCGTGAGCGGTTGTTGAAGGCGGGCTTTGCCGACGTGTCGGTGCTGGTCGGCGCGCCGCGCGGCCCCGAAATCGGCGCGGCCGGCGCCAGGGCCGCGGCCTGACCGGCCGCCGCTATCCCCGCGCGCGAAAACGCCGCAACGCCTGGACGGTCGCCCACAGGGCCGGCTGCGACTTGATCACCCGCTTGGTCGCGAAGGCGGCGCCGAAGGCATGGGCGGCGAGCCGCCCGCGCGTCGAGAGCGGATGGAAGACGTCGAACAACGGCTCGGGTTCCTTGCAGAAGAAGGATTTGTAGCGGGCCCTGCCGACGCCGATATCGAAGCTGCGCAACTCACGGGCGGCGCATTCGGTGATCATGTGCGCGAGCAGGATCAGGCCGGGGCTCTGCCGGCCGTTGTCGCCGAGCGTGTAGGTGTTGAACATGGACGAGAAGCGATAGCCGTCGACGATGGTGCCGAACAGCGCCAGCACCTCGCCGCCGCCTTCGAGCGCGTGGATCTCGATCAGCGGCCGGCCGTCGGCGAGTCTCCTGTGGCACGCCTCGCGCAGGAACTCGGCGACGCCCGGCTCGGCGAACACGTTGGTAAGGCCCTGCGCCGCCATGTGGGTCGCTTTCAGCGCGAAAAACGCATCGAGCAGCCGATCGATATCGGCGGCGGTTGCCGCCTGAATATAGCGATAGCCGGCAAGCTTCTGCAGCTTGCGCTCCTTGGTGCGCAAACGCGAACGCATCGAGGAGCTCAGCACCTTCTCGATCACGTTGCTCGACGGAGGATCGAGATGGAGCCGCGCGCTGATATCGACGGCGGGCTGGTGCGGCAGCAGCAGGAACGGGTTTGCGATCCCGTCCCAGCTCAGCGGTTGACTGAACAGGGCGGCCAGATCGGCACGACGGCCGCCGGCGGCGACGTGGTCGAAGATGTCGCGGACGTCGCTCGCGCCGATCGCCGCGACGACGTCGCGGCGCCATAGTCCGACGTTGAAGTTGGAGTGCTTGGAGCCGAGGAATTTGACGACGCCGAGCGGTCCCATGTCCTGGCGGCCGAACGGCCAGACGAAGACCGGCTCGCCGGCGGCGTCGAAGCCGGTGACGATGAACGGCGTCACCCCGGTCCGGGTCCCGACATGGTGCTGCCAGGCGGCGAGCAGATCGAAGCGCTGGTAGGGCGTGGTGAGCGCGCGGCCGTCCTCGAGGCGGCGCCAGAACGGTTCCGCCGCCGGCATGTCCTCGAAGACCTCGACCTTGACGACCGTCCCGGCGCGCCGCAGGCTCGCGGAAACCACGCCTTCTCGGCCAGGGTGGTAGCTGACAGCGATGTCCATCCCGAATGCGCGGCTCAAAAAAGAATCCCGGCGCCTCTCCCGTCGACCCAACGGGCGACCTTGGCAAACAATTATCAATAAAGAGTTGGGATATTTCCCGGTATTGAAACAGGGATTAGCGCATTGAGCGGCTTGAAGAAAACCATCATCCGCAGCGGCCTCGAAACGCTCTATTTCAGCGCCGCGCACCTCATTTTGCGGCCGTTCGTCGCCGGAATCGGCGCAATCCTCACGCTGCACCACGTCCGCCCGCCTCGTCTCGACCGGTTCCAGCCGAACCGGCTGCTCGAGGTGACGCCGAGCTTTCTCGACGACGTGGTCCGCTATCTGCGGCGTTCTCGCCTCGATCTGGTCAGCCTCGACGAGATGCACCGCCGATTGACGGAACGAAATCTCAAGCGGCGCTTTGTCTGCCTCACCATCGACGACGGGTACCGCGACACCCTGCAATGGGCCTATCCGATCCTGAAGAGGCATCAGGCGCCGTTCGCGGTCTACATCCCCACCAGCTTTCCCGATCGGTTGGGCGAATTGTGGTGGCTGGCGATCGAGGCGGTCATCGCCCGCAACGAGCGCGTCAGCCTGCTGATCGACGGCGAGGAGCGCGGGTTCGAGTGCCGCAGCGTGGCCGACAAGCGTCACCTGTTCGACCAGCTCTACGGCTGGGTACGCAGCCTCAAGACCGAGGAGGAACTGCGGCGCGCAGTGCGCGATCTCAGTGCCCGCTATCAGGTCGATATCGCGGCCTTCTGCGACGAATTGTGCATGAGCTGGGACGAGCTCGCCAAGCTCGCCGAGGATCCGCTGGTGACCATCGGCGCCCACACGGTCAATCACGTCATGCTGGCGAAGGTGCCGGAGAAATCGGCCCGTTCGGAAATGGAGATGAGCCGCTCGGTGATCGAGGCCTCGCTCGCCAGGCGGCCGGACCATCTGTCCTATCCGGTCGGCGACCCGACCTCGGCGGGGCCGCGCGAATTTCGCATCGCGGCGGAACTCGGTTTCAAGACCGCGGTCACGACGCGGCCGGGCGTGCTGTTCCCCGAGCATCGCCACCACCTGATGGCGCTGCCGCGCATCTCGCTCAACGGCGAGCACCAGCAACTGCGCTACGTGCGGGTGCTGCTGTCCGGCGCCGCGACCGCGGTCTGGAACGGCTTCCGCCGCGTCAACGCTGCGTAAGATGACGACGAAGGACGAACGACAGAGGACGGAATCGCTTACTTACGGCCTTCCGTCCTGTGTCGTCCGTCCCCCATCATCCATTTTATCAACGGCATTGCCGGCAGCACCCAGCCGAGTCCGGCGACGACGTAATAGATCACCTCGATCACGCCATTCGCCTTGATCGCCGGAAATTGCGCAACCGCCATCGCGAGGAGCGCCCACACCGTCACCAGGACGATGAGCGCGACCGCACCGATGAGCTTACGCAGGCGGATAGGCATGAAGGCTCGTCGATTGCGAGGGCGAAAACATGACTATATGGTCCGCGGCGTCGCCAGCAAGCGAATGATCCCGCATGACCAGCGCCCCCTTGGCTCCGCAAGCTCGCCGCCGCGCCGTCCGCATCTGGCTCCTGACGGTCGCCGCGCTGATGCTGGCAACGCTGGTCGTGGGCGGTGCGACCCGGCTCACCGAGTCGGGCCTGTCGATCGTGGAATGGCGGCCGGTGACCGGCGTCGTGCCGCCGCTCGACGAGGCCCAATGGCAGGCCGAGCTCGCCAAGTACCAGACCATCCCGCAATACCGCGAGCTCAATCGCGGGATGGGCCTCGACGACTTCAAGACCATCTATTGGTGGGAGTGGTCGCATCGGTTGCTCGCGCGCCTGGTCGGCGCCGCGTTCCTGCTGCCGTTCCTGTGGTTCCTGTGGCGCGGCGCGATCGAGCGCCACCTCCAGGCGCGGCTATGGACCATCTTCGGCCTTGGCGCCGCCTTGGGCGCGGTCGGCTGGTGGATGGTGTCCTCGGGGCTCGCCGACCGCGTGAACGTGTCGCCCTATCGCCTCGGGTTCCATCTGACGCTCGCCTGCATCATCTACGCGATGGTTTTTTGGACAGCGCAGCAGCTCCGACCGGGCGCGCCGCTGATCGTGCCGGTGCGGATTCGCGCCGGCGCGATCGGGCTCCTGGGGCTGGTGCTGGTGCAAATCGATCTGGGTGCCCTGGTCGCCGGCCTGCGCGCCGGCCTTGTCTACAACACCTGGCCGCTGATCGACGGGGGTATCGTGCCCGATGCGTCGCGGCTGTTCTTGCACGAGCCGCGGTGGCGGAATTTTTTCGAAAACACCCTCACCGTGCAATTCGATCACCGCATGGTGGGCTACGCGCTCCTGCTTTGCGCGCTGCTGCACGCCGCCGACGTCGCGCGTGGCGTGAGGGGAGGGGTGGTGCTGGCCGGCGCGCTCACGCTTGTGGCGGCGATCGCCGTCCAGGCCGTGCTCGGCATCCTCACGTTGGTCTACCAGGTGCCGCTTGCGCTCGCGCTCGCGCACCAGGCGATGGCGATCGTGGCGCTCACGATCGCGGTCGTGCATGCGCAGCGCCTCGCGCGCCCCCGCGCGATCAGCACCACCGAGCCGGCAGCGCTGGCCTCCTCGCCGCCGGCCTGACGGATACACAACGGCGGGAGAGGAGCAGCGACATGATCGAGGTGACCTCCAGCGGCGACGTCGCGATCCTGCTCATGGCCCACGGCAAGGCCAACGCCATGAGCATCGAGTTCTGCCGAGCCTTGACCGGACGGTTGCAGGAGCTCGGCACGTCGGCCGCGCGGGCCGTCGTCATCACCGGCAGGGGCTGGATCTTTTCCGCCGGGGTCGACCTGCCGCGCCTGGTTGATGGTGGCGCGCCCTATGTGCGCGAATTTCTGCCGGCCCTGAGCCAGATGTTGGCGACTGTGTTCTCATATCCGAAGCCCGTCGTCGCCGCGATCAACGGACATGCCATCGCCGGAGGATGCGTGTTGGCCTGCGCCTGCGACAAGCGCGTGATGGGCCGGGATGTGGGCACGATCGGCGTGACCGAGCTTCTGGTGGGTGTGCCGTTCCCGGCGGTCGCCATGGAGATCATGCGGTCGGTGGCGCCGCCGCAATATTTCGAGGATTTGATCTTCGGCGGCGCGACCTGTGCGCCGGGGGAGGGCATCGGCCGCGGCCTGGTCGATGAGGTCGTCGACCCGGCGCTGCTGCTCGACCGCGCGATCGCCGCTGCGCAGTCGCTGGCGGCGCTCTCGCCGCCCGCTTTTGCCTTGACCAAGCGGCAAACTCGCCAGCCGGCGCTGGAGCGGTTGCGGGAGGCTTCTACCGTCGATGCCGAGGTCACCAAGATCTGGACCGCGCCGGAAACGCTCGACCGTGTGCGGGATTACGTGTCGCGGACCTTCAAGAAGGCTTGACCGGCTCTCAACGCATGAGCCCGATCTCGCGTAGATAGCGCTGCACACCGGGGTGGATCTGGTCCGGGCTCGGTGCGGCGGCGAGCGTGTTCTGCGGCGTGGTCTCGCGGCCCTGATCGAGCCGCTTGACCAGCGCGGCGTGGCCGCGGTCGAGCGCCCGCGCCAGGCGATAGGCGACGTCGTCGTCGAGCGTCGGGCGCGCCAGGATGTAGCTCCAGGATCCGACCGATGCGACCGCGTCCTTCTGCCCGGCATAGGCGCCCGCCGGCACCGTGATGGGCTTGAGGAAATTGTGCTTGGCGCGGATGCGCTCGGCCTCCTCGGCGCTGAGCCCGATGAAGCGGCCGCCGGCCTGCATCACCGCCGTGAAGCCCGGCCAGCCGATGCCGCCGCCCCATAGCGCGGCGACGCGGCCGTCCGCCACCATCGCCGGCCCATCGCCGGCGCGCTCGAGATAGACGGCGGTGAAATCCTTCTCGCGATCGAGGCCGAGGCCATCGAGGACGTAGCGCGCCAACAGCGTCAAACCGGAGGCGCGCGTGCCCCAGGCGATCGGCTTGCCGATCAGATCGCGCAGCGTCTTCGCCGGGCTGTCGCCCCTGACCACGAACATGCCCGGGTTGGAGTAGATCGCGGTGATGATCTTCAGATTGGTCGGTTGCCGTCCGATACCCGCGAAGGCCTCGTAGGCCGGCTCCCCCGCCACCAACGCAATATCGAGCTTGCCCTCCTCCAGCAGCGGGATGTTCTCGGCGCTGCCTTTGGTGTTGCGCGGCTCGACCGCCAGCGAAGCGTCGGTCTCGTTGATGGTCTCGGCGGCCGCGCCCCCGAACAGCGGGAAACCGCCGCCCGGCGTAGCGGTGCCCAGCACCACGGCGGTTTTCTGCGCGGTAGCGGTGGCCGTCATGAAGGGAAGTGTAAGCGCTGCCAGAAATCCAAGTCGAGTGATTTTCATCCCGATCTCCGGAGGCCGATGCTTCAAGTTTTGTGGCCCGGGGAGCAAGTGTACGGGGTTTGCCGTTACTTTCCCATGCGAGCGCCGCGCGGATCAAAACCGTCCGACCATGAACCGGCCGGTCGTTGAGGTCGCCAATGTGGTCCTGCGGTCGAGGCGGTGGCGATTGATGCCGCCACTCTTCAGAGCTTTGCCTCGAGCTCCGCGATGGCCGCCGCCTTTTCGGCATCGGTCATGCGCGGATCGCGCCGGATCATTTCGATCTTGCCCTCGATGAAGGCGCGGGCGCGGTCTTCCGCCGTCGGCGGAGTCTTGCGTTCGAACTGGTCGCGCACGTCGACGATCGGCGCCTCTTCACGTTGCGCAGTCCGCGAGGGCTGCTCGATCCGAGGGGGCGGCGGGGGAGCTTTGTCGATCGGCATGTCTCCTCCTCGATCCGCCCACGTCGGCGGATCAACTCACGACTGTGAATGCATAATTGGGATCGAGGAAGACCGAAGGCTGGCTTTATGCAGGCAATCGTCCAGGGTCGCGGCGTCACGCCGCGGCCAGCGCCTGCTCCAGATCGGCGATGATGTCGGCCTTGTCCTCGAGCCCGATCGATAGCCGCACCACATCCGGCCCGGCGCCGGCCTGCATCTTCTGCGCGTCGGTGAGTTGGCGGTGCGTGGTCGAGGCCGGATGGATGATCAGCGAGCGGGTGTCGCCGATATTGGCGAGATGCGAGAACAGCTTCACGTTCGAGACCAGCTTGATGCCGGCGTCGTAGCCGCCCTTGAGGCCGAAGGTGAAGACCGAGCCGGCGCCTTTCGGCACGTATTTCTGCGCGAGCTTGTGGTAGCGGTCGCCGGCAAGGCCCGGATAGCTCACCCAGGCGATTTGCGGATGGCCGACCAGCCACTCGGCAACCGCCTGGGCATTGTCGCAGTGGCGCTGGATGCGCAACGGCAAGGTCTCGATGCCGGTGAGGATCAGGAACGCGTTGAACGGCGACAGCGCCGGTCCGATGTCGCGCAGCGCCAACACCCGGCAGGCGATGGCGAAGGCGAAGTTGCCGAAGGTCTCGTGCAGCACGATGCCGTGATATTCCGGCCGCGGCTCGCACAGCATCGGATAGCGTTTTTCACGCGACCAGTTGAAGGTGCCGGCATCGACGATCAGCCCGCCGATCGAGTTGCCGTGGCCGCCGAGGAATTTGGTGAGCGAGTGAATGACGATGTCGGCGCCGTAGTCGATCGGCTTGCACAGGTAGGGCGTGGCGAGCGTGTTGTCGACGAGGAGCGGCACGCCCGCGCGCTTGGCGATCTTGCCGATCGCCTCCATGTCGGTGATGACGCCGCCCGGATTGGCGATCGACTCGATGAAGATCGCCTTGGTCTTCGGGCTGACGGCACGCTCGAACGAGGCGATGTCGTCGGGGTCCGCCCACACCACATTCCAGCCGAAATTCTTGAACGCGTGGTTGAACTGGTTGATCGAGCCGCCGTAGAGCTTTTTCGAGGCGACGAATTCGTCGCCCGGCCGCATCAGGCAATGCATGGCCACCACTTGCGCGGCATGGCCGGACGCGACTGCGAGCCCGGCGGTGCCGCCTTCGAGCGCGGCGACGCGCTCCTCCAGCACCGCATTGGTCGGGTTGCCGATGCGGGTGTAGATGTTGCCGAAGGTCTGCAGGCCGAACAGCGAGGCGGCGTGGTCGACGTCCTCGAACACGAAGCTCGTGGTCTGGTAGATCGGGGTCGCGCGCGCGCCGGTGGTCGGATCGGGCTGGGCGCCGGCATGGATCGCGAGCGTGGCAAACCCGGGCGTGCGGTCGGTCATGGCCGGTCCTCGTCCTGTCGGGACCGGGCGGCGGTCCGCGCCCGTGGGTTTACCGAACGCGGGCGGTGCGTCAAGGCTTGGGGCCCGCGCTTTCACTGCGACGCCGCGCGCTATGACACGCAGCGAAGAAAACCGTTGCTCAATACGGGCCGAAGTTTGGAATTGACGTTCCCGCGCGCTTTGCCGCTAGCGACGGGCGGTTGGGCTGAGATCGATCGGCCCCTTCTTGTTGCGCGGTGCGGCCATCTTCTTCGCGGCCGGCTCGGGCGGCAGCAAACGCGCCATCACCGTGCGGCAGGCCGGAGACAGCGCGTCCTTGTTCACGATCATGCATTGGAATGTTCGCTCGCGGTCGGGAATCGTATGCGAGCAAACTCTGAATGCATCGTCTTGGCAGGCGGCCTGCTCGTCGGCCGTCTGGGCGGTCGCCATGGTGGCGGCGCCCAACATGAAAGCAATTCCGAACGCGGCTGATTTGAACATGCGCACCCCGACGGTTCTGCGGGAATCTGCCCCCGCCTTGGCCATGATGCCACAGGACGCTATGGCTTTCCGGCCACAGTTTATTTTTCTCGCCAGGCAGGAGGACGATCAGCGGCCGCCAAGATCGTCCTTTTGCGCGCGCTGCGCGGCGTCGGTCGCGCCGCCCGCCATGGTGACGCGGTTGAGCGCCATGCGCTGGATGCCGCGGCCGAACAGCCGAGCCTTCTTCGCCGTAATGGTTCGGGTGTTCACGCCCATCCAGGCGATCTCAGACGACAGCCGGCCGTACTCGATCTTGGGGCAGCGGTTCATCACCACCTTGAGGCCGTTCTCCTCCGCCAGCTTTGCGGCCTCGTCGTTGCGCACGCCGAGCTGCATCCAGATCACCTGCGGACGCGGCGTGAGCGCGAGCGCCTCCTGCACGATCGGCAGCGCATATTGCGAGGCGCGGAAGATGTCGACCATGTCGATAGGCTCGGGGATGTCGGCGAGCCTCGCGTAAGCCTGCCGCCCGAGCAGGTCCTGCCCGGCGAGGCCCGGATTCACCGGGATCATGCGGTAGCCGCGTTCGTGCAGATATTTGAACGCGAAATAGCTCGGACGGCTGGTATTTGCCGAGACGCCGACCATCGCGATCGTCTTCGCCGTGTTGAGGATGCCGCGAATGTAGCCGTCGTCGTAACTGTCGTGATTCATGCCGGACGCCGCCATTTGCTCGAACATAGGGGCGCCGTGGCGATTGGGGAAGGGCGCCGTCAGCCGGGGGCGCGCTGCACGCGGGTCAATTCCGGCGAAACGGTTGCAACCGCCGCCGCCCGCAGCCGCGCATTCTCCGCTTCCAGCGCCGCGATCCGATCCCGCAGCAGAACGGTGGCCTCGGCGACCTCGGTCTCGGTGAAGCGCGCGGTGATATGCTGGGAGCAATTGGCGTCCCACGCTTCGACCGTGAACAGGATCGCGCGTTCGGGCCGGGCGCGATAGCCCGGATCGGTGAGGCGCGCGAGCAATGCCGGATCGTCTTCCACGACGCGCGCCCGCCCCCAGATTTTGATCCGCCGGCGGGCGGCGAAATCGAGCAGGAAAAGATAGGCGCGATCGTTCTCGGCGAGGTTGCCGAGCGTGATGTACTGCCGGTTCCCCGCGTAATCCGCAAAGCCGAGCGTCTTTTCGTCGAGCACCTTGATGAAGCCCTTCGGGCCGCCGCGATGCTGGATGTAGGGCGCGCCGGCGGCGGAGACCGTGGCGAGGAACGCGGTGTCGAGCTCGGCGATGAACGCCGCCAGCTCGCCGGTCACGTGCGCAGGAAAGCCCGCCGCGACGCGCTTGTCGTAGCCGCGCGACGAGCCGCGCTCGGCCTGGGCGCGCCGTGCGGCGGCAGTGAAGACGATGTCGCTGTTATTGCTCATGCAAGGCTCCATCGCAGTTGCGAGCCCGGCCGCGCACCGGGACCTCCCACCAACTTGGTCATTTCTGAAAAAATGATAATAGCCCTTTATCGCAATATATTATTGCGATATTTGAAACAATATGGACCGGATCGATGGCGTTGCCGTCTTCGTCGAGATCGCCGAGCACCGCAGTTTTGCCGCGGCCGCGCGGCGGCTCGGCCGCTCGCCCACCGCCATTACGCGTGCCATCAGCGAGCTCGAAGCGCGGCTCGGAGTGCGGCTGCTCAACCGCACCACGCGCGCGGTCAGCATCACCGAGGCCGGCGAGCGGTTTCTGGCAGGCGCGCGCCGCGTGCTCGCCGATCTCGACGAGATCGAGCAGGCCGCGGCCGGCGAGGGCGCCGCGCCGCGCGGCGAGCTGCGCGTCACCGCGCCGATCCTGTTTGGACGCCTGCACGTGTTGCCGATCGTGACGGAGTTCCTGGACCGCTTCCCCGACGTGTCGGTGGCGCTGTCGCTGATCGACCGGCCGGTCGACCTGGTGGAGGAGGGGCTCGACGTTGCGGTGCGCATCGGCGCGCTCGCAGAAAGCTCGGCGATCGCGAGCCGCGTCGGAGCGCTGCACCGCATCGTGGTCGCTTCCCCGGACTACCTGGGCCGATGTGGAACGCCGCAAACGCCGGCGGACCTCGGCGCACATGCCATCGTCGCATTCTCGGGCATTGCCGGCGTCGACCACTGGGTGTTTCGTGGTCAAAGCGGTGAAGCGACTGTCGCCATCAAGCCGCGGCTGGTCGTGACCACGGCCGAGGCAGCGGTCGATGCCGCCAGAGCCGGCTTCGGCGTGACCCGCGTGCTGAGCTACCAGGCCGCCGACGACATTGCGCGGGGCTCATTGCTGCGCGTGCTGCCGGCCTATGAAGGCGAGGAGCTGCCGATCCACTTGCTCTATCCTGGGGGACGGCATCCGCCGCCGAAGCTGCGCGCCTTTCTTGATTTCACCATGCCGCGCCTGCGGCGTCGCTGCGAGGCCATCAAGCGCGCGACGAGTTCCTGAGTGCGCCGCGGTCGTTACTTGTCCTCCCACTTGGGCGGCCGCTTCTCCACGAAAGCCTGGATGCCTTCCTCCGCGTCGCGTGCCAGCAGGTTCTCCACCATCACGTCGGCGGTGTAGCGGTAGGCATCCGCGAGCCCCATTTCGAGCTGGCGGTAGAACGCCTCCTTGCCGATCTTCACAACGTGCGACGATTTCGCCGCGATCTTGCGGCCGAGTGCCAGCGCCGCATCGCGCTCCGCGCCGGCCGCGACGAGCCGGTTGACGAGCCCGATGCGGAACGCCTCCTCGGCCGAGATCAGGTCGCCGGTGAGCAGCATCTCCATCGCGTGCTTGCGCGCCACGTTGCGCGAGAGCGGGGCCATCGGCGTCGAGCAGAACAGCCCGGCGTTGATGCCGGACACGCCGAATTTGGCGCTCGCGGATGCGACCGCGAGATCGCAGCTTGCCACCAATTGGCAGCCGGCCGCGGTCGCTGTCCCCTGCACGGCGGCGATCACGGGCTGCGGCAGACGAACGATCTGCTGCATCATCGTGCTGCAGACCAGCATGATGTGCTTGAAATAGGCGCGGCCGCGGTCCGGGTCGGCGCGCCGCGCGGTCAATTCCTTGAGATCGTGACCGCCCGAGAACGCCGGCCCCTTCGCCGCCAGCACCACGGCGCGAATGCGCGTGTCGGCGGCGAGATTCGAAAGCTCCTCGCCCAGCGCTGCGAGCATGGCCTCGGACAGCGTGTTGCGCACCTGCGGCCGGTTGAGCGTGAGAATGGCGATCGGGCCGACGTTTTCGCGCAGCAGCGTCGGCGCGGGGTCGGCGGCGCGGGCGGTACGCGCGGCGGAAGAGGGTTTCATCGAATCCGTCCCGGAAAGCCCATGGTGTCAGTCCCCCTAGTTAACGCGGCACACGCCCGGCGCAAGTCTTGCGGCGAAGGAACGGGCAAATCGCCCATGCGTTATGACATCGAAAGGTGGAGGCGATCCAGCCTGGTGGCGCAATGGCGGGAAAGACGAGAGCACCCAGGAAGGCCAAGTCGCCGGACCGCAGTCGCCGCGGCCGCCGCTCCGCGGCGCGCCGGAAGACGACGACCCGCCGCAGCCGGCGGCGCTGGTCGCGCCACGTCACCGAGCACAGCGATGCGCTCACGCTCGATCGCAGCGTCTTCACCTGGAACGACCCGAAGCGGATCGCGGCGTCGCTCAAGCGCTCGGCCGAACGAAGCCGGCGACGCAAGGCGAGCCCCTACCGCTCCGCGCTTTCCATGCTGACCTTCTACATCAACCGCGCCGGCAAGAACCTTGCCCCTTCGCGCAAGAAGACGCTGATGCGCGCCAAGGATGAGCTGCGCCGGCAATTTGGCAAGGCCTAATCACCCGGGATCGGCCTTTTTCGCATCTCCATAATCGTCTAACCCTGTCGGCCATGGAGGGGCGGATGCCGACCTTGATGACGGTCAATGACCTCGAGCGCTTTCTGACCGCCGAGTTTCCCCAGGTGTTCCATCCCGCGAGCGGCCTCTCGATCGAAGCGGTCTGGGAGGGCGGCGGCCGCGTGCGGCAGGCCTATAGCGACGGCTCGGTCCGCCCCGGCGGCACCATTTCCGGACCGACCATGATGGCGCTCGCCGACTTCGCCATGTACGTCGCCGTATTGACGGCGATCGGTCCGGTGCCGCTGGCGGTGACCACCAATCTCAACATCAATTTTTTGCGCAAGCCCGCGCGCCGCGACCTGGTGGCGGAGGCGCGGCTGTTGAAGCTCGGAGGGCGGCTCGCGGTCGGCGAGGTCACCATCCGGTCGGACGGCGAGGACGCGCCGGTCGCGCACGTGACCTCGACCTATTCGATCCCGCCGCGCAATGGCAATTAGCCAGAGGTAACATCGAACCATTTTGTTAAATAGCTGATATCATTACATGAATATTTGAGCACCGGCGTTGACCGCGCGCCAACCGCCGTGTATGAGCCGCTCCCGAGACGGCGAGGGCAGGGTGCTCCGCCGCGTTTTTCGCTGAAAGCGCGTGTCATGAAAACCTTTTCGGCCAAGCCCGCCGAGATCAAGAAGAAGTGGGTGATGATCGACGCCGATGGCCTGGTCGTCGGCCGGCTCGCCTCGATCGTCGCGCTGCGGCTGCGCGGCAAGCACCTGCCGATCTACACCCCGCACGTCGATTGCGGCGACAACGTCATCATCGTGAACGCCGCCAAGATCGTGCTCACCGGACGCAAGCGCGAGAAGAAGATCTATTACCACCACACCGGCTATATCGGCGGCATCAAGGAACGCACCGCAAAGTCGATCCTCGAGGGCAAGTTTCCCGAACGTATCGTCGAGAAGGCGATCGAGCGCATGTTGCCGCGCGGCCCGCTCGGCCGCGTGCAACTCGGCAATTTGCGCGTCTATCCCGGTCCCGATCATCCCCATGCGGCGCAGAATCCCCAAGTTCTCGACGTCGCCGCCATGAACCGCAAGAACACAAGGAGCGCGTGACCATGGCCGAAACCATGCAGTCGCTCGATCAATTGTCCGCGCTCAAGCCCGCGGCCGCCCCCGAGACCCCGAAATACGTCCAGAAGCTCGACAAGCAGGGCCGCGCCTACGCCACCGGCAAGCGCAAGGACGCGGTGGCGCGGGTGTGGGTCAAGCCGGGCGCGGGCAAGATCGTCATCAATACCCGCGAGATCGAGATCTACTTCGCGCGGCCGGTGCTGCGCATGCTGATCCAGCAGCCGCTGGCGGCGACCAACCGCAACGGCCAGTACGACGTCACCTGCACCGTGTCCGGCGGCGGTCTGTCGGGCCAGGCCGGCGCGGTCCGCCACGGCCTTTCCAAGGCGCTGCTGAACTTCGAGCCCGATCTGCGCGGCGCGCTCAAGCGCGGCGGCTTCCTCACCCGCGACCCGCGCGTGGTCGAGCGCAAGAAATACGGCAAGGCCAAGGCCCGCCGCTCGTTCCAGTTCTCCAAGCGCTGACGCCGTCCCCGATCGCCAGCCAAATTCGCCGGCGGGCCTTACGGCCCGCCTTTGCTTTGGTGCGCCCGCTGCGGCGCGGATCGCCCGCGCTTACGCAGCTGTCGAAGGTGCATCGTTTCCGTCGAATTGCACGCGTTCCATTTACTTTCCGGCAATCCTACTTGCCGCGATTATTGTCGCGGTCGATGTCGCGGTAACCGCTGCGGAAGACTTGGCCAGCTAGATTGCCGCGAGTTCGGCGGGTAGCGGTCGTCTTCATGCATCTCGATCTCGGGACCCTTTCGGTCGTAACGGTGTTCGTGACGGCGTTGCTCGGTGCGCTCCTGGTCTTTGCCGGGTTGCAGAACCGCAGCATCCGGTCGCCGATGTGGTGGGGCGCCGCCCAGATCGTCGGCGCCATCGGGCTCGCGCTCGCGACCTCGCGCGGCGGCGTCCCCGACTTCGTCTCGATCGATATCGCCAATGCGCTGGTGCTGCTCGGCTATGGCCTGACCTGGGCCGGCGCCCGCATTTTCGACGGCCGCAAGGTGCAGCCGCTGGTCGTCGTGTTTGCGCCGATCCTGTGGCTGCTCGCCTGCCGCATCCCGGTCTTCGCCGACGATGTCAACCTGCGCGTCGTGGTGCTCTCGGCGATGCTGGCGATGCTCGCTGCCGCCACCGCCGAGGAATTCTGGCGCGGCCGCGACGAGCCGCTGATGTCGCGCTGGCCGACCGTCATCGTGCTGCTGGCCTATGCGGCGGCGCTGCTGGCGCGCATTCCGGCGACCTATTTCTCGCCGCTGCTCGACAGCCAGTCGCTGCTGAGCGGCGTCTCGTTCGCGCTGATCGCCTTCGGGACGCTGCTGTTCACCGTGGTGATGGCGTTCCTGCTGCTGAACATGACCAAGGAGCGCACCGAGCTGCAGCACAAGATCAACTCGCTGGTCGATCCGCTCAGCGGGGTCGCCAACCGCCGCGCCTTCCTCAACGGCGCAAGCCGGCTGTTCACCCAGCAGGCGGCCGACCGCGAGCCGTTGGCGGTGTTGCTGTTCGACCTCGACCGGTTCAAGGCGATCAATGACCGTATGGGTCACGCGGTCGGCGACCGCGTGTTGCAGACCTTCGCCAAGGCGGCGACGTCGACGTTGGGCGCGGACGTGCTGTTCGGCCGCATCGGCGGCGAGGAATTCGCGTCCCTCATCCCGGTCGGGGATCTGGGCGAAGCCTTCGCCATCGCGGATCGGGTGCGCCGCAACTTCGCCGCCGCGGCGGTACGTTTCACCGACGGCGATCTGGCGCCGACCGTGAGCATCGGCGTCACGCTCGGCGCGGACGGCAAATCCGACGTGGACACGCTCTTGGAGGTGGCCGACCGGGCGCTCTACCGGGCCAAGGCCAACGGCCGCAACCGGGTCGAGGCGACGGCGCCGCTCGACGAGGTCGAGGCGCCGTTCGCCCGCGCGCCTTCGATCGTGCCGCTGATCGGCACCGAGCGCCCGGATGTCCCGGACGCAGCCAGCATCCGCCGGCGCGCCGCGATCTGAGCACGGCCCGAGGTCAGTCGCCGATCTTGATGCCCGAAGCCTTGATCACCTTGGCCCAAATCGGGATCTCGGCATGAATTGCGGCCGCAAATTCCGCCGGCGTCTCGCCGACCGGCAGCAGGCCCAGGTCGGCGTATCTCTCCCGTACGTCCGACAACGCCAGGACGTTCATGGTGTGGCGGTGAAGCTTGTCGACGATCGGTCCAGGAGTGCCCGCCGGCGCAAACAGACCGAACCAGACGCGCGAGTCGAAATCGGGAAACCCGGACTCGGCCATCGTCGGCAGATCAGGCATGAAAGGCGATCGCTCGGGCGACGTCACCGCCAGCGCTCGAACCTTGCCCTGCCGGATCAGTGGAGTCATCGTCCCGATCGAGCATATGCACATCGTAATCCGGCCGCTGAGCAGATCGGGGATCAGTGCGGATGGGCCGCGATAGGTCACCTGTTGCACGTCGATGCCGGCCATCGATTTCATCAGCTCGGCGGCCAAATGCGTCGAGGTGCCGAGACCGGAATTGCCATGCGTCAGCGCGCCCGGTTGCGCCTTCGCCAGGCCGATGAGCTCTTGCACGCTCCCGGCCGGGACATCGTTGTTCACGACCAGCAGGTTCGCGTAGGTGAACAGCCGCGTGATCGGGATGAAATCCTTCAAAGGATCGTAGGGCAGCTTGTCGTAGAGCGTGGCGTTGATCACGATCGAGCCATGCGAGCCGATCCAAAGGGTATGGCCGTCCGGGGTGGCTTTGGCCGCTCGCTCGGCGGCGATATTGCCGCTGGCGCCGACGATGTTCTCGAAGATGATCGGCTTGCCCAAGCTTGCGGCCAGCTTGTCCGTGAACATGCGCGCGGCGACATCCGAGCCCGGCGGGAAGCCGTAAAGCATGCGGATATTTCTTTCCGGAAAACCGGTCTGCGCGCTTCCAGCTTGCGCTAGCAGCAGGCTCCACACGGCGATCATGGCGGCGAGGAATTTCACATCCGCGCTCCGGGAAAACGGTCCGACCCGTTTGATACTATGCTCGCGCAACTCCGAGGCAATGGCGCCGTGCGGCAACGGAGCAGGTCGGTCAGGCGACGGCGCTCTCGTAGCTGATCTCGGCGAGCGCCGCCCGCGCGCAATGGGCGTTATGCGCAATATAGACTGCCAGCACGCGTCGAACGGCCTCCGACAAGCGCGGCAGCACCCGCACGCCGTCGCCGTCCGTCCCGGTCCGCACCAGAAAGCCCTCGCGCTCGCAATCGCGCAGCAGCTGGCGCACGTGCACGCGTGAGATCCCGAAGCTGCGGCCCAGCGCCGACAGCGAGATCGACACCGGCTGCGTCGGCGGAAAGGCGTCATCCGGCTCGCCCGGCAGCAGCAGGCTCATCAAGGTGGCGACGCCGCCGTTGCGCTCGAAAAAGAGTCTGACGTCGGGGATATGATCGACGTAGTAGAAGCCCGCGAAGTAGCTTTCCGCAAGCTGGCGAATGAAATTCGGCATGAATTCCGGTGACGGAAGCGCCGACAGCGCTTCCGCTCCGTCGGGAATGAGTTTCGCCGTTGCATCGAAGATGAACGCGCAACGCGCCCGGTGCCACGCGATCAGGCGCTCGCTCGGCATCAGCCGGCGCAACCGCCGGTCCGTTTCGCTCGGCGCCGGCGCGAGATGGCCGAACATGCGCATCAGGATCAGCATCGCCTCGGCGCGTGGCCGGCCTCGCCCGGCGCCGCTATCTTGGCGTCGCGCGCCGGGATCGCCCGGCGGACTGGAACCTGACGCGGCGGCAGGCGCTGCGCCGACGCTACGCTGGCGGCCGCACGCGCCTAGCGGGAACGGCTCGCCAAGGAAGTGCGACCAACTAAAAAGTGCAGAGCGCTTTCCGATTCTACCGGAACGGAGCCCGCGCTAGCCGCGCTCAGGCTAAGTAAGAATACGGATCGGCGGCACTCAAGTCGGCTTACGCCGACATGGATCGCCTCACGCGCGCTCTCGAGCAGGCCCGCTATCGGATCAAACACGCTCACCCAGCGCTCACCGAAAAGGCGTGTTCACCGAAAGAGTTAGAGCGCGTACCGCGGAAGGGCGTCGGCGGCGACGCACCACAGACCCGAACGGTTCCTTCCGCGCATCGATATTTTTTTCGAGGTATTTCGCCACAATGCGACGCGATTAACGAAACCATTCACAAAGCCTGCAATCAGAGTTTCTGCAACATAACGGCGGATGATGGTATGGCAGCGAGGTCCACAAGAATTGTGAGGGGCTGAACATGCTAGTACCTGCCGCGACTGCGCCGATCGCGCTCGACATCACGACGCTGTTCGTCGTCGCGACCTGCATCACCGCGCTGCTCGGCCTGTTTCTCTTGTCCGCGTGGATGCAGGAGCGCATCCGGGCGCTGGCCTGGTGGGGCACCGCCTACCTGCTCGGCGGGTTTTCCGTGGCGGTCTGGAGCATCGAGGGCCTCGTTTCGCCGCCGTTGCCGGTCGGCATGGCGAACGCGCTCTTGTTCGTCGCCTGCGGCATGATCTGGAACGCCGCGCGCATCTTCCACGGCCGCCACGTGCTGTGGGGCTCGATGCTCGCCGGCTCGATCGCCTGGCTCGCGGCCTGCCTGTCTCCGGAATTCGCCGAGTGGACCGCCGCGCGGATCGTGCTCAGCTCGGTCATCGTTTCCGGCTACACCTTCCTGACCGCGGCCGAGCTTTGGCGCGAGCGCCGCAAGACGCTGCTGCGGCGGTGGCCGGCGATCTTCGTGCCGATCCTGCACGGCGCCGTCTTCCTGTTCCCGATCCCGCTCGCCAGCCTGCTTCCGAACGATGGCGGCATCATGAGTCTCGCGAGCGGATGGTTCGCCATCTTCGCGCTCGAGACCATGCTCTACGTCGTCGGCACCGCCTTCATCGTGCTGGTGCTCGCCAAAGAGCGCAGCGTGCGCATCCACCGCGACGCGGCCTCGACCGACGAGCTGACCGGGCTGCTCAACCGGCGCGGCTTCTTCGCCGCCGCCCATCAGCTGGTCGCCCGTCAGGCGGCGAAGCGCGAGCCGGTCAGCGTGCTGATGCTCGATCTCGATCACTTCAAATCGATCAACGATCGGTTCGGCCATCCGGTCGGCGACGAGGTGCTGCGCCTGTTCGCCTCGACCGTCGGCGCCAACATGCGCGCGGCGGATGTGATCGGCCGGTTCGGCGGCGAAGAATTCGTGGCCATTCTGCCGGGCAACCTCGCCGACGCCACCGTCGCCGCCGAGCGCGTGCGCATGAAGTTCCAGGCCGCCGCCGGCACGGTGGCGGGCTGCCGACTCGATGGGACGGTGAGCATCGGTGCGGCGAGCGGCGGCATCGACGTCGCGTCCCTGATCGCGTCGGCGGATGCGGCGCTCTATCGCGCCAAGACCAACGGCCGCAATCGCGTCGAGGGTGTCGAGATCGGGCTGCCGGCGGGCGTTACGCCGCCGCTCGTCCCCGCGGGCGCCGAGGCCGAAGCCGGCATGGCCTGGCATGTGAACGCCGCAACCTCGGCCGGCGAGCCAGTCCCGGCGTCTTAACGAATTGCAAATCCTCCGCACCCATTGCGCGGGCCCGGTCGGGCGGGGCAACCGCCCGTTTACCGGGTCCGCGCTAGCATGAAGGCATGTGGCAGCTTCGCACCTTATGGCGCGCCAGAGCCGATCTGCTCGCGCTCGAAAGCACGGCCGCGCGGGCAGGCTGCGCGTTGGCATGCCCATTCTCCTCGTCCGACGAGTTCGAAGCCGCGGTGATCCGCCGCAAGCTCGACGCCGGCGTCTACGGTCCCAAGCGGCGGCGGCGCTACGTGCTCTATGCGGGCGCCGCGACCAGCGTGCTTGCCGTCCTGGTGTGGATGCTCTGACCGCTTCGGCGTTCTACTTCAGAATGAGCTTGTTCTGCGCGGCGAGGCGCAGCCGGTAAGTTTGACCGTCATGATACCTGGTGGAACCACGATCGACTTCGTCCGGCAGATAAATTGATCGCGTAAACACAGTTTGCGCTTGCATTTAAGGGCTCCGATCAGGCCAATGCATCGGCGTCCCCAATCCGCGGGCCGAAGGAGCCGAATGAGCGATCTCCGCGACGCCTACATGAACTACGTCGTCCCCATGGTGGTCGAGCAGACCATCCGCGGCGAGCGGGCCTACGACGTCTTTTCGCGGCTGTTGAAGGAGCGCATCATTTTCATCACCGGCCCGATCGAGGACGCGATGTCCACGTTGGTCATTGCGCAACTGCTCTTCCTCGAGTCCGAGAATCCGAAGAAGGAAATCTCGATGTATATCAACTCCCCGGGCGGTGCGGTTACCTCGGGGATGGCGATCTATGACACCATGCACTTCATCCGCTCGCCGGTGTCGACGTTGTGCGTCGGCCAGGCGGCCTCCATGGGCTCGCTCTTGCTCGCGGCCGGAAAGAAAGGTCTGCGCTTCGCCCTGCCCAACGCCCGCATTGTGCTGCACCAGCCTTCGGGCGGTTTCCAAGGCCAGGCGACCGACATCATGCTGCATGCCCAGGAGATCCTGAATCTGAAGAAGCGCCTCAATGAGATCTACGTGCACCACACCTGCCAGCCGCTGCAGAAGATCGAGGAGGCGCTCGAGCGCGACTATTTCCTCACCGCCGAGATGGCCAGGGATTTCGGTCTGGTCGACCAGGTGATCGCCAGGCACCTCACGGAACACGCTGAAGCGGTGTGAGGTCGCAGCGTCGGGGCACGCCGCCGCTCTTTTGTTGTCAAGCAGCCGCGCAAAGGCCGTGGAGTGATGCGGATCGATCAGTTGAGCGGCGGTTTCGCGTCGGGCAACAGGCCTCTCACAGCCAGCTCCCGCCTTAATTCGTCGATGGCGCTGTTTGCCGATTCCGAGCTGTTCACCTTCTCGATCCGGCGAAGCAGCGAACGAATGGCCGGGTCTTTGTCCCTGATTGCCCATCTACGAACAAACACTTGGGCCTCGTAAAACGTGTTTATTCGGACCGGCCTGCTGAGGTTGGGCAAGTTGGCGTCGAAGACCCGCGCAAACCGAACATCGCTCATGAAATCCCCTGCTGGTTAGCGATCCGGCATCACGGGCCGGTCGCTCCCGAACCACAACTTCGCTCCGCGGACTCGAACCGCCTACACCGCATCGAGCAGCGTATCCCAGGCATTCATCGACAGCAGCTCGATGCTGCCGCGTCTCTTGATGAATGCCGACGGAATCAGCCACTCGCGACACCCAATCGGAGGATCGTTCGCCCATTCGAACGGCGCAAGGTCGATCTCTTCACAAGCGAACGTCACGCGTAGCAGCGCATCATTGTCGTCAGCCGCGATTCCTTCCCACGGCACATCGCTCAACCAGATGCCACGGTGCCCGCGGTCCGACATGTACTCGCCGCCGCCGTCGCGAAAGCCATCTCGCAAGATCACTTCGGCAATGTCGCGGTATGTACGGTGGAAAAGAACGAGTGTCATTGATCCCCTTTTTAGGTCCGCGACCGCCCAGAGGGCGCTGTTACTCAGATCCGGAAATCCAGCACTTTCGGAGCCCTTCAGAATCTCTCACCCACCAGTAACTTCCCTCTGGATTGTGTCCGGATACCTTGAAGCTCTTGACGTGGCGTTTGACAGCCGCGAGCGCGTCTTCGCGTGTGATAAATCCATCCCCAACTTGGGTCGGCGGGGATGAGCTTTGACTCTTAAGTTCCAGAATTTTGAACATCGCCGGTTCTCGTTCCGCGTCATCGGTCATTCGATGCGTCGAGCTTACCCAGGGTGCCGCGTTGGTCTGCGCGCTTGCCGGGCTTGCGGATCATCCGGCCAAACGGAACCGCAATCCGCTGGCCTGATACTGGCGACCGGCAATTCACCCGCAACGTCGCGAGAACAATCGGAAGGACGATTGTGAGGGCGAACAACAGGCACCATCATCATAGGCCGGCCGGCGCGCACGCCTTTCAGCCATTGGAGCCTGACAATGACGCGATGGTACCGTACGTTACTGTATCCAGGGTCGTTTGTCCAAATAATAACAACGGAATTTCTCAATTTCTGAAAATATTTCTGCCACATAGGACTAGTTTTTGTTTGCTCTGAACTTATATCGGTGGTGTCGTCTGAATGATGACCATCCGAGGGATATTTCACCGATATTTTGGAGATACTGACATGGCGAATATTGCTCCCAATGCAGCCGTTTCGAAACCCGAGAGCTCTGCCGAGGACGGGCCCCAACGCGCCGCGATCCCAGTGATTGCATAAGACCAGCGAGCGCATGAGACCGATCAAATGATGTTCAGAGCCTAGGGAGATACCGATGAAGTTCCGCCCCCTCCATGATCGTGTTGTCGTCAAACGTATCGCCGCCGAGGAAAAGTCCACCGGCGGCATCATCATTCCCGACACCGCCAAGGAAAAGCCCTCCCAAGGCGAGGTCATCGCGGTCGGCCCAGGCGGCCGCGACGAGGCCGGCAAGCTCATTCCGATCGAGCTCGAGGTCGACGAGCGGGTGTTGTTCGGCAAGTGGTCCGGGACCGAGGTCGTGATCCACGGCGATGAGCTGCTGATCATGAAGGAAAGCGACATCATGGGCGTGCTCGACGAGACCGCCGCCAAGAAAAAGGCCGCGTAAGCGCGAGCTCGATCCTCATCCTGAGGAGGCCGCGCAGCGGCCGTCTCGAAGGATGCGGGCAATGAATCACGGGCCTCATCCTTCGAGACACGGCCAAAAGCGATCGAGCGTACGCAGATTGCATGCACGCATCTGCGATGCCCGCTCTTCAGGATGAGGATCAAGACGAGAGGACATTACGATGGCTGCGAAAGAAGTCAGATTCTCGGTCGAGGCGCGCGACAAGATGCTGCGCGGTATCGATACTCTCTCCCACGCGGTGCGAGTGACGCTCGGTCCGAAAGGCCGCAATGTGGTGCTCGACAAATCGTTCGGGGCCCCGCGCATCACCAAGGACGGCGTCACCGTCGCCAAGGAGATCGAGCTCGAGGACAAGTTCGAGAACATGGGCGCGCAGATGGTGCGCGAGGTAGCCTCGAAGACGTCCGACCAGGCGGGTGACGGTACCACGACCGCGACGGTGCTGGCCCATGCAATCGTCAGGGAAGGCGCGAAATCGGTCGCCGCCGGCATGAACCCGATGGACCTCAAGCGCGGCATCGACCTCGCGGTCGAGGCCATTGTCGCGGATCTGCAGAAGAACTCGAAGCGGGTCACCTCGAACGAGGAGATTGCCCAGGTCGGCACGATCTCCGCCAACGGCGACGCCGAGATCGGCCGCTTTCTTGCCGACGCCATGAAGAAGGTCGGCAATGAAGGCGTGATCACCGTCGAGGAGGCAACGTCGCTGGAGACCGAGCTCGAGGTGGTCGAAGGCATGCAGTTCGACCGCGGCTATATCTCGCCCTACTTCGTCACCAACGTCGACAAGATGCGGGTCGAGATGAACGACGCTTACGTCCTTATTTATGAAAAGAAGCTGTCCGGGTTGCAGGAGCTGCTTCCTCTTCTGGAAGCGGTCGTGCAGTCCGGCAAGCCGCTTTTGATCGTCGCCGAGGATATCGAAGGCGAGGCGCTCGCCACCCTCGTGGTCAATAAGCTGCGCGGCGGCCTGAAGGTCGCAGCCGTGAAGGCTCCCGGCTTCGGCGACCGCCGCAAGGCCATGCTCGAAGACATCGCCATCCTCACCGGCGGCCAGGCGATCTCCGAGGACCTCGGGATCAAGCTCGAGAACGTGACGCTCGCCATGCTCGGCCGCGCCAAGAAGGTGATGATCGAGAAGGAGAACACCACGATCGTCAACGGCGCCGGCAAGAAGTCCGACATCGAGGCCCGCGTCGCCCAGATGAAGGCGCAGATCGAGGAGACCACCTCCGACTATGATCGCGAAAAACTGCAGGAGCGTCTCGCCAAGCTCGCGGGCGGGGTCGCGGTGATCCGCGTCGGCGGCGCGACCGAGATCGAGGTGAAGGAGCGCAAGGATCGGGTTGACGACGCCATGCACGCGACCCGTGCGGCGGTCGAGGAGGGCATCCTGCCGGGCGGCGGCGTCGCGCTGCTGCGCGCCGGCGAGGTGCTCAAGAAGCTGCGCACGCACAACGACGACCAGAAGACCGGCGTCGAGATCGTAAGGAAGGCTCTCTCCTGGCCGGCGCGCCAGATCGCCATCAACGCCGGCGATGACGGCTCGATCGTGGTCGGTAAGATCCTGGACAAGGACACCTACGCCTACGGCTATGATGCTCAGACCGGTGAATACGGCAATCTCGTTGCCAAGGGCATCATCGACCCGACCAAGGTGGTGCGTGCGGCGTTGCAGGGTGCCGCATCCGTCGCGGGCCTGCTCATCACCACCGAAGTGATGGTTGCCGAGTTGCCGAGGAAGCAAGGAACGCCTGCCATGCCCGGTGGAGGAATGGACTTCTAGCCGGGCGCATCCTTCCACGACCGCGTCTCGGCGGTTTGCATTTCCGGGTTTGAGTTCCGAGAACAGCTTCATCGACGGCTAGCGAGGTCCCCGAACGGGCGTCCCAGGAGAGGTGCATGACGAGCAAAACCGACACGGCACAGAAGGAAAAAGACAAGGAAGAGGCGCCGGAGAAGGAAGCCACCGAAGCGCCCGATACGCCGCTGCCGCTGCTCGACCTCTCCGACGCGGCCGTCAAGAAGCTCATCCGCACCGCCAAGAAACGCGGCTACGTCACCCATGACCAGATCAACGCGGTTCTGTCCTCCGAGGAGGTCAATTCCGAGCAGCTCGAGGACGTGCTCGCGATGTTCAGCGAGATGGGCGTCAACGTGGTCGAGACCGAGGAGGCGAGCGAGGACGAGGAGCAGGAACGCGACGAGCCCGAGGAGGAGACCGCAAGCGAGAGCGGCGAATTGGTCGAGGTCCAGCAAAAGGTCCCGGCCAAGGCCGCGGCCAAGGAGCCGGCCGAGCGTACCGATGACCCGGTGCGCATGTACCTGCGTGAGATGGGCTCGGTGGAACTGCTCTCGCGCCAGGGCGAGATCGCCATCGCCAAGCGCATCGAGGCCGGTCGCGAGGCGATGATCGCCGGGCTGTGCGAGAGCCCGCTCACCTTCCAGGCCATCATCATCTGGCGTGACGAGCTTAATGAAGGAAAGGTGTATCTGCGCAACATCATCGATCTCGAGGCCACTTATGCCGGGCCCGACGCCAAGGCCATGCCGGACCCGGTGATCGGCCCCGACGGCCAGGTCGTACCGGTGCCCGGGGTGCTCCCCGTTGCGCCGCCGGCGGCGCCGGCCGGCGCGACCCCGTTCAAGGCCGCCAACGACGACGAGGCCGAGGGCGGGGAGAAACCCGAGGGCGCGGCCGAAGGCGATTTCGACGACGACGACATGGAGAATTCGCTCTCGCTCGCGGCGATCGAGGCCGAGCTCAAGCCCAAGGTGCTGGAGACCTTCGACAACGTCGCCGACAGCTACAAGCGGCTGCGCCGCCTGCAGGACCAGGACATCGAGCTCAAGCTCAGGAACACGACGCTTTCGCCGGCGCAGGAGCGTCGCTACAAGAAGCTCAAGGACGGCATCATCGCCGAGGTGAAGTCGCTGCGGCTGAACCAGGCGCGCATCGATTCCCTGGTCGAGCAGCTCTACGACATCAACAAGCGGCTGGTCGGCTACGAAGGCCGCCTGATGCGGCTCGCCGAGAGCCACGGCGTCACGCGCGAGGATTTCGTCAAGATCTACCGGGGCGCCGAGCTCGATCCGGGCTGGCTCAACCGGGTGTCGAAGCTCTCGGCCAAGGGCTGGAAGAGCTTCGTCGCCACGGACAAGGACAAGATCAAGGACCTGCGCCACGAGATCCAGTCGCTCGCCGGCGAGACCGGGCTGGAGATCGGCGAGTTCCGCAAGATCGTGCAGATGGTGCAGAAGGGCGAGCGCGAGGCGCGCCAGGCCAAGAAGGAGA
>WNFV01001088.1_pt1 | contig 78267 bp, 72 predicted proteins | sample 5400101 | NCBI WGS metagenome assembly WNFV01 (sample SAMN13153361, study PRJNA577476) | soil metagenome | isolation source: 115 cm soil or saprolite under grassland replicate 1 | place: USA:California | collected 2016-06-15
ACGCCCGTCGCGGCACTGGTCCAGTCGGCCAACATCCTGATCGACCAGTTCGCGCTCTTCCAGGAGCTGCAACAAGAGAAGCGCCGCCAGGATAAGCAGGGCCTCAGCGCAGGCCCCGTCCCGTCGCGCATCTTCGACATGCCGATCGAGCAGCTCGAGCTGTCGCAGCGTACGTACAACTGCCTCAAGCGCTCGCAGATCACCAAGGTCGGCCAGATCTTGCAGATGAGCGAGAACGAGCTGCTCTCCCTGCGCAACTTCGGCCAGAAGTCACTGGTCGAACTGCGCGAGAAACTACAGGAACACGGCGTGCTGCCCGAGTCAGTGGGCGGCACCGACGGCACCGGGACGCTGGGCGACTCGATCATTCAGGACGAGTCGGCCGGCGACCAACCCGAGGACGAGGACTAACACTGATGCGCCACCGCGTTGCGATGAGAAAGCTGGGTCGGCCGACAGGCCATCGCCTGTCGCTGATCCGCAACCTGATGACCGATCTGATCCGTCACGAGCGATTGCAGACCACAGAGCCCAAGGCGGCCGAGCTGCGGCGCGAAGTTGAACGACTGATCGGCACCGCGCGCGGGGGCGACTTGCATGCGCGGCGACTCGTCGCCGCCAAGCTGTACGACCCCGAGATGGTCAAGAAGCTGTTCTCGGAGATCGTCCCGCGCTACCAGAGCCGCCCCGGCGGCTTCACTCGCACCATGAAGCTCATGCCCCGGCGCGGCGATGGCGCGCCGATGGCGCAGATCGAGCTCGTTCCATAAGCACCTTCCCAACCGAACGTACGGTCAAACTCACCCTGGGCTATCGCGGCACGGCCTACGCAGGCTGGGCCGCTCAACCCGGTCAGACCACGGTCCAATCCGTCATCGAAGCCGCACTGGCGCGAGCATTTGGCCACCCGGTCCGCGCAATCGCCGCTGGTCGCACCGATGCTGGCGTGCATGCCGATGGCCAGGTGGTCTCGTTCTCGACGACCGCTGGGCTGCCGACCTCGGCCCTGCCGCACGTGATGCCGCAATGGTTGCCGCCGGATGTCTGGCCGATCGAGGCCGCCGATGTGGCCGCCGGCTTCGACGCCAGGCGCGCAGCCAGGCGGCGCTGGTACCGCTACGCAGTGTGGCGCGGCTCCGTGCCGCCGAGCGGCTGGCACGGTCGAGCGCTAGCCCACCCTGAGGATCTGGACCTGTCGGCCATGCGTGCCGCGTCCAGGTCACTGCTGGGAAAGCACGATTTTGCCGCGTTTGCGACGCAGCCGCCGCCCGAACGCTCGACCACCCGCACGGTTGTCGCCGCCGATTGGCTCGAGCTCGGACCGCTTTTGATGTTCGAAGTCTGCGCCGACGGCTTCCTCAAGCAGATGGTGCGCAGTCTCGTTGGCAGCATGCTCTGGGTAGGCGGCAAGCACCGGACGCCTGAACAATTCGCGGCAGCTCTGGCGAACGCCGATCGCCGCGCAGCCGGGCCGAACGCCCCGGCGCATGGACTCACCCTCTCCCGCATCGAGTACTAGACGGGGTAACCACTCTGGAGCTATGGCAAACACACAGAAAACCTATAGTCCCAAAGCCAGCGAGGTAACCCACGCCTGGCGATTGGTTGACGCCGATGGCCAGACGCTGGGTCGGCTTGCCTCGCAAGTGGCGGGCTTTCTGCGCGGCAAGCATCGGCCCGTGTTCGCCGAACACATGGATATGGGCGACTACGTGGTCATCGTGAACGCCAGTCGGATTCGCGTTTCCGGCAACAAGGCGCGCGATCGCTTCTACTATCGCCACTCGACGTACCCGGGCGGGTTGAAGGCCGTCGCACTCGGCGAAGTGCTCGAAAAACATCCCGACCGGTTGATCAAGCACACCGTCAAAGGCATGCTGCCGCATAACGCGCTCGGCCGGAAGATGCTGCGCAAGTTGAAGGTCTACGCCGGGCCGACGCATCCGCACGAAGCCCAGTTCCGCGCCTCCGAGCGCGCTCAGGAGGCCACTACATGAGAGATCGTTCGCCTTCGTCGCCGACTGCCGGCTCGCGCAACAGCTTCACCGCCGTTGGCCGCCGCAAGACGAGCGTCGCACGAGTGTTGCTGCAACCCGGTAATGGCGTCATCGTGATCAACGGCTTACCGGTCGAGCAGCGCTTTCCCAGAGCCACCCATCAGTCCTTCATCACCTTGCCCTTGCGCCTGACCAACCGCCTCGGTTCGTACAACCTGCTGGCCAAAGTAACCGGCGGCGGCACTAGCGGCCAAGCCGGCGCGATCGTCCACGCCACCGCGAGAGCGCTCCTGAAGAGCGACGAAACGCACAAACAAGCGCTCAGAGAAGCGGGTTTACTAACGCGCGACGCACGCGAGAAAGAAAGAAAGAAGTACGGCCTCAAGCGCGCTCGCAAGGCGCCGCAGTACACCAAGAGGTAAAGCCGTTGTTGAAAATTCGTTTGCGCCGCACTGGCGCTAAGAAGCAGCCGAGTTACCGTGTTGTGGTGACTGAGTCGACGTCACCCAGAGACGGGGCGTTCCTGGAAATCCTGGGCCACTACAACCCGCTCACCAATCCCACGACCTTTGTGGTCAAAGAAGAGCGGGTCAAAGCGTGGCTGCAGCGCGGCGCACTGCCGACCGATCGCGTGGAGCGCCTGCTCAAGAAGGAAGGCATCATCGAAGGCGCGGCCGAAGCGACTGAAGTCGAGGTTTGACTGCCATGGCCGAGGAGCAGCCCGTCAACACCAATACCAATGGTGAGGACGAAGACGAGCTAGACGAGGAGTACGAAGAGCTCGAGCCCGATTTGAAGGGCCTGGTCGAATACGTTGCCCGAGCCCTGGTCGACAAGCCCAACGCCGTCAAAGTCGACGAGGTTCAGGATGGCAACACGACGGTCTACGAGCTCGAAGTCGACGAGGAAGACATCGGCAAAGTCATCGGCCGCCAGGGCCGAGTCGTCCGCGGCCTCCGTGCCCTCGTCAAAGCCGCCGCAACGCGAAAGGGCGTCCGCGTCGACCTCGACGTCGTCTGAGCCCGAATACCTCGTCGTCGCGCAAATCCTGGGCGCCCATGGCATCAAGGGCGAGCTCAAGGTGCGCGTCATCACCGACTTCCCAAAACGGCGCTTCAAACGCGGCGCGCAGGTCATCATCAGCGGTAAGCCGTACACCGTTGCCGCCATCCGCGCCCAACCGCCCAACGCGCTGCTGCGTGTCGAAGAACTGACCGATCGCACCGAAGCTGAGAAGCTCAATGGCCTGGATGTGGAGGTGCCGCGCGACACCAGGTCATCGGCCTGAGCGTCGAGGACGTCACCACGGGCCAGAAGCTTGGCACCGTCACCGACATCCTGGAAACCGGCGCCAACGATGTGTACATCGTCAACGGCGACAAAGGTGAGATCCTGGTTCCGGCGATCAAATCCGTGGTCAAGCGGATCGACCCCGAGGCGGGTCGTATGCTGATCGAGCCCCTGCCCGGGCTCTTGCCCTAAATGCCGCGCCAACGCCTGTACCGCACCCCGGCGATCGTCCTCAAACGCATGGACCTGGGTGAAGCCGATCGCATTCTCACCTTCTACTCGCGCGATCACGGCAAAGTGCGTGCTGTCGCCAAAGGCATTCGACGTGGCACGAGCCGCTCGGCCGGCCATCTCGAGCCATTCGCCGTCACCGACGTCCTGTTCGCGGTCGGTCGCGAGTTGGACGTCGTGAGCCAGGCGGACACGCTGGAAGCGTTCCGCCAGATCCGTGAGGACCTGGTGCTCACCACCCACGCTTACTATCTCGCCGAAGTCGTCGACCTGCTGACCGAGGAGAAGATGGAGAACAGCGCCGTCTTCGACGTCCTCGTCGACAGCCTGCGCCAGCTAACTGTTGCGCCGAACGCGCGCCTGGTGCTGATCGCGTTCCACCTGCGGCTGCTCGACGCGCTGGGCTATCGGCCCGAGCTGCGTGAGTGTGTCGGCTGCCACACGGCCATCGAGCCCGAGCGCAATCGCTTCTCGCCGCTGCAGGGTGGCGCACTGTGCCCCGCGTGTGTCCCATCCGAGCCCAGCGCCCGGCAGATCGGGCTCCCAGCGCTCAAGCTGCTGCGGTTCGTGCAGCACACGGCCGGCGCTCGGGAGATCAACGCTCCGCCGCACGTCACGCGCGAGGCCGAAGCGCTGCTGCGCGATTATGCCGAGCACATCGTCGAGCGCCGGCTGCGCACTCCGGCCCTGATTGCGCGCGTCTCCGAAGTCGACGCAACTCTATAATCCTGAGCGCTCACCGTAGATCAGATGTTCGACGATCAGCTTGCTCCAACTACCCAATCGACCGCTCCGGCCGAGCCGCATCGCGCCCTGTACCTGAGGTGGCGCCCGCGGCGATTCGCCGACGTCGTCGGCCAGGAGCACGTCACACGCACCTTGCGCAACGCCGTCAGCACCGATCGCCTGGCGCACGCCTACCTCTTTACCGGGCCGCGCGGAACAGGCAAAACCACCGTGGCGCGCATCCTTTATCGGGCTGCCAACTGCCCCAACGCCGTCGACGGCGATCCGTGCAACACGTGCCCGCTGTGCCTCGCCGCGCTGGAGGCGCGCGCACTCGACTTGATCGAGATCGACGCGGCCTCCAACCGGGGCATCGACGATATCCGTGACCTGCGCGAGAAAGTCCAGTACCGACCCGGCGAAGGCCGATTTCGGGTGTACATCGTCGACGAGGCGCACGAGCTGACCGGGCCGGCCTGGGACGCTTTCTTGAAGACCCTCGAAGAACCGCCGCCGCACGCCATCTTCGTGCTCGCGACGACCGAGGCGCACAAGGTCCCAGCGACGATTGTGTCCCGCTGCCAGCGCTTCGACTTCCGACGCATTCCGTATGACGCGACCCGCGATCACCTCGGGCATGTTGCGCGTTCAGAAGCGATGGATGTTGAACCGGCGGTGCTGGAGCGCCTGGCACTGGTCGCCCGAGGTGGGCTGCGTGACGCCATCAGCCTGCTCGATCAACTGGGTGCGTTCGCCGGTGGCCACGTCGATATGACTGTGGCGCGGGCGGCGCTCAGCCTTCCGTCCATTGAAGCGGTGCGCGGTGTGCTGGATGGCATGACCAGGCGCGACCCCGCCGCGGTCATGGCCGTCATGGCTGATGCGAGCGAGGGTGGCGCTGACATTCGCCTCTTCGTCGACGAGCTCGTGGTGCATTTGCGCGCCGTGCTGCTGTTGCGCACCGGTGCCGACGCGCGGTTGACCGACGAGCTGCCGGCAGATGAGGTCGAGTGGCTGCGCGAGCGCGCTCCGTCATGGTCGGTTGGGACGCTGATGCGCCTGCTGCAGACGCTCTCCGAATCACTGGCGCGCACACGAGACGCCCAGCAGTTCCAGGTCCAAGCCGAAGTTGCGCTGCTCAGCGCGTGCGACGTCGAGACGACCTTTGCCCCGACCGTCGCTGCTGCTGCACCACGGCCAATTGCCGCGCCCGTGGCACCACCGCCCCCAGTCGCCGTACTGTCCGCGCCCGCCATGGACGCGCCGGTGGCGCCCGCTCCCCCACCAGCCGAAGCACCCCTTGATGTCCCCGATGCCGTAGTGGCCACTGACGCGCGGACGCCGCCGCGCCCGGAACCCGACGCGCTGAAGGCCCGCTGGCCCGATGTCATCGACCACGTCAAGACCCGCAAGCCCATCCTGGGCGCCCTGCTGAGCTCGGCACGGCCACTCGCTGTAGAGGACGGCGTCCTGACGGTCGCATTCGAGACCGAGTTCAACAGGAAGCGGGCTGAGATTGGCGCCAACCGCCTGGCTATCGAGGCCGGTTTGCAGCACGCGTACGGGACGCAGTTCCGCCTCAGGTGCACCGTCGGTAACCATCACGACGGCGCGCCCAGCCTCTTAGAGGACCCCGTGATCAACTACGCCGCCCGCACATTCGGTGGCCAGCCAAGACGCGTAACGAGCGACCCGCCTCAAGTATGATCGAGGGGTAGTCGCGCCACCACGCGAGGGAGGCCGCCGGGCCATGATGAACAACGAGATGATGCGCCAGCTTCAGGCGCGCATCCAGAAGATGCAAGACGATCTGGCCCGCGAAACGATCGAGGCCTCGGCTGGCGGCGGCGCCGTCACCGTCACCATTTCGGAGATCGGCATGGGTCCCGCGCAAGCCAAGATCCAGCGGGTCAAGATCTCCCCCGAAGCGGTTGACCCCGAGGACATCGAAACGCTCGAAGACCTGGTCGTCGCGGCGGTGAACGAGGCGCTGAACAAAGCGCAAAAAGTAGCCGCCGAAAAGGTGGCACCGCTGACTGGCGGCATGAAGCTGCCAGGCATGCCGTGACGAAGCCGTCAGCTATCAGCCATCAGCCATCAGCCATCAGCTATCAGCCGACTGTCTGCCGTCTACGGTCTACAGTCCTGATGTTGCTGACTGCTGGCGGCTGACTGCTGATGGCTGTGCAGATCGAGCCGATCGCGCGCGCCGTCGAGGCGTTTGCCAGCCTGCCTGGAATCGGGCCCAAGACCGCCCAGCGACTGACGTTTCATCTGCTGCGCCAGCCGCCCGAGACTGTGCAGGGGCTGGCCGATGCGCTGGTGCGAATGAAGGACGCGGTCCACTTTTGCTCGGTCTGCGGTAACGTCACGGACGTCGAACCGTGCAGCATTTGCCGCTCCGATCAGCGTGATAGCTCGACCATCTGTGTGGTCGAAGACCCGCTGGCCGTGGTCACGCTCGAGCGCACCCGTGTCTACAAAGGCCTGTATCACGTGCTGCATGGTGCGCTCGACCCGCTGCACGGCGTGAGTGTGGAAGATCTCAAAATCGAAGAGCTGGTTCGGCGTGTCCAGGGCGGCACGGTTGCCGAAGTCATCCTGGCCACGAACCCCAACGTGGAGGGCGACACCACCGCCGGCTATCTAGAGCGCCGCCTCGCGCCCCTGGGTGTCCGCGTCACCAGACTGGCTAGAGGCCTGCCTGTGGGCGGCGACCTCGAATACACCGACGAGGTCACACTCGCGCGCGCTCTGGAAGGCCGTCGTACTGTTTAGCTAATTTGGGGCGCCGTACGAGCACTAGCCTTACGAGGCCGACCAAGCGCCTTCCCGTATACTCACGGGGAATTCGCACTGCGAAAGTTGGCAGTTCTATTGGATCGTATGGAAGAGGCGGCGGCGGAAGGCCCCGAGGAGCAGAAGAGAGAAGTCCCCAGGAGACAGGAGCAAGAGTCGGGCGCTGAGTCCGGCGGCGCTGCCCAGGACATGGGTATGGGGGCGCTGCTCGAACAGTACGAAGAGACACAGCACACGCAGCTGCGTCGCGGTGAGCTTGTCGAGGGCACAGTCGTGCTCGTCGATCGCGACGAGATCCTGGTGGATATCGGTGGCAAGATGGAAGCAGTCATTGCCACCAGTGAGATCCAGAACGAACGCGGTGAGCCGTCGCTGCACCGTGGTGACCACGTGTCCGCGGTGGTCATTGTTCCGGAGAACTCCGAGGGCCGTCCGGTCATCTCAATCAACCGGGCCCGAGCGGAAATCGGCTGGCGCGACCTGCAGACCAAGAAGGACAGCGAAGAGGTCGTCACTGGCGAAGTCGTCGACCACAACAAAGGCGGTTTGATCGTCTCCGTCGACGGCGTGCGCGGCTTCGTCCCGCTCAGTCAGATCGTCGAGCTCAGACGGGGTGGCTCAGAGGAAGAGGTCGAAGAGAAGCTGCGCAGCATGCGCGGCCAGACGCTCTACCTCAAGGTCATCGAGATGAATCGCCGCCGCAATCGGCTGATTCTCTCCGAGCGCGCGGCAGCTCAGGAACGTCGGGCCCAGCAAAAGGACCGGCTGCTGTCCGAGCTCCAGGCGGGCGAGATCCGTCATGGCCGCGTCTCCAGCCTGACCGACTTCGGCGCTTTCGTCGATCTCGGCGGCGCCGACGGTCTCATCCACCTGTCCGAGCTCAGCTGGGGCCAGGTTCAGCACCCGTCACAGGTCGTGCGCGTCGGCCAGGAGATCGACGTGCGCGTGGTTGGCATCGATCGCGAGAACAAGAAGATCGCGCTGAGCCTCAAGCAGGTCGAGGAAAACCCCTGGACCCGCATCGAGCAAAAGTACCACGTCGGCGACACCGTGCCGGCCAAGATCACCAAGCTCGCCCAGTTCGGCGCGTTCGCCGAACTCGAGCCGGGCGTCGAAGGCCTCGTCCATATCTCCGAGCTGTCAGAGGAGCGCATCACGCACCCGAAGCAGGTGGTACGTGAGGGCGAAGACGTGCAGCTGAGGATCATCAAGATCGACCCACAGCGTCATCGGCTGGGGCTCAGCCTGCGTCAGGCCGAAGATGCGTATGGTGATGGCGGCGGCGGCTTCGAAGCGTGGGGCGGTGGCTCCTACGGCGGCTATGGTGGCGGCGGCGCTGCCACGGCCGTGGCCGAAGAGGACAACGGCGAAATCGCCGAGTCCGACGAGGCGGAGGTTAACCAGAGCGACGACACTGAGGAAGCGCTCGCGCCCAAGCCTGAAGATCAGACCTCAGCCGCGGAGCCGGCCCATAACGGCACCGCGCGCGTCCCCGAACGCTAAGCTACGCTGATAACCCAAAGCGGTTCGCATCGAGCGTTATACTCAGAGGCGCCTGGGTGGCGCGGCTCATCGCCGCTGGTTCCCACCTGGGGACGGGGTACTTCCGAACATGGCTGATCGCTTCGACAAATTCACCGAGCGAGCGCGCAAAGTCCTCCAGCTTGCGCAGGAGGAAGCTCAGCGCTTTAACCACAATTACATCGGGACCGAGCACCTCTTGCTGGGTCTCGTTCGCGAGGGGGAAGGGGTTGCCGCCAAAGTGCTCGGCAACCTCGGCGTCGAGCTGAACAAAGTCCGCAGCGCGGTCGAGTTCATCATCGGTCGCGGCGATCGCACCGTGGCCGGCGATATCGGGCTTACCCCGCGCGCCAAGAAAGTTATCGAGCTTTCCGTGGACGAGGCGCGCCGGCTGAATCACCACTACATCGGGACTGAGCACTTGCTGCTGGGTCTGGTGCGCGAAGGTGAGGGCATCGCTGCCGGCGTGCTCGAGTCGCTAGGGGTCAGTCTCGACAAGGTTCGCTCCCAGGTTATTTACGTCTTGAATCAATCGGCGGCCTACTCGCAGGAAGGTCAGGGCGCACCGCACGGCAAATCCAGCAAGACGCCGGTCATTGACCAGCTTGGCATGGACCTTACGGCTGCTGCGCGTGCGGGCAAGCTCGATCCGGTCATTGGCCGCTTCAAAGAGATCGAGCGCGTCGTGCAGATCCTCTCGCGGCGAACCAAGAACAATCCTGCCTTGATCGGCGAGCCGGGTGTCGGCAAGACCGCCATCGTCGAAGGCCTGGCTCAGCGCATCGCGTCGGGCGACGTACCCGAAACCCTGATGGGCAAGCGCCTGCTCACTCTGGACATCGGCTCCCTGGTCGCGGGCACCAAGTACCGCGGTGAGTTCGAGGAGCGGCTCAAGAAGATCATCGAAGAGGTCAAGAACAGCGGCAACTGCGTGCTGTTCATCGACGAGCTGCATACGCTCGTCGGTGCCGGCGCCGCCGAAGGCGCGGTCGACGCGGCCAACATCCTCAAGCCGTCCCTCGCTCGTGGTGAGCTGCAGACCATCGGCGCCACCACGCTCGACGAGTTCCGCAAGTACATCGAGCGCGATGCCGCCCTCGAACGGCGCTTCCAACCAGTCCTGGTGGAAGAGCCGTCGATCGAGGACACCATCGAGATCCTGAAAGGGATCAAGGAACGCTACGAACAGCACCATCGTCTCGAGATCTCGGACGAAGCCATCAAGGCTGCCGCCGAGCTCGGCTCGCGCTACGTGCCCGATCGGTTCATGCCCGACAAGGCGATCGACCTCGTCGACGAGGCTGCCTCGCGCGTGCGCATGCAGCGCGCGTCGGCACCTCCTTCCCTCAAAGAGGTGATGCGCTCGCTCGAAAGCGTGCAGAACGAAAAAGAGTCAGCCATAGCAGCGCAGCAGTACGAGCTTGCGGCCGAATACCGCGACCGTGAAGCGCAGCTGCGCAGCAAGCTCGAACACCTCGAGCAGGGCTGGCAAGCCGAACAAGGCAAGGACAAGCCGGTCGTGACCGCCGAAGACATCGCTCAGGTAGTGGCGATGTGGACCGGCATCCCGGTCATGCAGATCGCCGAGGAAGAGTCTTCGCGGTTGCTGAAGATGGAGGATGCCCTGCGCGAGCGCGTCAAGGGCCAGGACGAAGCCGTTGTCACGGTCGCCAAGGCCGTACGCCGAGCAAGGGCTGGCCTCGGCGATCCGCGTCGCCCGAACGGTGCGTTCATCTTCCTTGGGCCCACCGGCGTCGGTAAGACCGAGCTGGTGCGCGCATTGGCCGAGTTCATGTTCGGCACGGAAGAGTCGATGGTCAAAATCGACATGTCCGAGTTCATGGAGCGCCACTCCGTGGCTCGACTGGTCGGTGCCCCTCCTGGCTACATCGGCTATGAAGAGGGCGGCCAGTTGACCGAGGCCGTGCGTCGCAAGCCATACTCCGTGGTCCTGCTGGACGAGATCGAAAAGGCCCATCCCGAGGTCTTCAACATCCTGCTCCAGATCATGGATGACGGTCGGCTGACGGACGCCAAGGGCCGCAAGGTCGACTTCCGCAACACGATCATCATCATGACGTCCAATGCGGGCGCCGAGCTGATCCGTCGCGAAACGGGCCTGGGCTTCCACAAGTCCGAGAGCCAGCAGAACGCGCAAGAGCAGTACGACAAGATGAAGGACAAGGTGCTGCAAGAGATGAAGAAGCTCTTCCGGCCCGAGTTCCTGAACCGCATCGACGCCTCGGTCGTGTTCCGTGCCCTGGGCAAGGAGCAGATCCGCGACATCATCGACCTGCAGCTCAGCCGCACCCAGAAGCAGCTCACCGAGCAGCGGCTGACGATGGAAGTGACCGAGGACGCCAAGGACGTGCTGATGGACAAGGGTTTCGACCCGGTCTTTGGCGCGCGCCCGATGCGTCGCGCGATCCAGAACCTGATCGAGGATCCGCTGGCCGAAGGTCTGCTGCACGGCCGCTTCCAGCCCGGCGACGTGGTGCTGATCGATCGCAGCGCGGATGACCTGACGCTGGAGACCAAACCGGGCGTTACGACGCCCGAACCCGAGAAGGTCGCCGCCGAAGCGCCCGCTCCGGCCTAGTCATCTTGCGCACGCGCACGGAGTTCGTATGCCGCGAATGCGGCTACCGGGCTCCGCGCGCGCTCGGGCGCTGCCCGGAGTGTGAGACGTGGGGCTCGCTCGAGCCTGCGACTGCCACTGCGCCAATTGTGTCGCGGCCGCCGAACGGCATAGGCGCGCGCCCGGTCCGGCTGGCCGACATCGAAGCCGCCGAGGTCGCGCGACTGCCCGTTGCCGCCGCTGAATTCGCACGCGTCCTTGGCGGCGGCATCGTCCCCGGCTCGCTCGTCCTCATTGGCGGCGACCCGGGCGTCGGTAAGTCCACACTGCTCACGCAGTTGGCCCATGACATCGCCAGCACCAGCGGGCCCACCCTCTACGTGTCCGGCGAAGAATCCCTTGCGCAGTCCGCCCTGCGGGCGCGCCGCATGAGCCTGCATGCCGACAACCTGCTATTTCTGAGTGAAACTGATGTCGAGACCATCCTCGCCACAGTTCGCGAGGTCGCCGCGCGACTCGTCATCGTCGACTCGATCCAGAGCGTCACCACTGCCGAGGTCGAGGCGTTGCCAGGCAGCGTCTCACAACTGCGCGAATCCGCCCAGCGGTTCATACGCCTGGCCAAGTCGACCGGTACGTCGGTCATCCTGGTCGGACACGTCACCAAAGATGGCGCCATCGCCGGCCCCAAGGTCCTCGAGCATATGGTCGATACGGTCCTGTACCTCGAGGGCGAGCGCTTCAACCAGTACCGGCTCCTGCGCAGCACCAAGAATCGCTTTGGACCGACGCATGAGGTGGGCGTGTTCGAGATGCGCGATCACGGTCTGGCCGAAGTGGCCAACCCGTCGTCGGTGTTCTTGGCAGAGCGCGATGAGGCCTCGCCGGGCTCAGTCGTCACCGTCACGATGGAAGGCACCCGAGCGCTGCTCGTGGAAGTCCAGGCTCTCGCCAGCAGGACATCGCTGGCCATTCCGCGGCGCACGGCCAACGGCTTCGACAACAACCGCCTGCACCTGATCGGCGCGGTGCTTGCGCGCCGACTCGGCATCCCGCTGCACGACCAGGACATCTATCTGAACGTCGCGGGCGGCATGCGCATCGACGAGCCGGCGGTGGACCTGGCGGCGGCGCTGGCGATCGTGTCCAGCGTGCGCGATCACGCGATGCCGATCAATACTGTCGCGGTCGGCGAAGTCGGCCTGTCGGGTGAGCTGCGCAGCGTTGGCTATCTCGAGCAGCGGCTGCGCGCGGCGAGTCAGCTTGGTTTTATCCGCGCGGTTGTCCCGCGATCGGCTGGGCAGCCGCGCGAGCTTGGCGGGATCGCGCTGATGCCGGCTGCGACGCTGCGCGAAGCCGTCCGCTCGCTGCAGCTGTGATAGACCTGGGCATCATCCTGGTCGCCGCGGGAGCGTCCACGCGGATGGGCTTTCCCAAGCTCTACGCCGACCTTGCTGGTCAGCCGGTGCTGGGTCACGCGGTCGCCGCCGCCCAGTGCGCGGGCGCCGCCGAAGTGATCGTCGTGGTCGCAGCCGACCGGCTCACCCCTGCTGATTTTCCGGCCGCGCGGCTGGTGCCCGGGGGTGCCCGCCGGCGTGACTCTGTGGCGGCTGGCCTTGCCGCGTCAACCAGCCCATGGCTCGCGATTCATGACGCCGCGCGAGCCTTGGCGCCCGCCGAACTGTACGTGCGTGGCCTCGCGGCGGCCCAAAAGACGGGCGCGGCCATCCCAGTGCTGCCACTGAAGGACACCATCAAGCGCGTCAGCGACTCCCTGATAGTCGATACGCCGCCGCGCGCCGAGCACGTCATTGTCCAGACGCCGCAAGTGTTTCGCCGCGATCTGCTCGAACGCGCGCTGGCCAGCACTGACGAGGACGTCACGGACGAAGCAGCGCTGGTCGAACGTCTGGGTATCGCGGTCGCGACCTTCCAAGGCGATGAACGAGCATTCAAGATCACTACGCCGCTCGACTTCGCGCTCGCTCGCAGCCTGTTGGCCTGATGATTCGTGTTGGCAGCGGTCTGGACGTGCATGCTTTCGAGCACGGCGTGCCGCTCTGGCTGGGCGGAGTCCACATCCCGCACGACCGCGGCCTGGCCGGCCACTCTGATGGCGACGCGGCCATTCACGCCCTGATCGACGCGCTGCTGGGCGCCGCTGGCCGTGGCGACATCGGCGAGTGGTTCCCGTCGAGCGACGAGCGCTGGCGCGGCGCCAAGAGTACCGACTTGCTGCGCCACGTCTGGTCGGCACTGCAACTTGACGGCTGGCATCTGGAAAACGCCGACATGACCATCATGACCGCCGAGCCCCGCCTGTCGCCCCACCGCAGGGCCATGCGCACAACCATCTCGTCGGCCCTGGGCTGCTCGCTGGACGCCATTTCACTCAAAGCAACAACGACTGATGGCGTGGGCGCCCTTGGGCGCGCCGAGGGCGTTCTGGCGCATGCGACCGTGCTGCTAGCGAAGTAGGCCTTAGAATTCGGGCCATGTCGGTCCGCGTTTACGACACGCTCACTGGTCGCGATGACGAATTGGTGCCAACGCACCCTGACGGCGTGCTGCGTATCTACGCGTGCGGCATGACACCCAAGTTCCATCCGCACGTCGGGCACGCGCGGACGTTCGTGGCGCTGGACGTGATCCGCCGCTATCTGCAGTTTCGCGGCTATCGAGTGACGTACATCCAGAACTTCACCGACATCGACGACAAGATCATCCAGCGCGCGGCGACCGAGGGCCGCTCGGCCCAGGCGACCGCGCAGGAGTACACCGACTCGTATTTCGAGGCAATGGATCGGCTGAAGGTGCGTCGGGCGGACGATTACCCGGCTGTCACCGCGTACATGCAGCAGATCGTCGAGTTCGTGGGTGACCTGATCGAGACCGAGCATGCCTACGCCGTGAATGGCGACGTGTGGTTCGACGTTTCGTCGTTTCCCGAGTACGGCAAGCTCAGCAAGCGCGACCTCAACTCACAGCTTGTGGCCGCGCGCAAAGAGCTCGAGCCAGGCAAACGCGACCCGCGCGACTTCGCGCTCTGGAAAGCGGCCAAAAGCGGCGAGCCTGCGTGGCCGAGCCCGTGGGGCGAGGGTCGACCGGGCTGGCACATCGAGTGCTCGGCGATGGCCCGCGCCAAGCTCGGCGATCAGATCGACATCCATGGTGGCGGTGCGGACCTGATCTTTCCGCATCACGAGAACGAGATCGCCCAGACCGAGTCGCTTACTGGCAAGAAGCCCTTCGTCCACCACTGGGTTCATGGCGGGCTACTCACCATCGGCGGCGAAAAGATGGCGCACTCGACGGAAAACTTCCTCACCCTGGCCTCGCTGCTCGAGCAGTACGCGCCTATGGAAGTGCGCTACTACCTGATCAAGACGCACTACCGCTCACCATTGATGTTCGCGCTGGACTCGGCCGATGGCACAGGCACCCAGGTGCGCGGCATCGAAGAATCGCGCGACGCCCTCGGCCGTCTGCGTCGTGCCGTCGGTCCCGAGCCGCTCGAGCCGTCAGGCGACCTCGACCAGGCTAGCGTCGACGCATTCACCGCGGCCATGGACGCCGATTTCAACACACCGGACGCTCTGGCCGTCATCTTCGACCTGGCGCGGGAGGTCAATCGCCGCCGCGATATTGGCGCCGGGCAGGACGAGCTCGACCGCGGTCGCCGCACGATTGTGCACTTGCTGGACGTACTGGGCATCAGGCTGGACGAGGAGGCTGGCGCTCAGCAGTCGATTGGTCCGTTCGTGGAGCTCACGCTGGATATCCGTCGCAAGTTGCGCGAGATCAAGCAATGGGCCCTCGCCGACGAGGTGCGCGATCGCCTCAATGCGTTGGGCGTCGTCGTCGAGGACAAGCCGGGCGGAGAGTCCGCCTGGCGTTTAGAGCCCTGAAGTTACGGACCTGCTGTACGGCCGCAATTCGGTCGCCGAGGCGCTGCGCGCTCAGCGCCGCCAGGTGCGTCGGCTGCTCGTCGCCGAGGGGACCCACGGTGTTGACGTGCTCATTGGCCAAGCGCACCACCGGCACATCGATGTCCAGCCCATCGATCGTCGCCGGCTGACCGATGCCGTCGGGCACGAACACCACCAGGGCGTGGCCGCCGAGGCCGACGCCTTTCCTTACGCCCACCTCGAAGACCTGCCCACGACCGGGCTGCTGCTGGTCCTCGATAGCCTCCAGGATCCCCAGAACTTCGGCACGCTGCTGCGTACCGCGCAAACTGTTGGCGTGGCCGGCGTGGTCATTCCGGAGCATCGGGCCGTGGGCATTACGCCCTCGGTTTCGAACGCGTCGGCCGGCGCCATCGAGCACCTCACCGTTGCCCGGGTGACGAACCTGGCGCGCGCGATCGAGTGGCTCAAGCAGCGTCAGGTCTGGGTGTACGGCCTCGCGGTCCAGGCTCGTCAGCCGTTCTGGGGTGTCGACTGGACAACGCCCGCGGCGCTCGTGGTCGGCTCAGAGGGATCGGGCCTCGGTCGGCTGGTGCGCGAGAAATGTGATGCACTGACGACACTGCCGATGGCCGAGGGCGCGGTGCAGTCGCTCAACGCCTCGGTGGCCGGGTCGATCGTGCTCTACGAGGCTTTCCGGCAGCGTGGCGCTGGCTAAACGTCGCCCGACGAGCGTCGACGTGGCGCGCGCGGCGGGCGTGTCGCAGGCAACCGTTTCCTTGGTCTTCAGTAGATCGGCTGCAGGACGCGTCTCGGAATCGACCCGGGCACGAGTGAAGCAGGCGGCGGAAGGGCTCGGCTACCGCCCTCACGCCGCGGCGCGCACGTTGCGCCTCGGTCGTGCGAGCACGATTGCGCTGGTCGTACCCGACAGAAAATGGCGGTCGAGCAAGGCCCGACCGCCATCTTCTGCGACGACGACCTCCTGGCCGCGGGCCTTTATAAAGCTGCGCGCGACCTGAGGCTGACGATCCCCGATGACATATCGGTCGTCGGCTTCGACGATATCGCACTGGCGCGCGTGCTCGAACCTGAACTGACAACGGTCGCCGTTCCGGCCGAGCGCCTGGGGGCCGAAGGTGTCCGCCAACTGCTCGCGTTGCTCAACGGCACGCCGTCGCGCGCTCGCCCACCGCTGCCACTCAAGCTCGTGGTCCGCGGTTCCACGGCGCCGCCCCGCGTGCGTTAAGAGAGTGCACGGGCGGCGGTTGCCCGGCAGTTAGTCCACCGTTATACGTATAACTTGGCGGCAGCGCCGCATCGGCTACGGTACTCGCTACGATGCCGCGGTCCCTGTTGGGGCTGCCCAAAGCACATCTCCACGTCCATCTGGAAGGCACCATCCGCCCGGCGACGCTGGTCGACATCGCGGCCCGCCATGGTGTTGCAGCACCGTTGGGTGCGCAGGACGGCGCGCGCTACGCATTTCGCGACCTGGCCAGCTTCTTCGTCGACTATCAGCGCGTGCGCGACTGCCTAAACGACGCCGACGACTTTCGTCGCATCGCCTACGAGTTGTGCCAGGACGAAGCTGCTCAAGGTGTGCGATACGCCGAAGTCACGTTCAGCCCCGCCTACCACGCGCTGCGCCTGGGCGACTGGGACATGCCTGTTGCCACGATCCTCGAGGGCTTCGCCCAGGGTGAGAGCGACTTCGGCATCAAATGCAGGCTGATTCTCGATCATTCCCGCCGCCGCTCATACGAGCTGGCCGAGCAAACGCTCGCCGCCGCGGTTCGCTTCCGCGATCGCGGGGTCATCGGCCTGGGTCTGGGTGGTCCCGAGGCCGACTATCCGCCCGAGCCCTTCGCGCCTCTGTTCTTACGCGCGTTGGACGCCGGGCTGCACTCACTGCCCCACGCCGGCAAAGAAGCTGGCCCGGCCAGCATCCGCGGCGCCCTGTCAGCCTTGCGCGCCGAACGCCTCGGCCACGGCGTGCGCGTCCTCGAGGACGCCGACCTCGTTGCTGAGGTCCGCGAACGGCGCATCCCACTCGAGGTGTGCCCGACTATCAATGTCACCACAGGCATCTTTTCCTCGCTTCACGAGCACCCGTTGCCCAAGCTGCTGGACGCCGGCCTGGTCGTCACGCTCAACGCCGACGTACCAGCGATGACCGCCAGCCCCGTCGCTCAGGAATACGCCCATGCGCGCGCCACGTTCGGCCTCGACGACGCCACCCTGGCGCAGATAGCGCGTGCCAGCGTCGGGTCTTCCTATCTGGACAATTCAGCCAAGCAGTCCATCGCGGGCGAAATCGACGAATGGTTGGCGGCGGAGGGGGAGGGATTCGAACCCTCGAGGGGCTTCGACAGCCCCAACCCGCTTAGCAGGCGGGCGCACTAGGCCACTATGCGACCCCCCCAAGCCGTGGGAACACGCTGAGTATAGCCTACGCTAACGAACGCCACGCCCAGCTCCATGCCAACGCTGCACACGCCGTCGCTCGAGATCGCCTACGAGGACACGGGACCACCCCACGGCGACCCGGTCGTGCTGCTGCACGGCTTCCCCTACGACCCGCGCGCCTTCGACGACATCGTGCCGCCGCTCGTCGACGCTGGCTGTCGCACGATCGTGCCCTACCTGCGCGGCTACGGCCCGACCCGCTTCCTCTCGACCGAGACGCCGAGGTCAGGCCAGCAAGCCGCCCTCGGCAAAGACCTGGTGGATCTGCCAGCACGCGGGCCATGCCCCAAACGGCCGCCTTGCTGGTCACGTAGTGGGCGAAGCCGACCTGCCCGCCGAAGATCGTGCCCGACGAGATGTTGACGATCACCCCGCCGCGCTGCGCTCTAAAGGTTGGGGCAACGGCTTTGGCGCACAGCCATGAACCGCGCACGTTGACCGCCATGACGCGGTCCCATTCCTCGACGCTGATCTCGTCGAAGGCTTTGCGCGGCTGCACCAGCTCCGTGAAGATGGCCGCGTTATTGATCAGCATGTCTACCCGCCCGTAGCGGCCAATCGCCCGCTGGACCATCGCCCGTACGCTGGCCTCATCGGAGACGTCCACGCGCACCGCCAGACCCTCGATCTGTTCGGCCACATCGCATGCTGCGTCGAGCGCGATGTCCGCCACGACGACCCGTGCACCCTCGGCGGCCAACCCGCGGCAATAGCGCGCGCCTATACCGCGCCCGCCACCAGTCACGATGGCAACCCTATCTTCGAGTACCCCCACTGAGCTCTACGTCGCCGCCGTGGCCGCGAGCCGCTCGCGCGCTTCCCGGACCGCCTCGCGCATCGCCGCCACCGCCGCCGCGTCCGGCACCGAGCCCATCGCCACGTGGCGCGTTTGTGCGTACACGCGATCGACGTCCGCCAACACGTCTTCCTTGGACCGCTGGATGTCGATCGGCACGCCGATCATGACCCACGATGGCCGACCCGTGAGCCAGAAGACCTCGGTGCGATTTCCCTCGGGATCGAAGAAGTAGCACGCGACGGCGCTCAGGTGCGTCACGACCTGGTCGATCGTGAGCGCCGGATCGGCCAGGATGCGCCGATGAAACTCCTGCAGGTCCTCAAACGAGGGCAAGCGCATAGAGATCTGCTGCACGTTCTGGGTCGTACTGCCGTTCGGATCGACCATCAGCGCAATCTCATGGTCGACAGTCGCCGGGTCCGAAGACAGGAACACCGCCCGCCCATCCGGCGCCTGCTTGGTGACCTGCATCCCCAAAAAGTCGCGATAAAACGCCGTCATCCGAGGCACATCGCGCACATACAGCCCAATATGCCCCAGCCCACTCACGCGTGGCATAGTGTCCCCCTTCAACGTGTCCCGGCGGAGGGAGTGGGATTCGAACCCACGGTGGGTTGCCCCACTTCAGTTTTCAAGAGTGGCGGAAGGGGTGGGATTCGAACCCACGGAAGCCTTGCAGCTTCGGTGCTTTTCAAGAGCACTGCAATCGTCCGCTCTGCCACCCTTCCGGGTCTGATTCTACTCGTACAGCGCGACAAGATCCCGCCCATACTTACAACGCACGTAGTCGAAAATCGGCTTGAGCTCGCTCTCCGTGAGCACACGCAATGACGGCAGGAAGTTCGCAAACTTCGCCAATGCCTGGTCGCTCACGTAACCCTTGATCTCGACGAACGTGCCGTCAGCGAGTCGGAAGTCCGGTATCCAGCGCTTCACCCTCCCCTCATGCTCGTAGTGGTACACGCGCGCATTGCGTTCGAATGGGATCTCGTGGTCGAGCGCCCACACGACGAAAGCCAGCTCGTATGTGCTGTCGCACCAGTAGCCGCAGTACCAACCCTTCTTGCCTCGGCCAGAGCCGCGCTCGTATCCGCCGAGTCGGCGCTCAAGGGCAACCTGCGACAGTCTCGCGCGCCGCTGCGCTTCAAGTTGGGGCGACCCCGCCAGTGCGCGTTGCGCGATGCGCATCCTTGCCAGCGCCCCGTCTTGCAGGGTGCTCAGCAGGCCTGACGAGTACATCTCCGCCCACGTAAGCCCGCGATTCCAGGGAACCTTGCCAGCCATACCTCGCGGATGCTCCCGCCCAGCCCACGGATCGCGCCCGCGCTTCGGCGCGCCGTTTTTAGCCCGCATAGCCGGGCATTGAGCCACGAACTCGGCGCATAGAAAGCGCCCGTTCTTGAGCTGCTGGATTGCCTCGCCCCCACAGCCGAAGTCACAGAGGGTCTTGGACATTTCCAACTCCAGAAGAAGGGGATTTTTCTTTCCCCATAGCGAGCCGCAGGCAGTCGAGCGAGCGGAGGTCAACCCCGAGCGGAGCGAGCCAAGAGTGGCCGAGTCACAGATTCAGCGAAGCGCCCGGAATCTGTGACTGCAAGGCCACTCAGGGTTGACTGCAGCGAGCGGAACGTAAGCTGAGTCGGGGAAAGAAAAACACCAATTACCGATTCTCGCCCGAAGGGCGGAAGGGAGGTTCGGAACCGTGAGGTTCTGAGCGCATAGTCCAAGTGTCCGTGGCGGTCACAGACGCCATGTGCGCTCAGGTTCTCGCAGGCGAGAGGCTCCAGTACTGCGAGAGCGGCCCCGTGCAGAAGTGCGCACAAGACGCCCGACGCCCTTCGTCGTAAGGACGATCTGCTATCCGACGCGCCTACCGAAAAAGCGATGTCCCCCCATTAGGTTGCACCTGTTCGGCCGAGCCGACCGACCCAATACTCGAAGAGATTGTGCTGGAGGGTCGCGGCTAATTCCAGCGGACCGAGAAGCAATGCTGCTCGACGCCTCCGTGGGGTCGTCACGACAGCGCACACCATAGCGTAGCCAGAACAAGCGTGCTACGATTTTTTGAGTGTTGTTATCGGATGCGACGCAGCTTCAGAACCAGTAGGCGTTATGTCGCTCGGGTCAGGCCTCGCGCTCGATCAGGCGAGGCGGAAACGTAAAACGTAAATTGGGTGGGAGATTGTGTCTGAGGACGAGGAATCTGCTCCAGACGAGGAAAACGGAGCGACCGTTGGGGCCAGCGACGGTGCCGTTCGACCCAAACAAGGGGAGCTAATTGCCGGTTCGACGGAGGATGCGCCCGGCGCTACTTCCGGCACCAACAAGCCGCAACTGCGTTCGAGATCGCGTACTCCGAGAACATATCCCGCGTCATCCTTCACGGAGGCGTTACCTCTTGCTGAAGCCATCCAAAGGTTCGCGGCTGGGCAGAGAATTCGCCGACTTACACTATTCTCATTCGCTCTGCCGACCATCTGCCATTTGATGTCGGCCAGTTTAGAACGGTCGTCCTCGACATGACGGATATCTACTCGCTTGTCCCGCAGATCGATAGCTACAGGGGCAGAAATTGCCCGTCAGTGCCGCGCGGCACTCGAATACGGCGGGCCTTTTGACAATCCTCTTTCGATGTTCTACCCAGATTTTTGGAAGCAGTTCGACCGCTGACAACCTTCCAAAGCGGCATCTGTGCCAACACTTGTAGTACTTAATAACCGCGCTCAGAGACCGAGGGTCAAGACGGACCCGATAGGCCTCTCCGGCATCCCTCCGTGGCGAATTGTAACTTGGTTTGGGACGGTGCTTGAGCGACTTGGTCGGCTGCCTCGGCAGATCTTGAACTACCTGCGTTTGGCGCCATTGTCCTGGTTTGAAGAAGAGGCAGTGGCGGCGTGTCGGTATCCGCGGGATGAGGCGGCTTTGCGCGCGCTGGCGGCGCTTGGCGTGACGGTGCTGGTCAACTTGCACGAGCGGGCGCATCCTGATGGGGTGCTCCAGCGCTTTGGGCTGCGCGAGGTGCACTTGCCCGTCAGGGACTTCACGGCGCCATCCCTCGAGCAGCTGAATGATGGGGTAGGCGCCATGGAGGCAGCCGTGAAGGACGGCGAGAAGGTGGCGGTGCACTGCGGTGCAGGACTCGGGCGAACGGGCACGTTGCTGGCGTGCTATCTCGTGAAGAGCACGGACCTCGGGCCTGGTGAGGCCATTGCCCGTGTGCGGGCTGTACGGCCGGGCTCGGTCGAGACGCCCGAGCAAGAACTCGCCGTGGCGGAGTACGCGCGCAGCCTCCGGGCGAACCGGCATAGCACCCCAAAGCCACTTGACAAGGATTGAGCCTGCCTGGCGAGGCATCGGGTAGGCTAAGGGATCGGCTGCACGGCACGACTCTGCAACTCATGATGGCCGCTGAACACGTTCTTGTCGTCGAGGATCACGAGGAGATTCGCGAGTTCGTCGCGCTGGTGCTCGAGAACGAGGGTTACCGCGTCACAACCGCGAGCAACGGTGCGCTCGCGCTCGAGGAGGTCACCCGCGAGCCTGTCGACGTCGTGCTGCTGGACATGCGCATGCCCGTGATGGACGGCTGGGCGTTCGCCGAGGCCTACCGCCGGCAGCCGGGCCCGCACGCGCCGATCGTCGTGCTCACCGCGGCGCAGGACGCTGCCCAGCGCGCAGCGCAGATCAAGGCCGACGCGTACCTGGGCAAGCCATTCGAGCTCGACGAGCTATTGTCCGTAGTCGCCCAGCACGCCAAGCGCTAGAGACAAAACGTCAGGCGGCGTCGCGCGAGCTGGCAGTTGCCTCGGGCAGCGTCACCACGAAGCGGCAGCCACCATCGTTCGGGAACTCGGCCTCGATCGAGCCGCCATGCAACTCGACAATCTGCTTGCTCACGTACAGACCAAGTCCGAGCCCGCCGAAGTAGCCATCGCCGTGTGCCTGATAGAAGCGATCGAACAGACTCTCGCGCCGCTCAGGCGGGATGCCGAGGCCCCAGTCACGGACCTCGAGTCGCACGCCACCTGGCTCGCGACGCTCCAGCACGATCGAAATTGGTCCGCCCTGGGGGCTGTACTTCACGGCGTTGCCGACCAGATTGCTGACGACCTGCTCGAGGCGCATTGGATCCACCCGCAGCGCAGTCTCCGCGGGCGCGGTAAAGGTCAACACATGGCGGTCGGTCGTCTCCTGGATCGCCGCCACGATGCCGCCGACCAGCTGAACCAGGTCGACGCTGCGCCGCTCGAGCCGCAGCTTGCCGGCCTCGATGCGCGAGACGTCGAGCAGCTGCTCGGTCAGCGTGACCAGCTTTTCGGATTGGGCGTCGATCGCCTGGACGCTGCGCGCAAGGAGCGCTGGGGTCGGTGCTTCTCCGCCAAGAAGTGCTCGACCGAGCAGCTGGGCATAGCCGCGCAACGTGGTCATCGGCGTCTTCAGCTCATGAGCCGCGACCGATAAAAACTCATCGCGCAGTCGAGTCGCGCGCTGCGCCTCAGCATGCAGCCGTGCATTATCGATGGCCAGGCCGCAGCGGCGACCAAGTTCCTCGGCCAGGGCCTGCTCGATCGACGAATAGGCGGGGCGGCCGGCAAATCCAAAGCACGTAATTGCGCCCAGGACGCGGCCGCGCGCCAGGAGCGGCACGACCATCATCGACCGAATGCCCATCGCGTGCAGCGCAGGCGGCACCTCGCCATCGACGGCATTGAGATCGGGGTACAGGGCCGATCGGCCGGAGTTCAACACGGTCACCAGCGGCTGAGGCGCGACATCCGGAGTCCACGCGCGGTCGAGCTCGTCGTCGGGTGCTAAATCACCGCTCGTGGTTGCGACACGGCGGACCTGCCCGTCTTCCAGCATCATGTCGACAGTGCACGCATCGGCAAGCGTGGGCACGGCCAGCTCGGCCACGTTGCGCAGCGTGACTTCGTAGTCGAGCGACGATGCCAACCGCGTGCTCGCCTCGGCCAGGAAGGCAAAGCGCTCCTGGGCGGCCTCGGCTTCTACGCGGGCGGCTTGCTCCGCTAACAGTTGCAGCCGTTCCGCCTCGACGCGACGGCGCTCGGTAACATCGAGTACAGTGCCGAAGAAGCGCAGGGGCATGCCGTTGGCATCGCGCTCGACATCACTCCGGGATTGCACGATCCGTTCAGTCCCGTCCGACCCGACCACCCGATGCTCGACGATGCTGGACCGCCCGCGGAACGTCTCCTCGATCGCCCGCGCGAGACGCCCCTGGTCTTCGGGATGGACGGCGCGTAAGAAGGCCTCGGGCGTGGGCTCTGCATGACCCTCGGGGTAGCCCAGCAGTCGATACAGCTCCGGCGTCCAGAAGCCGACGTTGTTGGCGGGATACCACTCCCAGCTGCCGAGATGAGCCATGGATTGGGCGGTCTCGAGACTCGCCTCGCGCTGACGCAAGGTTGCCTCGATCTCTTTGCGTGCCGTGATATCGGTGTTGATCTCGAGTATCGCCCGAGGATGGCCTTCATCCTCAGCCTGAAGCGCCCAGCGGCTGGCGACAATGATGGTTGAGCCGTCGCGGCAGGTATGGACGAGTTCGCCCTCCCAGTGTCCGAGTTCCACGACCTGCTGCTCGATCTCAGATAGTGGGCGCGGAAACTTGGTGTGCAGCAGCTCGTGGGGGGTCTGCCCCATGGCTTCCTTGCGCGACCACCCGTACATCACCTCGGCGCCGCGATTCCAGAACAGCGTGCGCGCTTCCAGAGTGCGCACGATGATGCCGTCCGGCGCGAGGTCGAGCAGCGCTGCCTGATGGCGCAGCGCCTCACCCGCGCGGCGATTCTCGACCAGAACGGCACTGTGCGTCGCCTCTTGCTCGGCGAGGATTCGCTCGCGCGCGGCGTACGTGAAACCGGCCGCGACGCCGGCCAGCAGACGGGCGAGGCCGGGCTCGAGGACTCGAACGTCTTCGCTTTCGAGACCTGCGCGCAGACGCAGGCTGAGGACCGCCTGCGTTTGTCCAAGTGCTTCCGGCGCGGCGTAGCCGAGCGCCACGAGTGACCGTCCGATCTGTCGTGCGATCTCGTCAGCGTCGGTGTCCGAGTCGAGGGTGGAGATCGCCTGCTCGGCCAGAAGCGCAAACTGCTCACGTAGCTCGGCCGCGCTCAACGGTACGTAGCTCGTCCGGGCGACCGCGCGGCGCCAACTATCCGCGAGCCCGTCTCGGCGCTCGGCCAGTCGAGCGTGGATGCTCTGGCCAGACAAGGACGTGTTCATGCCTCGCGGTAGCTGCTGCGCCTACGGCTTGCGGGCAACGCCCGCGTAACCGTAGCTTCGATCGGGCTGATCAAGAAAGACGTCATCTTCGCTCTCAGGACGCCACAGCGGAATGTACACGAGCCCAGGCTCGATCAGCTGCATGCCTTCGAACAGGCCTTCAATCTGATCTCGGGTCCGGAAGTGGAAGGGGCTGCTGGCATTGCGGTAGAGCTGTTCGACCAGTGAGGGCCACGTTCGGTCGATCGAGCGGCACCTCCGCGGCCGCCCAGTCAGATTGACTCATGCGCTTCTTTCGTCCCCCGCCAGCGAGTGGCCGACTATAGCCGAATTTGGACGGGCCTGAAAGAGCCTTTAGTCCTATACGGCGTGCGACGTTTCAGGCCGAAGCTTCATGCGCGCGCTGCAGCCGCACGCTGGCGATACGCAGACCATCCATCCGCTCAACACGTGCCTCGTAGCCACTGCCAACAGAGATCTCGTCGCCGACCCGCGCCCGCCGGCCGAGCCGTGCGAACACCAGGCCGCCCAACGTATCCACCTCACTGGCATCCAGGCGCGTGCCAAGCTGCTCGTTGAAATCCTCGATGAGCATCAGACCGTCGGCGATGACCGAGCCATCGCCCAGCACGCGCAGCTGGTGCGTCGGTGGTGCATGTTCATCACCAATCTCGCCGAACAAGCGCGCAATCAGGTTGTGCAGCGTGACGATGCCGGCCGTGCCGCCGTATTCGTCCAGAACGACAGCCAACGGCTGGCGCGCCGCGCGCATGCGGGCCACGACCTCGAACGCTTCGGCACCGGTCGGGACCAGCACGGGCGGGCGCAGCATGCGCCGCAGCTCGACTGGACGCGCCAGGCCGACCAGGTCCTTTGCTGAGAGCACACCGACCACGTTGTCGATGCTGCCTTCGAAGACTGGATAGCGCGTATGCCGATAGCGACGCACCGTGCGGACCACTTCTTCGGGCGGCGCGTCGATCGGGATGGCCATGACTTCAGTACGCGGAACCATGACCTCGCCTGCGCTAACTTCAGTGAACCCGAAGGCGCGTTCGAGCAGCTGCCGTTCGTCGGCCGACAGACCACTGCGGCGCACCAGCAGTCGCACTTCCTCGGGCGAATGCACCGCGTGCTCTTCGGCCCGATATTCCAGGCCAAGCGCGCGCAGGACGACGTTCGTGAAGCCATACAGCACCGCGATGAACGGGCGGAACACCGTCGCCACCACTTCGGTCGGCGGCGCGGCGAACAGGACCACGGACTCAGCCCGTTGCAAGGCGAGCATCTTCGGCACCTGCTCGCCGATCGAGATGTGCAGGAACGTGATCACAGCGAGCGCAAACACTGACGCAACGCCATCCGCCGTGAGCCACGCGCCCGCCTCAGGCAGGACATAGCTCAACGGCGGATACAGCAGCCCCGCGAACGTCTCTTCGCCGATCCAACCGAGCAACAGGCTGGCCACGGTGATGCCGAGCTGCGCGGCTGAGATGAATCGATTCGGGTCAACCTGAGCGCGCATGACCAGCCGCGCCGCGCGACTGCCTTCGGCGGCGAGCTGCTCGATGCGCGTTCCGCGCGCGGTAACGAGCGCAAACTCAGCGGCGACGAAGAAGCCGTTGGCCAGCACGAGCAGCAGCACCACCAGGATGCTCCACACGAGCGATAAATCCATTTACTGAGACGCGTCCCTTCCTGATGCGCCCGCTCGGAAGATGACCGAGAGGAGCCGCACAACATTGGACGCACCTCCACGGCCACCTCCGAGCGAGGCGATCGTGGAAGGTCTTGCGTGAGCGCCCTGAGGCGCCCACCACGGCCGGGGCGACAGTGTCGGACCCGTGTTGACGACCGCGGTGTAGCGGGCTTCCATTCTGACGAACTGCGCCCGCTCGCTACTCCCCTTCCGGGGCTGATTCTATCATTCGCCGAGCTCCGCTAGCTGCTCTGGCGTGAGCAGGTCGGGCCGACGGTCGCGCGTTCGCTCGAGCGCCTCGCGTCTGCGCCACGCCGCGACCTGGGCGTGGTGGCCCGACAGCAGAACGTCCGGCACCCGCAAGCCGCGATATTCGGGCGGTCGCGTGTACTGCGGGTATTCGAGCAGGCCGTCCGCGTGCGATTCGTCGCGCCAGGCATCGCTCGAGCTCAAGGCACCCGGCAGCAGCCGCATCACCGCGTCGAGCACAACCATGGCTGGCAACTCGCCGCCGGTCAGTACGAAATCGCCGATCGATAGCTCCTCCGCGCCGCTCACCATGCGGACGCGGTCGTCGACACCTTCGTAGCGCCCGCACACCAGCACCAGGTGCTGCTGGGCAGCCAGGTCGTGGGCAATGGCCTGCGTGAACGTATGCCCGGTGGGCGTGAGCAAGAAGACTCGGGATTCTGGCCGGCGAACGGACTCGATCGCCTCGACGAGCGGTCCGGGCCGCATGACCATGCCTGGTCCACCGCCATACGGGTAGTCGTCGACGGTACGGTGCCGATCGGTGGTAAAGGCACGGATATCGATTGCGCGGAGCCTGACCAGACCCTCGGCCAGTGCACGACCGGTGATGCTGTCGCCGAGCGGCCCCGGAAACATGTGCGGAAAGATCGTCAGGACGTCGACGTCCAGCGTCATCCGCCCAGGCGCTCCAGTTCGTCGTCGTCGATGCCGAAGTGATGCGCGACCTCGTGAATGACCGTCTTGCGCACCTCGCGCTTGAGCGCTGCATTGCCGCCGTCGCCGACTTCGTCGATCAGCGGGCGCCAGAACAGGGTGATGCGGTCCGGCGTGACCAGGTGGTAGCCCGACGAGCGGTCAAGCTTGTTGATGCCCTCGTACAGACCGAGCAGGTCAGTGTCTTCCTCGTAGCCCATGGCCGCCATGCGCTCGGGCCGCGGCCATGGCTCGACCAGGACGGCCACGTTCTCCAGGCGATCCTGGACGTAGGGCGGTAAGTCGTTGAGCGCCTCGGCGACGAGCCCCTCGAAGGCGCGCATCGACACGCGCGGCAAGACTCGCTCACGCGCCGCGCGGTAGCGAGCCACCCGGCTGTGACGGGTGTTCACCGACCCGTCATGATGGTCGGCAGGACGAAGCTAATGATGACCAGCAGGCCGATGATCACGTAAATCCACTGCAGCCGGGTCATCCGGGCGAACTATAGCCCAGCGGCTCAACGTTCGGCGGGTGCGGGCTCGGACGGCACTTTGGTCACGCGCACCTTGCGCACCCGTCGCCCTGTTGTTGTCAGAACGGTAACGACCGCGCCGTCCACGCGCACCTCGTCGCCGGCGTCAGGCACTTTGCCCAGCTCGTGATACAGCAGGCCACCGAGCGTGTCGAAGTCCTCGTCGTCGATGTCGAGATCGAGCGTATCGTTGACGTCGCGAATGCTCACTCGTGCGTCGAATACTGCTTCACTGTCGCTGACCTCCTCGATCATCGCTTCCTCGACGTCGTACTCGTCCTGGATCTCGCCGACGATCTCCTCGATCAGGTCCTCGATGCTGATCAGGCCGGCGGTGCCACCGTACTCGTCCACGACGACCGCCAGGTGAACGCGTTTCTGCTGCATCTCGTGCAGTAGCTCGTCGACCTTCTTGGTCTCGGGCACATACGATGGCTCACGCGCTAGCGGCTTGACTGGTGCATCCTGGGCACCTTCGCGCAAGTGGCGCAGCAGGTCCTTGGCATAGACCACGCCGATGATGTTGTCGATCGTCTCGTCGAAGATCGGGATGCGCGAGTGGCCACTTTCGATGATACGGTCCAGCACGTCGCGCACGGTCGCCAGATCCGGCGCGGCCACGATGTCGATGCGCGGAATCATGATTTCGCGCACTGGCTGCTCGCCGAGCTCGATCACGCTGGCGATCATCTCGCGCTCGTCTTCTTCGAGGTCGGCGTTGCCCTCCACGAGGTGCCGCAGCCGGTCCTCGGCATCGGCCGGCGTCATCCCGTGCACCACGCCCAGCATGCGCCGCAGCGCCCGCTCGAGCGCATTCAGGGGCAGCAGGATCGGAAACAAGATGCGGTTTAGGACTTCGACCGGGCGGACGAAGGTCAGGGCCACGTTCTCGGGTCGCGAGACCGCGAACACCCGGCCGAGAAACTGCACCAGCAGCAGGACGATCATCTCGACGATCGCCAGCACAATCGCGAGCCAGGGCGCACTCGTGAACCACACGTCAAGATCGATCCAGAACGCGGTCGCGGCCGCGGCAATGAGTGTCAACGTGTAGATGAACAGAATCGTCGACAGGCTGCTCGACGGCTCGTCGAGCAGTCGCATCAGCGCGTTCGCGCGTGGCGTGCCCTCGTCGAGCATGTGCCGCAGTCGCGCGCGATCGATATACACCAGCGCCGCTTGAGCCGTCGACGCGAGGAACAGGACCAGGGCGGCGACCGCGAACACGATGACCCGAACGTCACTCATGTGGCGCCATCCGTTCGCTCACCATAACCTCTGCGCCGGCGATGCGGTCGGGCGGGCGCACCGAGCCAGACCTCGCCTGATGGAATGTCGTGGGTGACGACGGCGCCGGCGCCCGTCATTGCCCCAGCACCAATATGGACCGGCGCCACGAGGAGCGTATCGCTGCCCAGCGAGGCATCGTCCTCGACCACAGTGCGGCTCTTCGCGCCCGTTTCCGAGCTGAAGTTGACTGTGATCGTGCCGGCTGCGACGTTCACACGCTCGCCAATGTCCGCGTCGCCGACGTAGGCGAAATGGTGCATCTGGGTGCCGGCGCCGATGCGGCTGTTCTTCACTTCGGCGTAGTTGCCTAGCGTCGCGCCGTCTTCGATCACCGCGCCAGGCCGCAAGTGGCTGAACGGTCCGATCGACACGCCCTCGCCAATCGTCGCGCCCTCGATGACCGAGAACCACACTCGGCTGCCTGCCCCGACCGTGCATCCCAGCACATAGGTGTTTGGCCCGATCTCACAGTCACGCGCGATGTGTGTAGCACCACGGAGGTGGCACCCCGGCTGTATGACCACGTCCGGTTCGATAGTGACTTCGGGTTCGATGTACGTGGTCGCCGGGTCCACGATCGTGACGCCAGACAGCATGAGCTCGTCCAGGGTGCGGCGGCGCAAGATCGCGTTGGCCTCGGCGAGCTGGAGCCGATCGTTCACGCCGTGCACCTCCTGTTCATCCTCGGTCAATACGGCTCGCACGCCGAGGCCGGCTGCGCGGGCAAGATTGACCAACTCGGGCAGGTAATACTCGCCTTTGGGGCTGCGCGGCAGGTCTGCCAGGTGCTGCCACAGCCACGGTGTCCAGAACAGCATCGAGCCGCTCCAGATCTCGCGCACCGAGCGCTCTGCCGGCGAGGCATCAGCCTCCTCGACCATGCGCGCGACCCCGCCGTCAGCGGCTCGTATGACCCGCCCATAGCCATGCGGGTCGTGCACTTCGGCGCTCAGTAGTGCCACGGGTGATTCTGGCCCGACGCCAGCGGCGACCAGGCGCTGCAAACTGCGCGCGCGAACGAGTGCCACATCGCCCAGATGGACCAGCAAGCGTTCGGCTCCGGTCGCCTTGATCCGTGCGGCGGCGACTTGAACCGCGTGACCAGTCCCAAGCTGTGGCTCCTGGAGCACGGTGTCAACTGACTCGGGGAGCGCGCGGCGTATCTGGTCTGCCTGGTAACCGAGCACGACGACGGTCGAATTCGCGCCAGCCTGACTGAGCAGGTCCAGCACACGCTCGATGAGCGGTCGGCCGGCGAGGCTGTGCAGCATTTTGGGCCGCGCCGATCGCATGCGCGTCCCCTGTCCAGCAGCCAGAATGGCGGCGGTCAGGGCGCCGGTACTTGGCGGGTCCCCCGAGTCTGACGGTGTCGTGCGAGAAGAGCTCACGTAGCGTGGAAGGCTGCCCGACCAGGACTCGAACCTGGATTGACGGATCCAAAGTCCGCTGTCCTACCATTGGACGATCGGGCACTGGAACGGCGTGCGTTCGTCCTAAGCGTACTCGATACGAGCACGCTCGTTGAGCCTAACGGAAGCACGCGCGTGGCGTACTGTCCTGACGGCATGTGCCGCCACGTTGAGTGACCTGACCTGATCGGCGAGGCGCCGTGCGTCCGCTCGGTCGCGTGCCAGCGTAAACAGGGCCGGCCCAGCGCCCGAAAGGTGAAACCGCTGGCGGGTCACGGCTTCAAGCCGCTGCCAGGTCGCGTCCAGCCCAGGGAACACCGCCCGAGCGGGCCGCGCGAATGCGTTGACCATGTCAGAAGCGTGGAGGCGTCCGCCCCTGGCGAGCCGCGCAACCAGTGCGTCGGTGGCTGCGCCCGAGGAAAAGTCCCCAGGCTGCAAGGCGGCGTACAGGGTTGCCGTTTTGTTGGGCAGCGCCGCCTCGGGAAAGGCCAGCGTCAGCCACTGCACTGGCAGTGGCGCCAGCGGTTCCAGGTCGTCGCCGCGCCCGCGCAGCACGGCGGCGCCGCCGCGCACGAAGAAGGGCACGTCGGAGCCAAGCTGACTGGCGAGGGGCGCCAGCGCGCTTAAGCCCAGCCGCGTCTGCCACAGCCGGTTGAGCGCTACCAGCGTGCTAGCTGCGTCGCTCGAACCGCCGCCCAGGCCGGCCGCGGCCGGGATGCGCTTCACGAGCGTCAGTTGTGCGCCAGAGCGCGTATGGGTTTGCGCGGCGAGCGCGGTAGAGCATCTAGCGCAGGCGCAGCCAGTCTTCGATAGTTAGCTCCTGCGGCCTTCGCGTTGGATCGATGCGCGCCCGGCCCAGACGAGCAATCGCCGCGGCTTTGTCAATCTGCAGGCCGTCGGACAACGAGTTGGCGAGCTGTTTGCGCGGCTGTTTGAAGCCGGCCTGAACGAGGGCGGTAAACGCAGCAAGATCGTCCACAAGTGGCTCCGGCCGTGGTTCGAGGACCAGCACCGCGGAGTCGACCTTGGGCCTCGGATAGAACGCACTCGCGGGCACGCGACGCATCAGGCGAACGCTCGCCTGGGTTTGAACGGTGACCGCTAGTGCGCTCATCTGACCGGGTTGGGCGGCGATGCGCTCGGCGACCTCCAGCTGGGTCATGATCACCATGCGCTTTGGCTTGGCCGCCAGCAGATGACGAATGGCGGGTGAGGTGATGTGGTAGGGCAGGTTCGCGACCACCACGAAGGGGCCTGTGAACAGCGGGTCGACATCAGTCGTGAGGATGTCACCGACGACGATTTCGAGGTTCGGCACAGCCTCGTGCAGCTGCGCAAGCTGGGCATCCAGTTCGACGGCTACGACGCGCCTGGCAGCCTTGACCAACCGTTCGGTCAATACGCCCAGCCCAGGCCCGACTTCCAGGACCTCGTCACTGGCGTTCAGATGGGCGGCACGGACGATCGCCGACGCCACGCGTGCGTCTTCGAGAAACGACTGCGAGAGGCCGCGCCGTGGGCGCAAGCCCAGGGCACTGAGGCGTGCCCTAGGTGATTGCAATTGGCCGTGCACCCGTTGTCGATCGGTGCGCCGCCACAGCCGCGGACCCGCTAGCTCGGGCCCGGCGCCCCTGCGGCACCCGACGAGCACTCCTTACTGCTGCTTCCTTCCGGACCTGACAGGGTTCGAAGGTCGTCGCCGCGCAGGACCAGGCCTTCTACGCTGCGCTGCCCGCTGTCGGGCGGTCAACACACGACCTCGAACGGGACTTCAACCCCGCTAGAGCGGGTTTCGGGTTACAACGGACCGCTACTCCGCCGTCTAGCACGGCCACGTCCATTCTAACGCCGGCGGCAACCCTTAACCAATTCAAGAAGCGCCTCAAGAAGCGGGCGCAGGTCGCACAAGGACTCCGCGGGTAAGAACACGATGAACCCGCCCACCAGCACGGCCGCGCCGCGCGACAACGTGGACAGCGGCACCCAAACTCAGGATCCCAAACGGCGCCTGGGCGAGCATACCGGTGCAGGCGAGCTGCCGATCATGAAGAAGTAGGTGCTTGGGCGGAGAGGGTGGGATTCGAACCCACGAAGGCCTTTTGAGCCTTACCCGCTTTCCAGGCGAGCGCCCTAAGCCAGACTAGGCGACCTCTCCGAATCAGCTTTCAGCAATCAGCCATTAGCAGCTCCCCGGTCGAGCTGACTGCTGATGGCTCGGTCGGCGGAGGGGGTGGGATTCGAACCCACGGTACCCGTGAGGGTACTTCCGTTTTCGAGACGGACGCACTAGGCCACTATGCGACCCCTCCGGGGCCAATTCTAACAACTTGAACGGAGGGTCACATGGAGTCAGGCGCGACCACGCCAATCAGGTCAAGTGCGTTGGCAAGGACCTGGCGCGCTGCGGCGGCCAGCTTCAGCCGCGCGGCACGCAGCCCAGCATCCTCGACGAGGACGCGCATCGAGGCATCGTCGTTGCCGGCCTCGTACCACGCCTGGGTCGCCCGCGCGAGCTCGTACGCATAGTGCGGAACGTGGTGCGGCGCCAGGTTGCGCGCGGCTAGCTCGACGATCTCAGGGAACTGCAGCATGCGCCGGATCAGCGCCAGCTCCGACGGATGCGTCAGTAGCGCGACATCGCCCGGCCGCCAGTCGGAGCCAGCGTCGACGAGGATCTTCGAGAGCCGCGCGTGCGCGTACTGCACGTAGTAGACGGGGTTCTCCGAGGACTGCTTCGCAGCCAGATCGAGGTCGAACTCCATCATCGATTCGGCGCTGCGACTGACCAGGAACCAGCGTGTGGCGTCCACGCCCACTTCGTCCATCACTTCGCCGAGCGTGATGATGTTGCCGGCCCGTTTGCCCATGCGCACGATTTCGCCGTGCCGCAGCACCGTGACCATCTGGTAGATCAGAATCTCGTACTGCTCGGGTTCGGCACCCAGCGCTTTGACGACCGCCTTCATCGACGGCACCTGACCCTCGTGATCGGCGCCCCACACGTCGATCACGCGGTCGAACTTGCGCACGAACAACTTGTCGTAGTGATAGGCAATGTCGGTCGCGGTATAGGTCGGCCGTCCGCCCGACTTGATCAGCACCCGGTCGCGTTTGTCGCCATAGTCGGTCGTGCGCAGCCACGTGGCGCCCTCGAGGTCGTACACCAGGCCACGTTCTTTGAGCAGGTCGAACACGCGCTGAAGGTCACCTTCGCGAATGACGCGCGCCTCTGAGAACCAGTTGTCGAACCGCACGCGCGCGCGATCCAGATCGGCCTCGATCCACTCCATGATGCGCCGCGCCGCCAGCGAGCCGATCTCCTCGGCCTGCTCCTCTGGCAAATTGGCGAACTTTTCGCCGTGCTCGCGCAGCAGCTCCTGCGCGAGCTCGACCACGTACTCGCCCGGATAATCGGAGTCAGCGAGCTCGGCGGCGCGCCCGAGCACTTGCTGATAGCGCACCCAGACGCTGTGGAACAGGTGGTCCATCTGCGCGCCGGCGTCGTTGTAGTAGTACTCGCGCTGGACCTGCCAACCGGCTTTGGCCAGCACGCGCGCCAGGCTGTCGCCGAGCGCGGCATTCCGCGAATGGCCAATGTGGATCGGTCCGGTCGGGTTGGCACTGACGAACTCGATCTGCACGCGCAGATTGCGGCCAACATCCACCGAGCCGTAGTCGACGGCGCGCCCGACAATGGTGTCGACCTGGTCGCGCACGAAATCGTCGGCTAGGAAGAAATTCACGAACCCCGGCGGCGCTGTCTCCACACCGGCCAGGAACGGCGGCGGATCCTGGGCAATCGCGGCTGAGATCGCCGACGCGATATCCATCGGCGCCGGGCCCTTGGGTCCAACCGCGCGTTTGGCGCGCAAGGCAAAATTGGTCGCGAAGTCACCCTGGTCGGCACGCGCGGGCCGTTCGACCGTCACCTCAGGCAGGGCGACCGTGGGCAGCGCGCCCGTCTTCTGCGCGCGCGCGATCGCCGCCTGGACCAGCGACACCAGGCGATCGCGGATCGGCGCATCCTGGACGAGCGTCATATCCAAGGTTTTAGGAACCCCTAAGGAACGCCTAAGGCACGCCAAGGAACGTCTTCAGAGCAGTGTAAGCCGGGCGCGCTGAGCCATCGGGGTTGGTGATGCTCCACCAGTACTGCTCCTGCTGCTGAGTCCAGGTCGGATCCGCGATATAGATGACGGTGAGGAAACTCATCCACGGCTGCCAGAACTGACGCGCACACTGGAACGCGCGGACGAGACTACTGCCCTGAGCGTTGCGATCGACGGCATACCAGCCGTAGCCCGAGCCCGGGCGCTGATCGGTCGTATAGCCCATCTCGAGCACGCCCATCTGTTTGTCGCCGTCGCCCTGCTGCACCATCAGCGCGCGCACGTCTTCGACGTGCCGAAATGCGTAGACGCGCTTTAGGCGACCATGCCTGGATCGGCACACGGATCCGCTTTGAATGGCTGGGCGTGTACGCCCAGGACGTCGAAGCTGTCCCGCGCGCCAGCGGCGTACATGGCGCGGATAAAGTCCAGATCGGGGATGGCCTGAGCGTTGTTGGTCGTGGTCGGCGACATGCCTGCCGAGACCACGAGCGCCTGCGGATCAGCGGCCTTGATGGCCTGATAGCTCGCCTTGAGCATGGCCGTATATTCCGCGGGATTGGGTGACCGATCGCCCCATTCACGGTCGAGGTTGGGCTCGTTCCAGATCTCGTACGCGTGGATGCGGCCCTTGTAGCGCTGGGCGAGCGCGGTCACGAAGTCGGACCAATTCTTCGGGTCATCGGGCGGGCTGGTACCCGGCCATTGCACCTTCGTGGATGCCCACTGTGGCTGATTGTCGACGCGGGCGATGACCTTGAGGCCCGCGGCCGAGATGGCATCGAGAATGCGGTCCGGCTCGTTCCATTCGAACGCGCCCTTGGCTTTGACTTCGATATTGCGCCACTCGAAGCGCTGCTTGACCCAGTGGAAGCCGCCATCTTTGGCCAGCGCCAAGTCACGCGTGGTGGTGTCGAAGCTGCCCCACAGGAATACGTGCACGGCCGGGTCGATCGTCGCCAGCCCGGGCTTCATGGCTACTGGCGATGGCGATGGCGAGGACGACGGAGCCGGCGATGCCGCCGGGTTGGCCTGGGGCGTTGGCGCGGGCGGAGCGGGCGTGGGCGGTGGCGGCGCGGACGTGCACGCCGTCAGACAGGCAAGGGAGAACGCAAGCAGCAGCCGCATGAATGCAAACAGGGGAGGCCACGTGGACCTCCCGCTGGTGCCAGTATAGGTTTCTCCTGTCATCCTGAGCTTGCGAAGGATCCGCTTGCTCGAACCGTTCCGGCACGCGGATTCCTACGCTTCGCTCGAGGACAGACTCTTCGGCTCGCGCCTCGCCTCAGGATGACAAGGCGTTAGAGCTGGCCGGAGCCTCGTGCAGCCATGACCGCGATCAGCGCCGCGCGTGGCGTGCCGTCCAGGTTATTGATCGCCCACCAGTACTCCTCGCGGTCTTCTCTCCAGGTGGGGTCCGCCAGCGTCCACAGGGTCATCACGCCGATCCACGGTGTCCAGTTCTTCCGTGCGAACTCGAAGGCCTTGATGATGTTCTCTGCCTTCTTGTCCTCACTCACGGCGAACCACGAGTAGTTCGGGTGGATCTTGTCGGCGGTCCAGCCGAACTCGAGTAGCCAGATCTGGCGATTGCTGTCACCATTTTTGACCTGCACCGCGCGCAGTTGCTCGACACGCCGGAAGTAGAAGCTCGGATGACCGAACGCCGGCAGCGAGTTCAGCGCGACGTCGACCTCAGGCGCCTGGGTGTTGCCGTGCGCGCCCAGGACGTCGTAGTTCACGCCGCCCTTGAGACCCGCATCGAACAGCCACTGCATGTACGTGACGTCGTCAGCGGCGTGGCCATCGGTGACGCCCGTCGGCGACAGGCCCGCGGTGATGACCGTGAGCGTCGGGTTCGCCGTCTTGGCCGCGCGGTAAGCCAGCGTCAGAAGGCGCACGTAATCGCGAGCCTGCTGCTGGTTGATCATCTGACCGCCCCACTCGCGATCGATGTTGACCTCGTTCCAGATCTCGATGGCATCGACGGTACCGACGTTCGAGCCCGGGCGATAGCGGTTGGCGAACGCGGAGACGAAGTCGGCGTAGTCCTGGTAGTTGTCGGGCGGACCATTGTTCGCACCGTCGCGACGCGCCCAGGCGGGCTGGAAGTCGATGCGGGCGATGATCCCGATGTTGTTGGCTTTGCTCGCCTTGACGATGCGATCGGCCTCGGTCCAGTCGAAGCAGTTTTTGCACGCGCCTTCGATGGTCCGCCACTGGAACAGCGTCTTCTGCCAGTGGAAGTTCGAGCCCGCGGCGGTCTTCAGATCGCGATCGGTCGTGGCCGAGTTGCCCCACAGGAACATGCTCAGGCCGTAATCCGGGCTGGAGACCGGCGGCGGAGCCGGGAAGACGGTCGTGCCCGGGGGCGGAGCAATCGGGGCAGGGGTCGTCGGCAGCGGCAGCAGACCCGGATTCTGGGCATCCGTGCCCGTCATCGCCGTCGCGTCGGTGCCAGCCGTGGCGCTGCCCGCGCCCTTGACGAAGGCATTGCCGAACACGGTGCCCGCCGGCGCTTTGCCCGTCACCGAGCGCAGCAGCGGGCTTTGCGCGGCCTGGTCGCCCAGATCGGCCGGCAAGTTGTCGCCGGTCAGCAGCGCCTTCAAGTAGTCGGCGAGCAGCAAGCCCTGGGTGCAGCCACAGGTCTTGTCGTAGTGCATGATGCCACGCTGAAAGCGCTGGTAGATGAAGTTGCGATTCGACGGATCGTAGGCTGGCTTGCTGGTCGGCGCGCCCCAGATCTCCAGGTCGAGCAGACCCAGGATGCTCGGATCGTCGGTGCCGCCCAACTCGGGCCTGATCGTGCCGAAGAAGGTCTTGCTGAAGTTGACCGGCTCGCCGTCGAAGATATCGACGGTATTGGCGCGCACGAAGTCCTGAATGGCGCTGCCGTAGGTCGCGTCGGTCGCTTTGGGCGTCAGTGTTTTGAGCGCGCTATCCGGCGCGGGGAACGTGCTGCCATTGATGCGCGTATACGGCAGCAGCCCTTCGTCGAGCAGGTTCAGCGTGCCAATGCCCTGCGTGCCACACTGCTGCATGACCAGGCGCTGGAAGAACTGGCTCGTGCAGCCCATGAACTGGAAGTCGCGGCTGACGGGATAGCCGAAGGTGGCGACGCCGCCGCGGGCCTGGAAGTAGGCCCAGAAGGAGTCGCGATCGATGCGATAGCCGGTCTGCGCAAACGTGCGCGTGTCTGCCGTTTGAGCGGCATCGTCGGCGTGCGACACGGTTGGTGTACCAACGCTCGCGACAACGACGGCCAGACCGAGGCCAAGTGACGAGAGCCGCCTGGCCGAGGCGCGAGCGCGGGCCGAAATGGTTGAGAGCCAACCGTACAAGAGGATCTTCTCCTATCGAAATTACGTGGGGTCGACGAAGCTGGCGTAGCATACTATCGACGTCGCCCCGGCCCCAGAATTCAGAACGTGTCGAGTGGCCCGAGGTGACGAACCGTAACGTCACTGTAATCGTGAGGCAATTCCCGGATGGGTCCACTGTGTCCAGCGCCGGTAGTGCTCCGCACCTGTTCGTCTACGGGTCCCTCGTCGAGCCACGACGCCTCGACGAAGTCCTCGGAAGACGCTTCAGCGGCGAACGGCTGCGCGCACGGTTGGCGGGCTTCGCACGCGTGACCACCGAGGGGTGGGATTACCCGTTTCTCGTTGCGGACGCGGACGGCGTCGTGGACGGGATGCTGATCATAGATCTCAGTACGTCAGACCTGGACATGCTGGATCATTACGAAGAGGTGGCGGAGGGCGTGTACGAGCGCATCGCGGTTGAGGTCGAAGCGCGGGGTTGTGGCCCTCGCCCTGCGTTGCTGCGGGCGCAGACGTACATTGGGGGTCTGAAGCTGCGGTCAACCGCGGCCTAACCAGACCGCAACGACTGGCTTTCCCACCTGTACACGTGACTCCTATACTCCGCCGGGCCTAGAAGAGGCGGGAGGCATGCAAGAAAAGGTCGTCTATCTGACTCCTGAGGGGAAGCAACGCTTCACAGCGGAGCTGCGCGAGCTCATAACGGTGCGCCGTCACGAGGTCGAGGAGCGCATCCGACGAGCCAAGGAGTTCAGCGATACCGTCGACAACGCCGAGTACGACGAGGCGAAGACGGAGCAATCGTTCGTCGAAGGGCGGATCCAGGAGCTGGAACGGCTGCTGGCGTCGGCCAAAGTCATTGAAGAGCCGACCACGAAGGCCGACTACGTGCGCATGGGTGCGTATATCAAGGTCGTCGAGGCCGACGGTGGCGAGGAGGAGACATACCACCTCGTCGGATCGCATGAGGCCGATCCGCGGCATGGTCAGATTTCGAATGAGTCGCCTATTGGGCGGGCGCTCATTGGCAAGCGCGTCGGTGACGAGGTCACCGTGGTCGCGCCTGCGGGGTCGTTCAACCTCAAAATCCTGGAAATCAACTAGGGCCCGGACGGTCTACCGTCGACGCTCGACGGTAGACTGTCGTCGGTGACCGTCGACGGCACGACAACGGACCGTATTACCTCTGCGCGCCTCGAAAAGCTGAACGCTCTCGAAGCCGCGGGCGTGCGTGCGTTTCCCACGCGCTTTGAACGGTCACACCAGGCCGCCGAGCTGCACGCGCAGTACGACCAGCTCGAGGGCCAACGCGTCTGCGTGGCCGGTCGTATCGGCGTCTTCAAGACCTTCGGCAAGAACCTGGCGTTCGTGTTCGTCCAGGACCAATCAGGCCAGGTGCAGCTGCTGCTGCATCCGCGCGAGATGGCCGACCAGGCGCGAGCGGCGTACGACGCGGTTGACCCCGGCGACATTGTGGGCGCCTGCGGCACGCTGACGAAAAGCAAGACCGGCGAGATCAGCGTCGATGTCGAGGAGCTGCAGCTGCTCAGCAAGTCGCTGCGCAACCCGCCCGAGAAGTGGCACGGCCTCGTCGACGTCGAAACGCGTTATCGCCAGCGCTATCTCGATCTGATGGCCAACCCCGAGACGCGCCAGGTGTTCCTGACGCGCAGTCGCGTCGTCACGGCAATCCGCACGTATCTGAACGCCAAGGCCTTCGTCGAAGTGGAAACACCGATCCTGCAGCCCATCCCGGGCGGCGGCTCGGCACGGCCCTTCGCCACGGAGTCCAACGCCCTCGATGCGCGAATGTACTTACGCATTGCGTTGGAGCTGTACCTGAAAAGGCTGATCGTGGGCGGACTGGAACGTGTGTACGAAATCGGACGCAACTTCCGCAACGAGGGCGTGTCGTTCAAACACAATCCCGAGTTCACCATGCTCGAGCTGTACCAGGCCTACGTCGACTACGACGAGATGATGCGCTTGACCGAAAACCTGGTCGCTTCCGCGGCCCGCGCCGCGATCGGCAAGACGCGCGTCAAATGGGCTGACGACGAGATCGACTTCAGCCCACCGTGGCGGCGCATGCCGCTGCGCGAAGTCATCGCCGAATACTCGGGCGTCGACTACGACGCCTATCCCGATACGGACGACCTGCGCCAGGCGGCTGCCAATGCCGGACTGCGCCCGGAAGCGAACTGGAACCGCGGCAAGATCATGGACGAGCTGCTCACGGCATTCGTCGAGCCGAAGCTGATTCAGCCCACGTTCCTGGTCGACTATCCCACGGCCTTTCCTGGCTCGACGCTGGCCAAGGGTAAGCCCGACAACCCGCTGGAGGTCGAGCGCTTCGAGGCCTTCGCCGGCGGCATCGAGATCGCCAATGCCTTTTCCGAGCTCAACGATCCGCGGGTGCAGCGCGAACGCTTCGAGGAGCAGGTTCGCGCGCGCGAGGCAGGTGATCCTGAAGCGCAGCCCTTCGACGAAGACTTCCTGATCGCACTGGAGCACGGCATGCCGCCGACCGGCGGTATGGGCCTGGGCATCGATCGTTTGGTCATGCTGCTGACCGATCAACACACCATTCGCGACGTCATCCTGTTCCCGCAGCTGCGGGTGCGGACAACCTGATGCTCAATTCGGACTTGTTGCGCCGCAACCCAGAGCGCACACGCGCCACGCTGGCGCGACGCGACGAAGACGCGGCGCGTGCCTTCGATGCCGCCGTCGCGGCTGACGAACGCTGGCGCCAACTCATCAACGAAGTCGAAGCACTCCGCGCTGACCGGAAGCGAGTGGCCGCCGCGCGGCGTGGCAAACCATCACCCGAGGAGGTGGAGGAGGAGCGATCGGCACGAGCCCACCTCGCGCAGCTGGAGCAGGGCCTCCAGGAGGCGGAGCGGACACGCACGAATGCGTTGTCCTGGGTGCCCAACTTGCCCGACGAGTCAGTTCCGCCGGGTAAGGATGACACCGAGAACGAAGTGCTGCGCACCTGGGGCGAACCAGCGGCGCTGGATTTCGAGCCGCTGCCTCACTGGGAGCTAGCTGCGAAATTGGGCATTCTGGATCTCGAGGCTGGCGCGCGGCTGACGGGTGCGCGCTTCTATGTGCTTACGGGCGCTGGGGCGATGCTTCAGCGCGCGCTGGTCAACTTCATGCTCGACGTGCACGTGCGCGGGCAGGGCTACACCGAAGTCCATACCCCCTATCTCGTGCGCGAACAGATCATGTACGGCTCGGGCCAGTTGCCCAAGTTCTACGACAACCTTTATCACGACGCCGAAGACGACCTGTGGCTGATTCCGACATCCGAGGTGCCGCTGGTCAATCTCTATTACGACCAGATCATTCCAGCGGGGCGCCTGCCACTCAAACTGACTGCGTCCAGCCCCTGCTGGCGCAAGGAAAAGGCCGCGGCCGGACGCGACGTGCGCGGCATCAAACGCGTCAAACAGTTCTATAAGGTAGAGATGGTGCGCGTCGTCGAGCCGGACGACTCGATGCAGCACCTCGAGCAGGTAGTCGCGGATGCCGAAGAGATCTTGCGCCGACTCGAGCTGCCGTATCAGGTTATGTTGCTGTGCACGGGGGATCTTGGTTTCGCGATGACCAAGACGTACGACCTGAACGCGTGGTCGGCGGGTTCTGGCGAGTGGCAGGAAGTGTCGTCCATCTCCAACGCCAACGACTATCAGGCGCGGCGCGCCAACATCCGCTTCCGCCGCGAGGCGGGCGGCAAGACTGAGTTTCCACACACCTTGAACGGCTCCGGCGTTGCTTTGCCGCGCACCATGATCGCCATCCTGGAGAACAACCAGCAGCCCGACGGGTCCGTCGTCATCCCGAAGGTCCTGCGGCCCTACATGGGCGACATGGAGCGCATCACACCGCCTTAGCGGTCAGTAGTCAGCCGTCAGCAGTCAGTCTTCGGGGCGCACGCTGTCCCAACGACCACAACCGACGGAAGACCGTCTGAGGGCCCGACGACAGACCGCGCTGACAGCTGATAGCTGACGGCTGATAGCTGATAGCTGACGGCTGATAGCTGATAGCTGACGGCTGATAGCTGTTAAGCTCAAGGGCTATGGCGACGCCCGCCGTTTCGGAGTCCCCCGTGGGCGGACTCGACGATCTGCAGAAGCTTGTTGCGCTGTGTAAACGGCGCGGCTTTGTGTTTGCCAGTGCCGAGCTTTATGGCGGTTTCGCCAACACCTATGACTATGGCCCATTGGGCACGCTGTTCAAGAACAACGTGCGCGACGCCTGGATCCGCAGCAACGTGCAGCTTCGTGATGATATGGAGATCATCGACGCAGCACTCATCACGTCACCAAGAGTCTGGGTCGCCTCAGGCCACGTCGAAGCATTCAACGATCCACTGGTGCAATGTCTGGGCGAGTGCAAGAATCGCTACCGAGCCGATCAAATAGATACGACAAAGTGTCCAAACTGCGGCGGATCACTCAGCGAGCCGCGCATGTTCAACACGATGTTCAAGACCCAGGTTGGCCCGGTGGCTGACGAGGAGAACATCGCGTATTTACCGCCTGAAACAGCCCAGGGCATCTTCGTCAACTTCGCGAATGTAGCCGGCACAATGCGCCGACGCCTGCCATTCGGCATCGCGCAAGTGCGAAAGTCATTCAGAAACGAGATCACTCCTGGCAACTTCGTATTCCGAACGCTCGAATTCGAGCAGATGGAAATCGAATACTTCTGCGAGCCCGGCACAGACGAACAGTGGTTCGACTATTGGGTCAACGAACGCGAGGCCTGGTACAAGCGACTCGGCATCCGCGAGACGAACCTGCGTCGCTACGAACACGCCCAGGACAAGTTGTCGCATTATTCAAAGCGCACCATCGACATCGAATACCGCTTTCCCTTCGGCGATGGCTGGGGCGAGCTCGAAGGTATCGCCAATCGCAGTAAGGGACCCGCGGGCTCGTCGTGGGACCTCAATCAACACGAGCAGCACAGCGGTCAGCGCCTGACGGTCTTCGACGAAGACAGGAAGCAGCACGTCCGCCCGGCCGTGGTCGAACCGGCGGCCGGCCTGACCCGAGCCGCCTTGACGTTCCTCATCGACGCGTACGAGGAACAAACCCTCGATGCACAAACGAACGACACGCGCACCGTGCTGCATCTGCATCCGGCGCTCGCGCCCTACAAGTTCTGTGTGCTGCCGCTGTATCGCAACAAGCCTGACCTGGTGAAGATGGCGCGCGGTATCTACGAGGACCTGCGCCGCCGCTGGATGCTGACCTACGACTCGGGCAGCAATATCGGCAAGCTGTACCGTCGCCAGGACGAGATCGGCACGCCGTACTGCGTGACCGTTGACTTTCAGAGCCTGGACGATCGCCAGGTGACGGTGCGTGACCGAGACTCGATGCAACAGGAGCGCATCGCGATCGACGATCTGCGCGCCTGGTTCGAAGACAAACTGAACGTCTGAAAGAGTGAGGACGAAATGGCTGTGACCACAGGAGCTGGCACGGCGCGCAATGCCGCCAGCAGCACGGACCAGCAGTGGGTCTATCTCGCCGAGGACGCGCCTGCCAGTGACAAGGACCTACTCGGCGGTAAAGGCGCTGGCCTGGCGGCGATGACTCAGGCCGGCCTGCCCGTGCCACCCGCGTTCACCATCACAACCGCGGCCTGCAATGCCTACCAGGCAGCTGGTGGCCAGTTCGTACCCGGCCTGTGGGACCAAACGCTCGCCGCGCTGCGCAAGATCGAGCAGCAGGCAGGCAAACACCTGGGCGACGCGCCCAACCCACTGCTGGTCTCGGTTCGCTCGGGCGCCAAGTTTTCGATGCCGGGCATGATGGACACCGTCCTCAATCTCGGCTTGAACGACGAAACCGTGCAGGGCCTGGCGAAGCTGACCAACAACGAACGCTTCGCCTGGGACGCCTACCGACGGTTCGTTCAGATGTTCGGGCGCATCGTGCTCGGGGTCTCGGGTGAGAAGCTGGACCACGTCTTCGACGAAGCCAAGAAAGCGGCCGGGTCGAGCCAGGACACGGACCTGAGTGCCGCGGACCTGCGCAAGATCACGCAGGAGCTCAAGCAACTCGTCGAACGCGAAACGGGACAGCCGTTCCCCACCGACGTCGATCAGCAGCTCGAGCTGGCCATCAAGGCCGTTTTCAACTCCTGGATGGGACGCCGAGCCGTCGACTACCGCAACGAGTTCCGGATTCCGCACGACCTGGGGACTGCCGTGAACGTGGTCGCGATGGTCTTCGGCAACATGGGCGACGACTCGGGAACCGGCGTGGCATTCACCCGCGACCCCTCCACGGGGGAGAAGCAGCTCTTCGGCGAGTTCCTGCCCAATGCCCAGGGCGAAGACGTCGTGGCAGGCATCCGCACGCCACTGCCCATCTCGAGAATGCAAGAGGTCTGGCCCAACGTTTACGGCCAGTTCCTGGAAATCGCCGGTCGGCTCGAAGCTACGTACAAGGACGTTCAGGATCTCGAGTTCACCGTCGAGCGCGGCAAGCTGTACATGCTTCAGACGCGCAACGCCAAGCGCACCGCGCGCGCGGCCGTGGTTACGACGGTGCAGATGGTGAGCGAAGGACTGATCGACAAAGATGAAGCACTCAAGCGTGTTGAGCCGAGTCAGATTCAGCAATTGCTCGTGCCGCAGTTCGACCCCGCGGCCCGAGCCGCGGCGAGTCAGCGACTGGGCAAAGGACTCGCGGCCTCACCTGGCGCGGCCGTTGGCAAGCTGGTGTTCGATCCCGACACCGCCGAACAGTGGGCGAACAACGGCGAGCCGGTCATCCTGGCGCGGCGCGAGACGTCGCCTGAGGACTTCCACGGTATGGCCCGCGCGGCAGGCATCCTGACCTCGCGCGGCGGCATGACCAGCCACGCCGCGGTCGTAGCACGGCAGATGGGTAAACCATGCGTGGCCGGCGCCGAACAGATCGACATCGACGTTCATGCCCGACGCCTGTCAGCGAACGGCACCACGCTCGGCCAGGGCGACTGGATCTCACTGGACGCAGGGGCTGGCGAAGTCTTCGCCGGTCGCATCGCGACGATCGAGCCCGATATCACGCGCGACAAAGAGTTGGCGACAATCCTGAGCTGGGCGGACGCGGTCAAGCGCATGGGCGTGCGCGCCAACGCCGACACACCGGGCGAGGCGAAGCGCGCCCGCGAGCTGGGCGCCACGGGTATCGGCCTGTGCCGCACAGAGCACATGTTCCGCGAGGAAGGTCGACCGCCCCACGTACAGGCGATGATCCTGGCCGCGCCTGACGCCAAACGCGGCGACGCCGCGGCGCGCAAGGTGTACCTCGACGCCCTGGCGCGACTGGAAGAGTTCCAGACCGGCGACTTCTACGGGATCCTCGACGCGATGGACGGCCTGCCGGTCATCATTCGCCTGATCGACCCGCCACTCCACGAGTTCCTCCCACGCCATGACCAGCTACTTGTCGACATCACGACCGCCCGGGCGCGTGGCCAGACCTCGCCCGAGATCGAGGAGAAGGAGCGCCTGCTGATCGCCGTCGAGCGCCTGCACGAGCAGAATCCGATGCTCGGTCTGCGTGGCTGCCGGCTGGGCATCCTGTTCCCCGAAATCGTCGAGATGCAGGTGCGGGCAATTGCGCGCGCGGCTGTGCGGCTGAAGAAAGAAGGGAAGGACCCGATCCCGGAGATCATGGTGCCGTTGGTCGGCACGGGCGCCGAGATGGCGCTCGAACGCCAGCGACTGGAGTCGGTGGTGAAGGACGTGTTCGCCACCGAGAGTGTCGACGTGCCATGCATGATCGGCACCATGGTCGAGCTGCCACGCGCTTGTCTGGTGGCCGATCAGCTGGCCCAGAACGCCGAGTTCTTCAGCTTCGGCACGAATGACCTGACGCAGACCACGTTCGGTTATTCACGCGATGACGCCGAAGGAAAGTTCCTGACCGAGTACCTCGAACAGAAGATTCTGCCTGTCAACCCCTTCGAGACGCTCGATCGCGAGGGCGTCGGTGCACTGATGCGTATCGGCATCGAACGCGGGCGTGCCCAACGGGCGGGCTTGGAGATCGGCATCTGCGGCGAGCACGGTGGCGATCCGTCCTCTGTCGAGTTCTGCCACGAGCTTGGACTCGACTACGTCAGTTGCGCGCCGGGCCGCGTCCCGATCGCCAGGCTGGCGGCCGCCCAGGCGGCGCTCGGGTTTACGCCTAGTGACCGCTGATCCCTTCGATTGGGAAGCACGCTCGCACCCGGCGGTGCGGCAGCGAACTGAAGACCGCGAAGAGCTGTTTTCGAAGTTCGCGATGCGCTCGCGCGACAGTCGCGATCGCGATCGGCCCGAGCCGCCTGATCCGATGCGCACGGCGTTTCAGATCGATCGCGATCGTATCGTCCATTCAAAGGCGTTCCGGCGGCTTAAGCACAAGACGCAGGTCTTCATCGCACCGGTCGGGGATCACTATCGCACGCGGCTCACGCACACCATGGAGGTCATGCAGGTCGCGCGCTCGATTGCGCGTGGCTTGAACCTGAACGAAGACCTGACCGAGGCCATCGCGCTGGGCCACGACCTCGGCCACACGCCCTTCGGTCACGCCGGTGAGTACGCCCTCGGGACATGTTTACCGCGTGGCTTCCGCCATAACGAACAAAGTGTCCGCGTCGTCGAAGTGCTCGAAAAGGATGGCCAGGGCTTGAACCTCACCCCGGAAGTCCGCGATGGCATCCTGAGGCATTCCAAACTGCGCGAAAGCATCGCTGCCGAAGGCTGGGGCATCGCTGGAACGCTCGAAGGGCAGATCGTCAAGATCGCCGATAGCCTGGCGTATTTGAACCACGATATCGACGACGCCGTTCGGGCGGGCGTGCTGGCCATCGACTCGCTACCGCGGCGTGCGAATGCAGTCTTCGGTGTGACATCGGGGTCACGCATCACGGCCTTTGTGACCGATGTCGTGGACTACAACTGGAAGGTCGCTACAGGCGACGGCGCCACGTGGAAGGATGCCGTCGGCAACGGCGTAGCGATCGGCATGAGCCCACCCGTGCTCGAGGTGCTCGACGAGTTGCGCGAGTTCATGTTCTCTCGCGTCTATACCGACTCGGCGGCGAAGGAAGACGACCCGAAGACCCACTTCATCGTGCACAAGCTGTTCGAATACTTCTGCGCCCACCCCGACGATCTGCCCGACGAATGGCGCCCCAACCCGCGCAACGAACCGATCGAGCGGCGGGTTGCCGATTACATCGCCGGCATGACTGACCGCTACGCGATCCAGATCTTCGAGCGCTTCTACGTCCCCGGCCCGTGGGCCGTCCTGTCGTGATCGTGTCATCCTGAGCGCAGCGAAGGATCCGCTTGCCGGAACGTCTCTGCTCGCGAATTCCTTCGCTTCGCTCGAGGACAGGCTCTTCGGCTCGTGCCTCGCGTCAGGATGACAAGCAATCAAATGACTTGCTGCGCGCGGCCGTCGCGCATACCGTTCGGATAGCCGTGAACAGCGTCACGGAAGAAGTCAAGCAACGCATCAATCTGGTCGAGCTGATTGGCCGCTCGGTCCAGTTGCGGCGTGTCGGCAATCTGTACCGTGGACTGTGTCCGTTCCACCAGGAGAAGACGCCGAGCTTCTACGTCAGGCCGCAGACCAACACGTGGCGCTGCTTCGGCTGTGACAAGAGCGGCACCGCGTTCGACTGGCTGATGGAGCGCGAGCACCTCGATTTCGGCGAGGCGCTGCGCCAGCTTGCTCAAGAGGCCGGTGTCACTCTGCCGACTCGACGTGAGCCCGAGGACGAGGAACGCCGCCACCGCCTCTACCGCATCTTGCAACAGGCGCAGACGTACTACGAGGGCCTCTTGGCCGGCACTCAGGGGACAAAAGCCCGTGACTATGTGAGTCGCCGCGGCCTGACGGCTGAAACCGTGCAGGCATTCGGGCTCGGCTACGCAGGCAGTGGCAACGGGCTGCTGCGCTATCTCGACGCCGAAGGGTATTCGGAGCAGGAACTTCAATCGGCAGGCGTAATTGGCATTGCCGACGATGGCCGCGAATACGACTTCTTCCGTGAGCGGCTGCTTTTTCCAATTCGTGACACTCAGGGGCGCACGATCGCCTTCGGCGGGCGTTCATTAGAGGATGCCGCGACACCCAAGTACCTCAACTCGCGCGACACACTGCTCTTCCACAAACAGGAGACCCTGTTCGCGTTCGACCTGGCTCGGAGGCCGATGATTCAGGAACGCCAGGTGGTGATCGTCGAGGGCTACATGGATGCGCTGATGGCGCACCAGCACGGCTACCGCAACGTGGTCGCCACGCTGGGCACCGCAGTCACCGATCGCCACCTGCGGTTGCTGCATCGCCAGGTCGACGAGATCGTGCTGGCGCTCGACGCCGACGCCGCTGGCCAGGCCGCCACGTGGCGCGCCATGCAAGTCGCCGACGAAAGCCTGCGCACGGGGTTGACGCCTGTCGTGGGCCCAAACCGCAGGCAGCAGAAGTTCGTGCCCGACCGGCCAACGCGATTGCGCGTGCTCGCCCTGCCTGGGGCCAAGGATCCCGACGACCTGATCAGGAGCGATCCGACCGCGTGGCCAGCGCTGGTTCGCGGTGCAATCCCGGTTATAGACTTCGTCCTGCAGCGAGTGGAGGCTCGCCACGATCTACGCAGCGCCGAGGGGAAGGCGGGTGCGGCACAAGAGATAGCGGACGTACTGGCCGGGATCGCCGGTCCAATCGAACAGGACCATTACATCCAACAAGCCGCCGCGCTGTTGGGCACGGACGCAGGGGCCGTCCGCCGATTGCTGCGGCGCACACATCAGGGGGGAGCTCCACCAGCCACCGCGGCACCCGCGCCGCCGCCGGCTCAGGTCCAAGGGGACAAATACGATGACCATCTGCTTGCGCTGCTGATGCGATTGCGCGAACTACCCGATCAGCCTCCACTCACGGACGCGGAGCTCGAGTTCATGCTGCCCGAGAGTCGCGCGGTCCATCAGGCGCTCGGCGGCGAGATGCCAGCGTGGCTCGAGGAACACGCCGAGCGTGCCCGGCGTGAGCTACCCATGGTGCGTTTGCTGCCTTCCGATCGCCTACGTGCCGACGTGGACGACACGGTACTGGCGATCCGTACCCGCCGCCTCGATCACGAGCGCAAGGCGCTCAGCGATGAACTTCGTACTCAGGCCGATGGCGGCGCGGCGCACGACTTCGCTCGCCCACTCAGTCAACTGGCCCATCGTATGGGCGAACTGGATCAGCTCCCGCCGGAGCGGGAAAGGTTAGGAACCCGGTGACCACTGAAACGCAGCCGACGGCTTCTCGCGAGCCCATCGTCCCCACTACGCGGCCAGCCGAAACCGATGTCGCCGCGCTCCACGCCGCGTGGCTCGCCGGACCTCATCCTGCCGCCCTTGCCGAACTCGAGGTCGCCGAGGAGATTGAGCCGCCCGCTCCAACCAGCGCGCGCACCGAAAGCGACAGCTTTGAAGACCACGTGCGCATGTACCTGCGCGAGATCGGTACGGTGCCGCTGCTCACGTGGAAAGGCGAGAAACGGCTGGCGCGGGCGATGGAAGCCGGTACCTACCTGGACGTTATCCGCTCGACCGCCGAGAACAACGGTGGGCCCAACGTGCGTGAGATGTATCGCGAGTGCTACCTGCGCTTACGCGCCGTCTATCGCTATGCCCTGGCCAATGCTGCCGTGGACACGCCCGATGTCGAGGCAACCCAGGTGCTGTGGCGCGTCGCGGTCCTCGCCGACATCGACCCCGAGCACCTGCGCTCAATGGCGCAGATGGTCGAGTCGTCGCTGGAAGAGTGCGAGCGGGGCGTGGTCGAGGCCTCGATCGTGTGCCATATCCTGCCCGATGACGTGCTGCGCTGGTGCGCCGCGCAGGCGCGCGAAGCCTACCTGCCCGACCTCAGTGCCTTCGAGTCGGGCTTCCTCGATCGGCATGACCCGGACGACCTCGACGAGGCGCTTGCCCAGGTCGAATACGAGTCGCACAAGGCACGGCGCGATCTGATCGAAGCCAACCTGCGGCTCGTCGTCTCCGTGGCGAAGAAGTACGTCGGGCGCGGGATGTCGCTGCTGGACTTGATCCAGGAGGGCAACATCGGCCTGATGCGGGCCGTCGAGAAGTTCGAGTTCCGCAAAGGCTACAAGTTCAGTACCTACGCCACGTGGTGGATTCGGCAGGCGATCACGCGGGCCATTGCCGATCAGGCCCGGACGATTCGCATTCCCGTGCATATGGTCGAGACCATCAACAAGCTGTCGCGTATTTCGCGTCGGCTGGAGCAGGACATCGGCCGCGAGCCGGCCGACGAGGAGTTGGCCGCCGAGCTCGACCTGGCAGCCGAGCGTGTGCGTGAGATCCGCAAAGCCTCGCTCGAGCCAGTCTCCCTGGAAATCCCGGTCGGCTCTGAGGACGACTCGCATCTGGGTGACTTCGTACCCGACGAAGCTTCTTTGTCACCTGCTGACGTGGCCACGCGGCAGATGCTCAAGGAGCAGATGGACGACGTGCTGGATTCATTGACGTCCCGCGAGCGGCGTGTCTTGCAGCTGCGCTTCGGCCTGGAGGACGGTCGTCAGCGCACGCTCGAAGAAGTTGGCCGCGAGTTCGGCGTGACCCGCGAGCGCATCCGCCAGATCGAGGCCAAGGCCTTACGCAAGCTGCGGCACCCGACTCGCTCACGCAAACTGCGCGACTACTTCGACCATTGACCCAGGATCAGGGGTCCAGCGTCAGGGGTCAGGAGTTCGCCTGTCCTCTACCGGACGGCTGTCTCCGGGCGCTATGATGCCTCACATCGTGACCGCTAGGGACTCCGTCTCTCCTGGCCACTGGCGCCTGGCGCCTGGTCCCTGAAATGCAGCTCTGGTCGTTCGCAAGCGGCAGCGATGGCAACGCCTACCTCGTCGAGAGCGAGGGCACCACGCTGCTCGTGGAGTGCGGCCGACCCGCGCAGCAGGTGCTTGACTGCCTCGTGACGGCTAGTGTGGAGCCAAGCAGCCTGGCCGGCATCTTTCTGACGCACGCCCACGGCGACCACAGCCGCTCGGCACGCATCATCGCCGAAAAGTTCAACGTGCCGATCTACGCCTCGCGCGGCACCCTCGGCGCACTGCACCTGAAAGACCGCGGCCTGGGCAGGCCAGTCGAGCACGGCAAGCCGTTCACCATCGGCGACATGGACGTGAAGCCGTTCATCGTCCCGCACGACTGCCACGAGCCGATGGGCTTCCGGTTCGAGTCCGCATCTGGCCGTACGTGCATCACCACCGACCTGGGCTGGGTACCCTACAACGTCGTCAAGCAATTCAAGGACCTGGACCTGTTGGTTCTGGAAGCCAACTACGACCCGCACCTGCTCGAGAACGGCACCTATCCGCACTTCCTCAAGCAGCGCGTCGCCTCGACGCACGGCCATCTCTCCAATGCCGCCGCCGCGGAAGCCATCGCCGCCTGTGGTGACAAGGCTCCTGGCGCTGTCTGGCTGGCGCATCTGAGCGAGCACAACAACTCGCCCAAGCATGCGCTACACACGGTCGGTGCCGTGCTCAAGCGCTACGGACTCGGCCACGTCAAGCTGACGACCACTCGCCACCGGCGCTCGACCCTGCACTGGACGAGCACCGCGGCTCACGCCCGCCAACTGTCGCTGTTCGAGGGAGTTGGGATCTAGGAGTTGGGAGTTGGGGAACCCATCGGGACCCCCTTGCTATGCTTTCAGCTCCAGGGATCGCGCCTCGCCATGCTCCCTAACTCCCAACTCCCAACTCCCAACTCCTCCGACGAGATCCGCATCGAATTCATCAAGTTCTGGCAGGCCAAAGACAGCCATCTCCAGCCGTCGTCCAGCTTGATCCCGTACGACGACCCGACGGTCCTGCTGACCACCGCGGGCATGCAGCAGTTCGTGCCCTTCTTCCTGGGCCAGGCACAGGCGCCGTTCCCGCGCCATGTCTCGGTCCAGAAGTGCTTTCGCACCTCCGATATCGACGAGGTCGGCGACCGCAGTCACCTGACCTTCTTCGAAATGCTCGGCAACTTCTCGATGGGCGACTACTTCAAGAAGGAAGTCATCCCGTGGGCCCTGGACTTCAGCACCACGCGCCTTGGACTGGACAAAGAGAAGCTGTGGATCACGATCCACGACTCGGACGATGAGGCGAACGAGATCTGGCTGGAGACGGGCTTTGCCCAGGACCGAATCAAGCGTTTCGGCGACGAGCACAACTGGTGGGGCCCGCCCGGCAAGAGCGGCCCGTGCGGGCCGAACAGTGAGCTGTATTACGAGCAGGGCGCAGGCTTCGGTTGCGGCTTCCCCGAGGACCCGCCTGGCTGCGATTGCGGCCGGCTCGAGTTCTGGAATCTCGTGTTCATGCAGTTTTTCCAGGATGAGGCGGGCGTCCGCACGCCGCTGCCCAAGAAGAACGTCGATACGGGCATGGGCCTGGAACGCGCCACCGTCGTCGCTCGCGGCCTGAAGACGATCTACGACACCGATCTCTTCCAACCCATCCTGCATGCGGCGGCGCGGATCGCGGGCACGACATGCGGTCAGGATGAACAGATCGATTACGGCCTGCGGGTGCTAACCGATCACAGTCGCGGCATGACGTTCCTGGTGCTGGATGGCGTCGTGCCGGGTAACACCGGTCGCGAGTACGTCCTGCGCCGACTGATCAGGCGCGCGATCCGTTACGGCCGGCTCTTGGGCATCGATCGACCATTTCTCAAAGAGCTAGTCGACGCCGTCGTCGCGCGCATGCGCCCGCACTACCCGGAGCTGCAGGCCGAACGTGGCCGCATTCAGCAGGTGATCGGGTACGAGGAAGAGCAGTTCCGCCGCACGCTGCAGGCGGGCACGTTGCAGATCGAGCGCATCATCGCCGAAACCGGCGGTGGTGAGGTCTCAGGCCAGCGCGCGTTCGACCTCTACCAGACGTATGGCTTCCCGATCGAGCTGACTGAAGAGATGCTGCGCGAGAAGGGGCTCACCGTGCAGCGCGCTGAATTCGACCGGGCGCTAGAGGCTGAACGCGAGCGAGCGCGCGCAGTCACGCGCTTCCAGCATGAGCAGCACGCTACTTCGCGTGAGTTTGGCGGTCTGCCGCCGACACAGTTCCTGGCCTGGACCGATACACGCACGGAGTCGCGCATTTTGGCCGCGGTGACCGACGCTGGCCCCATCTCGGAACTGACCAGTGGAACTCGTGGGCGCCTTGTCCTGGAGGCCTCGCCGTTCTATCCGTTAGGCGGCGGCCAGGTCGGCGACACCGGCTGGATTCGCACCGAAGGTGGGACGTTCGTCGTCGAGGACACACAGATGGACGGCGGGGGCCATGTGATGCACTTCGGGCACGTCGAAACCGGCGCCCTCAAAGTCGGCGACCTCGCACGCGCACAAGTCGACGCCCACCGCCGAGATCGGTCGCGCCGCCACCACACCGCGACGCACCTGTTGCACCGTGCCCTGAAGGACGTGCTCGGCGAAGGCACCAGCCAACAAGGCTCGTACGTCGGGCCCGATCAGCTTCGCTTCGACTTCAATCATCCACGGCCAGTCGGTCGCCAGGAGCTGCAGGACGTTGCACACGTGATCAACGAGCGCAGCATGGACGACCTGCCCGTGAACTGGGACATCATGCGCCTCGACCAGGCTCGGCAGCTCGGCGCAGTCATGATGTTCGGTGAGAAGTACGGCGATGAAGTGCGCGTAGTCTCGATCGGCGACTACTCGCGTGAGCTGTGTGGCGGCACACACACCCATCATTCGGGCGAGCTTGGGGCAGTCGTGATCGCCAGTGAGTCGGGCATTGGCAGTGGGCTGCGGCGGATCGTCGCGTACGCCGGCCAACCGGCACTCGACTACCTCAACGGACGGTTGCGCACGCTCGAGAGCGTTGCCGAACGGCTTGGCACGCGCAGCACGGATGAGATCGAGCAGCGGGTCGAGGCGCTGCAGGGCGAGCTCGAGCAATTGCGCCGAGAGGTTGATCGCCGCCAGCACCAGCAAGCGCGCGACGCCGCGGGCACGCTCGCTGGCTCGGCGCGTGAGATCGGTGGTGTCAAGGTCGTCGTGCAGGCACTCGACCATGCCAACGAAGCCGAGTTGAAACGTGTTGTGGATGCCGTTCGGCAGGGCATCGGTTCCGGCGTGGTCGTGCTGGGCACGCGACAGGACGGCCAGTTGCGGTTCGTCGCCGGGGTGACGCCGGATTTGACGCAGCGCGTGCGAGCGGGTGACATCATCAAGGCAGTGGCACGCCAGGCGGGCGGCGGCGGTGGCGGACGGCCCGACTTTGCCACAGGCGGAGGCACGCAGCCTGAGAAGCTGCAGGCAGCGCTCGAACACGCCTATAGCGTGGTCCAGGAAGCCTTGGGCTCCTGAAGGCCGTGCTACCCTACGCGCAATGGCCCGTTCGGCGCGGGTAGTCGTCGCCGTTTAAAGGACGCATGTTCTTTCGCCGAGCCAAAGTCGTCCCGCGCTCGCAAGAACTCGTCTTTCTGGATGCCGACGACGACCTCGGCACGATCCGCTCGAAACTGGAATCGAGCAGCGCCGAGGAGATCTACGTGGTCATCCCGCGCCGATCCTCCGTCCTGCGCACGCCGCTCGAGTTTCGCATTCTGGCGCGCATCGCCAACGAGATGTCGTCAGAGACGGTGCTGGTTACCGAAGACCCCTCGCGCCGTCGGCTGGCCCACCAGGAAGGCTTTCGCACCCGTCGTGGGCTGCGCACGCTCAAGCACCTCATGCTTGCGCCGGATCAGCGACCGCCGCGCTTCGTCCTGCCCGACTGGATTCCGCTGCCCAGCTTCGCGTCGCTGTTGAGCGTGGTCGGTCTCGCCGCCGTGGCCGCGCTGGCGGTGCTCGTGGTCTATCCGGTGATGCGCGTCACGCTCGTGCCTCAGACGAACCCCATCAGTCGCGCCGTCGACATCACGATCGATCCTGACGCCAAGGTCGCCGACGCCTCCACCGCGACCCTACCTGGCCAGACATTGACGACCTCGGTTGACATTTCGGGCAGTGTGCCGATCCCGTCCGATCGCACGATCGGGCGCGACAAAGCGCACGGCGAAGTCGTGATTACCAGCCGGCGGCCACAGGCGTCCACGCTCGCCAAGGGCTCCACCGTTCGCGTTGACGGCGGTCCAAAGTTCGTGACGGATCAGGATCGGCCGTTGCCGCCAAGAGTTCCCGTCCGAGTCGCCATAACTGCCGTCGAAGCAGGGACTCAGGGCAACGTGGGTGCCGGTGAGATCACGCGGTTCGACGGCACGGGGTTCGAAGAGCTTGAAGTCACCAATCAGCGCGCGACCAGTGGCGGCACCGACCGGCAAGCCAAAGTCGTAACCGAAGAGGACCGCAAGACGCTCGAGGGCATGCTGCGCAAACAGGCGCGTGACAAAGCTTTCAGCTCACTACAGCAGCGCGCTGGCTCCGAGCAGACGCTGCCTGAGCCTTCTTTGATCGTCGACCCCAAGGTCGACCTCAAGTTCGATCAGGATGTCGGCGCCGAGTCCGACCAGTTGACTGGCCGCATGACGGCTTCGGTCTCGGCCACGGTATTCCAAAATCGCGCCTACAACGACCTCGTCAACCAGGTGCTCGAGCGCGGCGCGGGAACGGATTCCAAGCTTGGTGCACCGGCCCAGCTCGATGTTCCCGGCGTGGTGAAAGTGGATGGCAAGAAAGTCGTGCTGCGCTGTCAGGCGACGGGTGTGCTCGAGAGCGCGATCGACACGAAAGGGCTTGGCGAGGCACTGCGCGGCAGCACGCCGGCTGACGCGCGCGCGTATTTGGCCCGGCTGAGCGGGCTCGCCGAGCCGCCGGCCGTTGACATGACCCCGTCGTGGGCGCCGCGCGCATTTCGCATCGACGTCGTGGTCCGAGGCCCCAAGTAGCTCAGACCGTGGACCGCGGCCGCGTCCTGGCCATCGACGCTGGCGAGCGCCGCGTGGGCGTTGCACTCAGCGACCCCACTCGTCTGCTTGCCTCGCCCGTGACGGTGCTCGACCGTCGCCCGGGCCTTGCGCCCGTCCTGGCAACCCTCACTGCCCTGGTCACTCAGGAAGGAGTCACCGAAATTGTCGTTGGCTTGCCGCTGAATGCCGATGGCACCGCTGGCCGCCAGGCCAAACGCGCCGAACAGTTCGCACGGCTGGTGGAGCGCGTGCTTGGGCTACCCACCACGCTCTGGGACGAACGCCTCAGCACACGCGCCGCGGAGGCGGTTATCCGCGCCCAGGGCCGTTCAGCGCGCCGCGCACGTGAAAAAGGGCAGGTCGACGCGGTGGCCGCGGCCGTGATCCTCCAGGAGTTCCTCGACGCGGAGCGGGCGTAGCGTGGCACGCATTCTGGTGGTCATCTTCGCGCTGCTGGTCATCGCCGCCGGGGCCGGCATCGCCTACGTTGTGTTGGGCGATTCGACGCCCATTCTGGGCACGATTGCCGATCCGCTGGCGCCGATGGACCCCGCAGATAGCTCGCAGCAGGTGGTCACCGTGCCGCAAGGCGCCACCGCCGCCGACATCGGCACCGACTTGCAGGAGCGCGGACTGGTGCGCTCCGCGCTGGTGTTTCGGGTTGCCGTGGAGCAGGCCGGTGTCGGCAGCAGCCTGGCGGCGGGCGAGTATGAGCTCAGCCGCTCCATGTCGACGCCCGAGATCATTCAGGTGCTGGCGCGCGGGCAGGTCAAGCGCGGCCTGACAGCGACGATTCCCGAAGGCTGGCGCAGCGAGCAGATTGCCGACCGGCTAGAGGCCACCGGCGTGAGCTCGCGGGACGAGTTCTTGCGTGCTATCGGCACGCCTTTATCCGTGCCGGGCGTTGCCGTGCTGGGCGATCCGCCGCCCGCGCGCCTCGAGGGCTACCTCTTCCCTGAGACCTATGAAGTCACTGCGCGCGTGCCAGGCACGAGAGCCGCCGAGCTCATGGTGCGCATGTTCCAGCAGCGCCTGGGCCCCACGCTGCGCACGGGCGAGTCCGACTTGTCCTCATATCAAGTGATCACCCTGGCCAGCATTGTCGAACGCGAAGCCCGCCGGCCGATCGAACGCCCCGTCATCGCCAGCGTCTACTTGAACCGTCTCGCCGCCAACCTGCCGCTTCAGGCTGACCCTACCGTCCAATACGCCATCGCCACCCGCGACGGCGCCCAAGCCTCCGCCTACAACTACTGGAAGACCGAGCTCACCGAAGCCGACCTGCAGCTCGACTCCCCTTACAACACGTACTTGCACGATGGCCTACCGCCAGGCCCCATCTGCAACCCAGGCGAGGCCAGCATCCGAGCCGTCCTTCAACCCGCCCAAACCGATTACCTCTACTTCGTAGCCACCACCGACGGCAGCGGCACCCACCTCTTCGCCCGCACCCTGGACGAGCACAACGCCAACATCAGCAAAGTCAACCGCCGCTAGCTCACTCACGCCCTCGTCTGTGCACACATCCGGGTCGCGTTCCAGACAAGGGCGTGAGCGTAACGGGCGCCGCTCGGTATACTTGGGTGTTTATCTCACACGCGGTCTGCAACTCTGTGCCTCGCAGGAGGTGATCGACCGCGGACGTACAACGGAGGTTCACCACCAAGTCAATGCCCGCCCCTGTCCAGATGAAGACGTTGCTCGAAGCTGGCGTCCACTTCGGGCACCAGACCCGCCGTTGGGACCCGCGTATGCGCCCGTTTATTTTCACGGAGCGCAACGGCATCCACATCATCGATCTGCAGCAAACAGTCAGAAGACTGGACGAAGCGATGGGCTTCGTCAGACAGCAGGCGGCCGACGGCAAGACCATGCTCTTCGTCGGCACCAAGAAGCAGGCGCAGGACACCATCTCTGAGGAAGCTGCGCGGGCCAGCATGCCGTATGTCAATCAGCGCTGGATGGGTGGCACGCTGACCAACTTCTCGACCATTCTGACCCGCCTCAGAAGAATGGAAGACCTGGAGCGCCGCAAAGAAGGAGGCGAGTTCGAGCAGCTGCCCAAGAAGGAAGCAATCAGGCTGCAGGATGAGCTCGAGAAGCTCCAGAGAATGCTGGGCGGCCTCAGAAAGACGTACCGCCTGCCCGATATGGTCTTCATCGTCGATCCGCACCGCGAGGGCATCGCCGTGGCCGAGGCCAATCGGCTCAAGCTGCCCATCGTGGCGATGGTGGACACCAACTGCAACCCACAGCTGATCGACTGGCCGGTGCCGTCGAACGACGACGCGATTCGGGCGGTGAGACTGATAGCGGGCAAGGTCGCCGACGCCATCGTCGAGGGACGCGAAGCACGCGCCGCGGTCATGGGCGACGTGCTGCCCGAGTCCGGCCTGACCGACGAAGAAATCGAGGCGATGCCGTCGGAGCTGCCCATGATGACCGAAGAAGACTTCATGATGGACGAGTTCGACCTCGACGAAGACGAGGACGCATAGGCACATATGGCAACGACAACAGAGCTGATCAAAGAACTACGCGAGCGCACTGGCGCAGGCATCATGGAATGCAAGCGGGCCATCGACGAGGCCAAGAGCAACCTCGAGGCGGCCGAAAAGTTGATCAAGGAATGGGGTTTGGCGACGGCGGCCAAGAAGGCCGGCCGCGAGGCCAGCCAGGGCTTGATCGAGAGCTACGTCCATGCCGGGCGCATCGGCGCGATGGTTGAGGTCAACTGCGAAACGGACTTCGTCGCCCGCACAGACGACTTCAAGGCCTTCGCGCGTGAAGTGGCCATGCAAGTGGCTGCCACCAACCCGGCGCGGATCAGTGGCAGCGAGCCATCGAATAACGGCACTGACGGCGACGTCCCGCTGCTCGAGCAGCCGTATATTCGTGACCCCAGCAAGACCATTCAGGACCTGCTGAACGAGATCATCGCCAAGCTTCGCGAGAACGTGGTAATCCGCCGGGTCGCTCGATTCGAGCTCGGCGGCGGGTGACCGAACCCAACGGAACCCAGAACGGGCAGCTGCGCTATCGACGCATTCTGCTCAAACTGAGCGGTGAAGCCCTGCAGGGCTCAGCCGTCTACGGCATCGATCCCACCACCCTCGAGACCATTGCCCGCCAGGTCGCCGCGGTCGTCGAACGCGGCGTCGAAGTGGGCATGGTCATCGGCGGCGGCAACATCTGGCGCGGCGAGCCAGCCGCGACGCGCGGTATGGACCGCGCTACGGCCGACTACATGGGCATGCTGGCCACGGTCATCAATGCACTGGCGCTCCAGAGCGCCATGGAGCGCATTGGCTTACATACCCGGGTGCAAAGCGCCGTCACCATGACCGAGGTCGCCGAGCCCTATATCCGTCGGCGCGCGATTCGGCACTTCGAAAAGGGCCGCGTGGTCGTCTTCGCCGCGGGCACCGGCAATCCGTACTTCACGACCGATACCGCCGCCTCCCTACGCGCACTCGAGATCGGCGCCGATGTGCTGCTGATGGCCAAGAACCGCGTCGACGGCGTCTATGACGCCGATCCGAATCAACACCCCAACGCGCACAAGTTCGACCACCTCACTTATATGGAGGCACTCGAACGACGCTTGCGCGTGATGGATACAACCGCGCTGTCCTTGTGCATGGATAACAAGCTGCCCATCATCGTTTTTGACCTGACCGATGAAGGGAACTTGCTGCGGTTGGTCGAAGGCGACCGAACGGTCGGCACACTCGTATCCTAGTAGCGGTCAGCCATCAGCAGTCAGCCGTCAGCCGGCCCATTCTTGGCAGGCATTGCGGGCTGGAACCGTCGCGACCGACGATGCTGATAGCTGACAGCTGATAGCTGAAGGCTTCACGCATGCTTGATGACATTCTCAAGACCGCCGAACACAAGATGACCCGCGCCGTCGAAATCTTGAACACCGACCTGCAGTCGGTGCGCACGGGCCGCGCCACGCCGGCCTTGTTGGATCGGATACAGGTGGACTACTACGGCTCGGCGACGCCGATCAACGGAGTCGCCAACATCTCAGCGCCAGATCCGCGCATGGTCCTGGTCCAGCCGTGGGATCGCAATATGCTCGGGCCAATCGAGAAGGCAATCCAGAAGTCTGACCTGGGCATCAATCCGACCAACGATGGCCAGGTCATCCGCCTGGTCCTACCGCAGTTGACAGAAGACCGGCGCAAGGAGTTGGTCAAGCAGGTCCACCATCGCGCCGAAGAAGCACGCATTGCCGTGCGCAACTGCCGTCGTGACGCGCTCGACCATTTGCGCAAGGCCGAAAAAGAAGGCGGCGTCTCAACCGAAGATGAACGTCGGGCACAGGAGCGCTTGCAAAAACTGACAGACCAATTTGTAAAACGCGTTGATGAGGTCTCCCGTAAGAAGGAGACCGAAGTGATGGAGGTTTAGCAGCCAGGTGACGCTTGTTGTTGGGTCCGAGTCCCGGACGGAAGCATCTCAATCGACGGGTTCGGTACCCACGCATGTCGGCATCATCATGGATGGCAATGGCCGTTGGGCAAACCGACGCGGTCTGCCGCGCCTGGCAGGCCACCACGCCGGAACGGAAAACGTCCGCCGCATCACGATGGCCTGTGCCGACGCGGGCGTCGGCGTCCTGACCATCTACGCGTTTTCGACCGAGAACTGGCGTCGCCCGGCCGACGAAGTGCGGGGGCTGATGACGCTGCTGGCGCAGCGCATCGATCGTGAGGCAGCCGAGCTGCATCGCAACAACGTGCAGATTCGCCACATTGGCAGCCTCGAAGGCATCAGCCCGAGGCTAGGCGATCGCGTGCGCGCCGCGGTGGAGCTGACTCGACAGAATACTGGACTGATCCTGAACGTCGCCTTCAACTATGGGGCGCGCCAGGAGATCGCGCGCGCTGTGCGTCGATTGCTCGAATCGGGGGTGCCCGCGGCCGAGATCACCGAAGAGCTGATCGATCAGCACCTGGATACCGCCGGTCTGCCTGATCTTGACCTGGTTATTCGGACCGGTGGCGAGATGCGGCTCAGCAATTTCCTGCTGTGGCAGGCCGCGTACGCCGAGTACTATTCGACACCACTATGCTGGCCCGATTTCGGGCGCGAAGAGCTGTTCGCAGCCTTCGCCGAATTTGGGCAACGGGTGCGGCGCTTCGGCGGCCTTACCTGAGGACCGGATGGTGAGTGCCATCACCGGCACCGCCGAATCCAGTCTGCCCCGTCAGGCGCGCGCATCGCGTGGATCGCTCGCGCTGCGCGTCGCCAGCGGCATCGTGCTGGTGCCGTTCCTCCTCGGCGTCGCCTACTTCGGCACGCCCGGTACGCCCGGGGGCGTCGTCTACGGCGTGCTGATCAGCGCCGCCTGCGCGTATGCGGCGTTCGAGTTGCGCGGCATGCTGCGCGCGGGTGGCTACAAGCCGCTGGCCGGCTTGCTGGTCGGCCTGTCGGTGCTATTGCCCCTCGACGCATGGCTTCGACCATCGCTGGATGTGTGGTCGGTTGCCCCCGACGGCATCTTGCTCGTCGAAATCGGCGTGATTCTTGGCCTCGTGGCGCTACTGGTCCGTCGTTCGACCGAGCGCGCGCTGGTGGATTGGGCACTCTCGCTCGGGCTGGCGCTCTATCTCGGCGGCCTGATGCAGTTCTATATGCCGCTGCGACGTGTTCCGTCCGAGATTCCCGGCTTCTGGGTGATTGCCCTGCTCGTGCTCAGCTGGGTCTGCGACAGCAGTGCCTACTTCGTGGGCGGCGCCTTCGGCCGCATCAGGCTGGCGCCAGGCATCAGCCCGGCCAAGTCGGTCGAAGGCGCGCTGGCTGGGCTGGTTGGGGCGGCCAGCGTCGGTGCGATCCTGGGGGCCGTACTGGGCATGCCGCCGGTCCTGATCGGCGGCTACGGCGCAGCTATCGGCGCAGCCACCATCGTCGGCGACCTGGTGGAGTCGCTGCTCAAGCGTCAGACAGGCGTCAAAGACTCGGGTGTGCTGATTCCAGGCCATGGCGGACTCCTCGACCGCATGGACAGCTTGATGTTCTGCGCGCCGATTGCGGTCCTGTACTTGCACGCGTTTCAGGCATGAAGCGCATCGCCGTGCTGGGCAGCACGGGCTCGATCGGTCGCCAGACACTGGACGTGGTGCGCTGGCATCCGGAAGAGTTCCAGGTTGTCGCCCTCGTCGCGGGCCGCCCTTCCTCCGAATTTGCGGCGCAACTCGCCGAATTCCAGCCGCGCTGGCAATGCCTCACGTCAACTGACGGCACCGCGCCGCTCGTCGACATCGCCACCTCGCCGGAAGTCGACCTGCTCGTCGTGGCAACCAGCGGCACCGTGGGTTTCAAGCCCACCATCGCTGCCCTGGAGGCGGGCAAACCCGTGGCGCTGGCCAACAAAGAGACGCTCATCATGGCGGGCCACCTGGTCACCCGCGCCGCGGCTCGACATAACGCTTCCCTGTTGCCCATCGACAGCGAGCACAGCGCGATCTGGCAGTGCCTGCAGGGCGAGGAGCCATACGCGGAGCGGGTGCGCAGACTGCAGCTCACTGCCTCGGGCGGCGCCTTTCGCGACCGTCCCGTGGCTGACCTGGCCGGCGTGACGCCCGTCGAGGCGTTGAAGCACCCAACATGGACGATGGGCCCAAAAATTACGATCGATTCGGCGACGTTGATGAACAAGGGCCTCGAGGTGATCGAGGCGCACTGGCTGTTCGGTTTGCCATTCGACTGCATCGACGTGCTGATTCATCATCAGAGCGTCATCCACTCGCTGGTCGAGTTCGTCGACGGCTCGGTCAAAGCGCAGCTAGGCGTGCCCGATATGCGCCTCCCGATCCAGTATGCACTCGCGCACCCACGCCGCCTGACCGCCCCTGCCGACCGGCTCGACCTGACGTCCGTCAGCTCTCTTACCTTTGCCGACGTCGACCACGCCAAATACCCCTGCCTCAAGCTCGCCTATATGGCGGGCCGCCAGGGTGGCACCGCGCCGACGGTGCTCAACGCCGCCAACGAAGTTGCCGTGGCCCGCTTTCTCGACGGCGACTTGCCGTTTCTCGGTATCGCCAGCCTCATCGCCGCCGCTCTCGACGCCCACACCGCGACACCTGACCCGAGCCTCGAGGAAGTCGAAGCGGCGGATGGCTGGGCCCGCCAGTTTGCTCATAGTTGGCTGGACCGTTGATGCGTTTAGCTATAGTGCCGAGTCACCCATGAACCTGCTCGCCTTTCTGCCCATCTTGAGCCTCATGATGTTCGTTCATGAGCTCGGCCACTTCATTACGGCACGTCTGGCGGGCATCACCGTCCAGGAGTTTGGCTTCGGCTTGCCGCCGCGTATGGTCGGCATCAAGCGCAACGGCGTGATCTACTCGATCAACTGGATTCCGTTCGGCGCCTTCGTCAAGATGCTCGGCGAGGAGGACCCGACCGCGCCAGGCAGCTTCGCCAGCAAGCCGCGGGCGATTCGCGCGCTCGTACTCGCCGCCGGCTCGATCATGAACTTCTTGCTGGCGGTCCTGGCGTTCAGCATGGTCTACATCGTCGGTGTGCCGCGCCTGGCGCCTGAGGGCGCCGTGCAGCTCGCGGCGGTCGCGCCCGAGAGTCCTGCTCAGCAGGCTGGCCTGCAACCCGGTGATGTCGTGATTGCATTCGACGGCACGCCGGTCGGTGTGCAGACCTTCCGCGATGCGACACAACAGCACCTCGATCAACCCATCACGATCGCCGTTCGACGCGGTCAGGAGCAATTCGAGACAACGCTCACGCCGCGCGGCAATCCGCCCCAGGGGCAGGGCGCGATTGGCGTCGTTCTCGATGCCAACGAGATTGCCCGGACGAACCCGCTGCAGGCGCTGGGCGCCGGCTTCGAGCAAACGCTGCGCGCCATCGGCGCCACGTTCATGATCCCGAAGATGCTCATCGAGGGTGCGATCGCTCCCAGCGATGCGCGGCTGATCGGACTGCCTGGCATGGCCCGCTTGACGTCCGAAGCGGTCGATTATGCCGTTGACACCGGGTTCTGGTACCCGGTGTTCATCTTGACTGGTCTATTCAGCTCCGGCCTGTCCGTGGCCAACATGCTGCCCATCCCGGCCCTCGACGGAGGACGGTTGTTCTTCGTCTTGCTCGAGTGGATCCGAGGCCGCCGCGTGCCGCCTGAACGCGAGGCCGCCTACCACTTTGTGGGCATCGTCGTGCTGCTGAGCTTAATGGTCATCATCTCGATCAACGACATCGCCTCGCCGCTGCCCAGTATCAACTGGGCTGGGAGATAATCCGGCCGATAATCTGAGCATCATGCTGCTCGCAAACCCGACTTACTGTGCCTCGCGCTTCGCGTACCAGCGGCGCAAAACGCGCGAGGTGGCCATTGGCAACGTGATCGTCGGCGGGGAGCAGCCCATTCGGGTGCAGTCGATGACGACCACGCGCACCCAGGACATCGATGCCACCCTGGCGCAGACGATCCGCCTGGTCGACGTCGGCTGCGAGATCGTGCGCATCACCGCGCCGACGGTCACCGATGCCCAGGCGATCGGCGAGGTCAAGAAGCGCCTGCGCGCGCTCGGCATAGACGTGCCGCTGGTCGCTGATATCCACTTCTCGCCAGCCGCTGCGCTCGAAGCGGCTGAGCACGTCGAGAAAGTGCGTGTCAATCCGGGCAACTTCGCTGATCAGAAGTTCTTTCGTGTGCGCGAATACACCGACCAGGACTACGCGGCGGAGATCGCGCGCATCGAAGAGCGCTTCGCGCCACTGGTGCGCAAGTGCAAGGAGCGTGGCGTAGCGATGCGCATCGGCTCGAACCACGGCTCGCTGTCCGACCGCATCATGAACCGCTACGGCGATACGCCGGCGGGCATGGTCGAGTCGGCGCTCGAATTCGTGCGCATCGCGCGCAAGCACGACTACCACGACATCGTGCTATCGATGAAGGCGTCGAACCCGAAGATCATGATCCAGGCGTACCGCCTGCTCGTGGCGCGGATGGACGAAGAAGGTCTGGATCCGTATCCGTTGCACCTGGGTGTCACCGAAGCCGGCCTGGGCGAAGACGGTCGCATCAAGTCCGCGGTCGGCATCGGCGCGCTGCTCGACGATGGCCTCGGCGACACTGTGCGCGTATCGCTGACCGAAGACCCCGAAGCCGAAGTGCCGGTCGCCCAACGCCTGGTCGCCCCGTACAACATGGGGCTTGTCTCCGGCGAAGCATGGGCCTCCGCCCCAGAGCGTGTGGATCCCTTTGCGTATGCCCGCCGCATGACGCGTCCCGTCGACGTTGGCGGCCTGACCGTCGGCGACAGCCACACGGTTGCTGTGCTGAACCCCGCCGAGCAGGACCTGACGCCTGATGTGTCGCCGCTGGCCAAAGTAGATGTGCCGTGGTACGACGCCGTGCGCGCCTACCGCCGCCTTGCCGCTACCTCGGGCCACCAGCCCCTGCACTTGCAGCTCGAGGTCGAGGGCGATGATCTCGAGGTCCTACTGCGGACGTCTACGGTATTCGGCTCGCTACTCTGCGACGGCATCGGCGACAGCGTCGGCCTACAAGCCGCACAGTCCGAGGAGGATCGCTCGAGGCTGCTGTTCAACGTGCTCCAGGCGGCCGGCGTGCGCATCACCAAGACCGAGTTCGTGTCCTGCCCATCCTGTGGTCGCACGCTGTTCGACCTGCAGAGCACGACCGAGCGCATCGCTTCGCGCACGAAGCACCTGAAGGGCGTCAAGATCGCCATCATGGGCTGCGTCGTCAACGGCCCCGGCGAGATGGCCGACGCCGACTTCGGCTATGTCGGCGGCTCGCCCGGCCGGGTCAACCTGTACGTTGGCAAAGAGGTCGTCGAAAAGGGCGTCCCCGAGGCCGACGCGGACGAGCGACTGATCGCGCTGATCCGCAGCCACGGCAAGTGGCAAGATCCCGCCGCCTGACCTGCCAAATCCCTGTGCCGTAGGCGCCACGCCTGTGATATAGTGGCTGGTGGCACGGCTATACGCGGAGCCGTCGGTCCCTGACGCTTGACGAAGTGGGTAGCCCCCACTTCTTTTGTTGTCGGGACCGCGTCGGCAAGGTCGGAATTTACAAGGAGCGGAGGGCAGGCCAGACATGAAAAGTGAATTCGTGACTGCCATCACCCAACTCGCAGCCGAAAAAGGCGTGCCCCGCGAGATGGTGATGGAAGCCATCCAGCAGGCTCTGGTCTCCGCGTACAAGCAGCACGAAGAGGACAGCCGGCTCATCACCGCTGAGATCGACACCGAGTCCGGCGAGCCGCATGTCTACCACTGGCTCACCGTCGTCGAGGACATTCCCGACGACGTCCAGGACGACTCGAATCTGATCATCCTGGAGCAGGCGCGCACACTCAAAGGGCCTGATGGTCAGGCGCTTTTTCCGAACGCCCAGCCCGGCGAGCAGATCTACGAAGACGTGACTCCGCCGCAGTTCGGCCGCATCGCCGCTCAGACGGCGAAACAGGTCGTCATGCAGAAGCTGCGGGACGCCGAACGCAAGCTGGTGTTCAACCAGTTCGCCGAGCGCGAGGGTGAGATCGTCCACGGCGTCATCCAGCGCATCGAGGCCGGCACGGTCATCATAGAGATCGACCGCGCCGAAGCGGTCATGCCTCGCACCGAGCAGGTCCCTACGGAACGCTATTACCAGGGCCAGCGCTTGCGCGTGTACGTCGCCGAAGTCCGGGACACGCCGCGCGGACCGCAGATCATCGTCTCGCGTGCGCATCGGCTAATGCTGCGCCGGCTGTTCGAGCAGGAAGTGCCCGAGATCTTCTCAGGCGCGGTCGAGATCAAAGCCATCGCTCGAGAGGCTGGGTTCCGCTCGAAGGTCGCCGTGGCAGCGCGCCAGGAAGGCATCGATCCGGTCGGCTCATGCGTCGGCGTGCGTGGTGTGCGCATCCAGAACATCGTCAACGAGTTGAACGGCGAAAAAATCGACGTCGTCGAGTGGAGCGACGATCCCTCGCAGTACGTTGCCAATGCGCTGAGCCCGGCGCAGGTGAGCCATGTCACGATCGACGAAGGCTCGCGCACCGCTAAGGTGATCGTGCCCGAGCGTCAGTTGTCGCTGGCGATCGGCAAGGAAGGGCAGAACGCACGCCTGGCCGCCAAGCTGACCGGCTGGCGGATCGACATCAAGAGTGACGTCGTCGCGCCCGCCGCGGCGGCGGCACCCGAAGCGAGCGAGCCGGTCGGGGCGACGACGGAGTAGTCGCCGTGACGCCCCGTGCTCGGGGCGGCCGGCCACGGCACGTCCCGCAACGGACCTGTGTTGCCTGTCGCCAGACCGGCGACAAGCGTGGATTGGTGCGCATCGTGCGCGCGCCCGACGGCTCGGTGTCCATCGATCCGACCGGCAAGCGGTCAGGTCGCGGCGCCTACCTGTGCCATACCCCGGCATGTTGGGAGGCCGCCCTCAAACGCGGCGTCCTGCCACGTGCGTTGAAGATCGAAGCGATTCGGGAGGAAGATCTCCAGACCCTGAACGAATATGCCCAGCGGCTGAGTGGCACCCCGGAGCCCGTCGCCAGCTCGTCGCCCACTGAATAAAGGAGCCACTATGCCACGACCTATGTCCGGACGCTCGCGCCCCGCGAACCGTCCAGGCCAGTCCCGCGGCGGTCGACGCGGCCAGCTCGAAGCCTTCGAGCGGCGCGCCGCCGAGTCTGCCGCTGCCACAGCCACACGCGCCGCTCAGGCGGGCGTGCTCGAGCTGCCGTCGGTCGTCACCGTGTCCGACCTGGGGAACCTGCTCGGTCTACCGGCGCCCCAGATCATCAAGACCCTGCTAACCAACGGCACGTTCGCCACGATCAATCAGGCCCTGGATTACGACACCGCGGCCGTCGTCGCGACCGACCTCGGCTTCGAAGTGCGCGAGCAAGGCTCGACTGCAGCGGCTGCGCCTGCGCCCGCGACTGCCGCGGTCGCCGAAAGTACGCCTGAGGTCGAGGCGCCGCCCGCGCCGCCCGAGGACCAAGGGGAAGACTCCGCCCTGCTCGCGCCCCGCCCGCCGGTGGTGACCATCATGGGTCACGTCGACCATGGTAAGACGAGCCTGCTCGACGTCATCCGCCATACGCGCGTGGCCTCGGGCGAGGCTGGCGGCATTACCCAGCACATCGGTGCCTATCAGGTCACCGTCAACGGCAACACGATCACGTTCCTCGACACACCGGGCCACGAGGCGTTTACGGCCATGCGCGCCCGCGGTGCTCAGGTCACCGACATCGCCATCATCGTCGTCGCCGCCGACGATGGCGTCATGCCCCAGACCCGCGAAGCCATCGATCACGCCAAGGCCGCGGGCGTGCCCATGATCATCGCCATCAACAAGATCGACCTTGTGTCGGCCAACCCGGACCGGGTCAAGCAAGAGCTAGCCGATCTGGGCGTGGTAGTGACTGAGTACGGCGGCAACATCGAGGCGATTCCCGTGTCGGCGCGGACCCAGCAAGGTCTCGACACCCTGCTCGAGACGATTCTGCTGGTAGCCGAGGCGGAGGTCGATCCCAGAGCGAACCCCAATCGAACTGCCGCCGGTGCGGTCGTCGAGTCGCGCATGGACAAGAGCCGCGGTGCCGCGGCCACGCTGCTGGTCCAGAAGGGCACGCTGCATGTCGGCGACCTGGTTCTGGCGGGCTCCGTTCAGGGTCGGGTCAAAGCACTATTTGACGATCGCGGTCAACGAGTCACTGATGCCCCGCCGTCGTTCCCGGTCGAAGTCCTCGGCCTGAACGGCGTCCCGGCCGCCGGCGACCGCTTCCAGGTCGTCGCCGACGAACGCACCGCGCGGGCCATGATCGAGTCCGCCCTGAGCGCCGGCCAGCGCGATGGGGAAAGCGAGCTGTCCCTGGACGCGGTGTTCGCACGCATCCGCTCGGGCGCCATCAAGGAGCTCAACCTGATCGTCAAAGCCGACGTTCAAGGCAGCGTCGAGCCGATTGTCAACTCACTCGAGAAGCTGGGCGAGCAAGGCGAGACGCGCGTCAAGGTCATCAACGCCGGCCTGGGTAACGTCAACATCACCAACGTCAACCTGGCCGTGGCGTCGAAGGCGATGATCATTGCGTTCAACGTCAAGACTGAGGACGAGGCACGCCGTGTCGCCGAGCTGCAAGGCGTGACCATCCGCGAGTACAGCGTGATCTACACCCTCATCGAGGACATCGAGCAGATGCTCACGGGCATGCTCGAGCCGCGCTTCCATGAGGTCATCCACGGCCATGCCCAGGTGCGCCAGACCTTCAAGGCGGGGCGCAGGACCATCGCCGGCTGCATCGTCAGCGACGGGGTGATCCATCGCCGCGACCGGGTGCGTGTCCGTCGTGGGAACGAGCAGCTGTGGGAAGGCAACATCGGCTCGCTGCGGCGGGTGAAGGATGACGTAAACGAGGTCCGTGAGGGCTTTGAGTGCGGCATCCTGCTCGACGGTTTCGACGACCTGGCCGAAGGCGACACGATAGAGATGTTCTCCAGCGAGCGAGTCTGAATGAGCAGTCAGCCGTCAGCAGTCAGCAGTCAGGACTCACGACGTGAACGTCTTGAATGCTGATAGCTGATTGCTGACAGCTATTAGCTGATTGCTGAAAGCTGCCAATGCCGTCACGTCGGATCGAGCGGATCAATCATCTGCTGCGTCAGGAGATCGCCGAGCTCCTGACGCGTGAGGTCAAGGACGCCACGCTGTCGAGCGCACTGATCTCGATCACGGAGGTCGAGACATCGCCGGATCTGCGCTCGGCCAAGGTGTACTTCAGCGTCTACGGCGAAGAAGAGGAGATCCAGGCGGCGCGTGAGCACCTTACGCGCGCCTCAGGATTTTTGCACCACAACCTGAAGGAGCGACTCGACTTGCGGCATACGCCGCATCTCGAGTTCATCCTCGACCGATCACTGGCCCGTGGCGACCGCATCATGCGCCTGATGCGCACCATCGAGGAGGAGCGCGAGCGCTCGCCGCATCCGGAGTGACTCTCGTCGGCATCCTGAATATCGACAAGCCCGTAGGCTGGACGTCGCACGACGTGGTTGCACGTGTGCGGCGAGTCGCCGGCGAGCGCCGTGTCGGCCACGCCGGCACACTGGACCCTCTCGCATCGGGCGTCTTACCCGTGTTGCTTGGCCGTGCCACACGGCTGGCAGAGCTCATCCATGCATATTCCAAAACGTACGTGGCTGAGGTGCGCCTCGGCGTGGCAACGTCGACCGGCGATGCCGAAGGCGCCGTGACCGAGGAACAGCCCGTGCCCTCCCCGTTGCAGCTTGACGCTGTGCTTGGTCAGTTCCGCGGCGACATCCTGCAGGTGCCACCGGCGTATTCGGCGGTCAAAGTGGCCGGCCAACGCGCCTACGCCGTTGCCCGCGCTGGCGGCGCTGTGACACTGGAAGCCCGCTACGTGATCATCCACTCGATCCACGTGTTGGCCACCGACCCCTTGACACTCGAAGTGACCTGCGGCACAGGCACCTACATCCGCTCGCTCGCCAGAGACATCGCCCGTGCGCTCGGCACCGTCGGCCACCTCACCAGCCTGGTGCGCACCCGCGTCGGCCCCTTTCAGCTGTCAGAGGCAGCCGCGTTGGACGGCCTGGACGTGGCCCAGTCGCTGCTGGCCCCCGACGCTGCCATGCCTGAGGCACCAACGTGGTCGCTGACCGGTGAGGACGCCGACCGCGTAGCCCATGGCCAGTCGGTCGCCGTCGCCGGCCTGCACGCCGACCCTGTCCGGGTCTACGATCCGCAAGGCCGGCTGGTGTGCCTCGCGCGCGCCGACGGCGAACGACTGTACCCGCGGCTCATGCTGTGACTTCAACGAAACCGGCGATCGTCACCATCGGGGTCTTCGACGGCGTACACCTCGGTCACCAGGTCATTGTCCGCCAGGTCGTCGACCGCGCCCGCGCGCTCGATCTGCCCAGCTTGGCGGTGACCTTCCATCCGCATCCCGAGCAGGTCCTGTTCCCCGAGCGCAAGCTGACCTACCTGACTGGGCCCGAGGAGCGCGAGCAGCTTCTCTACGAGGTCGGTTTGGATGACGTGTGGACGTGTCCGTTTACGCCCGAGCTGGCGCGACTCGAACCCGACGAGTTCATGCGCGTTGTCACCGAGCGTCAGCCGGTAGCCGAGCTGTGGGTCGGGCACGACTTCGCGCTGGGCCGCGGCCGACGTGGCAGCCTGTCTGTCCTGTCAGAAATTGGTGCGGCGTGTGGGTGGGCACTCCACGTGGTGCCGCCGCAGCGCTTCGAGGGCCAGATCGTCTCCAGCACCGCCATTCGGACGTTGCTCGCCGCGGGCGCGGTGCGCGGCGCCGCCGACCTCCTTGGCCGCCTCTACAGCGTTGTTGGCGAAATCACGGCACCTGGCCAGGCCTGTGTCGATCCCCTGCGCGCCCTGCCCAGACCAGGCGTCTATGACGGCCAGGTCGACAGCGCCGACGTGACGATCAACGTTCAGCCCAGCCCAGGCGAACTGACCTTCGACCCGCCAGGCAACAGCACCCGCGCCAAAGCCACGATCACCTTCCTCCGCCGCGGCGACTAGTCCGCATCCGCGTACCGTTCCTCCTCCCAATATCTGCGAAGCGGAACCCTTCTGGGCTCAGCGCGTGGCGCTGTATTCGCAGCCGGACGGCACCATAACCATAGGCGGATGCCCATAAAAGCGGTCGGCCGCCAAACCCTGCTGCCAAGCCCCGCCGCGGGCGGAACCGTCAGTGCTCGCCGTTCGACTCCTTCTTGTGCTCCTCGATGATCTTGGCCTGCAGGTGCGCCGGCACCGGGTCGTAGTGCGACACATTCATCGTGTAGGTGCCCCGCCCCTGGGTCATCGAACGCAAGTCGGTCGCGTAGCGCAGCATCTCGCTTTGCGGTACTGAGGCTTCTACGACGGTGTTCGGCCCATCTGGCGTCATGCCGTGAATGTGCGCACGCCGCGTATTGAGGTCGCCCATGATGTCCCCAGCAAACTCCGATGGCACCGTCACCTCGACGTGCATCACCGGCTCCAACAACACCGGTGAGGCCGAAGTGAACGCTGACTTGAAACCGACAGCGCCGGCCGTCTTGAACGCCGCCCCTTCTCGACGGCCGGGATGTACTGCCTCGGCACCACCCCGCCGACGATCTTGTCGGCAAACTCGAAGCCAGCGCCGCGCGGCAGCGGCTCGAGCTCCAGGTTGACCACGCCGTACTGACCATGCCCGCCGGTCTGGCGCACATGCCGACCCTCGGCGGCAGCTTTCGACGTAATGGTCTCGCGATACGCCACCTTCGGCACATCCAGCGTTACGTGCACGCCGAACTTGCGCTCCAGCCGCTGCGTGGCCACATCCAGGTGCGAATCACCCAGCCCCGAGAGGATCACCTCGTTCGTAGACGTTTCGCGATGCATGCGCAAACTGGGATCCTCTTCCAGCAGTCGCGACATCGCCATCGAGAGCTTGTCGACATCATTGCGCGACTTCGGATGCACCGAGGCGAAGTAGGCAGCGGCCGGGTACTCGATGCCCGCGAGCTCTTGACCGCCATCCTTGGTGCTCAAGGTTTCGCCCGTCACCGACTCGGCCAGCTTGGGAATCACGCCGATATCGCCGGTGACCAGGCGCGGTGTGGGCTCCTGTGACTTCCCGCGTATGTGAAAGACCTGGCCGACGCGCTCGTCTTTCGATTTCTGGACGTTCCACACGTGCGAATCGGCCGATAGCGCACCCGAGTACACGCGCACGTAGCTCAACCGGCCGATATTCGCGTCAGACACGGTCTTGAACACGAGCGCGGCGAGCTTGTCGCTGGGGGCCAGCACCTTGCCGTTGGCCAATGGCGCCTCGACGTCGACTGGCGACGGCAGCAGGTGGACGATGGCATTGAGCAGCGGTTCGAGCCCGATTGCCCGCGCCCCTGAGGCCGCGAGTACCGGAAACAGCTTCTGATCGCGAATGCCGATGCGCAGCACGGCGCTGAGCTCGTCAGTCGTGATCTCCTCGCCTTCGAGGTACTTGTTGATCAGGTCGTCGTCAAGCTCGCACGCGCTCTCGACGAGCATCTCGCGCAGCTCCGCCACGGCGGCACTCTCCGAATCGGGCACGGCCTGCGGCTCCTGACTGCCGCTCATGTACGCCTTGTTCTCGAGCAAGTCGACGACGCCGCTCAGGCTGTCCGCCTTGCCAATCGGGAACACCAATGGCACCACGCCCTTGCTGTAGCGTTCGCGCAGGGCGTCGATGACCGCGCGATAGTCGGCATTCTCGCGGTCCATCTTGTTGACCACGATCAGCCGCGGCAGATGATCGGTGCGGCGCCACACAGCGTCAGTGCCCACCTGTGGCCCGGCGACGGCGTCGACCAGGATCAGCGCGCCGTCGGCGATCCGCGTCGCCTGAGCGACTTCGCCGTAGAAATCGGCGTAACCGGGTGTGTCGATCAGGTTGATCTTGTGACCCTGCCATTCGAGCGGCGCCACGGCTAGACTGACCGACATCCTGCGTCTGAGTTCGTCAGGGTCGAAGTCCATGGTGGTGTTGCCATCTTCGATCGCCCCGACACGCGTGATGGCCCCCGCGCGGAACAGCAGCGCCTCGCTCAGCGTCGTTTTCCCTGCGCCGCCATGCGAGAACAGGCCGACGTTACGCAACTGCGCGGGTGCGTATTCTTTCATTAGCGGTTGGACTCCTGACCAGGCTTAGAAAAGAGCTGGAAAACCTAGTATACGGAGGCTCCGGACGATGATCCCGATCAAGGATTATCCGGGCGAACGGCGGCTCTTCCCGTGGGTCATGCTGGTGATCGTCGTCCTGAATATCCTCGCTTTTCTGTACGAGGCGATGCTTGGCGAGCGCGCCCTCGACGTCCTGTTCACCGCCGCGGGCGTGGTGCCCGTCGAGTTCACCCGCGGTGTCGAGGTTGGTGCGCCGCCACCCCTCAACATGACCTGGACCACGCTGTTTACGAGTATGTTCCTGCACGGCGGCCTGCTGCACATCGGCTCGAACATGCTGTACCTGTTCGTGTTCGGCGACAACATCGAGGATCGCCTCGGCCACATGCGCTTTCTGATCTTCTATCTGGTGTGCGGTATCGTCGCCGGGTTCACCCACATCCTGGTCAACGCGGGCTCGCCCATTCCGAGCATTGGGGCCTCGGGCGCGATCGCGGGCGTGCTGGCGGCGTACTTGCGGCTGTTCCCGAGCGCTGACGTCCGCACGCTGCTGTTCATCGGACCGTTCATTGCCATGCCGCGCATTCGCGCCACGTTTCTGATCATCTTCTGGTTCATCACCCAGTTCCTGTCGGGTGTGATGTCGCTCGGCGCGACCAGCGAGCAGACCTCGGGCGTGGCCGTGTGGGCCCATGTCGGCGGCTTCGTCGCGGGCTTCCTGCTCGTCCAATTCATTGCGCCGCCCCGCCGCCCGGCGTTCGCCGCGGCCAGGTACTAGCGCGGACACTCGGCGGCACGCGCGAAGAACCTTGGCGTTCAGCCTACTAATGTTAGACTCAGTCACAATTACCGCTGCCGTCCGGCAGCAGCATGCGCCGCGTTTAGCAAGGAGGCCTTTGCCCAGTGTCAGGTCACAGCAAGTGGGCCCAAATCAAGCGTGCTAAGGGAGCCAATGACCAGAAGCGCGGCCAGCTCTTCACGAAGCTCGGCCGTGAGATTTCGGTCGCAGCGCGCGAGGGCGGTCCGAGCGCGGACGGCAACGCTCGCCTGCGCATGGCCATCGACCGCGCGCGTGAGGCCAATATGCCGATGGACACCATTCAACGCGCGATTCAGCGCGGTGTGGGCGGCGGGGAAGGAGCCCAGCTCGAGGAGGTGGTCTACGAAGGGTACGGCGCGGGCGGCGCTGCGCTGCTCATCGAGGCGACCACGGACAATCGCAATCGCACTGTCGCGGAGGTGCGCGCAACGCTGACCCGTGGGGGCGGGTCATTAGGCGAATCTGGGTCAGTGGCGTGGAATTTCGAGTCGCGCGGTGTAATCGTGTGCCAGGCAGAGGGCAAGCTCAGCCCCGATGACCTGGCGCTCAAGGCGGTCGACGCGGGCGCCGAGGACTTCAGCGTCGACCGTACCTACGTCGAGGTGCTGACCGAACCGACGCAGCTGGACGAGGTCCGCCGCGCCGTCGAATCGGCCGGGGGGCAAGTATCCAGCGCTGAAGTGGCCATGGTGCCCAAGACACAGCTCGAGCTGCCCGTCGATCAGACCACGGCCGTGCTGCGCCTGGTCGACAAGCTGGAAGAGCTGGACGATGTGACACGCGTCTATACCAACGTGCATATTTCCGATGAGGTGCTGGCCCAGGCAACCGCCGGCTAGCGCCCAAAAGGACTCATACAGTGATTGAAACATCGCGCAATCTAGCTGACTCCGGGGGCACCGACACAGAAGAAGAAGCTCGCTACTACCACGTCGATCCCTCGTGGTTCGAAGAGAATGCGCTGTCATTCGAAGACGTCGTCCGCGGCCGCATGTGTGATACCTGTCGCGCCAAGATCGGTCAGGAGGTCGAAGAGCGCGCGCCCGTCTTTGACAAGGCCACCGGCCGCATGCGCTTCGAGGTCAAGCGGACCACCTACGGCAGCGATCCGCTCAAATGCATCCGCGAGCACTGCGGTCGAGCGAAGAACTACATCCACCGCGATATGCCGACGCTCGAAGCGATTTTTCGGATCTTTCTCGCCAATGGCAACACGCCGATGACGCTGGAGCAGGTGCGCGAACAGCTCGCCGAGTGGTGTCCAGGCGGCGGCTGCCAGTGGCTGTTGCTGCCTCAGGAAATGGTCGAGCGCCTCGTGCAGAACGACAGCCACTACGGACTGCGGCAGACCGAAGCGCCCAGCGGTCACGCCTGAGCTGACCCTCGCCGACGTCCAGGCCGCCGCGGCGCGCCTGGACGGTCGCGTGCACGAAACACCCTGTCTGCGTTCGCGCACGTTTTCCGACTTGTGCGGCGGTGACGTGTGGCTGAAGTACGAAAACCTGCAGCGCACTGGCGCATACAAGATCCGCGGCGCTCTGAACCGCCTCCTCACGTTGTCGGCTGCAGCGCGCACACGTGGTGTCATCGCCGCGTCCGCTGGCAATCATGCGCAAGGTGTGGCCGTAGCCGCCTCGCTGGCCGGCGTTGGCGCCACCATCGTCATGCCCGTGACGGCCCCGCTGGCCAAAGTCTCGGCCACGCGCGGCTATGGCGCCCGCGTCATCCTGTACGGCCAGGTCTTTGACGAAGCGCACGCCGAGGCTCTGCGCCTCGCCGCGACGGACGGCTTGACGTACATTCACCCCTTTGACGATCTCGCCGTCATGGCCGGCCAGGGCACCGTGGCGCTCGAGATCCTGGCCTCAGCGCCCGAGGTCGATACGCTCGTGGTACCCATCGGCGGCGGCGGCTTGATCGCGGGCATGGCGGTGGCCACTAAGGCGCTCCAGCCGTCGGTGCGAGTTGTGGGTGTACAAGCCAGCGGCGCCAATGCCACCTACCTGGCCTTCCACGATCGATACACCGCGCCCCTGGAGTCGCCCGCCACGATCGCCGATGGCCTGCTGACGCGCGCCCCCGGCGAGCTCACCCTGCCCATCCTGCGTTCGTGCGTCGACGACGTCGTCACGGTGTCCGAAGAAGCCATCGCCGAAACGGTCGTGCTGCTGTTGGAACGCGCCAAGACCGTGGCCGAGCCAGCCGGCGCCGTGGCCCTGGCCGCACTGATGTCCGGTGAGGTGCAAGCCGCCGGCCGTCACTCCTGCGCCGTGATCAGCGGCGGCAATGTCGATCCGAGCCTGGTGGACCGCATCCTGCAGTTCGGCCTGAGTGCGGCCGGGCGCCATGTGCGCCTGCGCACCCGGCTCGAGGATCGGCCGGGCAACCTGGCGCGCGTCGCCACCCTCATCGCCGACGAGGGCGCCAATGTCCTCGAAGTGGTGCACCACCGTCTGGGCTCATTGCCTTCGCTGAATGCCGTGGAGCTCGAGCTCACGCTAGAAGTACGCGACCGCGCCCATCGCGATGCTGTCTTGGAAACCATGCGCGCGGCCGGCTACTCCGTGGAGCTGATTCGCTAATGCTTCGCCGATTCACCCAACGCCCCCGCCGAGGCGAAACCCCTGGGCACATGCCAGACCTGTGACCCGGCGACGCGCGGAAGGCCGATCCGCCACGTCAAGCCTGCCTTGTCGCCCTAGAGTCCGGCCGCTGGCGAAACCGCCGTGCTCATGCCACTCCGTGTGACCCGGCGACCCGCCGAAGGCGGACACCGCGCGTGAGCCACGCCCCTGTGGCACCCTGAGATCCCGCCGAAGGCGGAAACCGGTCTGGGCTCAGCCGCGCCGAGCGCCAGCGATGGCCAGTCTCAGTGCAATGAAATGTCGACGCGTTCCTTGGGCGGCGGCGGCGGGTTGACCGGCCCCTCCTGGGTATAGATCGGCCACCAGCCTTCCCGATCGCCATACACCATCCAGCGATTGATGCCGTGAATACGGGCGTACTCCAGGGTCTCCTCGGGCGAACGGAACACAATTGGCTCGCCTCGCGAGCGCAGGATGGAAGGCCCGCCGTCGAGCAGAATCATCCCGTAACGAGTGGCGCGATCGGACACGGACGCGAACTATACACGGCTGACATAGGAGATGCCATTGCTCGAGCTTCGACGCGCTGACGAAACCGACCGGGAGCGAATGGGCCGCGGTGGGCTATAGGGTCATCGGCGTCCGCGATCCCGACTACCTGAACTGGCGCTCCTTCGCCCTGCCGCATGCCAAACAGACACCCTTCGCCCTGCATCGCCTCCAGTTGGCCCTGGATCTGTCCGCCGCATGCGGCTGCAGCAGCCTGGAGGTCTGGTGCAGTGCGGGCAGCTCGATCTCGCGCATCCTGCCCTGGCAGGCGTTCATCCCCGCCCAGGCCACCCCTTCGCCACTGGCACGTGACCAGACGATCCCAGGCCGCCACGCTCCTGGACCGAAGCGCCTGGCATTTCACACTGGGCGACCACGACGCCGACGCGCTCATCTCCCCCCATAAGCCCGTGATTTACCGATGGCGACGTGACCCGTGCGCCGTCGAGGCCGCTCGCTGCACCGTCTAGACTACGTGTGCAGCGCCTGCTCCAGGTAGGCAGCGAGATCGAGAAGCGCCCCCCGGTACCGCTAACAAATGGGCTAGAATCCGCCAGTTCCGGCGACGTAGCCAAGTGGCAAGGCAGCGGTCTGCAAAACCGCGATCACCGGTTCGAATCCGGTCGTCGCCTCCGCACAAATCAAGTTCAAATTTCGAATAGCTGTTCTGTGACTGCGAACGAAAGTCCCCTCGCGTACAGCCAATTGACAGCCTAGCGATTCGCGAAGGTGCTCTCGGAGATGCCGGGCTGGCGCCTTCAGGACTTGTTCTTTGACGGTATCGACGCCGACGCTGCCCGCATCGTGTATCACCGTCTCCTGCG
>WNFV01001131.1_pt1 | contig 78263 bp, 65 predicted proteins | sample 5400101 | NCBI WGS metagenome assembly WNFV01 (sample SAMN13153361, study PRJNA577476) | soil metagenome | isolation source: 115 cm soil or saprolite under grassland replicate 1 | place: USA:California | collected 2016-06-15
ATCGCACCCGGGACAAAGGCGGCGACCGTGGTCACAGCGCTCAGGACGCCAAAGAACACCGCCAGGTGCAGAAGCACTAAAAATGAAAACGCGCCTTGACAGGCTTTGACTCGTGCCAACAATGGGCGGCAATCTCCGGTAGGAGGAAGGCGATGGCATTTCGAGAGGCTTCTGCTGAGACAACCGCGTCACCTTCCCGCGTCTGGCAGGTGTGGTCACCCAGGGAATTCGAGCCGCGTGGTTTGCTGGCGCCGATCGTCGGACCGATGATGAGCGGCCAGATCCTGAAGACCTCCAGCGCCGTGTTGAACGGCCTCAAGGAGAAGGTCGAGACGGCCTAGGTCGTACAGCCTCTGGCCTGGGGGCCCGGATGGGACACCGGAGCTCCGGTCGGATGATTCGCCGGCGAGCCCGCAGGAACCGTCGGCGGCGCTGTCGTCGGATCTGGCGCGCAGCCGGTTGCCTCCGGGGCCGTCACCTTCTGGTGAGCGGACGCATGGGTCGTCGCCACCGTGGTTATGGCAGACGGCGTCGTCGTCTCGGGAAGGGTGGCCGGTCCCGGGGCCACAGGCCCCGACCACTCAGCGACCAGCGGAGCGACCGCGATCGAGCGGCCTGACGGGGAAAACGTCGACTCCTGCGCGGGCGCCGGGACGGAGCTTTCCCCGACCAGGCCCAGGGCGACCACAGCCGTGCCCGCGGCGGCCACCGCCGCTGCCTGCTGCCACTGGACCGAGCGGATGGCATTCGCTAGGCGCTCGTGGGTCCTGGTCAGGAACCCCAGGGCGACGAGGACCAGCGAGGCGATCCAGATCCCGGCGTTGCGCGCGTGCTCTTCGAGCCGAGCGAGCGCGGCCGAGAGTCGTCTGCTGACCGTCCTCGCCGAGACGTGCAACATCCGGCCGATCTCGATGTTGGTGTGGCCCTGCAGGTAGGCCATGGTCAGGATCTGGCGATCACTCCGGTGAAGCTCAGCCAGCGCGGTGAGCACGCTGTGGCGCTGGAGGGCTGTGACGAGGCCGCGCCAGCCGCTGCGGTCGCCAGGCAACCATCCGTTTTCCGCCGTCAGAAACTGTCTGGCTCGCGGGTTACGGCCCGTGCCGCGGCGCCTGACGACCCGCAACCTGTGCGTGCCCTGGACCAGCCACGAGCGCAGGGAGTCCGACTTCTCTGCCGCCTCGACCCCTTCCTCCGGGCGCTCCGGCCACCCCATGTCTGCGCGCGCCCTCATGGCCCGTAAAGGCTACACCCGCTGTGGAAAAGTGGACCCGCTAAACGGAGCGATTGTTGGGACGCGTGAAGCCCCCGCGACCGGAATCGCGGGGGCTTCATCAGCGAGCGCGGTTGCTACTGGGTCCGGCAGAACTGCGCGAAGCCCGAGTTGGTCGGTCCGGTGGTATCTCCGATGCCACCTTGCTGCGCGGCGTCGGCGATCCAGTTGAACCCCGAGGGGTCCTGGAACTGGAAGTGGTGCGAGAAGGCACCGAACGCGCCGTGGCCGGCCTGGCAGTTGTCGGTGACCGCGGGCGGCGGGTTGTAGCCGTTGTCGTCGGCGCTTACGGTCGCGACCCCGATTCCGGACAAAAGAGCGAGGACGCCGATCACGCCGAAGAGCTTCCTGGTCATTGACACCCCATCTGTGTGTGACTCCCTGGACGCACACGATGCCGCGGGAGGGCGGCGAATTCGTTGTCGACGAGTATGACGGGTTCTTAAGCGACTGTTAAGCATGGAGCCCACGCCCGGATTCGAACCGGGGACCTTTTCCTTACCAAGGAAATGCTCTGCCGCCTGAGCTACGTGGGCGGGGGCTGCAGTCCGATTCTATCTGCTACAAACTCAAGGCCCGATCCATGGCGACCATAGACCACCTCCTGGAAAACGCAAGGCGCCGGCTGAGGCGTGTCAGCCCACAACAAGCCGCCGCCGAACAGGCGGACGGCGCGTTGCTGGTCGACACGCGCACGGCGGATCAGCGTGCGAACCAGGGCGCCATCCCGGGAGCGCTCGTCATCGACCGCACCGTCTTCGAGTGGCGCCTCGACCCCACCTCGCCCTCGCGCATCCCCGAGGCCACCGACCACAACGTCCGAGTGATCGTGATCTGTGCCCAGGGCTACTCGTCGAGCCTGGCCGCAGCCTCGCTCCAGGACCTCGGCCTGGTCAATGCGACCGACGTGATCGGCGGGTTCGAGGCCTGGAAGGCGGCCGGCCTCCCCATCGCGAAGACCTAGATCCCGGAGGCGATCTTCCCCACGTCGGTCATGATCTCGGCCTTGCCGCGAATCTTGATCGCGGCGGTCAACTCGGTGAACTGGGCGACCAGCACTTCGCCTGCGTCCAGCCGCTCCGAGTGATGCGAGCGTGTGTCCTTGCCGCGGGTCAGGCCCATAATCACGACGCCGTCCTCCAGCGCCTTGACCACGATATAGCGACCGCTAGCCTCTTCGTCCTCGGTCACCGTTCCCCCTTCCGTTGCCGTTGGCCTGCGCCTTCGGCCTGATGGTCTCCAGCCTCGTCGCCGCCTGACCGACGAGCTCGTCGATCTCGGCCGCCAGGGCCGGACCGGCGAGGACATGATAGCGATCGGCATTCACGATCACCTCGCGGCTCCCGACCACGACGTGGAGCACCACCTCGTCGGTGCCGGGATGCCGCGCGAGGACCGATTCGAGGCGATCGGCGAGGCCCGCGTCGCCGCTGGGAATGCGCACGTGGACGAGCTGGCGTCGCGAAACCGGACTGCAGTCAGGGTCGTCCCACAGCCACGCCATATCGGCGACGACCGACGCCGTCTCGACCTCCGCCTCCATCTCGGGCTCGACCGGCGAAGCCGCCGCGCCGCTCGCCCGTGTGCTGCCGGCTCGGGCGTCGACCTTGCCCAGCACGACCACCACTTTGTCGGGCTCGAACAGCAGCCTGGTCTGTTCGAAGACCCGTGGAAACAGGACGACATCGACACTGCCCGTGAGGTCCTCGAGCGTGGCGTACGCCATGATCTGGCCCTTCCGCGTGACCACGCGCCTGACCTCGCGCACGAGTCCGGCCACGCGCACCTCGGTGTCTTGCAGGGCGCTCGTGACCTCAACCGCCTGCGTATCGGAGAGCCTGGCGAGCTCGGCCGAGATGCGACGCAGCGGGTGGTCGCTCAGGTAAAGGCCGAGCAGCTCCTTCTCCAGGCGCAGCTTCTCGTCGCCCGCCATCGGTGCGACGTCGATCGTGAGCCCGTAGTCGTCCGCCTCGACCTCCGGCGAACCGACCATGTCGAGCAGCGAGGTCTGGCCCGACTCGCGGTCGCGGCGCGCGCGCTCGGCGCGGCTCACTGCGTGGTCGAGCGCAGCGATCAGGCGAGCACGCTCGCCCAGCGAGTCACAGGCGCCTGACTGGACCAGTGCCTCGAGGACACGGCGGTTGACGTCCTGGATCGCCGAGGTGCGCTCGCACAGCTCCTCGAGCGATTTGAACGGACCATGGGCGTCGCGTAGGGCCTTGATGTTCTCCACCGCGTGGCGGCCGACGTTCTTGATCGCCGCGAGGCCGAAGAGGATATGACCTCCGGGCCCCTCTCCCCGGCCCTCTCCCCTGCGGGGGGAGGGAGATTGGCCGTCGACCATCGAAAAGTCGACCCCCGACTGGTTGATGTTGGGAGGCAGGACATCGATGCCGCGCAGCCGGCAGTCGACGATCGCCGTCGCCACGCGGTCCGCGCTGCCCTCCATGTGGATGAGGAGCGCCGTCATGTACTCGAGCGGATAGTTCGCCTTCAGGTATGCGGTCTGGTAGGCGATCACGCCGTACGCGGCCGAGTGCGCGCGGTTGAAGCCATACTCGGCGAACTTCGCGATGCCGTCGAACAGCGCCTCCCCGGTTGCCTTCGGGATGCCGCGCTCGACGGTCCCGTCGACGAACTTGGTGCGCAGCCTGGCCATCTTGGCCTTGTCCTTCTTGCCCATCGCGGCGCGAAGGATGTCGGCCTCGCTCATGGTGAACCCGGCCAGCTCGCGCGCCGCCATCATCACCTGCTCCTGGTAGATCATCACGCCGTAGGTCTCGCGCAGGATCGGCTCGAGGCGCTCGTGCATGTACTCGATCGGCTCGCGGCCTTGCTTGCGGGCGATGAAGGCCGGGATGTTGACCATCGGCCCCGGTCGGAATAGAGCGACCGCGGCGGACACGTCCTCGAAGCTCTGTGGCCGCATGTCCGTCAACATCCGGCGCATCCCCGCACCTTCGAGCTGGAACACGCCGTGCGTGTCCGCGTTCGAGAGAAGCTCAAACGTCTTCGCATCGTCGAACGGCAGATGCTCGATGTCGATCTCGACGCCGCGACGCTCCTTGATGAGGCGCAGGCAGGTGGCGATGATGTCGAGGTTTTGCAGACCGAGGAAGTCAATCTTCAGCAAGCCGATGTCGCCGACCGCCTTCATGTCGTACTGGGTGATCACGGCCTCGCGACCGGGTCCGTACTGCAGCGGCGTGTAGCGCACAAGGGGTTCGGGGGCGATCACCACTCCGGCGGCGTGCGTGCTGACGTTCCGCGAAACGCCCTCCAGGGTCTTGGCGACGTCGACCAGGCGCTTCGCCTCCTCGCTTGATTCGTACGCCTCACGAAACTCCGGCACCTCTTTGACCGTGTCCTCGAGCGTCTTCGAGCGGCCCTGCCAGACCGGCACCAGCTTGGCCAGGCGGTCGGTGTCGCGCAGCGGGACCTCGAGGACGCGGCCGACGTCGCGAATCGCGGCCTTGGATGCCATCGTCGTGAAGGTGATGATCTGGGCGACGCGGTCGGCGCCGTACTTCTCCGACACGTAGCGGATCACTCGCTCTCGGCCCTCGACGGAGAAGTCGCAGTCGATGTCCGGCATCGAGACCCGATCGATGTTCAAGAAGCGCTCGAAGATCAGGCCGTGCTGCAACGGATCGAGGTTGGTGATGCCGAGTGCGTACGAGACCAGGCTGCCCGCGGCGCTGCCGCGTCCCGGGCCGACGACGATGCCGTTCTGCCGCGCGAAGTTGTAGAAGTCCCAGACGATCAGGAAGTACGACGCGTAGCCGGTCTGGCTGATCACCGACAGCTCCTGGTCCGCGCGCTCCGTGACCGCCATCGATGCCTTGCCGAAGCGCCATTCCAGGCCTCTGAGCACGAGCTGGCGCAGGTACTGGTCGGGCGTCAGCCCGTCGGGCACGTCGAACGGCGGCAGCAGCGTCGCCCCGAGGTCAAGCTTGAGGTCGCACTGGTCCGCTACTTCCAGCGTGCTGGCCAGCGCCTCGGGCATATCGGCGAATGCCTCGATCATCTCGGCGGGCGTCTTCAGGTAGTTCTCCTGCGTCGAGAACCGCCAGCGGTTCGGGTCGTTGAAGCGCGCGCCGGTCTGCAGGCAGAGGAGGACGTCATGCGCCTCCGAGTCGTGCTTGTGGACGTAGTGGAGGTCATTGGTCGCGCAGAGGCGAAGGCCGAACTCCTGGCCGAACTTCGCGAGCACGCCGTTCACCTCGACCTGTTTGTCGATGCCGTGCCGTTGCACCTCGAGCAGGAAGCCGTCGTGGCCGAAGATGTCGCGATAGGCGGCCACCGCGTCCCGTGCGCCGTCGACGTCGCCGTCGACGATGCGGCTGGCGGCTTCGCCCTGCAGGCACCCCGACAAGGCGATCAGCCCCTTCGAGTGCTCGGCCAGGATCTCCTTGTCGATCCGGGGCTTGTAGTACATGCCCTCCATCTGGCCGACGGTGCACAGCCGCATCAGGTTGAGGTAGCCCTCGCGACTGGCGGCCAGCAGCGTCAGGTGGCTGGGGTCGCGGTCGACCCGGCCTTCCCGCAGCAGGCGCGAGCGGGGTGCCACGTAGACCTCACACCCGACGATCGGCTTGAGCCCGGCGTCCTTGCACGCCTTGTAGAAGTGGATTGCCCCGTACATGACGCCGTGGTCGGTGAGCCCGATCGCGGGCATCCCGAGCTCCGCCGCGCGGGCCACCATCGCGGGGATGCGACTCGCGCCGTCGAGCAGCGAGTACTCGGTGTGGTTGTGCAGGTGGACGAAGGTCTCAGGGGCGTGCGGCATCGTTATGGCTGGGTTGGCGGTACCCCGCGCTCTAGTCTATCGACAGACGTGGCGCGCATGGCACTCCCTTCACTGGCCCAGGGGCCGGCCGAGATGCTCCACTCCGGGATCCGCGAGATCGGCAACGAGGCACTGCGCACCCCCGGCGTCATCGCGCTCCACGTCGGCCAGCCGAACTTCGCCACCCCCCAGCACATCAAGGACGCGGGCAAGCGCGCCATCGACGAAAACAAAACCTTCTACACGCACACCCAGGGGCTCATCTCCCTGCGCGAGAAGCTCGTCGACAAGCTGGCCCGAGTGAACGGGATCAAGACGACGCCCGACGCGATCGCTTGCGCGCCTGGCGGTGTGGGCGCGATCGCAGTGACGTTGGCGGCTGTGGTCGAGCGCGGCGACGAGGTGATGCTGCCCGACCCGGGCTGGCCGAACTACCGCATGATGCTGCCCTGGCTGGGCGCGCGAGGTGTCTTTTATCCGTGCCCGCCGGCGGCGGGTTTCCAGCCCGACCTCGACGGGCTGGAGCGGCTCATCACCTCTCGGACGAAGGTCCTGGTGATGAACAGCCCCAACAATCCGACCGGCGCCGTCTACCCTGAAGCCACGGTCGCCGCGATCATCGAGATCGCGCAGCGTCACAACCTGTGGCTGCTGAGCGACGAGTGCTACGACCAGGTCGTGCTGGACGGCTCGTGGACGAGCCCCGGCAGGATCGCGCCGGACGATCCGCGAATCGTCAGCGTGTTCACGTTCTCCAAGACGTACGCGATGACGGGGTGGCGCCTGGGCTACCTCACCGGCTCGCAGGAGCTGGTCGACACCGCGACGAAGGTCCTCGAGTCGAGCTCCTCGTGCGTGTCGACGATCACCCAGGTCGCGGCGGAGGCCGCGCTGGAGGGACCGCAGGACTGCGTCCCCGAGATGATCGGCGCGTACAGGAGGCGGCGCGACCTCGTCACCGACATCCTCAAGGACGCGGAGCTCTTCATCGCCGAGCCCACCGGAGCCTTCTACACGATGGCCGACATCTCGCCCAGCGGCCTTGCCGCGCGGGAGTTCGCGTTCGCCCTCCTTCGGGAGCGCGCTGTCAGCGTCGCCCCGGGAACAGCCTTCGGCGAGGTGGCGAGCGGCGCAGTGCGGATCAGCCTCGCCAGCTCGGAAGCGGACCTCGAGGAGGGAGTCAGGCGGCTGGCGCAATTCGTACACGGCCGTACCTGATCGAGTGCCTTTCGTTTAAGCTGCCCGGGTTGAACTCGGGCGTAACCGTCACCGCTCACGTTCCGTTTGGCCCGATATGCAGCTTCTGAGGCCGATCCTGACCATGGTCGTCAGATCACTTGGCCCTGGGCGCCTGCGGATCTCCGTGGTCAAGTTCGTCCGCCGCCTGGACCGGATCTAAAACTCTTCCCCGCTTGCCGGGGAAGTACCGGGCGAAGCCCGGGGATGGGGCTGATCAGCCCCTCCGGCGCCTTCGGCGCCACCTCCCCATGAATGGGGAGGGGTTGGCTAGGACCGCTCTAAAAGCGCGACTGACTCGATGTGGTAGGTCTGCGGGAACATGTCGATGATCGCCGCACGCCTGACCCGGTAGCCTCCCCGCACCAACCCGATGATGTCGCGCGCGTGCGTGGAGGGCTCACAGCTCACATAGACAAGGCGTTCCGGCCCGAGCCGGATCAGCTCCGCCAGCGCCGCCGGCTCGCACCCCGCCCGTGGCGGGTCCAGGATCACCGCCTGGTGCTGCCCGAGCCGGATCCCGCGCAGCACGTCCTCCACCTTGCCCTTCAGGTACTCGACCCGCGCCGAGTTGATGCGCGCGTTCAGCCGGCCCAACTGCACGGCGTGCGGGTTCTCCTCGATCGCCGTGACCGACGCGGCGTCGCGCGCGACCGCGACCGAGATCGTTCCGATCCCCGCGTAGAGGTCGAGGATCTTTTCTTCGGGCCGGGGCCGCAGCATCTCGAGCGCCACGCGGTAGAGGACCAGCATCTGGCGATAGTTGGTCTGCACGAACGTGTCGCTGCGCACACGAAAGGTCAGATCCCAGAACTCGAGGGTCATCGCGTCGTCCAGCAGCGCGGTGTCCGGCAGCAATGCCGCGACGCGGTGCGCGAGCTCGTCGCGCGGCCAGCGTGGCTCGCGTCCGTGAAACCGCAGCCGCCACAGCAGTCCCTTGCCCGCGGGCTCCACGGTCAGCAGAAGGTTCTGCAGGCCGCGTAGCCCGAGCTCGTTCGCCGCCTTCGCGAACGCGGGCAGCGCCCGCTCGATGCGCGAGTCGTGGATGACGCAGCTGTCGATCGGCAGCACCGAGTGCGAGCGCATGCGGTGAAACCCGAAGCGCCAGCCGGCCGCCTCGGCCACGGCCTCGAACTCGCCGCGGATCCGATAACGCCACGGATCCTCCATCCCGAGCACGGCGGTGTCCCGAGGGAGACGGAGACCGACGCGCGCCCAAGCCTCCTCGACCACCTGGCGCTTGAGCTCCAGCTGGTGTGCGTAGTCGGCGTGCTGCAGCTGGCATCCCCCGCAGGCGCCGAAGTAGGGACAGGGTGCCTTGACACGGTGTGGGGATGCTTCGATGACGCGCGTCGCCGCGGCCACCGCCACGCCGCCCTGGCGTCCGCGCGGCTCGGCCTCGACGACCTCACCGGGCAGCGCGTAGTTCACGAGCCAGACCTTGCCGTCCTCCCGGGCCACGCTCGCGCCGCCGTGGGCGGGCGATGAGGGTCGGAGGATCAGCGGCGCCACAGGGAGACCGGGTCGCGCGCAGGCTTGAAGCCTGCTGACTCGACCATCTGGGCCGCGACCTGGAACCCGGCGGCGACCTTGTCCGGGCTGTGCGCGTCGCTGCCGTACTGCACAGCCTGGCCGCCAACCTCGCGCCACCACCGCACGACCGCCAGGTCCGGGCACAGCCGGTCGCCGCGCGTCGTGTTCACCTCGAGGACGCGCCCGGTCCGCGCGGCGGCCCGAAGAGCCACGCGGATCTCCTCCTCGAAATCCCCCTCCTTGTAGGCGGGGGCGCCTTCAGGCCAGTAGCGCTTGGGGTAGTCGAGGTGTGCCAGCGTCTCGAACGGCTGGCCGCACTCGATCATGGCCATTACCTCGGCGAAGTAAGCGCGCGTCGCCGCGGCCACGTCGAAGTTGTCGCGGTCCTTGAACTGGCTCGCGTCCACCACCTCGCCGCCGGCTCGGATGCAGTGCACCGACCCCAGGACGTTGTCCAGCGGCCCGGCCGCGAGGACGGCCGCGGTCTCCTCCGGGAACCAGTGCGGCTCCCCGAGCTCCACCCCGCTCAGGATGCGGAGCCCGCCGAACTTCGCGCGACAGCGCTCGACGCAGTCGAGGTAGCCGTTGATGTCGACGCAGTACTGGTCCTCGTGGACCTTGACGAAGTCGGCGTGGTCGGTGAAGGCGATGGCCGGCAGGCCGAGCTCGATCGCCCGCTCGCAGCTTCGCTCCATGGAGCCTTGCCGGGCGTCGTAGGACCACTCGGTGTGCACGTGAAGATCGGGAGGCGGGGGCATCAGCACTCCAAGGCTACAATTCCCCGCCGTGGGGTACGTGGTGGAGGGCGTGGCCTACGTTTCCGGCGCTCTTCTGATCGGCGGCGGGCTCTACCTGCTGATGCGCGCCACCTTCCCCGCCTGGTGGCAGAAACGCCTCTTGTGGCCGGTCGTGCGCGTCACCCCGGGCGTGGCACGCCTACAGGGCGTGGCCGCGATCGGGCTGGGCGCGTCGATCATGACCATCGTCTTCACGAGGATCGCGTCCGAGACCGTGGGCGGGATCCTGGTCGTGGCCGCGCTGGCCGCCTACGTGATCGCCCTGGTGCTCTTTCTCTTCAGCGCCTGGCTCTCGCGCCGGCCCGCCCCCTAGCGGTCGAGCTTTGCCTGCACAAATGCAACCACTAGGGCCCGGATCTCTCTAGCCGAGCAGTTTCAGCAGCAGCTCGTTCGCCAATTTCGGGTTGGCCTGCGGGGCGCGCTTGCGTAGGTCCGCCATCAGCGCCTGCATCGCCTGTCTCTTCCCGCCGCGGTAGTCCGCCGCCGCCCTCGGGTTGGCGTCGATCACCGCCTCGGCGAGCAGCCGGAGCTCGGACTCGTCGCTCACCTGCTTATAGCCGTGCTCGGCCACGATCTCCGCGGGTGTGCGTCCGGTCTCCACGGATTCGAACAGCACCTCACGGCCCTGGTCGCGAGTGATCGCACCGTCACTGACGAAGGTGACAAGCTCGGCGAGGTTCTTCGCCGAGGGCAGCTTGCCGCTTGGCGCCACCTCGCCCACGATCCAGTTCGCGACCTGCTTCGCAGGCGCTCCGGCGGACACAGCGCCTTCGAAAAGGTCGGCCAGCTCGCGGTCGGCGCCGATCACGGCGACGTCGCCGGCCGGGAGTGCGTGCTCGGCGACCAGCCTGCCGCGGCGCACGGCGGGCATCTCCGGCAGCGCTGCGCGCAGCTCCTCGATCCATGCGCGGTCGAGCTCGAGCGGGGGGATGTCAGGCTCGGGAAAGTAGCGATAGTCCTCGGCGAGCTCCTTGCTGCGCTGGGCGAAGGTGCGCTGCTCCGCCTCCGACCACCCGCGTGTCTCCTGGACCACCACGCCGCCTGACTCGAGCAACTCACGCTGGCGCTCGACCTCGTACAGGATCGCGCGATGCAGGGCGCGGAACGAGTTGATGTTCTTGAGCTCGGTCTTCACGCCCAGCTCGTCGGAACCGGCGCGCCGGATCGAGATGTTCGGCTCCGCGCGCATCTGGCCCTTCTCCATATCGGCCTCGGAGGCGCCGATGGTGCGGAGCAGCGTCCGCAGCTCCATCGCGTAGTCGCGCGCGTCGTCGGCGGAGCGAATGTCGGGCTCGCTGACGATCTCCATCAGCGGGACACCTGCGCGGTTCAGGTCGACATACGACTCCCAGGCGCGATGCAGCTTGTCGCCCGCGTGGATGAGCTTGCCCGTGTCCTCCTCGAGATGGACGCGGCGGATGCGGACCTTGCGGTCGCCGATCTCCAACCAGCCGTTGATGCTCATCGGCAGGTCGTACTGGCTGATCTGGTAGCCCTTTGGCAGGTCGGGATACATGTAGTTCTTGCGGTCGAACTTGGTGTGGCGCGGGATCTCGCAGTTCAGCGCCAGGGCGGTCTTGAGGCATGCCTCGACGGCTGCCTTGTTGGGGACCGGCAAGACGCCGGGAAGGCCGAGGCAGATCTCGCAGACGTGCGTGTTCGGCGCCGCGTTGAGCTCGGCGATCCCGCAGCCGCAGAACATCTTGGAGCGCGTTTTCGGCTGGACGTGGACCTCCATGCCGATCACGACCTCCCACTCTCCTCCCCGCGCTGCGGGGAGGTGGCGCGGAGCGCCGGAGGGGACTTCAGACAACCTCCGCCACCTCGGCTTTGATGTCGCTTGCAATCTCGTATGCGCGAGCGACACGAAGGACCACGTTCTCGCCCCACTGCGGACCCAGGATCTGCAGCCCCACCGGCAGACCGTCCGAAGTGCCGCACGGAATGCTGATCCCCGGCAGCCCGGCGAGGTTCCCGCCCAGCGTGAGCACGTCGCAGAGATACATCGACAGTGGGTCCTGGGTCTTGGACCCGATCGGGAACGCCACCGTGGGCGAGGTCGCGCTGACGATGGCGTCGCATCTCTTGAAAGCCTCGTCGAAGTCCCGCTTGATCAGCGTCCTGACCTTCTGTGCCTTGAGGTAGTAGGCGTCGTAGTAGCCGCTTGACAGCGCGTAGGTGCCGAGCATCACGCGGCGCCGGACCTCGCCCCCGAAACCCTTCCGTCGCGTCTCGAGGTAGAGCTCAGTGATGTTCGGCGCGTCGACCTCGGACATCCCGTACCTGACTCCGTCAAAGCGCGCGAGGTTGGACGAACATTCGGCCGGGGCGATGATGTAGTACGCAGCCAGCCCGTAGTCGGTGTGAGGCAGCGAAACCTCGACGATCTCAGCGCCCTGCATTCGAAGCACAGCCAGCGCCGCATCGATCGCCGCCTTCACGCCAGGCTCGATGCCCTTGACGTCGTAGTACTCGCGCGGAACGCCGAGCTTCATTCCCTTGACCCCGCCACCGAAGTTGCTGAGCACCTCCATCGGCGCCCGGTCGGACGATGTGGCGTCGAGCGGATCGAGCCCGCTCATGATCGAGAGCGTGATCGCGGCGTCATCGACGCACCGCGCAAACGGACCGATCTGGTCGAGGCTCGACGCGAACGCGATGAGCCCGTAGCGGCTGACACGACCGTACGTCGGCTTCATGCCGACCACGCCGCAGAGCGCCGCGGGTTGGCGGATCGACCCGCCCGTGTCCGTACCGAGCGCGAGCATCGCCTCCCCGGCCGCGACCGCCGCCGCGCTGCCGCCGGAGCTTCCGCCCGGCACGCGCTCCAGGTCCCACGGGTTGCGCGTCGGGAAGTAGCCCGAGTTCTCGGTCGAGCTGCCCATCGCGAACTCGTCGCAGTTGGTGACGCCGATCATCACCGCGCCCGCATCGAACAGCCGCTGGACCGCGGTGGCCGTGTACGGCGGCTTGAAACCTTTCAAGATCTGCGAGCCCGCGGTCGTCTCGACGCCGCGGACACAAAGGACGTCTTTGACCGCGATTGGAATCCCGAGCAGGGGCCGCGATTCGCCCTGCCTGATCATGCGATCGGCCTCGTCGGCCTGCTTGTCGTAGAGCTCCGGCGTGAAGCGGAGGAACGCCTTGACGTGGCGGTCCAGCCGGTCGATGCGCTGGATGTGGGCGGTGACGAGGTCGGCCGACGAGACCGATCCCGACCGCAGCAGGCGCAGCGCCTCCTTGACGGTCAGCGGGGTGAGATCGTCGGTCACGTCTCTTCCTGGATCGAGGGGACGCGGAACATGCCGTTGACCGCGGCCGGCGCGTTGGCGAGCGCCTCGTCCTTTGTCAGCGATGGACGCGGCTCATCTTCGCGCAGGCGGCTTGCGACCTGGACCACCTGGGCCGTCGGCGGTATGTGCTCCGTGTCGAGCTGCTGCAGGCGGTCGATGTGCTCGAGGATGCCGCTCAGCTGCTCCGCGTAGTAGGCCTCGTCGCCGGGCTCGAGGCCGAGCCGCGCGAGCATGGCGACATGGCGGACTTCGTCCTTCGAAAGAGGCATGACGAGGTTTAGCTTAGGTTCGGCGCCCGAAGAGCATCCAGGTCGCGGTCGCGCTGCAGCCCAACCCGACCGCAAGTGAGCCGCCGCCGATCACGATCAGCGCCACGCGAACTCGGTCGACGGCGGAGGGCTCGCCCAGGAAGCCGAGCACGAACCAGCCCCAATAGAAAGACATGGCGCCGACCACCAGCAGCGTCCAGAACCAGGTCCTCACTTCGGCAGCAGGGCCTTGAACTGCTCCTCGTCCAGGATGTTCAGCTTCAACTTCTGTGCTTTCTCCAGCTTCGAGCCGGCGCCTGGCCCGGTGACAACGTAGTCGGTCTTCGAGCTCACGCTCCCGGCGGCCTTGCCTCCCAGCTTGCGCACGATAGCCTCGGCGTCCGGCCGGCTCATCGTTTCCAACGTCCCGGTGAAGACAAAGGTTTTGCCCGTGAGGGGACCATCGGCCACGACCTCCACGGCCTGGGGCTCGACCCCCACGTCAAGTAGCTTGCTCGCGAGCTCGGCGCCCGGGCCCTGGAAGTACATGTGGACCTCGCGCGCCATGTTCGGGCCGACGCCTTCCACTCGCTGCAGAACCTCCTCGGTGGCGTCACGCAGCCGCTCGATGGTGCCGAAGTCGTTGGCCAGCAGCATCGCCGTCGCCTCGCCGACCTGCGGGATGCCGAGCGCGTACAGGAGCCGCCACAGCTCGGGGCGCCTTGACGCCGCGATCCGATCGACGAGGTTCTGCGCCGACTTGTCAGCGAATCCTTCGAGCTCCTTGATCTGGTCCTTGCTGAGCCGGAACAGGTCGCTAGGGTCTTCGACGATGCCTCGGTCGATGACCTGGGAGACGGTCGCGTAGCCGAACCCCTCGATGTCCATGACCGCGGCGAAATGCCGCAGGCGCTCGAGCCGCTGGGCGCCACAGAAGGGGTTGATGCAGCGGTGAGCGATGTAGGGCTCCTCCCGCACGACCTCTCCCCCACACACCGGACACTTCTCGGGCATTTTCCAACCAGGCTTTGGTTTCTTGACGCTGACGATCTCGGGGATCACGTCTCCGGCGCGATGGATGACGACGCGGGCGCCCACGTAGACACCCTTCTCGTTGACCTGCGCCTCGTTGTGCATCGTCACGTTGCGGATGGTCACCCCACCGACGACCACCGGCTTCACGTGCGCCACCGGTGTCAGAACTCCAGTCCGGCCGACGTAGCACGCGATCTCCTCGACCTCGGTCTCGGCCTGTTCCGGCGCGTACTTGAACGCGATCGCCCAGCGCGGCGATCTGGCGACGAAACCGAGCTCCAGCTGCTGCGGGAAGCCATCGACCTTGACCACCATGCCGTCGATCTCGTACTCGAGCTCATGCCGACGACGCTGCCACTCGGCGTGGTACTCGATCACCTCGTCGATGCCTTCGAGGCGGCGCCGATTCCTGTTGACTCGAAATCCCATCGAATCCAGGGCGCCGAGAACATCCCACTGCGACCTGCACGGCCCGGCGGGATCAAGCGTGTACATGAACACCTGCAGGTCGCGGCTCGCGGTGACGTTGGGGTCGATCTGGCGGACGCTGCCCGCCGCGGTGTTGCGCGGATTCACAAAGCGTGGTTTGCCGGAAGCCTCCATCTCCCGGTTGAGCTTCTCGAAGCCTGCGATCGGGAAATAGACCTCGCCCCGGACCTCGAACACATCAGGCAGGCCCTTCGCAGGAGTGACCGCGAGCGGCACGCTGCGGATGGTGCGCACGTTGGCGGTGACGTCCTCGCCGGTCGAGCCGTCGCCGCGCGTGGCCGCTCGCTGGAGACGGCCCTTGGCATAGCTCAGGCTGATCGCCAGTCCGTCGATCTTGAGCTCGGCGCAGTAGACGACCTTGTCGCCCACCGCCGACCGTACCCGCTTGTCGAAGGCACGGATCTCGGCCTCGTCGAAGGCGTTCTGCAGGCTCAGCATCGGCGAGCGATGCCGGACCTTGGCGAACTGGTCTGAGGCCTCGCCGCTCACCCGCTGCGTCGGCGAGTCGGCGGTCAGCAGGTCGGGCCGCTCCTCCTCAATCCGTCTGAGCTCGAGAAAGAGCGCGTCGTACTCGGCGTCGGAGATCTCCGGCTGGTCGAGCACGTAGTAGGCGTGCTCATGGCGGCGGATCATCTCCCGCAGCTCATCGACGCGAACGGCGGGGTCGACAGACTTTCTCGTCCTCTGCCTGGTCATTTGGTCAACGGTGCGAGCATGCCGCTCAGGATCTTGAGCCCGACTTTGTCGAACTTGATGAGGAGCTCCTCGTCGGTGCGGGTCAGCGTGCTCTTCACGACCGTTCCCGCTCCGAAGGCGGGATGCGAGACGCGATCGCCGCTGGAGAACCGCTGCACGGGTGGAGGCGCCGGCGCGGCTTCGACCTGGCGCTCCAGGTAGCGCTCCTTGTAGCCCTGCCGCGGCGGAGCCACCGGGGCGCTCCCTTGCGGCGCCGCGAGCAGCGACTGCGGGATGTCGGTCAGAAAGCGGCTCGGGAACGCGGGCTGGGATCGCCCGTACACGTGGCGGCGAAATGCGCAGCTCAGATAGAGACGGTCCTTCGCGCGCGTCATTCCTACGTAGGCGAGACGCCTCTCCTCCGCCATCTCGGTCGCGGCGCCGACCAGCGAAGGGTTCTCCTCGCGCTCCTCGAGCGCACGCTGGTGGGGAAGCAGGCCCTCTTCCATGCCGACCATGAAGACGACCGGGAATTCGAGTCCCTTGACCATGTGCAGGGTGATCAAGGTCACGCCCTCGCCGTTCTCGTCGTAGGCGTCGACGTCCGAGACGAGGGCGACCTCGGCGAGGAAATCCTCGAGTCCCTGCGCGGGGTCGCGGTCGTCAAAGCTCTCCGCCAGGCCACGCAGCTCGTTCAGGTTCTCCAGCCGCGCCTCACCCTGCGGCGTGCCGTCCAGGTAGTGGGCGCGCAGGCCCATGACCTCGATGACGTGATCGATGAGCTCGCTCGGGCGCAGGACGCCCATGGTCGAGCGCACCGACTCGATCTGGGACCGAAACCCCTGCAATGGTCCGATCGCGGTCTTCGGCACGCCAGGCACGCGCGAAGGATCGGCGACGATGGCCAGGATGTCCGCTTCCGTCTCGCGTGCGTACAAGTTGATCGCCTCGATGGTGACGTTGCCGATCTTGCGTGAAGGCACGGAGACGATGCGCGCGAAGCTCAACGCGTCCTGCGGGTTGAAGCAGAACCGCAGGTAGGCGACCAGGTCTTTGACCTCGCGGCGCTCCCAGAAGCGGATGCCGCCGACGAGCCGGTACGGGATCCGCCTCCGGGCGAGCACGTCCTCGAACGCGCGCGACTGCGCGTTGGTGCGATAGAGGATCGCGAAGTCCGAGTAGCCGCGAGCCTGAACCTTGCGCAGGCGCTCCATCTCGTCGGCGACGAACTCCGCCTCCTCGACCTCGTTGTAGGCCTGCGTGGCGATCACCTTGTCGCCGCCGGCGCGCTCGGTCCACAGCCGCTTGGGGGCTCGCTCCGGGTTGCTCCGGATGACGCTGTAGGCGGCGTCGAGGATGGCCTGGCTGGAGCGGTAGTTCTGCTCGAGCTGCACGACGTGGGCGTCCGGGTAGTCGTGCCGGAAGTCGAGGATGTTGCGAATGTCAGCGCCGCGAAAGCGATAGATCGACTGGTCGTCGTCGCCAACCACCGCGACGTTGCGGTGCTCCGCGGCGAGCAGGTTGACCAGCACGTACTGGGCGCGATTGGTGTCCTGGTACTCATCGACCAGCACGTGGCGGAAGCGGTCGCGCCACCTGGCCAGGGCTTCGCCGTCGGTGCTGTAGAGCTCGACCAGCTTCATGATCAAGTCGTCGAAGTCGAGGCCTCCAGAGCGCCGCAGCACTTCCTGGTAGGTCTCGTATACGCGGCGCAGGATCTCATCCGCGTAGCTGCGGTTGGGGATGTCTTCCGGTCTTTTCAGCTCGTTCTTGGCCTGCGAGATCCCGTTGCTGAGCGCCGCCAGCGGGTAGCGCTTGGGATCCAGGCGCAGCTCGTCCAGCACCCGCTTCAAGGCCGCCCGGGTGTCGTCCTCGTCGAAGATGACAAAGCTCGACGTGATCCCGATGCGCTGCGCTTCGCGGCGCAGGATCCGCACAGCGGTCGAGTGGAACGTCCCCACCCACATCTTCTGCGCGCCTTCGCCGACCAGTGCCTCGACCCGGCTGCGCATCTCGCGGGCCGCCTTGTTGGTGAAGGTGACGGCGAGCAGGCGGTCAGGCCAGACGCGACGCGATGCGATCAGGTAGGCGATGCGCGCGGTCAGGACTCGGGTCTTGCCGCTGCCCGCGCCGGCGAAGATGAGGAGGGGCCCGTCGCCGTGCGTGACCGCCTCCTGTTGGGGTGGGTTCAGGCGCGCGAGCAGGGCGTCGATCTGGGCCTGGGAGGAGTCCGTGACCACGGGATATCGAGTCTACTTGCCGACTCCGACACCTCTCCCTGACGCTCCCCCCTTCAGGGGGAGGGAAATGCATTCCGGGCCGTTATGCTCCACATGCCTTTGAGCCGCCAAGTTGACGCCGGCACGCGTGATCACCTGCTCTACCAACTCGCACGCGACCTGAGCTCCTCGCTCGACCTGGACGTCGTCCTGCGCAAGGTCATGGACCGCGTCATCACCCTGATGAAGGCCGCGCGGGGCTTCATCGTCCTGGTCGATCCCGACACCAACGTCATGTCCGTCCCGATCTCGGCCGGCGAGGCCGACGAGGAGAAGGCGCGGCAGTTCCTCGGCTCCAAGACCGTCATCGAGCGGGTCGTCCGCAGCGGGGAGGCGGTGGTCTCGACCGACGCCAGCCTGGACGACCGCTTCAAGGGCCAGCAGTCGGTGATCATGCAGAACCTGCGCTCGATCATCGCCGTGCCGCTGGTCGTCAAGGGCAAGGTCATCGGCGCTGTCTACGTCGACAGCCCGTTTCGGGCGGCGATCTTCGAGGAGCAGGACAAAGAGCTTCTGCAGGCGATCTCCGACTTCGCCGCGATCGCCATCGACAACGCCCGCCAGTACGAGCGGTCCGAGTTCCTGCGCCAGGTCTTCGAGGCCCACGTCAACAAGCAGGTGACCGACTACGTCCTCACGCGCTCCGGGCGGACGCTGACGTTCATCCCCGGCGAGAGGCGCGAGGTGACCATGCTCAACTCCGATATCGCCGGCTTCTCGACCCTCACCCAGAGCATGGACGCGGAGGAGCTGGTCCAGTTCCTGAACGATTACTTCCAGCGCATGATCCGGGTCGTCCTCGAGCAAGGCGGCAACATCGACAAGTTCCAGGGCGACGGGATGCTTGTCGTGTTCGGCGCGCCCAACCCCATGCACGACCACGCCGAGAGGGCTCTCAACGCCGCGCTGGCGATGGTCCGCGAGATCGACCGCTTCAACCAGGAGCTGGTCGACTCGGGCCGGGCGGCGATCGCGGTAGGGATGGGCCTTGACACCGGCGAGGTGGTGGCCGGCCACGTGGGCTCGGGCGACCGCATGGAGTTCACCTTGATCGGGGTGCCGGTCAACAACAGCGCCTACCTTTCCAAGGTGCGGCCGGCCCGAGTGCTGATGTCGGAGACGACCCGGTCGCGCGTGCCGGAGGGCTTCCAGGTCACACACCACGAGCCCATGATGCTCAAGGGCGCGAGGGGCCCGCAGGCGATCTACGAGCTGGAGATCTCAGTCACCGCCGACTAGGTGCAACTCCTCCCCATCCATGGGGAGGTGGCGCCGCCGGCGCCGGTGGGGCACGGGCCCCATCCCCCGGCCTTCGGCCGGGTACTTCCCCGCTAAGCGGGGAAGAGTCTCTGGACTACCCCTGGCACACCCAGCGCTGCGGGCCGTAGTGCGAGTACAGCCACGCCGCGGCAAAGGAGTTCGCCCGCGGGTCGAACGGGGACTGCTTTGCGTAAGGCGTGCCCGACCACGTGCTGGGCAGGAATTGGAAGAGGCCTGACGCACCGCTGTCCGAGTTCACGGAGTTCGGGTGGTAGCGCGACTCGCACCACGCGACGTTCATGGCCCACTGCACGGCACCAGGCCCGAGCGGGCTGAACGCGTCCGTGATGTCCTTGGCGATCTCCGGCGGCGGCGGAGGATGATTGCTGCGGGCGGCGATGGCCGCCGCTTGAGCCTGCGCGGCGGCGAGCGCCTGCTGCTTCGCCTGGTACTGGGCCAGGCCCTCCTTCAGCTCCTGCGACCACGACTGGACCTGCGCCGCCTGCGCGGCCTGGACGCGATCGTTCCTGGCCTGCTGCACCACCGAGTTGCGATCGAAAGCGCTCAGCTGGGTCACCGCGACCGCGACCGAGCGCTGCGTCGGCGGGTCCAGGCGCGGCAGGACGACGCTCACCAGGATCACGACCCACACGAGTACCGCCCGAAACAGCGGCAGCAAGCGCCCTTCGCTCCTTCCTTTGATCTCGCCCTACCCCTGGGGCGGTCAGGCCTGAGCTCGGAGCGACGACGTGGAGAAGGCGCGCTCAGGACTTGGAAAGCAGCCACCTTACCACATGGTCGGCAACTTTCCGTAGCCGTACGCCGCAGTACCGAGACCCCCAAGGCGGCTCAGAAAAGGTGGGTGAGCTGCCTCCGCAGGAGCTTGCGCCCGGACGGCTCGACGTACGAGGGCAGCAGCTCCTGCATCTTCCGAAAGGCGAGCTCGGTCAGCGCGGTCGGTTCGGCGCCGGCGCTCGGGATCGCCTCGCCGATCACGACCTTGATCGGCTTGCGGAACCACAGGTCCTTCGTCCCCGAGAGCGCCACCGGGATCACCGGCACGCCCGCCTTGATCGCGAAGTGAGCGAACCCCTTGTGGAACGGCATCAGCTCGCCCTCCTTCGGCCCGTAGTTGGCCTCGGGAAAGATGGCCACCGCGCCGCCCAGCTCGAGGCAGCGTTCGACGTGCCGGAACAGCGCCCTGTCGCCGTGCCGCTCGCGCACGACAGGGACGTAGCCGCCGGTGGTGCGCACCAGCCACCACTGGAACTTCCGGGTGACGAGGATGGTCGGATCGGCCAGGAAGTGAAGCCGCGGCTCGACTGGAAACAGAAGGAGGAGCGTGAACTCGTCCAGCCAGCCCAGGTGGTTGGCGATGACGATGTAGTTGCCGGAGCGCGGGATGTTCTCGCGGCCGGTGACGTCAAAGCGGAAGCAAAGCCGCAGCAGCGGGATTCCGATCAGCCGGACGAGGCGGTAGGGAAGGTTGGCACGTGGACTGACGGGAAGAAGGTCAGCCGCGGGAAGCGCGGTGTTGGCAGTCGACAATCTCCGGCGAGTCTAGAACGGGAACGCCTAAAGCTCCGGGAATCGGCCGTGGCTGCCGAGCGCCTCCTCGACCGTGTACATGGCCCCGCGAAGGACCGTCGCGTCGGCGGCCGAGACCCTGCCGGTGTTGACGTACGCCTGAAGCTCGTTGAGGAAGGCGTACAGCTGGTTGACGCAAGCCCTGAAGGCCCCCCGGTCTGCGGCGGCCGATGCGGCGTTGAGCTTGGCGATAAGGCTGGTCTTCTGTCCGGCGGTGAGCCCCGTCAGCTTGCCGACATAACCCGAAATCGCGGCCATCGCCTGCTGCGGTGTCTGCACTGTGACGCTCACGGTCGCCGAACCAACGCCTCCGTCATCATCCGTCACGATCAGGCGGACGGTGAACGTGCCCGCCGAGGTATAGGCATGCGAGGCGGCGAGATCGGCGAACCCGCCGGCGCCGTAGCGCGCCGTGGAAGTGGACCCGTCGCCGAATTCCCACAGGACCGAATGACTGTCGAGCACGCCAGGGTCGCTGAAGGTGCCGGTGAAAGCGATCGTCTCCTGCACAGTCGCGACCAGGGTCGCCGTCGTTGACACGCTGGTGATCTTGACCGTCGGGTCGACGTTGGTGGCCAGCACCGTGACTGAATCCGTGCCCGCCATGCCGCCGTCGTCGGTCGCCGTGAAGGTCACGACGTAAGTGCCCTGATTGTCAGGCGTCAACGTGAATGACGTCCCCTCGCCGCTCGTGAACGCGTTTCCGTCCTTGGTGGCGGTCCACGCATACGTGAGCCCGGCCGCGTCGCCGGCGTAAGCCGTCGTCGCCGCGCCCACGAATTGCTCGGATGTGCCTTCGGGGATGATTGGCGGGTCGGAGACGATGGTCGCCAGCGGGGCGACGGCCTTGACCGTGAACGTGAAGCTCGTGGTCGCATTGTGACCCTGACCGTCCCGCGCCGTGATGGTCACCGTCTGCGCCGGTGCCTCGTCCATTGCAGACGCGCTCCATGCCCAGGTGCCTCGACTGGTGCCGGACTTGCTCAACGTGCCAGTGGAGGCCGAAAGGGTGACCAGGTCTCCATCAGGATCCGAGTAAGTCCCTGTGTTGGTGGGCGCGGTGCCCTCGTTGACGACGACCGCGGCCGAGTCGGCGGCCACCGTGGGAGCCTGGTTGACGCCGCCCAGCACCCACGTCTCGAAGGCGAAGTCCTCGCCCCATTGCGAGCCGGTCAGCCATGACGATCCCGCATACGCTCGCCCGCCGGTGTAGGCGTCGATGGTCGAGCTGTTGTACCAGGTGAAGATCCCCGCCAGCGTCTGGACGACGATCGCGTACTTCGTGCCTTGAGTCATCCCGACCGTCGGGTTGACGGCCACGTCGTGGAGCCCCCTGCAGCAGGCCCACGAGACGGTGAGGTCTGTGGACCAGAGAGCCGTGCCGCTCGGTGTGCCGCCGGCGGTGACGGTCTGGATGCTGACCCTCAGGCGGGTCAAAGAGGATGTGTCAGCGCCGAGCGAGATCCGGTCGAGCTGGCCAGGAACCCCGGCCGTGAAGGTCTGGGCCAGCATCGGGATCTGCCTCTGCAGGCTGAACATGTAGAGCTGGGACTGGTCCAGCGTGTCCGAAGCCTGCGCCGGGAGCGCAGCGCCAAGCGCCAGCAAAGCGGCAAACGCCGCCGCCAGCGAGCCCCGACCGACACCTCTCCCAAACGAACTGTTCACTTGAGCCGATTGACGTGGCTGAACGCAGTTTCCTGCGCGAATTTCGGAGGTGCTTGGAGATCCCTGGACAGCTCGCGCTGATTGGAGGCGGAACCGCCGAGCCGCGGTTGACATACTTCGGCGGATGGCTCTGGGCCTGATACAGCTGGCGGTGGTCGACCTGACGCGACGGCGCGCGATGCCAGGCGTCCTGCTGGTTGCGCTGGTCACCGCGATCGCGCTCGCGGTCGCCCTGCCTTTGATGCAGTCAGTGGCAGCCGAGCAGGGCCTCCGGTCGGCGCTCCAGTCCCTGGGCTCCGGCGCCAACCTCGAGATCGGGATCGACCACGTCGACAGCACCGAGGCGTTCGACACCTTCCAGGCCGACGCCAGCCGCCGCGTCCGGTCGGAACTGGGCTTGATCATGATCCCCGCGGTTCGTTTCGCCAGGTCGAACCGGCTCCAGGGCGTGCTGCTCAACGGACATGAGCTGGTCCGCGAGGTCGGCGACCCACTTCCCGCGGCCGTCTACTACGAGGACCTCGAGAAGCACGTGATCGTGACCAGCGGCCAGTGGCCGGCCGACGCCAGGACCGACGGCGCCTGGGGAGCGACCGTCTCTGAGCTCGGCGCGAGCCTGCTCGGCTTGAAGGCCGGTGACGTGTACTGCATGAGCTCGGTCGGAGTGACGCGCGGCATGCCATTCGGTCTCCCCGCGTGGTGCGCACGCATCGCCGCCGTCTTCAAGCCGCGCGATCCCGCCGAACCCTACTGGGCGGGCCAGGAGCTGGGAACGGACCTGGCGCTCGGACGCTTGAGCCTGTTCCAGGTGGCCGAGGGATACCCATACGTGGAGGTGCACGCCAACCAGCTCCACGTCACCGACACCCACCGGGTGCACGCGGCGGATGCCGATGCGATCCAGGCGCATCTCCAACACCTGCGCGGGGTCTACGGCGTCATCTCCAACGCGACTTTCATCACCGGACTCGGGGATGCGATTCGAACTTTTCTCGAGAGGCTCAAGGCTCAGCAGGCGCTCGCCCTGAGCGTCGAGATCGCGCTTCTCGCCGTCGTCCTTTTCGCGATCGGCCTCGCGGCCGGCCATTACCTCGACTCGCGCAAGCAGCTCACCGGGCTGTGGCGGGCTCGAGGCGGGTCGCGATTGCGGGCGTGGAGCCTGCTGATGATCCAGCTCAGCGTCCTGCTGCTCGTCGCCGTACCGCTCGGGGCGGTTGCCGGAGTCTGGGCCGTGAGCCTCGTCAGCAGCCGGTTGTTCGGCGCCGGCGATGTGCTTCAGAGCGGAGTCCTCGCAAGCGCCGCCCCAAGCGTTGCCGCCGTGCTGATCGCGACGCTCGCTGTGCTCGCGCTGCTCGCCGGCGAGGCCACGCGCCGGACCGTGGCCGACGTCAGGCGGACCCAGTCAGGGCCGGCGTCCGGGGCATGGTGGCAATCGCGGCGCCTGGACCTAGTGCTCGCGGTCGTGGGTCTCTTGCTGATCGCGGAGTACAGGCTGCAGGCCGGTCACATCACCGTCGAGACGGGCCAGGACCCGCTCGCCCTGATCCTGCCGGCGGTCGCACTCGCCATGGTCGCGGCCGGCGCTCTCCGCCTGCTGCCGCTGCTCGCCCGCATGGTCGCGCATGACTCAGGGGTGGGCGCACGCCTCGCCCGCTGGCACCTCGAACGCGAACCGCTCCAGCACGCCCCGGTGGCCCTCCTCCTTTCTTTTGCTCTCGCGCTGAGCCTTTTCACGAGCGCGTATCTCACGACCGACCAGCAGAACGCTGTCGACCGGGCCCGCTACGCGGCGGGCGCCGACGTGCGCATGTCCTTCGGATTCGGCACCGGCCCCTCGGTCGTCGACGGCGCGGTCGCCTCCGCTCCGGGCGTCGTCGCCTCCTCGCTCGTCTTCCGGAGCGAAGGACGACCGGGGCGGTCGGACGTCTCGGCGACTGTGCTCGGCCTCGATGGCTACACGTTCCGCGACGCGGCATGGTGGCGGTCCGACTTCGCGGCGCGGCCGGCCGCGGAGCTCATGCGGGAGCTGGTGCGCGGCGACCCTGACGGCGTCCCGCTGCCGGGCCGGCCCACGGCTCTCTCCCTATGGGTCTACAGCTCTGGGCTCGATGCGTCAATCAGCGCAGGGCTGAAAGACGCGGCCGGGCGCGTCGTCCGCACGAGCTTTGGCGGCATGGGGTTCCAGGGCTGGTCTCAGCTCCAGGCGCCCTTGACCGGGTTGGCTCCAGAGGACTTCCCGCTCCGGCTGCGGACGCTGCTCGTCACCTCGACCGGCCCGCACAGCTTTGGCGAGATCGCTCTGAGCGATCTTCAGGCCGGGACCGAAACCGTCGAGGACTTCAGCGTTGCCAATGGATGGTGGCGCGAGGTCAACGGCGAGTTCGGCGGGGTCGGCTCGCTCCAGCTGAGCACGCATGAGCGCGACGGCAAGCGGCGCCTGGGGATGCCCGTGAACATCGCCAACCGGACGCTGGCGCTGCACCCCGCGCCCTCCACCGCCGGGCTTCCCGGCCTGATGTCGACGCGCACGGCCCAGCAGCTTGGCGTGAGCGTGGGCCAGACGTTTCCGCTGCACATCGACACCAACGACGTGACGGTGCGTCTCGTCGGAACCCTCGACTACTTCCCCACTGTGTATCCCGGACAGGACGACTTCCTCCTGCTTCCGTCGGAGTCGCTGACCGAGCGCTTGCGACTCCAGAACTCGTACGTCTATCCGAACGAGGCCTGGCTGCGTGTGTCGGGATCGCCCGCGGCGGCCGGCGCGGCGGTGCAAGAGGCGACGCATGGGGTCGCGCATGTCGTCGACCGCGAGACGCTGGAGACCACTGCGTTGCGGAGCCCTCTGCGCCTGAGCCTGGACGCGGCGCTGGTCATCGGCTTTGTTGCGGCGCTGACGATGGTCGTGATCACGTTCGGGCTCCACTTCCTCGCGATCGCCCGCGCCCGCGTCAGCGAGTCGGCCATCATGCAGGCCAACGGGCTGCCCTGGCGAGTCGTCGACCAGGCGCTGCTGGTCGAGCAGGTGGTGGTGCTGTGCCACAGCGTCGCCGCCGGCACGGCGATCGGCTTGCTTCTGGCCTGGGCGATACTGCCGGTGGTCCAGACGAGCGTGCTGCCCGCGGACGTGATCCCGCCGACGATCGTCACATTCGATGTCGCGACTCTTCTCGCGGCCACGCTCGCCCTGTTCGCGGCCGCGGGCCTCGTCGGCCGGCTCGCCATGCGGACGGCCAGCCGCTTCCGGCTGCACGACGAGCTGAGGTCGCTCGCGTGAACGTCCCGATCGTCGACTGCGAGGGGCTCGTCTACATCTATAAGACGCGCGAGCTCGAGGTCGTCGCGCTGCAGGGCCTGGACCTGCGCGTCGAGGCCGGCGAGATGGTCGCCGTGGCCGGGCGCAGCGGGAGCGGCAAGACCACCCTGATGAACATCCTGGCGGGGATCGATTCGCCGACCGCCGGCAAGGCTGTGGTCGGCGGCCACGACCTGACGCGCATGAGCGAACGCGAGCGCGACCGCTACCGCCACGACACGGTCGGCTATCTGCTGCAGAGGTCGAACGCGAACCTCGTGCCCGGGCTGACGGCGTTCGAGAACGTGCGGCTGGCGACGCTGACCGGCTCGGCGGACGGCGCCGACCGGGCTCGACATCTGCTCGAACGACTCGGTCTGGCCGACGCCATGAATGCGCTACCAAAGGACCTGGCTGGTGGCGAGAAGATCCGCCTCGCGCTGGCCGTTGCCCTGGCGAACGTTCCTCGGTTGCTGCTCGCCGACGAGCCGACCGCTGAACTCGACACGGCGACCGCGGATTCCGTCCTGGTCGACCTTGCTTCATTGCTGGACGACCTTGACAGCACCGCGGTGTTCGTGACCCACGACCCGGAGCTGGAGCGATTCGCCGGCCGGGTGATCCAGATCCGTGATGGCAAGACCTCGACCGAGACCAGGTGGACGGGATCGCGCGAGTCCATGGTGGCCGACGAGCTCGTGATCATGGACCGGGCGGGGCGGATCCAGCTCCCGCGCGCTTACGTCGAGAAGCTGGCGCTGAAGGAAAGGGTGCGCCTTCGACTGGAGGACGACCACATCTCCATCCTTCCGCCCGAGACGAAGGACGGACACCATGAGTGAAGTCGCGGCCGTGGCGCAGGTCTCCAAGCACTTCAACACCGGGCGCCGCATTGATGCGCTCACGCGCGTCGACCTGCGCGTCGAAAGCGGCGAGCTCGTCGTCTTGCTCGGCCGCTCGGGCGCGGGGAAGAGCACGTTGCTCAGCCTGATAGGAGGGCTCGACCGAGCGGACGAAGGGACCATTCGCGTCGCCGGGCAGGACGTTCGGTCGCTCTCCGGGCCGTCGCTGGATCGGTTCCGCCAGCAGACGATCGGGTGGGCGTTTCAGACCGCCGGCCTGTTGCCGCTATTGACCGCGCTGGAAAACGTTTGGCTGCCGCTGACACTGCTCGGACAGCACGAGAAGGACGCCATCGAAGAAGCGGGCGATGTGTTGCGCGCAGTCGGGCTGGAGGAGCGAGCGGGACATCGGGCCTATGAGCTATCGGGTGGCGAGCAGCATCGCGTGGCGCTTGCTCGCGCGCTCGCCAAGTCGCCCAGGTTGCTGCTGGCCGACGAGCCGACCGCGCAGCTGGATTCGGAGACCGCGCGCGAGATCACGGTGCTGATCCGAAAAGCCACGCACTCGGGCACCGCGGTCCTGTTCGCGACTCACGATCGTGCCGTGACCGAGTTTGCCGACCGTGTGGTGATGATCGAGGACGGGCGGGTCCGCCAATCGTCCTGATCGCCCGAGGCGGCGTTGGCCGAGGCGAATTTGGCACTTGCCGTTCTTCATCTTCTGCCATATCCTCGTCTGAACCTTTGGGGTTGGAGGGGTTGCCAAGTGAAGACTCGACGAATCGTTTCGATGGCAGCGTTCGTCTCGGGGCTCTGCGTCGTCTCCGCCGCAACGGTGCTCGCCAACGTGGCGCTCGTAAAGATCAGCACCGACCCCTACACCAATCCGACGAGCTTTCACGCCACCGAGGTGGAACCGGACACCTTCGCGTTCGGCTCGACGATCGTCGCGGCGTTCCAGGTCGGCCGGTTCAGAAGCGGCGGCGCGACCAACATCGGTTTTGCGACCTCCCACGACGGCGGCGCGACCTGGATAGGCAGTGGTTTTCTGCCGGGACTCACGTTTGAGGCTGGTGCGGCGAGCCCCTACCAAAGGGTCAGCGATCCCTCCGTCGCATATGACGCCGCACACGGCGTCTGGCTGATCTCATCGCTGCCCCTGCTGCCGTCGATCGCCTCCCCGACCATCCTCGTCAGCCGGTCGACCGACGGCGGCCTCACCTGGGGCAATCCCGTCAGCATCCCGCCACCGCCTGTCAATGCTTTCGACCTCGACAAGAACTGGACCGTGTGTGACACCACGCCCAGCAGCCCGTTCTACGGCCACTGCTACACGGAGTTCGACAACTTCGCCAAGGGCGACACGGAATACATGAGCACGTCGACCGACGGCGGGCTGACGTGGAGCGTTCCCGCGACCACACCAAGTCCGACCTCGGGCATCGGCGGCCAACCGGTGGTGCAGCCGAATGGAAACGTGATCGTCCCCTTCGAGGGCTGGTACCCGCTTGGCATCTACGCGTTCATGTCAACCGACGGCGGTCAGACGTGGAGCGACCCCGTGCGCGTCGACCGCATCCAGTCCCACAAGGTCTCGGGCAACCTGCGCACGTCGCCACTGCCCTCGGCCGAGATCGACGGCGCGGGGCGTGTGTACGTAGCGTGGCAGGACTGCGCCTTCCAGCCGCGGTGTGGTTCGAACGACATCGTCTTCAGCACCTCAACCGATGGCGTGCACTGGTCGCCCAAGGCGCGGATCCCGATCGACCCGCTCGGGATTGGCGATCACTTCATCCCTGGGCTCGCCGTCGACCGGTCGACGTCAGGCGCCGGCGCCCACCTGGGCCTGAGCTACTACTACTACCCCGAGGCGAACTGCTCCAAGCCGAACAAACAGGCCTGCCAGCTGTTCAGCGGCTTCATCTCGTCGGGTGACGGCGGCGCCACGTGGGGAGGCAAGACTCAGACCTCCGGACCGATGGACCTGATCTGGCTTCCGCTCACAAGCCAGGGCTATATGGTGGGCGACTACATCTCAACCTCGTTCAGCGGCGGCCGCGCCGTCCCGGTGATCGAGGTGGCGCTGCCACCTGCCGGTGGCGTCTTCGATGTGGCCACGTACGCGGTCGCCGGCGGGTTCGCCGTGATCGCTGCCGGCTCAGGCACACCCGCGACGCAATCCGGTGCCTCCTCCACGAGCGCAAGCGGAGGGTCGTCGAAGGTCAGATGACCCTGACTTGAATCAACTTCTGTGGTGCCGGCGCGGAGATTCGAACTCCGGACCCTCGGTTTAAAAGACCGCTGCTCTAACCAGGCTGAGCTACGCCGGCGCGACTACAACTTAGGCCGTATGGCGCCTGAGGCGCAGCGTGAACACGCTGCCCTCGCCAGGCTCCGACCGCTCCAGGATCAGCTCACCCCCGCAACGTTCAGCCAGGCCGCGGCTGATATACAGCCCAAGGCCGGTGCCGGACGGATACCCGAACTCGGCGTCGTCGACACGGTAGAACTGCTCGAATATCCGCTCCCTAGCGACCTCGGGGATACCGATCCCTGAGTCGCTGACCTTCACCTGCGCCGATTCGGCATCAACCACCTCGATCCGGACTTGCGCGGGTGGATGGCTGTAGGTCAGCGCGTTGTTCAGCAGGTTGTCGAGGATGATGCCGACGTCACGCGCGCTGCCCTCCACCAACATCTTTCCCTCCGGCACCTCGGAGCGGATGTCGGCCCCGATCAGCCTGGCGCGGTCGCGCGCTCGACCGATCGCGTCGCGGACCGCTGCGGCGATGTCGGTGGCTTGGTCTCTCGCCCGAAAGGCAGGCGACATGCCCGCCTCCAACCTGGACGCGATCAGGAGCTGGTCCACGCGGTCCGCCAGCTCGCCAATCGTCTTCCTGACCGCATCCATCGGCCCGCGCTGCTTGCTCGTCATCGGACCCAGCGTCTCGTCGGCGAGCATCTCGACGTATCCGCGGATCACCGAGATCGGAGTGCCCAGCTCGTGCGCCGCCAGGTTGATGAAGTTGCTTTTGGCCTGACTTGAAGATTCCGCATCAGCCAGGAGGCGCGCGTTGCGAATCAGCAGCGCGGCGATCGCGCCCATCTCCTCCAGCTGGTCGACCTCCGCCTGGCTGAACGGTGTGCCGGTGCGCCGGCCGACGATGAGCACGCTGTCGACCTCTCCCCCGCGGACGAGCGGCATCACCAGACCGCGCTGGATCCCCGCGTGACGGACCACCCTGTCGGGGTCGATCCCGACAACCCGGTAACCCCCGACCAGGACGGGCCGCTTCCGGGCGAGGGCTTCGGCCACGACTCTCCGGCTCCCCGCCGTCACCGAATCGACGGGCAGGACTTTGCCAATCTGCGCGGGACGGCCCTCGCGATCGACGCTGCGCTCGACCACGAAACCGCCGGGCACGAGCCGCAGCATCGTGACCCGATCCGCGGACAGCGCGTGCATGACCTCGGAGAGCAGACGATCCACCACCGGCATCGGATCTGTCTCCCTGGCCATCGCCTCGGCGACGTCGAGACCGATCCGCCGTCGTTGCGCAGCCGACGCGACCCCCGCGGTCGCTGTCCGCTCGGCCGAGACCGACCGCGAGTAGATGGACAGCTGGCCGGCAAGCAATGCCGCGAACGGCAGCAGCGCAAGCGCGTGGTCCGCGTACCACATCGGGGTGTACCGTGCGACGAGGAGCAGCAACGAGATCGAGTTCAGGACGCTGAAAGTCAGGGCGGCGAGGACCCCGCCGGCGATCCGCTCGTCACCGTGGAGGCCGACCACATACGCCAGCAGCCCGATCACCGCCGGCGTCAGCCCCGCGAGTCCGAACAGCGCATCCAGCGGATAGAACTCGCCCGTCGGGGAGATCATTGGAAACAGCGGCCCGAGGCCCACGGCTATCCCGATGACCAGTGATCCGAAGAGCGCCCCGCCCGCGATGGCCGCGAAGATGTAGGGCTTGGGCCGCGGCAGCGGGCCGCCGCGGCGAATCAGGGCGATCGACAACAGGGTGGGCGTGATCAGGTTGATGAGCAGGAAAAGCATCACGGTCGCCTGGTTGAAGCGTTCGCCCTGCAGTTGCGGAATGTCGCCGGGGAACAGCGCGAAGTGACCCAGCCACATCACGCCCGTCGCACACGCGATGAACACGAGTGGAATCGAGCGCCAGCTCTCGCGGAGCGCCGCGTCCAGCGAGCCGAGGAGGGCGACGACCACCATGCACACGAAGGCGACGCCGTCGCATACAGGCACGAACCAGGGCAGCGTCGGCGCGGAAGGCGTGAGGGCGCCCCACAGCAGGATGGGCAAGCCGATGCCGACCGCGGCCGCCGAGCCGAGCCAGACCGAGAAGCGCGAACGGGCCCCGGGTATGCGATCCAAGCGCGAAACCCCCACCTATTAGACCGAAAAACCCGGCGTTTCCAAACCCGACGCGCCGCCCCCGACCGGTTGTAGCCTTCCCCGGGTGCGGACGGGTGCCTGCCTGCTCGCGGTCGCGGTGGCCATCGCCGCTTGCAATCCCACAGGCAACCCCTCCCCGACCCCCACGCCCCTCGCCTCCGACCAGACATTCAGCTTCCCGATCGCCCAGGACGTCGCCGACTTCGACCCCGCGCTCATCTCGAGCCCGGCCGACGTCGACATCCTGCGCAACGTCTTCTCCGGGCTCTACAGGTTCGACGACCAGCTACGCGAGGTGCCCGACATCGCGGCCGGCCAGCCCAACGTGTCGGCCGACGGGCTGGAGTACACCTTTGGCCTGCGCACCGACGCGCGCTTCTCCAACGGCGATCCCATCACGGCGTCCGACTTCCAGTACAGCTGGAACCGCGCCGCGGCCAGGCAGGGCGACTACGCGGGTCTCTTCTCACTCATCTCCGGTTATCCACAGGTCGCCGCGGGCAGAACGAAAACGATGTCAGGCATCACGGTCGTCGATGCCACCACTCTCAAAGTCCGCCTGGCCAAGCCCGCGAACTACTTCCTGACCGAGGTGGGGCTGTGGCCGTTCTGGGTCGTCGACCAGAAGGTCATCTCCTCGGCTGGCGAGGACGCCTGGTTCAACAAACCGGAAACGCTGATCGGAAGCGGCCCCTTCCGGATAACCGCGCGAACGCCCGGCCGGTCGATGGACTTCGAGCCCGTCCTCGGCTGGTACGGCGGCAAGCCCGGCGCCCTCTCCCGAGTCCACATCGAGGTCGTCGCCGACACCGTGGCGCAGGTCAGCCAGTACGAGGCCGGCGTCTTCAGCTTGATCGGGTACGCCCGCCAGGGACTCCCGCCGGCTGCCGCCACGAAATACACCACTGACAAGACCCTCAGGCACCAGCTGTCGCTGGTCCCACTTGGGGTCACCTTCTGGCTGGGCTTCAACCTCAAGACCGGCCCGTTCGCGGGCATCGACGCCGGCAAGGCCGGCCGGCGGGCGCTCAGCCAGGCGATCGACCGCCAGGAACTGGTCGACGCCGTCTGCAATCTGAAGACGGCATGCGCCGAGGCGACTGGTGGCGTCGTGAGTAAAGGGTTGAAGGGTTACCTGGGAGACGGCGCGGATCACAACGTGAAGTTCGACGCGGCCGCGGCTAAGGCCGAGTACCAGGCGTGGGACCCGACCGGCGCCAAGGTCAAAGGACTCACCTACACGTACGACAGCAACGTCTTCAACAAGGCGGTGTGCACCAACCTGACGGCGCAGTGGAAGAAGAACCTCGGCCTCGACGTCCGGTGCGTCGAGATGGACCGCAAGACCTTCTTCGACAAGCGCAACGGGAGCTGCGCCTATCCCATGTTTCGCCAGAGCTGGGCGGCGGACTACGACCATCCGCAGAACTGGTTCGACCACCTGTTCGTCACAGGCGGCGCTTCGTCGGGATCCTGCTACTCCAACTCGCAGGTCGACCAGGCCATCGCCAAGGCCGACGCAACTCCGCCGGGCTCCCTGGACTCCGGTTACAACGTCGCCGGCTACATGCTCGTCAACGACTCGGTCTTCGGCGGATTGCTTTACGGGGTGCAGCAGTACCTCGTGCACCCGTACGTGAAAGGGGCGGGCGGCAACGCGCTCTACGACAACGACTGGACGTCGGTGCGCGTGTTAGCGCACTAAGCGACCGGAGCTGTCGTCCCGAGGATCTCCGGCGCCATGGTCGACGCGAACGGGCCTTCCGGGTTGTCGATCAGCCACACGTGAAGCATCAGGGGCGTCGTCTTGTTGGTGCTGCCTCGCGGGCACGATCCGCTCTTCTCGTTGCCGTCGAACACGTCGGAGTGGACGAACGCCACGGCCATGCCGGACGTGTCGTCGAAGCAGATGTTGGAGTGCTGGTGCCACACCGTGAGTGGGCCGCCGATCTGGGGGCCGTCCATGGCCCGGTTCGGCATGATGAACATGGCCCCGATCAACACGGTCCCCTGCTTGCCGTTGTAGTAGATCAGCGACTGCACGTGCTGCGGGTCGAGGACGTCGGCGGGGACCATGTAGCTCGGGTTGACGTAGTGCACGATCTCGAGGTCTGGCGGCTCCATGGGCACGTACCCAGCCGCAACGGCCGCCTTGAGCTGCGCGTACCTGGCGACCGCTTTGCGGGTGTCCACCATCAGCTTCGTGGCCGCCTCCAGCTCCGCCGCGGTGGGCGGACGTGTCGCGCCCGTGGTCGTACCGTGGTCATGAGAGGCCGTCGCCGGCAGCGTGGACGAAGACAACTCCCGGGAGGCGGCCCATCCCGCGATGTCGCCCGAGACGACGATCATGACAAGAGCCCCCGCCAGCAGGCCGCGACGCACCCAGATCCCGTAGGGAAGCGCCGTGTAGGCGGCACCGACGACCCCCACGACCACCAGCGCGATCCCGATCCCGAGCAGGACGTGGCCGGGGTTGCTGAGCGTGAACAGGCCCTCTCGGTGGGCCAGGGTCGGGTCCTTGGCGTGGAGGTAGGAGTCGATGGCCAGGCCGGCAAGGAGGGCAATCACGCCCAGCAGGCCGGCCGACAGAAAGGCCGCCGTCCGCCTCATCCTGCCCTCAATTCAACCACTCCGGAGAAGCCGAATTGTCATCGGAACTTGACTTCGGTGAACTAAAAGCCAACACTGAACACGGAGTAGCGGGGCCGCCCCCAGCTTTCGAGGGGTGGCATCGGTCCGTCGCCGGCGCACTCTCGCCCCGGGAACCACCGGGAAGAGGGCGATGGACGTCGAGGAGGCCATCCTTTCAGTGCGCCCTCCTCGAGCCGTGTTTCGTAGGAGGTGGTATGACGAGAGTCTCTTTGTTCCGTTCCCTCGCCGTCGCGCTGGGAGCAGTTTCGGCCATCGCGGCCTGTGGGGGTGGCGGGGGCGCACCGTCCGAAAACCTCGCCTCTGACCAGACGATCAGCTTCCCCATGGTCGACGACGTCGGCAACCTCGACCCGGCGACGATGTCGGCGGCGGTCGACATCGACATCTTCCGCAACACGTATTCGGGCCTGTACAAGTTCGACAACAACCTGAACGAAGTCCCTGACATCGCGCAGGACAAGCCGCAGATCTCTTCGGACGGTCTGACGTACACGTTCAAGATCAAGAGCGGCGTCAAGTTCTCAAACGGTGACCCGGTGACGGTTGAAGACTTCCTCTTCAGCTGGAACAGGGCCGCCGCGATGCAGGGCGACTACGCATCCGTCTTCCAGCCGGTCGTCGGGTACGACGACGTGTCCAAAGGCAAGGCGACCGAGATGTCGGGTCTGAAGAAGATCGACGACAGCACCTTCTCGGCAACGCTGACCGCACCTGCGCAGTACTGGTACACCGAAGTGGCACTCTGGACGGCCTGGGTCGTCGACAAGAAGGTCGTCCTCGCCGCCGGCAAGGCGACCGAGTCCAACTGGGCCAGCAATCCATCCACCGCAATCGGGTCGGGAGCGTTCAAGATGACGGCCCGCACCCCGAAGCAGTCAATCGACTTCGCCCCGGTGGCGAACTGGTATGGCGGCTCGACGGGCGCCATCACCAAGGTGCACATCGAGATCGTCGCCGACCAGAAGGCGCAGCTCACCAAGTACGAGTCAGGCGGCTACAGCCTGATCGGCAACGCCAACCAGAGCCTGACACCTGAGGACGTGATCCGTTACAACTCCGACCCGGTGCTCAAGAAGCAGCTGACTCTGCAGCCCGCTGCGCGCACGAGCTGGATCGGATTCAACATGTGCGAGGGCCCGGGCAAGCCTGTCAAGACCTGCACGGCCGCCAGCCCGTTCGGGGGCGAGGCCGGCAAGCCCGGCCGGCAAGCGTTCAGCCTGGCCATCGACCGCGACCAGCTGATCGACATCGCTTGCTCCAAGGGCACCGCCTGCATCAAGGCGACCGGCGGGGTGATCACCAAGGGCCTGAAGGGCTACCTGGGAGACAACACCGACCCCTGGGTGGTCTTCGACGCCGCCAAGGCCAAGCAGCTCTACCAGCAGTGGGACCCGAACGGGACCAAGGTGAAGGGGCTGATTTACACCTACAACGCGACGGCGCAGAACAAGGCCGTGTGCGACAACCTGGCTTCCCAGTGGAAGCAGAATCTGGGCGTCACGGTCCAGTGCGCATCGACCGACCGCGCTTCGTTCTTCAATGCCCGCACCAAGTGCGCCTATCCGATCTTCCGGCACAGCTGGGGCGCGGACTACGACAACCCCCAGGACTGGTTTGACTTCCTCTTCGTCACCGACGCCGGATCCTCGGGATCCTGCTACTCGAACCCGCAGCTCGACGCGCTGACCAAGGACGCGAACACCAAGGATCTGAGCCAGTCGCTTGACTCATACAAGCAGGCGAACAAGATCCTGGTCGACAACACCGTCACCGGCAACCTCTTCTACGGCATCCAGCAGTACGTGGTTCACCCGTACGTCAAGGGCGCCGGCGGCAACCCGCTTTACGACAACTACTGGACCGGGCTGAAGATCCTTCAGCACTAAATCGATAGCGATCGACCACAATTAGGGGGTCCGCCAGGACGGCGGACCCCCTTCGTCAATCACGTAACAGGGAAGTGATAAGCGGTTGAGAGGGACCCTCCTCTACATCGGGCAGCGCTTGGTCCTGATCGCGATCACGACCATCCTGGTCTCCTCGATCGTATTCCTCCTGCTCCACCAGATCCCGGGCAACGCGTTCCTGAACGAGACCCGCCAGACCGAGGCGTCGCTGGCGGCGCAGCTACACCACTACGGCCTCGACAAACCCCTGCCCCAGCAGTACGTGGACTGGGTCACCGGCGTGCTCCACGGCAACCTCGGCGAGTCGCTGGTCAACCGCGGCGTGCAGATCACGCCGCTGCTCATCCGCGAGACCTCGGTCAGCGCGACGGTTGGTTTCTTCGCGCTCCTGATCACCGTCGGCCTCGGCCTCCTCCTCGGCGTGATCGCCGCATTGAGACAGAACACCTGGGTCGATTATGTCGCGTCGAGCACCGCGGTCGTCGGCTACAGCATTCCAAGCTTTGTGATCGCAATCTTCGGCCTGCTCATCTTCGGCCACTACTTCTACGTCTGGACCCAGGGCACGGTCTTCTACAACCCTGGTTGGGGCGACTGGACGCAGATACCCGTGCCTGCTGTCGCGCTCGGCCTTCCTTACGCAAGCTACGTCGCTCGCCTCACCCGCGCCAGCATGCTCGAGACCATCCGCACCGACTACGTCCGAACCGCATGGGCGAAAGGCTTGAAAGCGCGCGTGGTCGTCTTGCGGCATGCTCTGCGCAACGCTTTGATCCCGGTGGTCACGATCCTCGGCCCGCTGATGACCGGCATCATCACGGGCTCGGTCGTGATCGAGAACATCTTCGGCATCCCCGGTCTGGGCAAGGAGTTCGTGACGAGCATCCTGGCCCGCGACTACAACATCGTGATCGGGGTGTTCACCTTCTACGCGGCCCTGGTCGGCCTCGCCAACCTCACGGTGGACGTGATCTATCCGGCGCTTGACCCGAGGATCAGATACTGATGGCACAGGCAGCGCCGGTCGCCCAACCCGACGTCGAGCTGACCTATGAGGTGCCGGAGCAGGCCACCCTGCTCACGGATGCGTGGCGCAGGATCCGCCGCAACCGCCTGGCCCTGGTGGGCGGGGCGGTCATCCTGCTTCTCTTCATCGTCGCCCTGATCTCGATCGTGTGGACGCCCTATCCGACCTGGCTGCAGGCCACCGGGCCGACCTACCAGCCTCCGAGCCTGAAGCACCCGCTGGGACTGGACCAGGCGGGACGGGACATCCTGAGCCGGATCATGGGCGGCGCGCTGAGATCATCGTCAGCCTCATCGGCATCCCTCTCGGCCTGCTCGCGGGCTTCTACCGCGGGAAGGTCGACACCGTGATCTCGTTCTTCATCAACATCTGGTACGGCATCCCGGACCTGCTGGTGGCGCTGATCCTCGTATTCGTGCTCTCCGACGCCCTCCACCTCATCCCGCGCGGCGTCTTCGTTATCGTCGTCGCGTTCTCGCTCACGCGCTGGATGGACGTCGCGCGCCTGGTGCGCGGGCAGTCTCTGGCGTTGCGCGAGCGCGAGTTCGTCGAGGCGGCGCGCATGGCGGGGGCGCGTGACCTCGGACTCCTGGTGCGACACATCTTCCCGAACGCGCTCGGACCGATCATCGTCCAGGCGACATTTGCGATCCCGGCCGCCGTGCTGTTCGAGGCCTTCCTGAGCTTCCTCGGCCTTGGCCTTCCCCCGCCCACCCCGTCCTGGGGCGCCATGGCGGCCGACGGCTACCACGGCATGGACTTCGCGCCTCACATCGTGCTGGCGCCAACCATCGCCCTCTCGATCACGCTGATGGCGTTCAACTGGGTAGGCGACGGTCTGCGGGACGCATTCGATCCCCGCATGAGGCGCTAGGCACTGGCGTCGCTCCTTCGCGTGCAGGATCTCCGGGTTCAGTTCGACGTGCCCGGAGGCACGGTGACCGCTGTCGACGGAGTGAACTTCGAGATCGACCGCGGAGAGATCGTCGGGATCGTCGGCGAGTCGGGGTCGGGCAAGACGATGACCGCGCTCTCCCTTCTCCGATTGATCCCCGAACCCGGGAAGATCACGAGCGGGCGGATCCTCTACGGCGAGAAGGACATCGCCCAGATGACGGACGAAGAGATCCGGGAGTTCCGCGGCAACGAGGTCGCGATGATCTTCCAGGACCCCATGACCTCGCTGAACCCGGTGCTGAGGGTGGGATTCCAGATCGAGGAGGCGATGGCCGCCCACAGCCGTTTCACCAGCCAGCAGTCGCACGACCGCGTGGTCCCCATGCTGCAGCGGGTGCGCATCCCGGCGGCGAAGGACCGCGTGCGCGACTACCCGCACCAGTTCTCCGGCGGCATGCGCCAGCGCGCCATGATCGCGATGGGCGTCTCGAATGAGCCGTCACTGCTCATCGCGGACGAGCCCACCACCGCGCTTGATGTAACCGTGCAGGCGTCGATCATCGAGCTGCTGCGCGACCTCAGCCGCGAGCTGCGGGCGGCGGTGATCCTGATCACGCACAACATGGCGCTGGTCGCGAGCCTGTGCAACCGGGTCATCGTGATGTATGCCGGGCGCATCGTCGAAGAGGGCCCGACTCGCGCGATCTTTAAGAATCCGCAACATCCGTACACGTGGTCCCTTCTGCGCTCGATGCCGCGCGTCGACGAGGTGGAAAAGGAAAGGCTCATCTCGATCAAAGGCCTTCCGCCCGACCTCAGCCGGATGCCGCCGGGCTGCAAGTTCCACCCGCGCTGCAAGTTTCGGGTCGACCGCTGCTTCAACGAAGAGCCGCCGCTCGATGAGGTGGATCCAGGGCAGCGCGCCAGGTGCTGGGTGCTGATGAAGAACGTGCAGAACCCAGAAGCCGAAGCCCTTAAGTGAGCGCGCAGCCGGCCGTCACGCCGACGACCGACCCGACGCTCAAGTCGCCCCTGATCCGAGTCGAGAACCTCGTCAAGCACTTCCCCGTTGGCGGCGGCCTGTTCGGGCGCGCGATCGTGCACGCGGTCGACGGCGTGGACCTCGCCATCCAGCCCGGCGAGACGCTCGGCCTCGTCGGCGAGTCCGGCTGCGGCAAGTCCACGCTGGGCCGCGTGATCGTCCGGCTCCTGCCGGCGACGTCCGGCAGCGTCTACTTCAGGGACGTCGACCTGACCAAGCTTCGCGGCGAGAAGCTGCGACGAACCCGCCAAGAGATCCAGATGATCTTCCAGGACCCGTACGCGTCGTTGAACCCCCGGATGACCGTCGGCGACATCGTCTCCGAGCCGCTGCGCAACTTTCGCGTCTCCCGCGGCCGAAAGGCCGACCAGAGGGTGCAGGAAATGATGCGGGTCGTCGGTCTCAATCCCAACTTCGTCAACCGCTACCCGCACGAGTTCTCGGGAGGCCAGCGCCAGCGCATCGGCATCGCTCGCTCGCTCGTGCTCGATCCCACGTTCATCGTCGCCGATGAGCCCGTCTCAGCCCTCGATGTTTCCATCCAGGCTCAGATCGTGAACCTGATGGAAGATCTACAGGCGAAGTTCAACCTGACATTCCTCTTCATCGCCCACGACCTCTCTGTCGTGCGTCACATCAGCGACCGGATCGCGGTCATGTACCTCGGCAAGATCGTCGAGATCGGGCGCAGCGATGCCATCCGCGACAAGCCGCTTCACCCATACACCAAGGTCCTGCAGAGCTCGGTGCCGGTGCCCGACCCGGACATCGAGGCCACGCGCAAGCCGATCTTGCTCAAGGGCGACATCCCGTCGCCGGTCAACCCACCGCCGGCGTGCCGCTTCCATACGCGCTGCCCGATCGCGCAAAAGATCTGCTCCGAGGTCGACCCGCCGCTGGAGATGAAGGAGGACGGGCGCTTCGCCGCCTGTCACTTCCCGGGCAAGCTCTAAAACCGGAAGGCCGCGCGACTGCGTAGGATTCTTCCCCGTGACTGGGGGTACCGCCAGGGGTAGGCGGCGGCAGGAAGGCGCCGAGAAGGTCACGGGCGCGACTCGGTTCACGGCCGACGTCGAGCTCGTTGGGCTCCTGCACGTCCAGCTCGTCGTCTCCCACGCCGCGAGCGCACGGATCCGTGGCGTCGACACCGACGGCGCGCGGTCCGCGCCCGGCGTCGTCGATGTCATCACCGGCCGCGACCTGCCGGAGCAGGACGGCGCCGGGCCCGACCTGCCCCTCGCCCTTGACCGGGTCTATTACGTGGGCCAGCCGGTGGCCGCGATAGTCGCCGAGAGCGAGGCGCAGGCGGCCGACGCCGCGGTCCTGGTCGCCGTCGACTACGAGGACACCCCGCCGGTGGTCGACCCGTCTTCCGCGACGGGCGAGGACGCGCCGCTGGTCCTGGATCAGAACGAGCAGGCGGACGAGGACGACGCGTCGATCCACGGGGCCTCGACGGCATCCGCCGAGGATGCACCGGCGCGGCCGCGCAACGCCAGCAGCGTCGTCCACATGAAGCGCGGCGATGTCGAGGCTGCACTGAAGGAGTCCGAGGTGGTCGTGAGCGAGAGCTACGACATCGCGGGCGCCCATCACTCGTTCATGGAGCCGCACGTGTCGGTGGTCCGCCCGGAGCCGGACGGCGGCTTGACCATCTGGTCGCCGACCCAGGGACCGTTTGTCGTGCGCGACAGCGTGGCCGAGCTGGCTGGCCTTCCGCCCCACCGGGTCCGCGTCATCCCGATGCCGGTCGGTGGCGGCTTCGGCGGCAAGATCGAGCTCCTGGAGCCGCTGCTGGCGCTGATCGCCCTGCGTCTGCGCCGGCCGGTGCGGCTGACGCTGGCGAGGTCGCATGAGTTCGTCGTCGGCCACCCTGCCCCGGCGGCCCACTTCGACATCGAGCTCGGCGCCCGGCGCGACGGCACCCTGCTCGGCCTCCGCACCCGTTTCCGCTACGACAATGGCGCCACCGCCGGCTGGCACGCCGGACTCAGCGCAAGCTTCCTCGGCGGGACCTACCGGATTCCCAACTTCGACCTGCAGGGACTCGAAGTCACCACGAACAAGACCCCGGTCGACGCCTACCGCGCGCCTGGCGCCACGCAGACTTACTTCGCCCTCGAGAGCGCGCTGGACGAGCTTGCCATCCGGCTCGAGATGGACCCGATCGAGCTCCGGCTGCGCAACGTGTCGCGACAAGGAGACCCAGCGCCCGACGGTCACAGCACGTGGCCGACGGTGGCGTCAGTCGAGGTGCTCGAGGAGGCGAAGCGTCATCCCCTGTACACGGCGCCGACTCAAGAAGGCGAGGGCGTCGGCGTCGCGCTCGGCTCGTGGGGCGGTGCCCGCACGCCGTCGGCGGCCGGCTGCCGCGTGGAGACGGACGGCACCCTGGCGGTCACCGTCGGTTCGCCTGACATCAGCGGCACGGCGACCGGCCTGGCGCTGATCGCCGCCGAGGCCTTCGGGGTCAGCGCCGACAGGGTGCGGGTCGAGGTGGCTGACACCTCCACGGCGCCGTTCGGCGCATCGTCAAGCGGGAGCCAGGTGACGTACAGCCTGGGAGGCGCGGTGTACGAAGCCGCCAAGGAAGCTCGGCGTCAGCTGCTCGACATTGCGACCGAGGAGCTGGAGGCCGCGCCCGAGGACCTTGACATCGTCGACGGCCGGATCGCGGTCAAGGGTGCGCCGAGCCGCTCGGTCGAGATCACGAAGCTCGTCGGAATGAGCCGGGAGTTCATGGGCAGGCACAAGCCGATAGAGGCCACCGGCCGCTCGGCGGTGCAGGAGGCGTCGCCTCAGTTCACCGTCCACATCGCGCGCGTCCGCGCCGACGTGGAGACCGGCGCCTACCAGTTGACCGGATACGCGGCGATCCAGGACGTCGGCCGTGCGATCAATCCGCCGGAGATCGAAGGCCAGATCCACGGCGGATCGGTCCAGGCGCTCGGCCGCGCGCTCGGTGAGGAGCTCGCCTACGACTCGGACGGGCAGCTGCGCAGCGCGTCGTTCCTCGACTACGAGATCCCAGCCGCCGACCAGATTCCGCAGATCGATGTCCGACTTGTCGAGGTGCCGTCGCCCGTTGGACCGCTCGGCGCCAAGGGCGTCGGCGAGCCGCCCGCGATCCCCGGCACCGCCGCTCTCGCGAACGCCGTCTCTCGCGCGACCGGGGTTCGCATCCGCAAGGCGCCGATCGATCGCTGGGAGCTCGCGAGGACCGCCGAACACGGACGGTAGCCTCCGCGCCTATGTCGCGCGGATCCTGCCCGGCCGGCCGACGATACTGGTCAGCAACCGCGGCCCGCACGATCCGCGCGAGGATGGAACGTTTCGCCGCGGCGCCGGCGGAGTGGTCACCGGGCTCCTGACTCTCGCCGAGGCAACCGGTGCGAACTGGGTCGCATGCGCGCGTACCGATGCCGAGCGCAGCCTGGCCGAGCGGTCGCCTTCCGGCCTCACGGTCCCGCTCCGCCAGGCCACCGGGCGTCTTTTCTACGCGACGCCCACACGCGAGCAGTACGAGATGTACTACGCCGTGATCTCCAACCCGGTGCTGTGGTTCATCCAGCACTACCTCTGGGACCTCGGCTCCGAGCCGGTAATCGACGCCCGTGTGCACCGCGCGTGGGCCGACGGCTACGTGCGGGTCAATGAGCAGATGGCGGCGAAGGTGCTCGAGCTGGCGCGCGGTTCATCGGACCAGCCGCTGGTGCTGGTGCACGACTATCAGCTGTACCTGGTGCCGCGCATCCTGCGACGGGCTATGCCCGAGGCGCTGATCCAGCACTTCATCCACGTCCCATGGCCAACCGCCCAGTACTGGAAGGTGCTGCCCAAGCACATGCGTGATCCCATCCTGGAAGGTCTGCTGGGGTGCGACGTGGTGGGGTTCCAAACAAGTCTCGACGTCCGCAACTTCCTCCTCACGTGCGAAGAGATCCTCGGCTTGCAGGTCGACGAGCGAGAACGCGCGGTGGTGTCCGGTGGCAGGGTCATCTACGCGCGGAACTACCCGATCTCGATCGATGTCGGCTCCACGATGCGGCTCGCGGCGTCGCGCGGCGTGAAGCGCCAGGAGCACGAGATCGCGAGGTGGCGTCCGCCGTTGTTGATCGCACGCATCGACCGCACCGACCTCTCGAAGAACATCGTCCGCGGCTTCATCGCGTACGAGAAGATGCTGCGCTACCACCCCGAGCTGCGCGGGCAGGTCCAGTTCTGGGCGTTCCTCCAGCCGTCCCGCCAGGACGTCGCGGTTTACGTGCGCTACCTGCGCCAGATCCGTCAGACGGCGGCGCGGATCAACAGCGACCTCGGGACCGCCGAATGGCTTCCGATCCGGCTGGAGATCGCCGAGAGCGAGCGCAAAGCCATCGCCGCCATGAAGAACTTCGACGTGTTGCTCGTCAACCCCGTGTACGACGGATTGAACCTGGTCGCGAAGGAAGGCGCGCTCCTCAATCACAACGACGGCGTGATCGTGCTTTCGGAGAACGCCGGCGCCCACGAAGAGCTGCGCGGCAGCGTGCTCTCGGTCAACCCGTTCGACGTCGAAGCGACCGCGGCGGCGCTGCACGCCGGGTTGACGATGCCGCGTGAAGAGCGGCACCGGATGAACGAGCGTGCGCGCGAGGTCGTGCGCGCAAATGACATCGCGCGGTGGATCAGCAACCAGGTGCAGGACCTCCGGGATCTTGCACCACGGGCGGCGGTCAGCTCGCCTCTTTAGCCCACTCCACGATTTCCTCGATGACGGCGGTCGCACCCACCGGCCCGGGAACCACCAGGTCGCACTGCTCGAACAGGTTCGCCGGCGCCTCAGGCGACCACACGCCAACGCTCCAGTGCGGCACGTCGAGCGTGCGCACGTACTCGAACATCGAGCGGTCGTTCTCGTCGTCGCCGAAACACACGACCCCGCCTGGATCCTCGCCTGGCAGCAGCGCCGCGAGCGCGCTGCCCTTCCCCGCCTTTGGAGCGTGGACCTCGATCACCTTGCGGCCCGGTGTGGCCGACAGGCGTGCCCCATCCAGCAGCGGCTGCAGGAGCGCGAGCATCTGCTCGCCGGTCACGTCGGTGTTGCGGAAGTGGATGGCCGTGCTCGCGGGCTTCACCTCCAGCCAGGAGCCAGGAATCCGCTGCAGCAACTTGCCCGTGTCGGCGTTGAACCGGTCGAGCGCCTCCTTCTGCGCGTGGCGAGGCAGTGCCAGGCCGCTGTCGCCGATGAGCCGCACACCGGAGATCGGAACCAGCGTCTCCAGCTGAGCGAGCGGGCGGCTGCTGAGCACGATGACGTCCGCGAGAAGCATCACCAGCTCGTTGAGCGCGGCCAGCGACTCTGGCCTGGCGCTGGCGCCGGCCGGGTCCTGGACGATCTCGGCGAGAGTCCCGTCGAAGTCGGTAACCAGGATTACTTCGGCGGGCTGTATTCGGGCGACAGGCGACAGTTGCCAGGCGTGCGTGATCTGATCGGTTTCTTGAATCATCCGTCGTTATAGCAACGCGGCCGGTGCCGTTCGATCACCGATTTGAGTTCAGGCCGAGTTCGCAAAGCGCCAAAAGTGTGACCCCGATCGTCAGCGAGCCGCGAGTCGCAAAACAACTCCGCCGCGGCCGGGTCACCGTAACGCAACATCAGCGAAGCCTGCAGGGCGACCGCCATCTTCTCGACGACGAGCCGCGCTCGTGATTCGAGCTCGGATGGATTCGCGATCTCCTTCTCGACGTCACCGAGCGCGCGCTCCAAACGTGCGTCTCGTGCTGCCTTCACCTCTACAAGGTACGACGTCAGCGAATCCGGCTCCCGCTGCATGGCGCGCAACACATCGAGCGCGTTGACGTTGCCCGAGCCTTCCCAGATCGAATTGAGCGGTGCCTCCCGGTACAGCCGCGGAAGGATCGACTCCTCGACGTAGCCGTTTCCGCCGTGGCACTCGAGCGCCTCCGCGACGACCGCGATCGCACGCTTGCACGTCCAGAATTTGGCGATCGCGACGCCGATCCGCCGGAAGTGCGCCTCGGCCGGATCACCGGCACGGTCGAACGCGCCGGCCAGACGCATCATCAGGATGGTCGTCGCCTCCGACTCGAGAGCGAGATCCGCGAGCACGTTGACCATCAGCGGCTGCTCGCTCAACAGCTTGCCGAACGCCCTGCGGTGCGCGGTGTGGTGCGTGGCCTGCGCGACCGCCTGGCGCATGAGCGACGCCGAACCGATGACGCAGTCCAGCCGGGTGTGGTTGACCATCTCGATGATGGTCGGGACTCCCCTCCCCTCTTCACCGACCAGCACCGCCCACGCCCCTTGGAAGGCGACCTCCGCCGACGCGTTGGAGCGGTTGCCCAGCTTGTCCTTCAGCCTCTCGATGTGAAAGGCGTTGCGGGTCCCGTCGGGAAGCACGCGAGGAAGCAGGAAGCAGGAGAGCCCTTTCGGCGCCTGGGCCAGGACGAGAAACGCGTCGCACATCGGCGCCGAGCAGAACCACTTGTGACCGGTGAGGATGTGTTCGCCATCGGAGCCTGTCGGCTCCGCGCGCGTCGTGTTGGCGCGCACGTCGGAACCGCCCTGGCGCTCGGTCATCGCCATCCCGAAGAGGACGCCCTTCTTGGACGCTGGCGGGCGAAGGCCAGGGTCGTAGTCGAGCGTGGTGATCAGCGGCTCCCACCGACTCGCGAGGTCCGGCTGCTTGCGCAGCGTCGGGACCGCGGCGTAGGTCATGGAGACCGGACATCCGTGCCCGCCCTCGACCTGCGACCAGACGTAGAAAGCCGCAGCCCGGGCCGCGTGACCGCCCTCACGTGGCTCGCGCCAGGGCAGCGCGTGCAGGGCGTGACCGATCGCAATCCTCATCAGCTTGTGCCACGCGGGATGGAACTCAACCTCGTCGATCCGCTCGCCAAAGCGATCGTGCGTCTGCAGCTTTGGCGGGTTGGCGTTGGCCTGGAATCCCCAGTCGATCGCACGCTCCGTGCCGGCGATCTGTCCCAGCTCCTGGACCAGGTCGTGCGCCCACGCGGCGCCCTCTCGCTCGAGCGACTCGCGCAGCGGCGCATCAGCGTCGAACAGGTTGTAGTCGACCAGCGGCGGCGGCTGGTTCGAGATGCTACTCATTGAGCTCGGCGATCAGACGAAGTTGCTCCTTGCGCACTTCCTGGTCGGGCATAACCGGCCAGAGGATCAGCGTGTCGACGCCGGCGTCCCTGAAGTCGCGCAGCTTTGCTTTCACCCGGTCTTTCGGGCCGACGATCGACACCAGGTCGATCAGCTCGTCGGGCAGCGCGAACATCGCCTCCGTCTTCTGGCCCGCCAGGTAGAGCTCCTGGACCCTGGCCGCGGCGGCCTCAAAGCCATAGGAGGAAACCAGCCGGTTGTAGAAGTTCTGCTCACGAGAGCCCATGCCGCCGACGTACAGGGCGATGATGGGGCGCATCGCGTTGCGAGCGCTCTCGATGTCGTCGTTGATCATCACGTTGACCGACGGGCAGATCCGAAATCCGTCGAGCGAACGTCCCGCGCGTGCGGCGCCCTGCTCGAGCGGGCCGCGCAGCGATTGGGTGTGTTCCGGCGAGAAGAAGACCGGCAGCCATCCGTCGGCGATCTCCCCGGCGAGGGCGACGTTCTTGGGTCCCAGCACCGCCAGGAAGATCGGGATCTGCTCCTGGACCGGCCGGATGGTCAGCTTGAGCGCCTTGCCTGGCCCGTCGGGCAGCGGCAGCTCGAGCGTCTCGCCGTGGTACTCGACCTTCTGACGCGCCAGCGCCAGGCGCAGCACGGCCACGTACTCGCGCGTCCGCTGCAGCTGCCTGGCGAAACGCACGCCGTGGAATCCTTCCGAGACCTGCGGCCCCGATGTACCGAGGCCCAGGAGCATGCGTCCGCCCGACAGGTTGTCGATCGTCGCCGCGGTCATCGCGGTCATCGCCGCGCTGCGCCCGGGGATCTGGAAGATGCCCGAGCCGAGCTTGATCTTGCTGGTCCCCGCGGCGAGCCATGCCAGCACGGTGGCGGCGTCAGACCCATAGGCCTCGGCGGTCCAGACCGAATCGTAGCCCAGCGATTCCGCGGTCTGGGCGATGTCGAGCTGGTCGGCGGCCGTCAGGCCGAGGCCCCAGTAACCGACGCTGACGCCGAGCTTCACGGATCGAGCTTAGTTGCTAAGCGCTTCCGGTCAGGGTCTTGTACAGCAAGAAGACGTTCAGGCCGATGATCAGCGTCGCCACTCCATACGAGGCGTAGTTCGTGTATCGGCTGTTGGCGAGAGTGCCCATCAGCTTCTTGTCTCGGGTGAACAGGACCAGCGGGACCAACGCAAACGGAATGCCGAACGAAAGGAAGACCTGGCTCAGGACCAAAGCACGCGAGGGGTCGAAGTTGATGCCGATGACGATCAGCGCCGGCACCATGGTGATCGCGCGGCGCAGGAAGATCGAGATGCGCCGGCGGATGAAGCCCTGCATCACGACCTGGCCGGCCAGCGTACCGACAGAGGATGACGAGATGCCAGAAGCCAGCAGCGCGATCCCGAAGATGACGCCGCTGTTGGCGCCCAGGTACTGCTCGAGGCCATCGAAAACCTGGTTCAGGTCGCTGCCGACGCCGAGCAGGCCGCGCGAATTGAAGACCGCCGCCGCAGTCGTCAGCATGGCCATGTTGATGAGACCCGCGATCCCCATCGCGATGACAACGTCGACCATTTCAAAGTGGAAGATCTTCCGCTTGGCCTCCGGATTGGCGCCTACGACTCGTTTTTGCGTGAGCGCCGAGTGGAGATAGATGACGTGAGGCATCACGGTGGCGCCCAGGATGCCGGCGGCCAGCAGGACCGACTCGGTGCCCGCAAAGTGTGGGACAAGAGCACCGCCTGCGACTGAACCCCACAACGGATCCGCTCGAAATACCTCGAGACCGAACGCGATCACGATCACACCCACGAGGCCTGCGATCGTCGCCTCGAGGCGGCGGAAGCCAAACGCCTGCAGGGCGAGAATTGCGAACGCGGCGACCCCTGTGAGGAGGGCGGCCGGGAAGAGCGGGATCCCGAAGAGCAGGTTCAGGCCCAGGGCCGCGCCCACGAACTCGGCGAGGTCGGTCGCCATGGCGATCAGCTCCGCCTGGATCCACAGGAAGATGACGACCGGGCGCGGGAAGCGGTCCCGGCAAACCTCCGGCAAGTTGCGTCCTGTCGCGATGCCCAGCTTGGCGCTCATCGACTGGATGAGCATCGCCATCAGGTTGGCCGAGAGGACGACCCAGAGCAGCATGTAACCGAACTGCGAGCCGCCCGCCATGTTGGTGGCGAAGTTGCCGGGGTCGACATAGGCGACCGCGGCGATGAAGGCCGGACCCAGGAACGGCATCACCGCGCGCACGCCGCGGCGCTGACCACTGAGCGATCGTTCGGCCGCCCGCAGGACGCGCAGCTCGCCCGGCAGCGCATTCTCGGCGCCCAAGACCATCGGCTGCGCGATGACTGCCTTGACGAGCTCCGCCACTAGTTGGCGTACTCGCTGACGAAGATGGCGCGGGCCAGGCCCAGGGGCACCGTCGTGCGGCGGCCCTTGATCTTGACCTCGACCGGGCCCTCGAACTCGCTGGCCGCCAGCACAGCCATTCGGGTGCCGGGCAGCAGGCTGCGGCGCTCGAGCTCGCGCAGCTTCGCCGCGTCGTCGTCGGAGACCCCTTGTACGACCAGCCTCTCACCCGCCCGAGCCTCGCTCAGCGCGCGGTGGCTGACCGGGCGCACCTTGCCGCCCAGGGTCGGGATGGCGTGGCCGTGGGGATCGAGCTCGGGGCGGCCCAGGAGCTCAAAGATGCGCTGCTCCACCGAGGGCGACCTTGCGGCCTTCCCGCGTCAGCTGCTGGCCGCGGTAGCGGTCGTGCTCGACCAGGCCCTGCGCGGAAAGGCGCGCCACCATCTCACTCACGCTGGGTGACGAGATGCCGAGGCGCTGGGCGAGCTCGCCGGTGGGCACCGGGCGCTCTCCTCCGCCTAGCAGGTACAGGGACTTGAGGTAGTCCTCCTGGGCCCGGGTGAACCTAACCTCTGCTGGCGGCGTGCCTATCACAAAAGATAGGATAGCCTAACTTTCGGCGGGAAAGCTACATGTCAGTTGAAGTCTTGGTGCGCCGTCAGGCGCAGGCGCCGGTCGCGGAGCTCGCCGGGTTGTAGGTGACGCTGACGTTGGGGCGGACGGTGATGTTCGAGGCCGAGGTGAAGACTGAGACATAGTCGGCGCAGCCCTCGGCCAGGTGGAAGTCGTAGTTGACGCTGGTCACGCCGAGCCAGCTCCGCACGGTGCCCGAGTGGTGCATGCAGTAGTTGGTCGACCCCCGGCCTGCGTCGACGCACGCGGTGGCGGCGGCCCACTGCTCCAGGGTCAGGATGCTGACCGACATCGGCCCCGTCGAGGTTGCCTCGAGGTGGTAGGTGAACGTGTCGGGGATGCCGCCGGCCAGGTACCAGCTGGCGCCCTTGAGCTGCTGGGGCACATTCCAGATCGTCAGGTGCGGGTGCTCGAGCTCGGCCTTCGTCTTGGCCAGCTCGCCAAGGGTCGCCGTGAGGTTCGCCTGGGTCGTGTTGAGCTGGTCCTGGAGGATCTGGTTCCGGCCTGTCATCGACTCGTTCTGGCTGGTCAGGTTGCGGATGGTCGCCTGATTGTTCGAGTCGTCGACGTAGAGGAGTCCGATGCCCAAGGCGGAGACCAACAGCGTCGCCGCCAGCGCGATCGTCCACCAGCGCCGCTCCCGCGACTGGATCAGCGGGCCGAACGAAACCCGGGGAGCGGGCCTGGCTGCCGGCGGGGCGGAGTACTGTTCGGAGGCCTCGACGGCGTCGTCCTCGGTCCGTTGGGTTATCTGCTCCATATCCGGTGGCGTGATGATCGCACCCCCGGAAGGCTCGTTGGTCAAATCTGGCCCGGCCGTGGCCACGCGCTGTAGACCTGGCTGATCCTGGACGCCGTCTCGGTCTGTTGGGCGACGTCGAAGGTGAACGTCTTGCCGTTCGGCTGCCACGCGGGTCCGATGCCACAGTTCGTCGAGCAGACGGCCTCCTCGACGTAGAAGAACTCCGTCGTGTTCACCCAGACCGGTGACGAGCGGACGTTGGGCAGCTGACCGCCGGCGCCCCCACCGTGCCCGTACAGCCAGACGTGCGGCGTGCCCGCGATGTCGCGGACGGTGAACGCTATGTTGTCTTCCCCCGCGTCCGCGCGCGGCCTGATCCAGGCCACCTGCGAGATGGCCTGGGAGACTCCGCGGGCCGAGTCCCAGACCTGGACGGTGCTCGAGTTGGGCATCCGGTAGTAGAGCCTGCTGCCAGTGCTGCCCCAGGTCGCCATCGTCCCCTTGGAGAGACTGAAGGCCAGGCTGCCGTCGATGGTGCGCCGGACCTGGAGCTGGTCGCCGGCGGTGGTGAAGGTCTGGACCAGCGCGAAGTAGGCTCCGTCCGGGGAAAAAGCCAGGTAGGAGTCGTCCTGGTTGGGGTCGGAGCCGCGGCCCGGAACCGGGCCCAGGGTTGCCACCACCCGGTCACCGCCGCCGCTCAGCAGGTGCAGCGTCACGCCACTCGAGTCGGAGACGACGTACGCGAGAAAGCCCCGGTCCGGGCTCCACGCGTGCAGGCCGTCCATCGCGCCTCCACCGGACCAGGTCGCGGCCACGGTGCTGACGCCGTTGAAGAGGTCGAGGACCGCGATCACGCTGGTCCCGGTGGTGGTCGGGCTGCCCTGGGTCGCGTACCAGGAGATCATCCGCTGCGTCACCAGCTGGGGCTGGAACGAACCGCCGCTGATGCCGCATAGCGTCCGCGGGCTCTTGGCGCTGGCGACGTCGGCCAGGACCGGGGTCGTGGCGCCCTGGAGCTTCAACAGCGCCTCCTGTGGCGCCGGTTGGCCGGCGCATGTGGCGTGAATGGCCGCCCAGGCCGGGACGGCGACCGGGGTCGGCTCCTCGATGGGCGAGGGGCTTGGGCTTGGGCTTGGCTCCGGGCTGGGGCTAGGGAACGGAGACGGCGTCGGGGACGGGGTCGTGTGCGTCTGGGGCGCCAGCGGGCCGTTCGGCGTGCAGGCGGCGACGGCGGCCAGGGTCACGAGGAGAACTACCCCTTTCCTCACGCCAGCATGGAACGAACGAACGTATGGCCGGGTTACGCGCGGCCGGGGATCCCGCAAGTCGCCCAGAATACCGCTTGCTCCTGTGGGGCTGGGTTAAGGATCGACGACGATGAACCGGTCCTTCGTAGTGGTTGTGTACCTCGCGGCCGGGCTGTGCCCTGGCTCCGATCATCTGCGACCTGGCTCGGAGCGAGTCGAAGACCTTCGTGTTTCCTGGGATCGCGAACACCGCCGGCAGCTTTCACTTCGAGCTCACGCTACGCGAGCTCGTGCACCCGTTCGATTACGTGAACGACCGCGCCGACGGCGCCGACACTCACGGGTGGGACGAGACGGTCACCTAAACGCGGTTGGCGTGCTTCTCTATGGCGCGCTCGATGAGCTCCATGTTGGCCCGCGTCCAATCGATGGTCCGGCGCAGTCCTTCTTCGAGACGCGTGGTGGCCTCGAAGTGGATCTGGGCGCGTGACTTCCTGGTGCTGCCGACCCGACGCCCAGCGCGGTCCCACGGCCGCGATGGGGCGGTCGTGATCTCGGAGCGACTCCCCGCAAGCCGCTTGATCAGCTCGGCGAGCTCCTTGATGGTCGTCTCCACGCCGCTCGCCAGGTTGTAGACGTCGCCCGGCTTGCCGCGCAACGCACAGGCGACCAGGCCTTCGACGATGTCTTCGACGTAGATGAAGTCCCGGCTCGTGACTCCTCCGTTGTCCAGCTGCAGCGGGAGGTCGTGTAAGGCGCGATAGACGAAGCTCGGCGCCACGTTCCGCCACACGGTAGCGGGCGTGCCTCGCCAGCGGCCCGCGCCGAGGATCTCACCCGGGCCGTAGACGTTCTGGAAGCGGGCGCGGACCGTCGGGACGTGGTGTTGCTTGTGGTAGTAGACGGCGTAGAACTCGCCCACGATCTTGGAGATCTGGTACGGGCTGTCGAGGTCGAAGGGCGCGTCGCCGTCCTCCTCCACAGGTTTCGCGTCGTCAAAGGTATGCGGAGCGAGGACGCAGCCCGAGGCGGCGTAGACAAACTTGCGCAACCGCTTGAAATCGCGCACACGCTCCAGCAGCCGGAGCGTGGTGATCAGGTTGTTGTCGTGGTCCTCGAGCGGGTTGGCGATCGAGCTCTGGTTGCCGTGGTACGTGGCGAGGTGCCAGATGTAGTCGAAGTCGTCGGTGAGCATTTCCAGGACCGCCGCGTCGGCGATCGATCCCTCGATGAAGCGAACGTGGCCGTGGACCGGGATGTTCTCGCGCTCCGCGGAAAGCAGGTTGTCGATGACGGTGACGTGAGCGACCTGCTCGGTCAGGAGCCGGCGAACGAGATTGGAGCCGACAAACCCGGCTCCTCCGACGACCAGGACGCGACCCTCGATGCCTATGCCTTCTCCCCCACCGCCTTGAGGTGGGTGTACGTCTGCTCGATGCCGTGCGTCTTGTAGTAGTCGATCGTCGCGGCCACCCCGACATCGAGCGGCGTGGTGATCTGCCAGTCGAAGTCCTCCTCGGTCTTCGAGGGATCGAGGAGGATCGTGGCCACGTCGTCCGGGTTGCGTGGCCTCACCTCGACTTCTTTATCGAGCTTGATGCCGAGCGCCTTGACAGTGGCGTCGAAGAGCTCCTTGATCGAGAAGTCGCGACCCGAGGACACGTGGTACGAACCGCGGTGTCCGCGGCCTTCGACCGCCAGGCTGATCACGTCGACGAGGTCGTCGACGTAAATGAAGTCACGCCGTGTATCCATCACGAACACGGACTTGTTGTTGGTCAGCCGATGGTAGAAGGTCGGCAGTGGGCCGCTGAGGTTGCGAGGCCCGTACGCGTTGGCCAGCCGGAACGATATGTAGTCGAGCGAGCTGAGGAAGATGTACTCCTCGCCCGCGGTCTTGCTAATGGCGTAGCTCGAACCGCCGGGGTTGAGTGGATGGTTGAGCGTGATCGGCTGCTCGACCGGGTGCAGGCCGTAGCCGAGCGCCGTCTGGAGGTAGATCAGGCGATCCACTCGCAGGCGCTCCGACGCGCGCACCACATTCACGGTGCCGACGACGTTGGTCATCGCGTCGCCGTACCAGTTGTCGGGGTCCTTGTAGGACGCCGCCGCGTGGACCACGACTTCCGGCCGGTGCTCATCGAAGGCCTGGTTCACCAGCTCGGGGTCGGCGATGGTGCCTTCGATCAGGACGAGGGTGCGATTGCTCGTCAGGTTGTCGCGCCGCGCGGTCTCGAAGTTGTCGATTACGGTCACCTGGTCGCCGCGCGCGAGCAGGCGGTCGGCGAGGTTGGAGCCGACGAAGCCGGCCCCACCTGTGATCAGAACCCTCAAATCGGCACTCCTTCGGTGGGTTTGGTGAGTTTCCGCCGGTAGTCGGCCGCTCGATCATGGAAGGATCGCTGCCAGAGCTCGAGGCTGAGCAGACCCCACACCTTGCGGCCGAACTTCCGCTCCGTGTCGATCTCTTTGAGCACGACCGCGTTGTCGAGCAGCTCGCGGGAGCGCGCCGCCTGGGACGAGAAGACGTCGCGGACGAAATCGCGAACGGGTCCCGGCGCGCCGAGCCATTCGTGGAACGGCACGGGGAAGCCCATCTTGTCCTGCCGGTTGAAGATGCGCTCGGGGAGCTTTGACTTCATCGCCGTGCGCAGCACGTGTTTCATGTTGCCGTTCTCGAACTTGATGTCGGCCGGGATCGTGGCTGCGAGCTCGACGATTCGGTGATCTAGGAACGGCACGCGCGACTCGAGCCCATGCGCCATGCTCACGCGGTCCTCGACCTGGAGCAGCGCCGGCAGCAGCGTCTTGAAGTCGAAGTGAGTCATCGAGTCGAAGTACGACTCATGACCCACGTTGGCGCCATGGAAGATGCCGCGGAAGGTCTCGTAGGGGTCGTACTGTCCGAGGGCTGACCAGTTGATCTCATCCCCCAGCGACGGCGCGCGGTTGATCAGCCTGAAGTAGCGTCGGTCGAGCTCGTCGAAGAGGCCTTCGCGCCAGAACTCCTGGAGCATCGGCTTGTAGTTCTTGAGCGCCACCAGGTTGGGGATGATCGACTCATACGTGACGACGAAGCGGCCGCTGCTCATGGTGCCTTCGATCGCGCCCTTGATGCACTGCTCGAAGTACGCGACCAGGTACCGCGTGTAGCCGCCGAAGATCTCGTCGCCGCCCTGGCCGCCGAGCACGACCTTGCGGTGCTTGGCCGCCAGCGCAGAGACGAGATACTGCGGGAACGAGCCGGGTCCGGCCACGGGGTAGTCGAGGTGATAGATGACCTTCTGGATCGAGTCCACGAAGTCACCAGCGGTGATATCGATGTCGAGAACCTGGAATCCCTTCCACTCCGCCAGCTCGCGCGCGTAACCGCTCTCGTCGTAGGCCGGCTCGTCGCCGAAGCGACCGGTGAAGGACAGGAACCCGGGACCCTCGCGCTCCACGGCCAGCGACGCGACGATGCTCGAGTCCAGGCCGCCGCTGAGATAAGCGCCCACCGGCACATCCGACCGGAGGTGGAGGCCGACCGACTCCTGCAACAGCTCGTGGATCGCCATCTCGAAGTAGGAGGCAGTGTGGTAGTAGTCGGGCTCGTAGTAGACCTCCCAGTAGCGGCTCACGTTCACCTTGCCGTTGCGAACCGTGAGCATGTGACCGGGCAGCAGCTCCTTGATGCCCTTGAACAGCGTCTTCCCGCCCAGGCAGAATTGGAAGTAGAGGTAGTCCTTCAGGCCTTCGAGGTCAGTTTCGACCGACGTCACGAAGGGGAGCAGCGCCTTGATCTCGCTCGCGAAGTAGAGGACGCCGTCGACAACTGTGTAGTAGAAGGGCTTGATGCCGAAGCGGTCGCGGGCGCAAAACAGCGTGTCCCTCTTCTCGTCCCACAGAGAGAAGGCGAACATTCCCCGGAACCGGTTCAGACAGTCCGTCCCCCACTCCCGATACGCGCGCAAGGCGACTTCGGTGTCCGAGGTGGTGCGGAAACCACTGTCGCCGAGCTCCGCACGGAGCTCGAGGTAGTTATAGATCTCGCCGTTGTACGAGATCCAGCTGCCTTCGCCATCGCCGAGGGGCTGGTCTCCGGTCGTCAGATCGATAATCGAAAGCCGGCGGTGCGCGAAACCGACGTGCTTGGAGGCGTGTTTCCAAGTCGCGTGGCCGTCAGGGCCACGGTGCGCCTGAAGCTCGTTCATGACCTCTAGGCGGCGACCCAGCTCCGCGATCGGCCGCCGTGAGAGGTCGATCGCTCCTGCGATGCCGCACACGGTCCGGGCTAGCCTACCGAATTGGTCACGGGATCGGCCTCCATCACCGCCATGACGGGCGCCAGCGCACGATCGAGAACGGATGGATTTTCGCGGCCGATCTGGCTTAGCACAGTGAAGTTCTCCAGCCCTTTGTTTCCGATCCCGACCTCCATCACCGGCCCATCCAGCTGGATCTTGCCCCCGAGCGCGCGGTGATCCCATTCGATGATGCTGAGGTCTCCCGAGCGCACCGCCTCCCGTGCGGCAGCGGGCAGGGACTGCAGCGGGCGCGTTTGGTGGTCGGTCGGGACGCTGACGAAGCACAGCGCCTTCCGCGCGACGTCGAACTCGGGGTTCAGCGCGAAGTCCTGCTCGCGGACCAGGCTGCCCGACGCAGCCCTGCGCAGGAGCGACAGCTCGAGGATCTCGCGCAGCAACCTGTCGAGCGGCGTCCCTAGTCGCCTGCCGAGCCGGAACAACGCCCGGAGATCGCGATCGGCAAGCAGCAGGCGCAGGGTGACAAAACCCTTTTCGATCTGGGAGTCGTACTCGATCGCGAAAGCCATCGAGCGATCGCGCCGCCGGATGCGGCTCCACAGACGATGGCCCGCCTGGAAAACCCGCACTCTGACGCCCGGCACGCGAATGGAGCGTTCGAGCCTGGCCACGCGCCACCGTGGTGCGGTGAATTCGCCACGTTTGACCTGTGCCTCTTCGTCGACGACGCCGTCGAACTCTTTGATGAACGTGGCGAAGCTCCAGCGGCCTGACGCGACGAGGTCTTCGTGGGCGCGCTGCGTGAGTGTGGTCATCAGGTCTTCGTCGCGAAGCTGGGCGACCACGTCGTCCATGTTCGAGAAGTCCTTCTCGAGCTGAATGTAATGGCGGCCCGGAGACACCACGCCCGAGTAGGCGCCAGGAAACATCACCAGCGCCGTGCCGAGCGCCGCCGCCTCGAAAACGCGCGGCGAGATGACGTTGACGACGACATTGCCCTCGTAAGGCTGCAGAACCGCCTCATCCACCTCTTCAAAAGGCGCCCGCGGATGTGAGCGCAGGTAGGCGTGGACCGCCCGCTCCGCGCCTCCCTCGAAATCCGCGATGCTGGCACCGCTCTCCGTGCCCAGGGTCGCCTTTGACGACGAAAGGAACTCGATCCAGCCCGCGCCGTAGATCCGGTCCTGCTCGTGGGACGAGATGTCGCACCGCAGGCCGTAGGCCGGCGCGCGTTCGAGGAAAAGCCGCCCGATGGTGGATTTTTCTCGGGACAGGCGGCCCAGCCAGTAGGGGAGGTCGCGTGCGCGATAACCGACGTCCAGGCGGCGGTCCTTGCGCGGGACCAGGGGCCGGCCCACCAGGTTCTCCGGGACGTATCCGGTGAGGGTTTGCACCCGCCTCACGCCAGGGAGGCGCTGGTCGTACAGCTTGCCGGCGGCGGGCTCCGGGGCGACGGTGAAGAGGACCTTGATGCCGACGTCACGGGCGGCCGCGGTGGCCCTGTTCACCCAGCGGTAGTCGTCCTGGATGAACTCGATCTTGAGGCCGCGGAATCTCCGCAGCTTGTCCATGAATGACGGCGACATGTACAGGGGTTCGCTGAGGACCACCGAGTAATGCGCGACGACCACGTCGAACTCGTCCAGGTCGAGAGCGAAGCTGTGACGCATCGCTTTCGGGTTGAAGGTCCTGACCGAGTGGCGCGAGAAGCGCCTGAAGGCATCGATGTGATCGAGCACGGTGTTGGCATGATCGCGCCGGTCGTCGCAGAGCAAGAGAATCCTGGTTTCGCGCTTCATTGGCGACCTGTCAGGAGGGCATGTTGATCGTGTAGACCCCGCCGATTCCGGCGTATTTGCCGCGCCATACAGGCATTCCCTTGTCGTCCGATGTCAACTCGGCGATGAACGAGCGGTGCTCCTCGGCGAGCCGCGGCTCGCTCAAGGCGCCTTCTCGGTACTTGGGGAGCCACTGCATCTCCGGGACGCTAACGTAGCCGCCCCGGAAAGTGCCTTCCAGGCCGGCGCCTTCGATCATGTCGAGGACGCGCTGGGGCGCCCAGGCATCCGAGACCGGGCACTCCGGGCCGTCGGTGCTCTTGGTGAAGGCCTGGTCCACCGTGTATCCGGGAAACGCCTTGTCCACGATCAGCCGCTTGTACGCGATCCACAGGTGGTACATCACGCTGTCGCGGTTGTACAGCATCAGCCGGCCCTGGGCGCCAGGCTTCATGATCCGGGCGAACTCCTTGACGATCTCGTTCGGGTGTGTCGTGTGATGAAGGACACCGCCGCACTGCACCCAGTCGATCGAGGCGTCGTCGAGTGGGATACGACCTGATGCGTCCGTGATCCGGATGAGCTCGACTCGGCCGAGGTCGACTTCGTGTAGCGCGAGTCTGTGCCGGAGTTGATTCAGCGCCTTGCCCGAGACGTCCATGCCGATCACCTTTTTGGCGTTCGACCAGAGCAAGAACCCGGTCACGTCGTCGCCGGGTCCGCAGCCGTAATCGAGGAGCACCTCGCCCGCGTGGTCGCCGTAGAGGTCCATGAGCTCGGGGAACATCGGGTACATCGCGTTTCGCTTGCGCAGATACCTCTCTGACTCCCGAGCCGACACGAACCTGGTGCGGTGCAGTGTGTGCCAGTTCCAGTACTCGTCGACCACGGTGCTGCCGGTGTCGTCCTTGACAACGATGTCCGGTGCTTTGCCCTTCGGCGGTCTGGCCTTGATCAGGAGGTCGTGCGCCAGGAGCGTGGCGCGAGAGCGAAGACGTAGAGGTATCCGACCGGCAAGCTCGTGCGCCAGGAGCGTGGCGCGAGAGCGAAGACGTAGAGGCATTCCGACCGGCAAGCTTAGACGATCGATCCCGGTTCTTGGGTTCGGTTCTCTCTACGGCACGCTCACGTAGGCCTGCGTCCCGTCCCGAGACTCGACCAGCAGCGAGCTGAACCCGATCGGCGGTGAATACCGCTGGATCAGGCCGAACGTGTCGCCGTCGGAAACGTGGTAGTCGGGACCGGGCGGATACAAGGCAAGGCTAGGTGTGACGCCGGAATGGTGGCTGATCGAAACGAGCTTGCCCCCGCTCCACTGCACGAAGTCGAACCCCCACGGCGGGATGTACGACCTGGTCGAGATCGAAGGCGTGGCCGCGGTCCGAGTGGCGATGAGCAACACCCGGCCAAAGCGGTCAGTGACCGAGCCCCACACGTACCAGCCGGGGATCTCGATGATCCTGTCGGGACGGGCAGGATCGGGCAGCAGCTGAGTGCGCCACTGCCCGTTCTTATACAGGTTGAAGACGCTCCACAGGGATCCGCCGGTAAGGCGAATCGAGGAAGGAAACGGAAACTCGAGCCTTTCTTGCCAGCGGCCGACCGTCCCGTACCAGCCATAGAAACGCCCGGCGTGGCGAACGATCGACTGACCGCGCACCAGAAAGTACTCGTAGTGATGAAAAAGACCGCAGTTGTCGTCAGACAGCTTGCCGGTGAGCATCGTGTCGTGTGTCTTGGCGACGCTGCAGCCGCCGATGAGCGTGACCATCTTTCCGTTCGCGACGTCGTGACTTTCGACAAGGCCGTAGTCACGACCGCCGCCCCCTTCGGGATAGCCCCACACGTAGTCACCGGTCGGCGTGAAGTCCGACCTGTAGATGACCGCCCGGTTGCTGGTCAGGACAAGCAGCGGCGCGGCTCCGTTGGCGCCCAGGAAGATTGCGTTGGGGACATGGCTGTACCGGTGGTAGCAGTGGGGGGCGTCCGGGACGTTCTTGCACGGCCTCGAATTGGCCGCGTTGTAATCTCGGTCGAACCTGGGTGATGACGGGTAGGTCAGGGTCTCCTGAAGGCGTCTCCACCCGATTCTCGAGTCGAACGTGAGCACCCACCCGTCCGTCGCGTAGTAGGGAAACAGGACGACCTCGCCTCCCGCCCCTCCCGGCAAGAAATCGCCGATGTACGCGCTACCGACGCCCCACTGGTGTGTCGCGTAGCCGTAGTTCGTCCAGCAGATGTCGTCGAGGGGTGCAATCGGCCTCCACGCCGAGCCGGTTGCACCGTCGACGAAGACGAGCTGGGTCTGGCTCATCGTGTGGCCTGCACAGCGCTTGGCCGTCGGCTGAACCTCCTGGAACACATAGTCCGGGACATCGTCGCCCGTAAAGTCCCCGCGGCCAACCAGGTCTGGAGGGAGCGTCGAGCGGACGGCAACGATCCACACGGCGGCGCTGTCCTGCCGGGTCAGCTGGACCTCGGTCGTCGTCATCTTGAAGTAGCGACTCGTGGGCGACCAGGGCCAGTCGGTAAGCGGCCCCGGAATGCTAGGCGGGCAGTAGTCCGAGGCGCATAGGCGGACGGGCAGGGTGCTGGGAGCTAGATCGGTGACCTCGGGGGTGTAGAGGAGGAGCACCGCGAAGACCGCGACGACTTTAGCGCCCGTCCCGGAGCACCTCCTTCGCCATCAGCTCAGTTTGTAGACCAATGTGCTGCAGGCGTGATAAGTGTAAGGAGCGGTCCCCTGGGTTCCTTTGCTACTGGCGTCCGTGGTCCAGACCGAGAATCGGTACGAGCCGGCGGTTTTGCCGGTCCGTCTTCCAGCTCGCCGTGGCCGCGGTCGAGTACGCCTGGGCCAGCGTCCACACTCCGCCGGGCGGCAGGACGAAGAACTGAATAAGCGGTCGCGGGCAGGCGGCGGCGGTCGCGGGCAGGCGGCGGCGGTCGCGCTGGCTGACGTTGGTGCCCAGAGGCCGGTGGAGGCAGGCGATGTCGTCACGCCGACAGGTGCGCATGGACCTATGCGGTCGGCGTAGTCAGCCCAACGTTCGCCAACGCAACCGTGCGCAGACGGCTGCCACCAGCGCGCGCCGGATGACCAAAGCGCGTGGATTCTGGCGATTGGCGCCGACGGTACGCGCTCAGCACCGTAAACAGACGTAACGGGTCGGCGCTGGGTCAGGGCGCCGACTTGCCTTGTATCAGGTCTGTGTAGATCCGGTCCAAGACGGCCGCCGCTCGATCGGCCGAGTACCACTTGAGAGCAAACTCACGGCCGCGCCGTCCCACCTCTCTCCGCTTGTCGGGATTGAGAATGAGATCACGGAGAACCGCTTCTACCGTCTCCGGGGTGGCGCTCACGACCGGAAGCTCGGCGACGAAATCGGGCTGTTCGCGGCGGATGCTATCCAGCCACTCACCCCGCAGGTAACACACGACAGGTTTGCCAAGCATCAGCGCCTCTCGAACGTTGGCGCCGAAAAAGCCGAAGGTGAGCATGTCGCACACGATGTCCGATTGGGCCTGGTAGTACTTGACCTCGGTGCTGGGTCGGTCTTTTACGAAGATCAACTCGACGGGAAGGCCGTCCTCCTTCAAGCGCCGGATAAGGGGTACGTAGATGTGGGTGCTTTTCAAGTTGACTTTCGTGACTGCGTCCGTCCGGAGGTCGTAGTTACCAACCGAGTGATAGATCCGAACCGTGCCGTTGGCATTGGGCAAACGGAACGCGGCGGGAATCGTCATATCGGGATTCCAAACGACTGGATCAAGACAGTAGAACTGCTGTATCTCGTGAACGCGCGGGTCGTCGTTGTAATCGACCCGATTTCCGCCCATGCTGATTTGGTAATCGCAAAGGCTGTTCCGGAGCTTTCCCCAGCGCAGGTTGACTTCGTCGCCGCAAATATTGGGTACGTGCTGCCAGGGACATTCGTTGCACACGGGCGTCTCGCCCCACTTCGAAAACGACGTTTGCGAGACTCCGTCAAGGCAGCCCGTGTGTGAATAAACGATCTTCTTGCCCAACCGCTTCAACCATCGAACGTCGGCTCCGGTCTCGTTGCGCCACCGATGAGGATCACAGAAGTAGAGCATCCGAAGGTTGTGTACGCCGGAAAAGTGGATCACCTTGTGGCTGAGGAACAACTCGAGGACCTTGGCCGAGCGCCGCGCCAGGGCCGTCGGACGGCGGTCGAATTCGAGCCGCACATCCCAGCCATGTCCGTATACCTCGCTCATGTCACCTGGGTAGGTCAGCACGGTGGCACGCCAACCGCGCTTGCGCAGCGCCCTGGACAGATACCAGGCGTTGTAGTAGCAGGTTCCGACGAACAGGACTGACTTGTTCAGTCGGAAATCCTTTCTGGACCGATCCAGCGCGTCGCCGGGCGCACGTAGCCTCGGACCACATTCCACCGGTAGTGATCGGCAGAGTTGCGAGCGACGTTCAGCGCTGTGAAGCTTGCCGCGCGCTCCACCCAATCGATGGTCAGGCCCCACGCGTGATGCATGGCGACGTCGATGACAAGGTCGTTGGGGAGCAGCCCGGTGTCTATCTCCACGGTGATCTGGCGCATGCCCGGGTCGAACACGAAGGTGGAACGATCGCCGTCCGTGTTGCCTACCGTGATGACCCGCGAGCCGTCCGGTGTGGAGATGCCAATCTCCATCACTACGTCTTCGATTCGTTTTCGAACTTCGTAGGTGGCGGTGATTCGGAGCGGCTCTCCGAGGTAGACGCGGTCGGTTGGTCGCCCGTCTCTGTCCTCAACAACGACGCGGCGTACCAGTGCATCGCCAGTGCCGATTCGGTCAATGTTCTCGGCGATCAGGCCGTCACTACGGAGGGGCCAGGTGGCTTCGACGTACGCAGAGACTGCCTTGTCCGGGGTCGTGTCGGCAGCGACGCGACCGCGCTCCAGAACGATGGCGCGGCTGCACAGGCTCTTGACAGCGCCCATGTTGTGACTGACGAATACGACCGTTTTGCCCTCACCCGCGACCTCCGTCATTCGACCGAGACATTTCTTCTGGAACGCCATGTCGCCAACCGCGAGCACCTCGTCGACAACCAGGATGTCGGGTTCGAGATGTGCCGCGACCGCAAATCCAAGCCTGACGTACATGCCGCTGGAGTACCGCTTCACCGGCGTATCAAGAAACTCTTCGAGCTCTGAGAAAGCCACGATCTCGTCAAATCGGCGGACGATGTCATTTCGCTTCATTCCGAGCACAGCACCGCTGAGATATATGTTCTCGCGGCCCGTCAGTTCCGGGTGGAATCCCGTGCCTACTTCCAGGAGGGTGGCGACTCGGCCTGAGCCCTTCAAGGTCCCTTCGGTAGGCTCGGTGACACGGCTGATTATCTTCAGCAGCGTGCTCTTGCCCGCACCATTGCGGCCGATCACGCCAACACGTTCGCCGCGATCGATTTGAAAAGAAACATCGCGTAGCGCCCAGAACTCCTTGCGCTCGTGCGGAGAACGTTTCCTTCTGAGCCGAGACCCCAGCGCGTCGCGCAGGGTGTTGTGCACGGTTCCACCCAGCTGGTATCGCTTACCAACTCGTTCCGCCCGCAGCACCGTTGGAGTCAAGCTAAATCACGTCCGCGAACGACTTCTCGGTCCGGCGGAAGTAGTAGACGCCTGTAATGAGCAATACGAGAACCAAGACCACTGAGACCACGAGCATGAAATCAGGTGGCTGGCCGTGGATTGTCGACCACCGAAAACCTTGAATCACTCCAGCCAGTGGATTCAGGGCGTAGGCGATTCGCCACGGTCCGGCCGGAATGAGCTGCGCGGAATAGGCCACCGGTGACAGGAAGAGAGTCAGCTGGACCAAGAAGGGCACCACGTATCCGACATCCCGATAGCGAACGTTCAAAGCTGCAAGCCAGATACCAATGGCAAGGGAAGCCGCCACCGCGAGGACAATGAAAAGTGGGAGAAAGACCAATTGCCAGCCGGGCCAGATTCCGAATACCACAAGGAGCACAAAGAAGACGGCAAGCGAGATCGCAAAGTCGACCAGCATCGCCAGCGTCGATGCGATTGGTAGTACGAGGCGAGGAAAATATATCTTCGTCAGGAGACTCGAATTTGCGACAAGGCTGCTCGCCGAGCGAGTCACAGCTGTTGAGAAAAACATCCAGGGCAACAGTGCGGAGTACGTAAAAACCGCGTACGGGACTCCTTCGGACGGCAGGCGGGCAAAACGGCCAAACACCACAGTGAAGATCAGCATCGTCATTACAGGCTGAAACACAGCCCACCCGATGCCAAGCAAAGATTGCTTGTATCTAACGATCACGTCGCGCCAGGCAAGGAACAAGACCAGCTCTCGGTATTCCCAGAGCAGAGCAAGGTTGGGCGGTGACCAACCCTGAGTTGGTTCGACGACAAAATCGAATCGTTCTGGTTCCAGTGTGGTTGTCGCCATCACCCGACCGCCGGCAGGAGAAGGTCGCGCACGCCCTTGAATCCGCAGTTCATCAAAGCGTCGACGATCGACAAGCCAGGCTTGAACTCGCCTGTGTTGAACTGCGGATATGTCGGATGCCTGAAGTCCTGGTAGACAACATCGATTCCAGCTGCCGAGAACCGGCCGTCATCCTGGTAGCCCGATGCCCCGCTCCCAGCAAGGTAGGCGTCACCGCCCGCCGCCTTGACCATCGCGATCAACAGATCGGTCGAGTGCCCTTCGACGCTGAGTTCGGATCCGAGAATGAGCGGGGTCGCCAATTGAAGCGGCTGGCAGAGGGTTTGGATCGCGGTGAGATTGTACGTGGCAAGATCGGTGATCGGCTTCAGGACGAGCTCGACCAAGCGCGGGTAGACCTCGTCGAAATGAGACGCTCGGCGATAGTTTTGCTCGATGGTGCGCAGCATCTTCTCCCGCCACGGCTGGCGGTCGTTGATTTCCATCTCACGTACGGTGCGATAGCCGTGGTAGGCCCGCACGATCGGGACCGTCACCCACGCCGGTTCACCCGCAACCAGGAGTTGAACGCGGTTGGTCCAGGTGCCTCCTGTCTTGGAGAACTGGGCGTTGTTCATGACCACGAAGACATCACTACGCCGGATCTTGTCGAAGTAGCCCAACCAGGGCAGGAAGTTCGGCTGATGGATCGCGACCAACATCGATCTAGACGAAATCGGCCTGTGTCGAGGCTGCGGGCTCAAGCCTCGTCCCGAAGCACCCCCATAACGATGAGATCTCGATACCTCCCATCGATGTGGACGGCTTCGCGCAGGATCCCCTCTCTTTTGAAGCCGCACTTCTCGTAGGTTCGGAGCGCCGCCTCGTTGCCTTCGATAACGAAGAGCTGAACACGATGCAGGTTCCAATCATCGAACGCGAAGCGGAGCAGCTTACGCACCGCAGAGGTGCCGTAGCCGCGACCGCGATCAGCAGTGTCGCCAATCCGTATCTGGAGTTCCGCATTTCGGCTTACAGGATTGCGGTGCTGGAGCTGGCAGGTGCCCACGAGGCGTCCCGTCTTATCGCGAATCGCGAAGAGGACGGCGTCGTCGCGGTGCTGAATGGATTCAAGCCAGCTGCGGTGATGCGAGCTGTCCACGGGGCGATACGGCGCGTTGAGGAGGACCAACTCACGGTCGTTGATCCATTCGAACAGCGTCGGCGAGTCTTCTTGGGTAACAGGCCCGAGAAGGACCTCAGATTCGTCTGGCACATGGCTAGTCTATCCAGCTCAATTCAGGGGCGGAACGTTCTCAACCACCACTCGAAGCTGAGCAAGGACCAGATAAGGAGGCGGTGGTTGACTTTGCCCGCCGAGTGCTCTCTGAGCTTCTCCTGTACGTATTCGGGCTGAAGGAAATCATAGATCCGCGCGTCCCCGTTGCCGAGAAGTCGATTGATGTAGTCGATGCTTTCGCCGCGAAACCAACTCGCGTCGGGAGCGCTGAATCCTTGTTTGCGACGTCCCGTGACCTGGGCAGGCACGGCCCTGGCCATCGCCGACCTCAGGATGAGCTTGCCCTCGCTGGTGGACCGGACCTCGTATCGGGTGACATCGTCCTCGTCGACGCGCGCGCTCGCATGCTCGAGGTCTCGCAGCTTCAGGTTCGGCGGCAGGCTAAGCGCGAAGTCGACGAGGTCGTTGTCGAGGAAAGGCGTCCGCGTCTCGAGACCATGCGCAAAGCTCACCTTGTCCTCGACCACAAGGAGGCCGTGCAAGAAGGTCTTGAGCTCGAAGTACAACGAGGCGTTGACACGATCGGCGGGGGTTTCGAGGGGCAGCCGCGCCTGCTCCAACACGCCGCGAAAGACATCGAATGTCGAGTGACCGTCGAGCTTTGCGTACACGTCAGGCGCGAAGATCCTTGTCTTGTCTTCGTCCGGCATTAGTCGCTGCCAAAACTCGTAGTAGCCGCGATAGAAGCCGTCCTGGCCGTTGCCGCGAATGCCTCGGTAGTACCGCCATGGGTAGCCCGCGAAAAGCTCGTCCCCGCCCGCGCCCGACAGCACGACCTTGACGAACTTGCCGGCCAGCCGGGCGATGTAGAAGTTCGGATACGACTGTCCCACCCGCAAGTCTTCGAGATGCCAGATCAGCTCCGGCATCACGTTCTCCATGTCCCCGGCGTGCATCACCATCTCGTAGTGCTCGGTCTTGAGCAGAGACGCCATCTCCTCAGCCTGTGGCCGCTCGTCGAAACCGAGCTCAAGGCCTGAAGCCGACGAGAGGTCAAAGCCGCCCGTGAAAGTTGTCAAACGGCCAAGGTTGCGGCGCGCGATGGCGGTGATCGAGCCGGAGTCCATGCCGCCGCTGAGGTAACAGCCAATGGGAACGTCGCTCATCAGCTGCCGGGTGACTGCTTGCTCCAGCAAGCGGAAGACCTCCTCGGAGGCTTCCTCCCTCGTGAGAGCCGCGGGGCGGTCAGTAAACGTGAAGTCCCAGTACCGGTGCTGCGCGAGTTTGCCAGTCGTCAGCTCAAGCGTCAGGTAGCAGCCTGGAGGCAGCAGGCGGACGCCCTCGAAGAGCGTCCGGTCCGTGAGCACGTTCTGAAAAGTCAGGTACTCGTCGAGCGCTTGCAGGTCGACCTCGACCGGCGTCGAACCCGTGGCGAGGATCGCCTTGACCTCGGAGCCAAAAACGAAACGCGTGCCGCCGTTGAAGTAGTAGAGCCCATGGGTCCCGAACCGATCACGAGCAAGGAACAACCGACGGTGCCTTGCATCCCAGAGCCCGAACGCGAAATGGCCATTGAAGCGATCAAGGCAGGCCGGTCCGTATTGCTCGTATGCGTGAACGATGACTTCGGTGTCACTCTGCGAGTGGAAGCGATGACCCGCCGTTTCTAAGACTGAGCGCAGCTCGCGAAAGTTGTAGAGCTCGCCGGTGTACGTGATAACGACGTCGCCGCTCTCATTCGTCATCGGTTGATGTCCGGCCGGCGACAGGTCGATGATCGCGAGTCGTCGGTTGCCGAGACCAACAGGACCGTCCGTCCAGCACCCCTCGTCATCCGGACCACGGTGCGCTATGGATCGGTTCATCACTCCGACGATCTCGGGCGTGACTGCCGTGCCGTCGAGCTGGACAAGCCCCGCAATCCCGCACATTGCTAGCGGACGTTTGGACGGCCGTAGCTGTCCACAAGATTGTCGTAGTACTTGCCGACGGCAGCCGCCTGGCCATCTAGACACCGTTGGATCCGGGAGCGTGGAGCCATCGGTTCCGGGGTCCACCACTCTGGATGCGTGAGCACGTGGAGACGATCTTCTTCCGCTCGCTCGAGCACATCGTGCAAACGCCGATGTCGCCATACACCGTTCGAGTCCGAGCAGTATCCGTACTCGGTCTGGATCGTGCGGCCATACGCATTGACCATGCCCGCGACCTCGTCTTCGTCCAGCTGCACGCCTTCGAGGACGCCGAAAAGGTGAAAACTGACCGCCACCGGCGGCATCCCGAAAAGATCTGCCAACAAGCGGCTCTCGGACTCCGCGTGCCGGATGAGATCGGCCTGGGTTAGCAGCGGGCCGTAGAACGTCGGGTCGAAATGAAGACCAAGCTCGTGGCCGAGCTCGAAGATGCGCCTGGCTTTCGGCAGCACGAGGCTGCTGAGCAGGTTGTAGAACTGGCTGTGCGGGTACATGAAGTAGGTCGCGCGAACATCCGCATCGGCTTCGATCTCCGCCAGCCGCAGCGCGCGGTGGACCGAGAAGTCGACGTCGTGGCGCCAAAGAACGTGACGGGTCTTCGGCCTCGACACGAACGAGACAAATTCATAGCTCTTGCTGGCGAGCTCCAGCGCCTTGACGTACCCGGCCTCGGTGAAGTCAGCCGCAGAGTTCGTGACCGCCACCCCCTGGCTCACCTGGTCGCGCTGAGGTACCAGGCGAAACGATGGGTGTTGCCCTTCCACCGATAACGGAGCAGCTCCTCGATCGAGAACCGGCGGAGCGCCCCAAGAATCTCGAAGTCGCGGAAGTGATGGAAGTGGACATGGTCGCGGTACAGCTCTGCATCGTGCGTCCAGATCAGCGTGGCCAGAAACAGCGTTCCGCCCGGGCGCAGCACGCGCCGTACCTCGTCGATGGCAGCGTGATAGTCAAGCACGTGATCGAGTGTGGTCATGATCGCGACGTTGTCGACCGATTGGTCGCGAAACGGAAGGAACTCCGCCATCCCGATGACCCGAAACTCCGACCTGTCTTCGTAGGTGGGCTCGAGGCCGATGTATTGCGCGGTACTGGGAAAGAGGCTGCGGCTGATCGTGGGTGAATCGCAGCCGACGTCGACCACGATTCCGCGCGCTTCGCGCATCAGCGCACGAGCCCGATGGACGTGCTTCAGGTAGTTGACATCGGTGTGCTCGCTATTGGTGGGCTCGCGGTCGAATTTCATGCTCGACAGGTGCATGTACTTGCGCAGTGCATCGTCGCCGCCCGATGGGATCGCAAGCTTGGCCGCTCCGACATAGGGCTGCACGGCAGCCGGAAAGAGGAGTGGGAGCCCCTCGACGACCGGAAACGACTCCGCCTCGGTCACCAGCGACCGCCCGTCCATCGCAAGACGCAGCGACCGATGGGTATCGGGAGAAGCGAGCACGCCGATGCAGTCCTCGAGAGCCATCGCCTGCGCGCGCTCTCTCTCTGGAACCTGCGCAGGCTCGAGCGTCAGCTCGTCATCAAGCACACGGATCTGCGTCACGTGGCCGCGATCGCCTCCTCACAAACTTCGCCGATCAGGTCAGACACCCGCCGCGACGGAGCACCCAGCAATCGCTCCATGAGCCGGATGTCGGCGACCAGGTCGCGACCCGGATCGCTCGCTTGCTCGTCTAAGACCGGCGCACGTCCAACCCGCTCCCCAATCAGCTCAGCCAGACGGCGCAGCGTGATCACCTCGGGCCCGGCGACGTTGACCACATGCGAGCCTCGAAGCCTAAGCGACGAGCGGACCGCATCAACGACGTCCAGGACATGGATGGGGTTCAGGCGGATGCCGTCCCGGCCGTAGAGAATGACTGGTTCGCCGGCGATCACCCTCCGCGCAAGCTTCGAGAAAAAGCGATCGGGCGATTGACCGCGACCGTAGACAAAGAAAAGGCGCAGAGTGATCACGTCCAAGGTGGAGCGGTAGCTGTGGGCGAGCACCTCCCCGGCGAGCTTGGTCGAAAGGTAGAAGTCGGGCCCCTCGATCCTCGCGTCCTCTTGAATTGGATGGCTGGCGCCCCCGTAGACGCCGCCCGAGGACGCGAACACGAAATGCGTGACCCCAACGCGCGACGCGTAGTCGAGCAGTTCCAGGGTTGCATCCACATTGACGCGGGCGATCGCCACCGCTTTGTCGGGGAAGCTGCGATAGTCCCGCGACTGCGCAAGGTGCACCACCGCGTCGAGACGCGGCGGGAAGTCGCGCACGGGGAGCCGTTCTGCGAGGTCCCAGGCGACGAAATGCTGCCTCGGTGCGGCCGCAATGGGCTGCCGCCCGGCGACCCATACCTCGTGTTCACGCGCCAGCCCGGCGACCACAGGCTTGCCGATGAATCCAGAGCCGCCGGTGATCAGCACCTTCATCTCTTCATTGCACGCACTGTGTACCCGCTCTCCTGCTCATGCATCCGGACTATCTCGAGGCCCGCGCCCTCGCACCACGCCCTGATTTCCTCCGCCGTCTGCCGGTGCGCGTACGTGGGACGGTACCAGTCGAAGTTGATATGCACGTTTTCCTCGAAGTCGAAGTCGTCGTTCCAGAAGAGTTTGGCGAAATTCCAATAGATCAGTCGCTGTACGTCGAGGCGGCCCGCCTTGATACCTAGCTCCGGTATGTCCTCGTCGACGACGACTTCGGCCTTGAGCGCTGCCAGGTTTCGCGCCAGCTTTGTCAACGGCCGCAGCGCATTCCAGGCCTGCTCGTCGCTCAGGTCGCGCAGGCGCTCCCGCACATAGTCGTCCGTGAATTCCCTCGCGGGCGCCTTGCGCCGGTAAACGTAGAAGTGAAACTCACCGTTCGGCGCCAGGACGCGCGCGCCCGACTCGATTGCTGCCTTTGTCGATGCCGTGTGGTGAAGAACACCCTCCGACAGAATGGCGTCGAAGGTCGCGTTCGGGAATGGAAGTCGCATCGCGTCGGCCTGCACGAAATGCGTGTTGGGGACGTGTCTCAGGTGCTCGCGTGCGACGTCGACAGCTTCCGAGATGTCGACACCGACCCAGGGTTCGACAGGCCGCCACCCCGGCGATGCGAGCCAGAAGTACGACGCCATGCCTACCCCGCATCCCAGGTCGAGGATGCGCTTGCCACTGAAATGCCGGCACCAATCTTCCGCGGAGTCGAAACCGTACTTCTCGCTGAGCCAGCTCGCGTAAAATCCCTGGTCACCCGGCTTGCGTAGCCAGTTGTAGCTTCCATCCTTGCTCCACTTGTATCCGAACGCACGCATCGTCTCGAGCTGGCCCGCATCGTTGGTCGTGATGAAGCGGGGAATCGTGGCACGCACCGGGTAGGTGCGGCCGGAGGCAGACCGCAGCGCGCCATCAATGACTTCGTCCCCTGCTGTGTCGGCCTCGAGTGCGAGCGGGCTGAGGTCGAACGGATCCGCGAGCAGCCGGGTCAACTCCCGCTTCATGCCCGCCGCCTAGCGCTGATTAGCGGGGACTTTACCGCGCTCCTCCAGCCTCCACTCAAGCACCCGTCGCAAACCTTCTTCTAGTGTCGTGGTCGCCCGGAATCCGAACAGCCGGTCCGCCTTTTCGGTGCTGCCGACTCGATACGTGACGAAGCTCTGCTCCTCAGGTTTGTACTCGGGTTCGAGATCGGAGCCTGTTAGCTTCAGTAGCACGCTCACAAGTTCTTTCACCGTCGTACCGACGCCGAATCCGATGTTGAAGAACTCGTCCGCACAGTCGGCCTTCATGCTGAGAACGTTCGCACGCGCCGCATCCTCGACATAGATGAAGTCGTACATCTGGCTGCCGTCACCGAAAATCACCGGACGCTCGCCTGCCCAGATGCGGTCGACGACCTTCATGATCACGCTCACGTAGGTGCCCTGGTAGTCCATCCGCGGGCCGTAGATATTCATGTACCTGTGGCCGACATACGGAAAGCGATGATGCTGGTAGACGGCGCGCAGCATCTGCTCGCATGCGATCTTCGTCGCGCCATAAGTCGTCCGGTTGTTAAACGGATGGTCCTCGGTCATCGGGGTTGAAAGGGCGTTGCCGTAGACCGAGGCCGACGACGAGTAGACCATCCTTTTGACCTGCAGATCGAGGCACGCTTCGACGATGTTCCACATGCCCATGACGTTGACCTCCCAAGCGCCGCGGGGGTCATTGAGGCACTCGCCAAGCCACAACGAGGCGAGCTGAAAGACGCCGTCGATTCCGGTTAGCGCATCGCGGATGGCCTCCTGGTCGGTCATGGTGCCCCGGATCACATGGACTCTCGGATCGCGCATTGCGGGGGCGAGGCTCTCCATCCGGCCCCGCATGAAGTTGTCGAAGACGACCACCTCGGCGACCGGTTCCAGAAGCAGCTGGTCGACAATGTGGGAGCCGAGCAGGCCGGCCCCGCCGATGACGGCAATGCGGGCGTCCTTGAGATCCATGCGGGTGGAGCTTAGCGAAACGACCCCGCGGGCCACAGGGTTTGCATTCGGGCTCCGTTTGTCTAATCTGAACGACCCGAGCCGCCGAAGAGACCACTACGGCGTACCTGCTGCGTTGAGGAGACACAACAGAGTGAAGGGCAGACTCGCATCGTTCGCGTTCGCCGCCGCCATCGCGCTGGCTGCGTGGGGCCCGCCGGCCGACCCAGCTTCCGCATCGACCATGCATTCCTCCGGCGGACGGCCCGCCCGCGCCGCGGCGGCCGCGAGCGGGTCTTGGACCGTGTACCACCGCGACAACGCGCATACCGGCTACGACGCGACTCAACCACAGGCGATTACCGCAAGCACGGGCTGGGTCTCGCCGACGCTGGACGGAACGGTCTACGGAGAACCACTCGTTTACAACGGGCTTGTTTATGTCGGGACGCTGAACAACACGGTCTACGCGTTGAACCAGACAACCGGTGCGATCGTCTGGTCGCGCCACTTCGGCGCGCCGCAGACCGGCGGCTGGCAGTGCAGCAATGTCAGTCCAACGGGCATTCTAGGCACCGGGGTCGTCGATGTCGCGCATGCGCGCGTCTACTTCGTCGCCTTCCTGACCCAGTTCCACTCGTACTACCTCTACGGCGTGGACCTGGCCACGGGCACAATCGTGCAGACAAGTCAGATCCTGCCCAACGGATTCGACTGGACGGATCAGCAGCAGCGCGGCGCGCTGGCGCTATCGCATGACGGCAGCCACGTCTACGTACCGTTTGGCGGAAGGGCCGGCGACTGCGGGACCTACTGGGGTTGGGTCATTGGTGTTCCGAGCGCGGGCGGCCTTCCCGACGAGACGTACCGCACGCCGTCGACGGCCGAGAGCGTCTGGGCCGCTGGCGGGGTTGTCGTCGACGACTCCACCGGCAACGTCTTTTTTGGGACCGGAAACGCAATCCCGTGCAGTGGAGCGACTTACAGCGACTCCGTTGTCCGTCTAAGCGCCACGCTAACGTCCCCGACGTTTTTCCAGCCGTCAGATTGGTACTCGAACTGGTGCGTGCCCGATCAAGACCTCGGCTCGGCCAGCCCGGTGTTGATCAGCCCAAGCCTCATGTTCGCCGCGGGCAAGTACGGTTCAGGCTTCCTGCTCAACCCGGCGAGCCTGGGTGGCACCGGAGGTCAGCTGTTCCGCGCCGATGTCTGCCACGGAATCCACTCGAACGCCACGTTCGGCTCTTTCGCCTACGCTGCTCCGTTCCTATACCTCGAATGCAACGGCGGAGGCCTCGTTGCTCTGCAGGTGAACACGGGTGCGCGCACCTTCAGCCAGTGCGCAGCGAGCTGCATAGCGCCCTCCTGGTGGGTCGGTGGGAGTTCTACGTTCGGACCACCGATCGTCGTCGGCGGCGTCGTGTGGGTCGCCGACATCGGAGGCGGTGGCCTCTACGGCTTCAACGCAACGACGGGGGCTCAGGTCTACCACAGCGCTTCCTTTGGGGTCACCCATTTCACGACGCCAAGCGAGGCGGGCGGTCAGATTTTCGTCTCGTCGAACTCGGTCGTCCGCTCGTTCAACATGGTGTTCGGCTGCACCGGAGTGAACGTCGGCGCAGGCCCGGCATCGCCGCAGCAGGTGAACACTCAGGTGACGATCACCGGCACAGCGACCGGGTGCCCAAACCCGAATCCGTCGTACGAGTTCTGGATCCTCCATCCCGGGTCGAGCACCTGGCAGCTCGCCCAGACGTATTCGACCAACGCGACCTACAAGTGGTCGACCACCGGACTCCAGCCGGGGACGTATCGTTTCTCGGTCTGGGTGAAGGATGCGAGCAGCGGCCTTGCCTACGACGCCTTCAACGCCTCCACGTTCTACACGCTGACTTACACACCCTGCCAATCGGTCGCCGTGTCAGCGTCGCCCCCGCCGCCCGCCATGGTAGGGACGCCGGTTACAGTGACGGGCGCCGGCGGCGGCTGCAGTAGTCCCTCCTACGAGTTCTGGATCCTCTACCCCGGATCAGGTACGTGGCAGCTGGCGCGCGGATATTCGACCTCCCCCAGCTACGGGTGGAGTACGACCGGGCTGCCTTCCGGGACATACCGGTTCTCGGTCTGGGTGCGCGATGCGACGAGTACCTTCAGCTACGACGCCTTCAACGCCTCGCTGTTCTTCACGCTTACGCCCGGTTGCTCGAGCGTGGCGGTCAGCTCGAACCCATCCGGATCGGCGAACGTCGGCACCCCGGTCACGATCTCTGGTACCGCCTCCGGCTGCTTGAACCCGAGCCCGCTCGATGAGTTCTGGATCCTTTACCCGGGCTCCGGCACGTGGCAGCTTGCCCAGACGTATTCGACCAGCTCGAGCTACCCGTGGAGCACAACGGGACTGGCTCCCGGCACATATCGGTTCTCGGTTTGGGTCAAAGACTCAAGTAGCGCCGCTGCGTACGATGCCTTCGACGCCAGCCTCTTCTACAACCTGACCCCGGTCGCCTGTACCGCGGTGGGGGTCTCAGCCTCACCACCGGGCTCGGCGCCAAGGGGAACGGTCGTGAGCGTCGTGGCGAATGGCACATGTCCGAACCCGAACCCGGTATACGAGTTCTGGATTCTGCTCCCCGGATCGAGCACCTGGCAGCTTGCCGAGCCGTATTCGACGAATGCCACGTTCAGCTGGGACACGACAACGTACGCCGCCGGGACGTACCGCTTCTCGGTCTGGGTACGAGACGCAAGCAGTCCTGGAATCCACAGTAATCCATTGGGGGCCTACGACGCCTTCAACGCTTCCCTCTCTTACGGACTGACCTGAAAACCTTGAACCGGCTCGCCGTTTGTGCGTGCTTCGTTTGGGTGGTGCTGTCGCAGGCGGCAAGGCCGGTCGGGGCGGAAGCAGCGCCGATTGGGTCCGCCCCGTTACCGTCCACGCGATTGGAGTTCGGTCTCAGCAACCTGGACGTTGGCTGGATGACCGATAGCGGGGTGCCGTGGAGATACCGGTTCACGTACCTTGCGGGCGGCGTCAACACCCAGGGCAATTGGCTGACATGGCAAGACCCCGCAAAGCCCCCGGGCCAGTTCGCCCTCGACTACATGACAAGCAGCGTGTTGCCGCCTGCGGCCTACATCCCCATCTTCACGTGGTACCAGCTGCTTCAATCGACACCCAGCACCGGGGGCAATGAGCTCGAGCGCGACTACAACAATCTCAACAACGCGTCGACGATGAGCACCTACTACGCGAGCTTCAAGATCCTGATGCAGAAGGCGGGACAGTACGGCGGCCAGGTCGTGGTCCACGTCGAACCGGACCTGTGGGGCTACATGCAACAGAAGGCGGCCGGGGCGGGGGCGACCGCGGTCTCCGCCAAGGTCCGGTCATCAGGCTTTGCCGAGGCCGCGGCGTTTTCGGACAACCTCGCCGGGTTCTCGTCCGCGCTCGAGTATCTCCGCGACACTTACGCACCCAACGCGCTGCTCGCGACGCACGCCTCAATGTGGTCATCTTCGATCGACATCGCCAGCGACACCCGGACCTCGATCGACGCCAGGGCCGAGGCCGACAAAACCGCGGCTTTCCTCAACTCCGCGGGCGCAGGGAGCTGGGACGCCGTCTTCAATGACGTCGACGACCACAACGCAGCCTGGTGGGAGCTGGCGAGCTGCGGCACGCCGCCATGCGTGAACCAGTGGTTCACGCATTGGTGGGACCCGAACAACATCAACTTCCCCAACTTCAGCCGCTACCTGGCATGGGTCGACCAGCTGCATCAACGAACGGTCAAGCCGCAGGTTGTGTGGCAGGTCCCCATGGGCAATCAATACTTCCTGACCATGAACAACACTTGCGGCCACTACCAGGACAACGTGGCGCCGTACTTCATCGCCCACGCTGGCGACCTTTTCAGCGCCGGTCTCGTCGCGGTCCTTTTCGGACCGGGGAACTCATGTCAGACAAGCAACGAAGACGGCCTCCACGATGGGGTCACAAACAACGGCGGCGGGCCAATCACGGATCGGCTTGGCGGTTGCGTCGCCTGCAACTCGCAGCCGTCGAATTTCGCCGACGACGACGGCGGCTACCTGCGGATCTTCGTCAGCAGATACTACGCGGGTCAGTCGCCGTGCGGCAGCGCAACCGCAACCGCGGCGCCTTCGCCGCCGCAGGCCGCGGGGACAGCTGTCGATCTGACCGCCACGTCGGCGGGATGCGCGAACCCGCAGTACGAGTTCTGGATGCTCAGCCCCGGAGCATCGAGCTGGCGACTGATGCGGGCCTATTCGACCAGCCCGACCTGGACCTGGAACACGGCCGGCCTGGCCGCAGGCACCTATCGCTTCTCGGTCTGGGCGCGCGACAGCAGCAGCAGCGGCCTCTACACGAACAGCCTCGGCAGCTATGACGCCTTCTACACAGGCCTCGCCTACAGCCTGGTCCCCAGCTGCACCTCGGTCGCCCTCTCCACCAGCCCCGCCCCGCCGGTCATGGTCGGCACCCAGATCGCCCTCAACGCCAGCGCCGCCGGCTGCCTCCATCCCAGCGCTGCCTATGAGTTCTGGATCCTCTATCCGGGCTCCGGCACCTGGCGCCTGGCTCAGCCTTACTCGAGCAGCCCGTCCTACAGCTGGACCACCGCCGGGCTGGCGCCTGGCACCTACCGCTTCTCGGTCTGGGTCAGGGATTCCAGCAGCTCGGCCGCCTACGACGCCTGGAACGCCAATCAGTACTTCACGCTCACCCCCGGCTGCTCGGCGGTGGCCACCTCGGCCCGCGGCTCCGGCAGCCCACTCACCATCGCCGGCGCCGCCTCCGGCTGCCTGAACCCGAGTCCGCTCTACGAGTTCTGGATCCTCTACCCGGGCTCCGGCGCCTGGCGCCTGGCACAGGGCTACAGCACCTCCGCCACCTACAGCTGGGCCACCACCGGCCTGCCTCGAGGCACCTACCGCTTCTCGGTCTGGGTCATGGACTCCAGCAGCTCCGCCGCCTACGACGCCTGGAACGCGACCCTCTACTACGCGCTCAGCTGATTTTCCAGGTCATACGAGCGTGTAATTGAACGCTACGAATGCATCGTAGGTGTTAGGTGCAGCCCCCTTGAGGCCCGGGCTGCTGGAATCACGGGTCCACACAGAAACCAGATAGACGCCCCTGGCCTTGCCAGCCGTGGGCCAATTGAACACCGCGTTTGTCGAATACGCCTGGCCCAGCGTCCACGTGCCGCCGGGAGCGAGCACCCAGAATTCGAACATCGGATTGGGGCATCCCGCCGCCTTGGCCGTCATCGTGATGGTGTTGCCAGCGCCTGCAGCGCCGGCCGGGAAGGTGGTGACAGAGACTCCACTGCATACCGGTGTCAGGGAGTAGTGGAGTGTGGTGTACGCGTCGTAGGGGCTCGAGCTGCTCGCATCGCGCACCCAGACTGAGAACATGTAGGAACCCGCGGGCTTGCCGGACGTGTTCCACCTGAACATTGCGCTCGATGAATACGCCTGGGCGAGCGCCCAGTGACCACCGGGAGGTAGGACCCAAACCTCGAAGAGCGGGTTCGGACAGGCGGTTGCCGTTGCCGTCAGCGCAACCCCAATCCCGACGGGTGCCGAGGATACGGGGGCGACCGACACCGAAGCGGTCGCACATGGCTTCACGGTCAGGGTGTAGTCGAATGCGTCAAACCCGTCGTACGCGTTGGGGCTGGTGGCGTCACGCGCCCAGACTGAGAACATGTAGGTCCCCGGCCTCTTTCCAACGCTATTCCACTTGAAGGTCTGGCTCGTCGAATAGGCCTGCGCGACTCCCCACGAGCCCCCAGGTGGCCGAAGCCAGAACTCATACCGTGGACTCGGACAGCCGGACGCTACGGCTGTGATCGTGACCGCGGTGCCGATGCTGGCGGTCGACGCGGGCACTACCGTCGCCACAGTTGTCGCACACGCTGGTGTGAGCGTGAAATCAAGGGTGTTGAAAGTGTCATAGGTGTTGGGTGGAGTGCCAAGCACGCCTGGACCGCTGCTGTCGCGAGCCCAGATCGAGAATCGATACGTACCCGCTCGCCTGCCGCTGGTCGGCCACACGACCGAGGCCTTGCTCGAGTAAGGCTGCAGCATCGTCCACGTTCCACCTGGAGGCAACATCCAGAACTCGTAAAGCGGGTTTCCACACACGGTCGCCGCTGCGCTGAGCGTCAGCGTGATACCGGCCGTCTGGGGAGACGGCACGCTTGCGGCCGGGGTCACGCTCGCGCACGTACCAAAGTGACTGCTGATCGCCGTCCATAGTTCAGTGGCGCCGCCGCCGTAGTTGAGCGTCCAGAAGCCCACACCACGCAGCCCGCTCTGGTTCACGAGGTCGTACTTCTTGCCCAGGGATACGGCATCGTCGATGTACAGCTCGCGGATGCAGCCAAGCGATGTGTTGAACCAGGTGTCCCAGCGGACCATGCCCGCGATGTCGTGCACGTCTCTGTGCGCCGCATAGCTGCCGGGAAGGACTGCGGGATCGCTGCGTTCGCCGACGGAATTCAGGTATGTCTCGGGCATCACCTTCGACGTCGGGTACGCGTTCGGTACCGCCGCCACGACGCATGCCTTGCGGCCGTAGTACGGCACGCCGAGGATGATCTTGGAAATCGGGATCACGGCGCGATACTGCTTCACGATGTTGACGTCGTTCCAGTAGTACGCGGCCAACGGAGACGTCGGGCCGAGACAGAACGCCGAGCACGAGAGTGGTGGGCGTTTGTAGTTGGAGTACTCCAGGTCGTAGCCCATGATGAAGAACGAGTTCGCGTAAGGCGCCATGCCGGCGACGTCGAAGAAGCCCACCGTGTCGATCGCCGAGCTACCATAGGTCGCCACCGACAAATAGGGTGCTGACCCCAGGGCGATGCGCAGCTGCTTGACGAAGTCGGTCATCATGGCCCTCGCGGTGCGACCGTTTGGGCACGTTCGGTTGAGACCCTCGTAGTCGACGCTGATCCCGTCGGCACCGCGATTCTTCATCAGAGGGATCGCCTGTCGGATCGTTACAGCACGGTTGGCGAGGCCTGAGCACATCGCCGGCGTGCCCGAAAAGAAATCTTGGAGCACGATCGTCAGCAAAACCTTCACTCCGTTCGCGTGGGCCGCGTTAATGAAGTTGGTGTTGACGCTCGCATTCCACGTCTGCAGCCCGCTGTCGTTGACCAGCGCGCCCGCCGAGTTGACGTGCACGCCGAAGTAGGCGACGGTGTTGAGCAGGGAGAATTGCCAGCTCGCATAGCCAAGGCTCGGATCACCCAGGCTGCTGGCGAGCGCGTAGCCGAAGATCTCGCGGGTGGTTTTGGCCGGGGTTGCCTGGAGGGGCTGCACGGTCGTGGTCGGGGTCGCGAATGTGCCAGCGGTGACGGTGGGGGCAGTCACCGCAAGCATCGTGACCTCAGCTAGGACTGTGCAGAACACGAACAGGCGACGCATCGTCGTCGTCCTCCTTGGCGGGAAGGATTCAGAACGTCAGGAATGACTCTTTCTTCGTCTGGCGGCCGCTGATGATACTCGGTCGGACCGAAATCAGGTCAACGTCAAGTCGAACGTCGTCGTCGTGTCGTACTGCGCCGAACTGTTGTTGTCTCTGGCACACAGTTACCGGGTATGTCCCAGGAGCAAACCCTACCGTGCCACACAGACCGTCAGGTCAGCGTGAACTGAAAAGAACTGAAAGCATCGTAGGTGTTCGGAGCGGTCCCGCTCGTACCCGGGCTGCTCGTATCCCTCGCCCAGACGGAGAAGCGATAGACGCCGGCCGGCTTGTTGGTCGAGTTCCAGGCGAACGTGGCGCTCGAGAAGTAGGCCTG